>Ga0210019_1003046_pt1 | contig 15673 bp, 14 predicted proteins | sample CryGeyCG2114_020_2_FD_183969 | JGI IMG/M metagenome (GOLD analysis project Ga0210019, IMG submission 183969) | Groundwater microbial communities from aquifer - Crystal Geyser CG11_big_fil_rev_8/21/14_0.20 (SPAdes) (version 2) | ecosystem: Environmental > Aquatic > Deep subsurface > Groundwater ...
GACCCGGTGCAACCGTTCGACGGCCCGGTCGAGCCGGTTCTCTTCCAGGTAGGCCACCGCGAGATTGTTGTGCACCGCCGCTTTGCGCGGGGACTTCCCCGCCGTGTCCTCCCACAGCGTGATGGCCGACCGGTACGCCGCTCCCCGGTCCAGGGTCAGCGCCGAGAACAGGACCAGGGCCAGCGCCAGCGCCACCGGGCCGAGACGGGAGACGGAAAACGACCTCACCCACAACCAGCCCAGCGCGAGGCAGATGCCGAGACCCGGAAGATAGGTGCGGTGCTCGGCGGCGATCTGCTTGAGCGGGACGAAACTGGACGTGGGCAGAAGCGTCACCGCCGCCCAGAGTCCGGCGAACTTGAGCAATCGTGACGGTTGAATCCACAGCGCTCCCGCCAACGCGGCCAGCGCCATGAGGTGAGGAATCCAACTCCAATCGCCCGGACCCAATAGCCGAATGTCGGGCTCAAAATTCAGATTGAAGGGAAGCAGGAGTTTGAGCAGATAGTATCCCGTCCACACCTTGATCTGCGTCAGGAAGTAGAATCTGCGGTCCATCGTGGCCGAAACCGGATCGGCGGGCGCAACAAAAACCCGGCCCAGCACGGCGTACCGGTAACCCATATACGCCAGGACCAGGAGCCCGAGCAGAGCCGCTCCCGCCGCCAGGCGCCGGGGCGGGATCGCCTCCCGCCCCAATAGCAGATAGATCCCGATCATGACCGGCAAGGTGAGAACGATCTCCTTCGTCGCCAGGCCGAGATAAAACATCACCAGGCCCGCCGTGAGATAGATCAGGGGCATCGCCGGACCCGTCCACCGGCGGCGGTTCCGCCAATACCGGACGAACAGATAAAAGGCCAGCAGGTAGCATAGCGTGGCCTGCACGCTGGAGCGGCTGGAAATATAAGTGACCGCTTCCACCGTGAGTGGATGAAGCAGGTGGAGGGCCGCGGCCACCGCGGGCAGGCGCGAAAACTCAGCCCTGCGCTCGACCGGCTCGAGGAGAAGCAACTCCTGCACCAGAAAATAAAACACCATCGCCACGCAGATGTGGAGAAACACGTTGACCAGGTGGTAACCGAACACCCCGGTCCCTCCCACCTCATGATTCAACGCGAAGGTGAACAGAAGAACCGATCGGTTGAACAGGTTGCCGAAGCCGACGTCCTCCCGGAACCGGTCCAGGCCCTTGATGTAAGAATTGTCCACGATGGCGTGGAGATCGTCGTATAAAAACGGCACGCCGAGTCCGCCGCCGAATGTCAGCAGGCCGAGAGCGGCCAGCAACGCAAGGACGGCGGCATGCCTTCCCGAGCGGGAGTTGGAAGATGGTGCAGGGGGTGCCAACCCGTCAGCCAATCGTACCCTCCTTCATCGAGGATTTACGCGGTCCACGTTCCCCTCCCGCGTGACCCGTTCGAGTCCCTGGAGGGCCGGCGCGAACGTGGGATCGAGCAGGAGACAAATCTGGTAAGCCCGCGCGGCCAAGTCCGGCCGCCCGAGCGCCAGGTAAGCCGTGCCGAGATTGTAATGCGCGGGCAGTAAACCCGGATCGGCGGCGATGGCCATTTTCAGTTCCGTCACCGCTTCCCGGTACCGTGCGGTCTTGCCGTAAAGCTCACCCAGGTTCAGGCGGGCGAGCGGGAAGTCCGCGCCATCCTGCGCGCGTTTCAATTCCAGGGAACGGAGCAGGAGGCGTTCGGCCTCGGCGAAATTTCCCCGGCGGTTCATGACCGTGGCCAGTCCCATGTGCGATTCGTAACTGCCGGGGCGAAGCCGCATCACCTCGCGGTACTCCCGCTCCGCATCGTCCAGCCGGTTGAGGTCCAGGTACACCGCGGCAATGTTGAAATGCGGCTCCATCAGATCCAGGGCCGTGTTGAATCCCTCGTTGAGAATGCTCCGCTTGAAGTGAACCAGGGCGGGGCCCAGTTGTTCCGCTTCATAGTAGGCTTTGCCCAGGTTATTGTGCGGCCGGGGCGAACGCGGATTTTTCTCCGCCGCATCCTGCCACAAACGGATTTCGGTGGTCCAGTCTTGGTTGCGGTGAATCGTCAGCACGCACAAACCGGCAAAAGCCACCACGGCGAGGGTTGCTTTCGATCCCTCAAGCCATCGCACCACGAGCCACCCCGCGATGGGACACAACCCGAGCGTGAGGGGGAGGTAGGTGCGGTGCTCCACCGCCAGGTCGTTGAGAGGGACGAAGCTCGACGTGGGGGCCAGGGTCAGGAGGAACCAGACCGTTCCGGCCTTGATCCAGACGTTCCCCCACCGGAACGCCGCAACGATCCAGAGCAGAAGAAGGAGAAAACCGGCCCCGATCTGCCCGTCGCCGCTCCACGAGGTTGCAGGAAACCCCGGGTCCACGTTCAGGTTGAACGGGAACAGAAATAACCTCAGGTAATAAAACACAATCACCTTCGGCTGATGGAGAAAATAATTCCACCGCCCGAACAGCTCCATGCCCTGATCGCGGGGGCGGTAGAGGAGCGGTTCCGCAAACCAGGCAAAGGCCACCAAAAAACCTGCCGCGATCAGGTAATACGGCACCCTGTTGCGGTTGAACACCATCGAAACCCAACGGGGAAACCGCGACGGCGCGAAGAACAGGATAAACCAGGCGAGAAGCGCCGCGGGGAGCGTCACCGCCGTGAGCTTCGATCCCAGCGCCAGGTAAAACCCCGCCGCGATCCAGACGATCCAGAATCCCTGGACGACGCGCCGCGGGAACCGGGTTTCCCTGCGGTCGAACAGATGCAGGAACCCGTACAGCGTCAACAGATAAAACAACGTGGCCAGCAGGGTCGAACGCGAAACGATGTAGGACACCGCATCGGTGTTGAGCGGGTGCGCCGAGAAAATCAACGCCGGAACGAAAGCGAATGCTTCTTTCCGCATCCCATCCCTGCCCTCTCCCGAATCCATCAACTCCTGGGTTTTGAGCAGGACCACATAGACCAGCACCGTCACCCAGAGGTGCAACAACAGGTTGAGGAGATGAAATCCGAAGGTCTGGTGGGGATGAAGGGAATTATTGAGAGCGATCGTCCAAAGTAGCACGGGACGGTTGCCGACGACGAGGGGATCCACGGACTGGAAATATTCTTCCAGGTTGGCGGTCCAGGGGCGGTCGACCAGATTGCGGTCGTCGAATTGAAACTCCCCGCCGAGCGAATTCAAATACAGGAGGGTGGGAGCCAGAACCAGCAACACCATTCCGCTCATTCGCCATCGAACCCGGGACCGGGGAGAGGAAGGGGGCATGCCAGTCACCAAAACGGACACCTCGCGGGAAATGGTTGAAGGGCCCTTCGAACGTTGCCAAACGAATTCCCGATTATTCGAGGTACCCTGAATAACCCTTGATTTAAAAACAGTTATAACACTTTTAACGGCAAAACCAAATTTTAATCGGGGGACAGGGGAACGCTCCCGCCACTCCCTCGTTCCGCTTTTCGGCGACCGGGAAATTATTTAATACTTTGAAACCAGGCCCATTATTTGTATACTTTATTAGAAACTATATCCTTTGATTTTAAATAATCGGACATCTGATGGCCACATGTCTTTTTAATATTAAAGAAATACCCTCATGAAACTCATTGATAATCAGGCCAACATTCATTCCCTGCGGAAGATTTCTTCCCTGTTCAGCACCACTTCGGTGGAAATCGACGAATTATTGGCCATGGTGATCGACACCGCCAGTTCGATCGTGGGGACGCGGAACACCTCGCTGTTGATGGTGGCGGACGAAAAATCGAAGCGGCTTCAGTTTTACCAGGCGACGGGCAAATACATGGGCAAACTTCGCGACATCGACATCCCGCCGGGAGTGGGCATTGCCGGGCTGGTGGCGGAGACGGGGGAAACCATCGTCTCCAACGACGTGCAGAACGATCCCCGCTGGTACCGCACGGTCAGCGAAAAGGTGAAAGTGACGGTTAACCGCATCGCGTGTTTTCCCTTGCTGGTGGAGGAGAAGGTGGTGGGGGTGGTCCAGTTTCTCGACAAGCGGGACGGGTCCGAGTTCAAAGAAGAAGACCTGGCGATCCTGGAGCGGTTCTCGCGCCTGCTGGCCAAGTTTTTCCAGTTGACGAGAAATCGCGCCGCGCTGGGGGAGGAGTTCGACCGCCTGCGGGAAATCTACATGCAACGCTATCTCATCGTGGGCGAGAGCGAGGCCATCAGCAAATGCATAAGCCTGGCGGAGCGGGTGGCCGATTCCAAGGCGCCGGTGCTTCTCACGGGGGAGAGCGGCACGGGCAAGGAGTTGTTCGCGCACCTGGTGCACGAGCGGGGGCGGCGGCAGACCCGGCCGTTCATCTCGGTCAGTTGCGGGGCGCTTCCCGCGTCCATCCTGGAACGCGAGTTGTTCGGCCATGAGAAAGGCGCCTTCACCGGGGCCGACAGCCGCAAGATCGGCCTGTTCGAGGCCGCCCATACGGGAACGATATTTCTGGACGAAATCGGCGAGATGCCTCTGGACATGCAGGTCAAACTGCTCCGCGTGCTCCAGGAGGAGTCCTTCATCCGCCTGGGCGGAACCGAGACCATCAACGTCGACGTGCGCGTCGTCAGCGCCACCAACAAGGATCTGGACAAGATGGTGCAGAGGGGCGAGTTCCGGCAGGATCTGTATTACCGGATCAACGTCATCAACCTCAAGCTTCCCTCCCTGCGCGAACGCAAGGAGGACATCAGCGACCTGGTCACCTATTTCATCCGCAAATACACCCCGGAGGGCCAGGCCCCGAAGAAGATCGACAAGAACCTCATCTCGCACCTGGTGGCCTATTCCTGGCCGGGCAACATCCGCGAGCTGGAGAATTCCGTGGAGCGCGCCATGGTACTGACCGAAGGGGACACGTTGACCGCCAACGCCTTCCCCCTGGAGTCCACTCAGGTGCCCGTGGAGATCAACGTCGGCACCACTCTCAAGGAAGCCAACGACTCCTTCCGCCGGGCCTTCATCATCAACACCCTGAAATCCACCAACGGAAACCGCACGAAGGCGGCCAAGATCCTCGACATCCAGCGGTCTTACCTGTCCCGCCTGATCAAGGAACTCAATATCGATTAACCGGGAGCCGGGGCTTCCGCGCTTGCAATCTAAAATCACTTCCTTTAACGTTTCAGAAAACACGGACCCATGCAGATCATAGACGGCAAGAAAGTATCCGATGAAATCCTGACCGGCATCGCCGCCGAAGTGGAACGGTTGAAGGCCGAGACCGGGCGGGCGCCCGGACTGGCCGTCGTGCTGGTGGGGAACGACCCCGCTTCCGCGGTATACGTGCGCAATAAGAAGAAGGCCTGCGCCCGCGCCGGGTTCGTATCGTTCGAGCATCATCTGCCTGCCTCCGCGTCTCAGGAAGAAGTTCTCGATCTCGTGACCCGGCTCAACGCCGATCCCGAAGTGAACGGGATCCTCGTCCAGCTCCCGCTCCCGAAGCAGATCGACGAGAAGAAAGTCATCGAAACCATCTCCCCGGCGAAAGACGTGGATGGATTCCACCCGGTGACCGTGGGCAACCTGGTGACGGGCAACGTGCTGTTTTCCCCCTGCACCCCGGCGGGCATTATCGCCCTGCTGGATTATTACAAGGTACCGATCGAGGGCCAACGCGCGGTCATTGTAGGGCGGAGCAACATCGTGGGCAAACCGGTGGCGTTTCTCCTGCTCGCGCGCCACGCCACGGTGACCCTGTGCCACTCGCGCACGCGGGACCTGCCGGGAGAGATCCGGTCCGCCGACATCCTCGTCGCCGCCATCGGCAAACCCGAATTTGTCACCGGCGACATGATCAAGGAAGGCGCGGTGGTCATCGACGTCGGCATCAACCGGGTGGAAGGCAAGCTGGTGGGCGACGTACAGTTCGCGGAAGCCTCGAAAAAGGCGTCCTTCATCACTCCCGTTCCCGGCGGGGTCGGGCCCATGACCATCGCCATGCTCATGCAGAACACGCTCAAAGCCTTCAAGATAAATCTGGAGAAGGGTTCAAAAAATTATTAGCCACACGTTTACAGGATCCGGACTTAAAAACCTCCATGACGGCATCCAGCCCATCCCAACCCGCGAAGGGGCCCCAGGTCTTCACCGTGACCGAACTCACGAAGGTGATCCGCGGGGTCCTGGAAGTGCAGTTCGACTCGGTGTGGGTCGAGGGCGAAATTTCCAATCTGCGCGTTCCCTCTTCAGGCCACGCCTACTTTGTCCTCAAGGACGAAAAGGCGCAGGTGCGTTGCGTGTTGTTCAAAAACTACCGCGCCGGGGCGAAGTACAAACCCGAAGACGGCGACCACGTGGTGCTGTTCGGGCGGCTCAGCGTGTACGAACCGCGCGGCGAGTACCAGGTGATCGTCGAGGCGCTGGAGCCCCGGGGGCTCGGCGCCCTGCAGAAGGCCTTCGAGCAACTCAAGGAGAAACTCGCCAAAGAAGGATTGTTCGATCCGGCGCGGAAACGTCCGCTCCCCGAATTTCCCTGGAAGGTGGGGGTGGTGACCTCCGCCACCGGCGCGGCGGTCCGCGACATCCTGAACATCCTGCGGCGCAGGAATCCCAAAGTCTCCGTTCTCCTGCATCCCGTGAAGGTCCAGGGCGAAGGCGCGGCGGAGGAAATCGCCGCCGCGATCGAAACGCTCAACCGGATCGAAGACATCGACCTTTTGATCGTCGGGCGCGGCGGGGGATCGATCGAGGACCTGTGGGCATTCAATGAAGAGATCGTCGCCCGCGCCATCGCGGGCTCGCGCCTCCCGGTCATTTCCGCCGTGGGGCACGAGATCGATTTCACCATCGCCGACTTCGTGGCCGACCTGCGCGCACCGACTCCCTCGGCGGCGGCGGAACTCGCCGTCCCGCTTCTTTCGCATACCGTCGACGACCTGCGCCAATTCACCGATCGGATGATGGAATCGTTGGGGGGCCGGGTGCGGGAGTACCGCGAGTTATTGCGCCGCCTGATCGATCGGAGGTTTTTCCGCGAGCCCCTGCAGGTTCTCGCTCCCCTGGCCCAGCGGATGGACGATCTGAACCTGCGGCTGTTCCGGGGGCTGGGGCAATGGGTCGTGCTTCAGCGGGCCCGGCTTGCGGGGTTGAGCCAGCAGTTGACCCAGGCCTCTCCCGGGCGCAACCTCGCCCGGTTGGAAGAACGCCGCGCCCACCTGCACCACCTGTTATTGCGGCAGACCCAGACCCTCGCACGCACGGCGAAGGAACGGCTCGAATCGTTCGAACAGCAATTGCGGCGCCAGATGGCGCATGGCCTGACCCTGGAAAAGAAACGCTTCGAAGCGGCGGCCAAAAACCTGAATGCCCTCAGCCCTCTGGCCATTCTCGATCGCGGGTACAGCATCTGTCTGCACGCGGGAGCCGCCGTCAAATCGAGCGAGGACGTGGCGGTCGGCGATCCCGTCCGGGTGCGCCTGGCGCGGGGGGAGCTGGATTGCAAAGTTGAACACAAACATTGAAACGATGCGCCGGCGGGCGCGATTCCCATCGCCCACCGCGCACTCAACGAGGACACCATGGCGGAGATCAAGTTCGAAAAAGCGATGAAACGGCTCGAGCAGATCGTCGAGGAATTGGAAAAGGGCGAGCTCGACATCGACAAGTCCCTGGAAATTTTCGAGGAAGGCATCAAGATGTCGCGGTTGTGCGCCAAAAAACTCACCGAGGCGGAAGCCAAGATCGAAAAATTGACCCGTAACCAGAAAGGCGAACTCGTCGCGGAACTGTTTCCCGTCGAAGAAGACCCGGAAGAGGATCCCAATGGTAAAGAAGAATAATTGCGGATCGCCAGGGCGGCACCGTGACAAACCCGGCCGCCTGCGGCTGGACCAGCTCCTGGTAAAAAAAAACTCGTCGCGTCGCGGGAGAAGGCCCAAGCGCTGATCCTTGCGGGTAAAGTGCGTCTCGAAGGCCATCCCGCCGACAAACCCGGCCGCCTGGTGCCCGAGGACGGGCAGGTGGAAATCGTCGAAGACCTGCATCCGTTTGTGGGCCGGGGCGGCGTCAAGCTGGCGCATGCGCTGGACCGGTTCGGCGTGTCGCCGCAGGGCCGCGTGGCGCTCGACGTCGGCGCCTCCACCGGGGGGTTCACCGACTGCCTGCTTCAGCGAGGCGCTGAAAAAGTGTTCGCGGTGGACGTGGGATATGGCCAGCTCGACTGGAAAATTCAACGCGACCCCCGCGTCGTCATCCTCGACCGGAAAAATGCCCGTGAGCTTTCCTCCGGCGACCTGGGCGAAGCCGTGGACCTGGCGGTGATCGACGTTTCGTTCATTTCCCTGCGGCTGGTGATCCCGCCGGTTCTCGCCGTGTTGAAATCCGGGGGGGACCTGGTGGCCCTGGTCAAACCGCAATTCGAAGTGGGCAAGGGCGAGGTGGAAAAAAAGGGGATCGTCCGCGATCCGGAAAAGCATTGGAAGGTGCTTTGGGAATTGCGCGAATTCATCGCCACCCTGGGATGGGTGGTTCAGGGAGTCTCTCCCTCGCCCATCACCGGACAAAAGGGAAATCAGGAATTCCTGATCCACGCGGTGAACCGCGGCCACGGAACCCCGATCGAGGAAGAAGCCATGAGGAGGGCCATGTTCCCATGATATTGAGCAACGCGGATATCCGCCGCGTCCTGCGGGACAAATTATTCATCGTCGATCCGTTTCCCTCGGAGGACCAGATCGACACGTCCTCGCTCGATTTGCGCATGGGAGAGACGCTGTGGGAGTGGAACCGGCGCGGACCCCGCCCCGGCGGACGCGATAACCCGATCGACGTGGACGGGCTCGACATCCGCCAATTTACGGAGCAGAACCTGGTGGAAGTGCCGCGCGAGGCCGAGGGGAATTATATTCTGGAACCGGGGAAACTGTACCTCGCGCCGACGCATGAAAAGGTCAAGATGCCGATGGAGTCGCGGCTGGCGGCACGCATCGAGGGGCGCAGTTCCCTGGCGCGCCTGGGCCTCACCGTGCACATGACCGCTCCCATGATCCATTGCGGGACCGGGCTCGGCATCATCACGTTGGAGCTATGCAACCACGGTCCGTTCTACCTGCGCATCACCCCCGGCGCGACGCGGATCTGCCAGCTCATCCTGGAAGAACTCTCCAGCCTTCCCGACGAACGCGCGGCGCGCACCTACGGGGCGCAGAAAAACCCCAAGGGTTAGCACTCGTCGGTGTACACCAGAAAACTGCCGACGGGATAGACGAGATGAGTTTCTCCCCATTGACCTGGGGCGGTGAGACTCCAGGGCGTCTCGTCCTCCAGCAACTTGAAGCGAACCCCGCCGTTCCCGCCATAAATCAACAACGCCGTTCCGTCGCCGGACTCTTCCACCCTGCAGGCAAACGCGGGACAGGGCGAATGGGTGTCGGCATCCCATCCGGTGACCTGCACGGGTTGCTCGACACCATCCACGGGATACTTGACGCAATAGACCTGGCGCGGCGGGGACACGTCCCGGTAAACCATGCTGAAGGACCGGTCCACGTTGCCGTCGGGTTCAATGTCGAGGTACATGGTCGCTCTTCTCGTGAAGGACTGGAGATTTCCCATCATACCATTTTGCGGTGGAAAGCGAGGCCGCTTATTTGTAAACCGCATCGAACATCTGCGCGGTCTTTTTCACCGAGTTGGCCAGACGCCGGGCGTAGGTCTGGCTGATGGAAGAAAAATTTTTACCCTTGAACTCTTTCGGAAGAGCCAGGTCGAGCGCCAGGGTGGCTCCCTTGAACCGGTCCAGGTAATTGGCGCGGAGCAGAGGAAGCACCCATTGGACGGTAGGTTCCTGCGCTTCCACGAGGCGCGCGCCGGTCACCCTTCCGTGATTGTCGAGCGCAACCGCCACGACGAGAGTTCCCTGCCGTGTGTGCTCGGGAAACAGAATGAGGGTACCGGTAACCTTGTTTTCCGCGTTTCGGGAATGGTAAATCACAAACTCGGTCTCTTCGGTGTCCCAGTTTTTGAACCGGGACAATCGGGCCAGGTGTTTTTCATCCAGCACGATGTCCCGCCGAATGAGGTTGCCGGTAGAGGGGAGCATCTGCGCGACCGCTTCCTTGATCGAGGAAAACGGGATCATCGCTTCCCGGGGCAAGGCCCCGCTCGGCGCCGCCGAAAACAGCAGAAGCCAAACCGCCCCGGCGAAGACAGCCAGGCTTCGCCGAAGCGGGGCGGACCGGTGATTACCAGATCCTTTAATGCTTACGACCCTCGGGCGGATTGCCGGTTCCATCACTTTCCGTTCCGGAAGACCAATTCAAACAACTGGGCCGATTTTTTCAGGGCATTGGCGAGAATGACTCCATAAGCCTGCGCCATCTCGGTGGTACCCCGTTTCCATTTTTCATCGAGCCGGAGGTCCAGTCCGCTACCCTTTCCCCGGAAGGATTCCAGGAACGGGATGCGGAGAAGAGGCCCGATCCATTCCAAGGGTTCCGCTTGAACGTCGGTGACCACGGCATCGGCGATTTTCCCCTCGGGATCGAGCGCGACGCCGACCACGACCGGCCCGTGCCGGGTGAATTCGGTCATGAAGATCGCGGCCCGTTTCAATTTCCGGTCCCCGTCGCGGCTGACATAGAAATTGAAATGGTCTTCCTGGCTGTCCCAATTTTCGTGGGATTCCAGGGCTTTCAAATTTTCTCCTTCCAGGGTTACTTCCTTGAGGGAAAGTTTGCCCTCGGGGAGCAACCGGGCGACCGCTTCCCGGGTGGTGTGAAGTTTTACATTGGGCGTCACATGGGCCCAGCTATGAAAGGCGGTTCCCAGCAAAAATGCCGGAACGCACAACAGGGGGATCCATTTTTTCATAATGTTTTCTCCTTTAACTTTTCTTATTTTTGAGTGGCAGAAACCACATTTCGTAACAAGCCAGGAAAAACGCGACCGAAAAACTCAACCCGTTCAAGCCGCCGGCAAACAGGATCAGCCAGGCGAATCCGTCTGCGACGAACTTCACCAGGAACATCCCCGCGAAATCCAGGGTGCCCGCCAGAAACGGAAGCGGAATCAGCGCCAGCTTCCACACCGTGGAAAGCCCCGACCAGAGGAACAGGATGCCGATGCACAAGGCCAACACCCCGTGGCTGAAAAGGTGAACGTGCGCATCCTGCAGAAGGAGCTTGAGACCCACCTTATGGGGCATCTCTTTGACTTCGTCCAGCGTAATCTCCTTTTCGCCGAACTCGTTCAGCGTTTCCTCCTGCGGCAGATGTTCCCCATTGGGTCCATGCCGATGCGGGTGGTCGGTGGGATGGCCATGATCCCCTGGGGCCTCCCGGTCCGAATAGGTTTCGACCAGGGAATCGTAGGACAGGCCGACGTACTTCGCCGTGTAGATTCCCGCCGCGATGTTCCCAAATCCCAGCGTGGCCAGGAAACAGGTGATGAGCACCTTCGTGGTCACCGGAATTTCAGACAGGGGAGTGAGTTTCATTTTGAGGCATCCTTTTGCATCGCATTAAAAACTGGCCACCACTTCGGCGACGAACATGTTGCGTTCGTTGACCCGTCCACCGCGGACGTCGCTGAAGAGACGGTTGTCGTTCTCGGGTTCATTGATCCAGTCGTACCGGTATTCCAGTCTGAGGTCGATGCCCGACAACATGTGCTGGGTGCGGGGGATCACTCCGAATCCCAGGTATCCCAAAAACTCGGGCGAGATATGGAATACCGGCGCGATGGTGATCTCGTTCATGGTTCGCTTCGCGCGGGAATGGATGTCGGGGTGGCCGTCGCGGTCGTCGAAGATGCTGTACCGAACGGTGGTGCCGAAGTTCCGGGTAAAATCCCGGTGCACGGTCACCTGCCCCGTATACCATTCGGCGGGACCTCCGCCTGCCTGATTCGACTGGTTTTCGTCGAAACCGTAGTTGGCCTCGATACCGACAATCCAGTTGCGCCCGGGAGTAAGCGTGGCCACCAGATCCCAGACATTTCGATGGTCATCCTCGTTGTTGCTGACCTCCGCTCCCCGGAGGAAGGAGAACCTGAAATCGGCCCATTGGGTCGGGGCATAACCGACCTGCACCATAAAGCTGGGGACCTTGTTGTTGTCTCCGTCACCCGCGTTGCGGTCCCACCCGTTATACACCGCGCCCCGGATTTCCAGATTTTCCTGGATCGGATAGGTAATGAGGACCCCCGACATCTTCGCCGGAGACCCGAACTGGTAAGTCAGGGAATGCGACGCCTGCAGAAGCAGGGGGGCATCTTCCTGCTCGAAACTGACGGGCGAATTGAACTTCCCGATGTTGAAATCGATCCCGTTGCCCACGGGCGCAACGAGATGAATTTCGCCCACGTCGAGCTCGGTGTTCGTTGCCGAAGCGTTGTCGTGAAGCCCGATCTCGAACGCGGCCGCCACCCAGGCGTAATCGGAGAAACGCTTCGTGAATCCCACGGAAATCAGGTCGAACCCGAACCGGGTCGTGTTGGCGGCATCCTGCCCGAAATGCAACTCGGTTCCGTGGCCATGCGCCACACCGTTGTCGTTGAACCGGTACGAGGCCACCGCGTACCCCGTGATGAGGGTCTGGTGCGCCTTGTCGTCATAAGTCCTCCCCGGCAGACGCAGGGGATTGACATGGTTCAGCGTGAGAGATTTATCATCCAGGTCGTCGAGAGTGATTTCCTCCCCCGAAGCACCGGCCCAGACCGGCCCCGTCCCCACCGTTTGAAGGAGAAGGGCGAACAATAAACTGAGTAGAACGCGTTTCATCTTTATCTCCAATGAAGAGTTAACCCGATTGCCGATTTTTCTTCACTTCCCGATGGGAAACGAAGGATCGAAACGAAAAACCAAGCCAGGATTGGGTTAAACTCTCCGGGGAGGAGGGGGTTGCGGACGAGTATAAAACAGCGAAGCCATTTGTAAAAGGCCGGGAGCCTCGTCTTCCTCCCGCAACCCTGAAACCTGATATTCTTTTGCATGAAGCCCGGGAAATCCGTCCGGAAAAACAGAGTACGAAGGGGTCTTGCCGTGCCTGCCTCCACATTCCGTAGCGATCCACTTGATTTCCCAGTCGTCCTTGCGGAGGAGATGGGGACAAAGCCGGGATGCGTGAGGGTGCCTGTGCAACAAGCATTTCAAATGGGGATGCCCGCCGGAGGTCATATTCCCGTGTTCAGGCATTCCGTGCATGGCGGGTCCAAACGGAGAGTGGTCCAAAGGCACACTTTCGCCCGAACGGACCACAATCATGCCCAAACCCATTATTAAAATGAAAAGGGTTGAAAAAAGTTTCATCATTCTCTCCCGACCCATATATTGAGCCGTTTGGAATCCAAGCCCGGCGTCAACGAAAAAGCTTTCCCTGAAGGAACGGGGTAACGCGGCCCCGAAGGTCCCGCCAAAGTTAGCTTTTCAATGCGTAATCAAATGGAGCACCCAGAAATGGGACCCGTGTCACGGAATCTTCAAATCAGGAAAGGCGAGGGGGGGGTTCGGGTGAACCAGGGGAGAAGTTGACTTGCAGGAATGTTGAGGAAAAAAAACGGTGACCCGCGCCCCATCCGTCGTGGGGTGTGGCCGCATCGGACAGGGCGGGCTGATGATCGAGCGAAACCGGGGCGGGAACTTTGCCGCCGGGCACACCGCCGCAGTCGCTGGCAATCGCTAGAATGTCCCGGACGAATTTGCCGATATGAGGACAGAACGCGGTGGCGTGGAAATGCTTGTTCAGCGCACAATGGGGTTGCTTGCCCGCATGCGCGCCCTGGAACGGGGACAGGTGCTGGTGCGGCCCGGTTTGAGCCTGTGCGCCGTCCACTCCGGCAATCAGCAGGCCCAGCAGGGCCAGAAAGGCAATTTTGACAGCCATTCGTTTCAGCATGCCTGAAGCCAGAAGAACGTTCATAGGAAACGGATCAAATGATGGATACCTGGAATTTTCCCAAAACTATAGGAGGGTGAGGCCGAAAATGCAAGGGAAAATCTCCTCCCGATCGAAACGGGCCGTGGATTATCAACAGGTCCGGGAGCCCCCGGCATCGCCGGAAATCAGGATTTTGCCACCGCCGGGCCGGTGGCCTGCCGTTGCGGGGCGCCCGCCAGGGTCTTGACGAAATTCACGAAGACCCGGTTATCGAAATGGCCCGGCATGTCGTTCTTCATGACCGTCAACGCCTCAATGGGCGAAAGCGGTTTGTGGAACGTCCGCTCGCACGTCAGCGAGTCGAACGCATCCATGATGGCGCACACGCGGGCAAACAGGGAAATCTTCTCCCCGGCTAGACCGAAGGGGTACCCCTCCCCGCTGAATTTTTCATGGTGCTCCGCGGCCATGGACAGAATACTGGGAGTAAAACATTTCATGTCGTTGAGCACTTTGCGTCCGGCGGAAGGATGGCGGCGCAGAACGCGGCGCTCCTCCGGAGACAACTCCCCCGGCTTGAGGAGAAGCTCGATGGGGAGTTCCTTTTTGCCGATGTCGGCGACCATGCCGCCCATCCCCAGTTCCTTCACCGGCTCGAGACTCATCTGGAGCTTGCTGGCAAGGTACATGCAGTACAACCCCACGTTGACGCAATGGGAATAGGTCTTGTTGGACTTGCTGGCGATCCTGAACACATCGGCGAACGCCACGTTCCCCCCGGTGAAGCAGGGGGCCATCAAGTCCAGCACCGGCTTGAGCATGCGCAGAACCCGCGGGGAACCGATGTTTTCGAAATATTCCAGGAGAATCTGCACCGCAACCGGGTAGGAACGGGCCAGCACCTTGATCCCCGGTCCATCGGCCTTCATCGTCTGTTCCAGGTTCTGGATAAAAAAGTTTTTGTAATAATGGATCAGATCCGTCTCATGGATGAAGAAGTCGTGCGTGTCGTCGCTGGACATCATCTGAATGATCCGGTCGTGATTGCCGGCGTTGTACTCCGCGAACTTCAGGAAGGTGGGTTCGTCGTCCCCGTTGTTCACCTGGTAGAATATTTCGAACTCCTGCCGCGAGTTCCGGTTCAGGAATCCCGGTTTGACCTTGCGGAAATACTGGGAAATTGAATCCATTGGATGATCCCTCGAAAAATGAATCCGGCCCATCGCCCTTGGGGCGATTTTTTTCGTACTGACCTGCTTATGAAATTTGGATTATGAAAATATAATCTATAACACCTTAAAAGTCAATCATTTATGATAAAAATTTGCACCGGACTCCTATGCGGGAGGGGGAGCGTATCTAAAAATCGACCCGGAATCCGAAACAAAGGTCAAAATCGGGGCGGTTTGGGGTGGTTTGACCTATCTATCTGATTTATTGGGGGACAGAGAAATCCAGCGGGCGCAGGGGGCGGATCATACGCGATTGGGATTTTTTCGAGCAATATGATAGTCTTTGATTCCTGTTTCAGGGTAATTTCATGCGCGGCGGGCGCCGCATTCAAATGAACGCCGCAGGGAGGAACCATGCATAAACTGGTGTTGCTTCGGCACGGCCAAAGCCAATGGAATCTGGAGAACCGGTTCACCGGGTGGACCGACGTGGATTTGACCGAACAGGGAATCAAGGAAGCTCGCGAGGGGGGGAGACTGCTCCGGGAAGCGGGATACGTTTTCGACGTCGCCTACACCTCGGTGCTCAAGCGCGCCATTCGCACGTTGTGGCTGGTGCTGGATGAAATGGACTTGATGTGGATTCCGGTGCATCGGTGCTGGCGGTT
>Ga0210019_1003047_pt1 | contig 15673 bp, 11 predicted proteins | sample CryGeyCG2114_020_2_FD_183969 | JGI IMG/M metagenome (GOLD analysis project Ga0210019, IMG submission 183969) | Groundwater microbial communities from aquifer - Crystal Geyser CG11_big_fil_rev_8/21/14_0.20 (SPAdes) (version 2) | ecosystem: Environmental > Aquatic > Deep subsurface > Groundwater ...
GCTATTCCAGCTATTCTCGGTTTTCTTAAATCATTAATTAACATTTTTAATTATATTTTTTATTTTATAAATAATTTTATTTTAAATATTTATCTTTATATTAATGACATAAGGAGTTGAAAATCCCTTTCAGAAATTTCTCCAATAATGTCCGTCCTTTTGCCAGATTCTGGTGTAGATAGAAGATGATAGAGAGACCAGAGACAAAGGAACGTAACTTGAAAAAAGGAAACTATCTACACCGGATCTGGTATCTCTGGATAATTCCGACCCTTTATAATAATTTTAACAGTTTCTGAAAGGTTTATTTACTGTTCAAGTAGGTATGTATTATATAAACAATCTAGTAGCGTAGTCATTCTAGAGACTATTAGTACTTTAGATTTATAACAAAACCCAACGACTATTTTTTTTTTTGATATAAGTAAGTGGATAAAAATTGAATAAAAGTAAGTAAATAAAACAAGTAAGTAAATAAAACAAGCTATAACTAAAAAATGGACAGTAATACTACTATAGATAACAACACTGCTGACAGCAATACTAATACCAAATATATAGTTGTTGATATTGATTGGAGCAATTGCCAATTATATAAAACTCTGTATGATACTTGCGATGATGCTCTTAGGTATATACTAAACGATTTACTAAATGTTGATAAAACAGAAGAATGGTTTAATCAAAATAATATACGTTTGTATGTTAATGAATATAATAGTAAATTATACAATCACTGGATGCGGTTGGAATATAATCAATATTCGCAATTATTTGAAAATGACACTAAATCTACACCGCATACAATTGCAGAGCTTAAGGAATATATCACCGATGGCAATATATTAGAACTGCTTTGGAGCAGCAGAGCTCCATCAACAATATATATGATTTCTATTAACTATACAGACGATAAAAAAACGAATTATCTAGACGCTGCTATAAACTGTCCCGATCTAATGATACTAAATGTAATTCTAACTAGAAAATCAATTTCCGATAAAGAAAAAATAGTATTATTGAATTGTTTTGCATCCGATATAAACTGGGATGAATTCTATGAAAATAACAACGCTGATAGCTTTGATAATATTCGTAATTATATACTAACCAATCATTTAGAGCAGTATAATATGTTGCAAAATCTGATAAATTAACAAAAAAAAATTGAATTTTATTTTTTTATATAACACTTTGACTTCTAGGTATAATTACAATCAATAAAAACCATGGATGATTTTGTATTATTAGATAGAGAGGAATCCTTTATTACACAAACATTTAATAAGTATGCTGAGGCAAAATCTTTTGGTATAGAAAACAAACAATTGAAGGAAATAAAATGTGATGAAGAGACTCTTGAGCTTGTAGCTAACAATGAAGATAAGGAAGATATTTCTAATATACAATATGTAACATATAATAATTTAATTAAGGAGCTCAAAGGTAAATTTGCATCAAATGAAAAATTTCTCAAGCCTGTAACTAGTAACTTGGTTGATAGCTTGGCTGCTAACGATACAGCAGTTAATAACAGCGCTGGACTTGATAAAGTCCATACAACTGAAATTAAAGCTGACATCATAACAGATACTAACGTCAAACCCGAATGTAAAAAAGTCTATTCTGCCAATGGTAAACTTCTATATGAAGCATGGTATTTAGATAATATGTATCACAGATTAGATGGACCTGCTTTAACTGTGTATAGTTGCAGTAGGGCACATTCTGAGACGTGGTATATTAAAGATACCGTTCACAGGTTATATGGTCCGGCGTTAATCAGATATGATTCAAACAGCAATATCGAATTAGAGAAATGGTTTAATCATGGAAAATGGATTAAAGAAAAACAGTATGATAGAAAAAATAACATGATTATATTTAGATATCACACAGCTGATTTTACAGACGAAGCGATTAATAAAATTGACGAACAAACTGACAGCAAGACTACAACTGACAGCAAGACTACAACTGTAATTGATGTTGACAGCAAGACCACAACTGTAATCGATGTTGACAGCAAGACTACAACTGTAATCGATGTTGACAGCAAGACTGAAACCAGAGACAAACTTCAGTTATATAAAATTAGGCAATATTTAGATTGTATAAATAGATGGAGTTTGTCCTACGATAAGAACCTTATTTTTAATAAGTTTCCAGAACTTACAAATTGGAAGGATGTTTCAAGTATGTCAAATATTAACGATGTTAAAGGGTTAGATAAACAGTTAGAAACGGATATTGATTCGTTTGATTGGTTTGCAATCAATAAAAATCATAATGCTGTTAATATATTAAAACGATATCCACAAAAAATCGATTTATCTGCATTAAGTTTAAATACTAATTATACTGAAATGATTCCTTTACTACGAGAACACCTGGAAAAAGAGCTGCGTACAGGTTCAGAAAAAATATATAATAATCAACCAACTGGTAAAAGTCCGTTAACACAAATCCATTGGCATGTATTAATTAAAGCTTCTATTATGAATAAATTTGTTATGGATTTCATTACAGATTATCCTAACCAGATCAATATGGGGATTATTGATGATTCGATCAGTAAACACAGCATACCTTATTTTATGAATAAATTTAAATTAGCTCTCCATAAAAAAATTAATAATTTGATAAATGAGTAATCGATTAATTATCAATTGATTTTCTAATATTTTTTAAAGTTAACTCTACTTTCTCAATATTTTTATTATACGAATAATAATGCAACAGATCGTATAAGGCTGGTAATGTGTTTAAATTTTCTAAATATTTAATTATTTCTTCTTTTGGAGCATAATTAAGAACCATTGAAAGAATATCATCTTTGTATTTTATACTTTGATATCTAGGTAAAGAGAATATATCAAGCATATAATGGTTACACATAACATTTATCACTTCTTTATCTTTATTGCAATAATTTTCATCATATAATAAAACTTTATTATAGCCTTTTATCTTCATTGAATTCTTCATTATAATTATTAACTGAATCGATTACAACGTACTCTTCTGTCATAATTGGGGTTTTGTGATGTTAATTGTTAGAGTGCTGATTTGTTTCCTTTTATATTAAAAAATGAAATTCAATTTTTTTTTAACATAAATAACACAAAATTAGCTACTGTATAGGATTGTAAATCCTTACGTTGTGTTATGGAATATAAAGTTGAATACTACGATGATGAAAAGAAAAATAAGATGTATGAAAAATGGAGGGTTAATGATAAATTGCATTGGCTAAATAGACCAGCGCATATATCATATTATTGGGGTAATATTAAAAAACGCGAAGAGTGGTTAATAGATGGACCTGCGGTTATTGAATATTATGGAACAGGCGATTTACTATGTTTACAATGGTATATAAACGGTGTACGACATAGGGACAATGCACCCGCGTACATATCATATACAGAGTACGATAATCTAAGTTATGACATATGGTACACGCACGGAAAAGAGATAAAAACGCAATTTACAGATCATAACACAGGTAAAATAACTATACTAAATAACGTAACTAGAAAAAATAATCAGATCCCGACAGAACAAAAACAGTATATCAATATAAATATTATCGACACTCAAACTCTACAAATACTAACACTTAAGCTAAGGATAAAAGAAAGTTAAATTTAAATTACTAAGTCTATACAATCATCAATCGGTTGTTATTATATAAGTAATTTACAATCCACATATCATGCCGCTTGCATCACCATCTAGTGCATTGCGTAATTTCATGTCGTAGCTAGTGCATTGAGCCCATAGTTCGTCGTCAGGTATTGTTTTGCCTAGACACGAATTAATATTTACAGTGTAATGATCGGCTGGATCGTATAGTTTACGCACTAGATGACCAGGTGGTGTGTAACCTAATATATCACGTTCGACAAGACCTTCTAAGCTGGCATCAAGCAATGTTGACCCTGATTTTTTGCTATGATATCCAATAGCACGATTTACGACTGTAGCTTGACCGATTAGTTCACTATAGTTATTGGCATCTTCTGCTATTTCATAATTATCACCCGATAACCCATCGCTCGTTCCATAACCATAATTACCCGCTACTCGATTTGCAACATTATCACGGCTATAGTTATTACTATCAACTCTATTTACTCTATCACTATACATAGCATAAGGAACTTCGTTTATGCTACCAAATGCCTCATGTGACGGTTTACCACGTAAGGGATTTTCAACACTTTCGTTTGCATATGACGAATTCTGTCCCTTCGCGTAGGATATTTCTCTGGCTTTACTGACAGCCATAGGTTCTATTAAGCGTTTATCTGTAGATAACGCATTGCGCACGTCATCCACTTCTGTTATTTTTTGCAAATTACCAACTGGCACATTTGCAATACCAGTAGCACATATACTCTCATTAGTTTTGTTTAATATATCATATAGTTTAGCTAAGTCAATTCTACCATAATTGCATACATCAGAACGTAACATCGATATCAGCATATCTAAATTATCAAGCAAATATTTAAACTTATCTTGCATAGTCATATCACGTTCAAAATCTTCCCATTCTAATAGAGTTCTATATGTCTCTTCCCATGTAATAGCATGCGGATTAATCGAATCTTCCATTTGCTGTTGCAGAACATTACTCCTCGTATCTAAAGTACATAGTGCTTTAGCATTATATGGATTTTTATCAATAAATGCTTTAAGTTCCCGCATAGATTCATCAATTAAAAACGACAACTCTTTACAACTCGGGACTTCCTTATCAAGCGATTTAACGTCTGTAACTTGTGTGTTTAAGTTGCTATTTGTATTAATTACACCTGCCGAATTATCACGTAGTTTATCACGAACTGATGATAATTCCGCTATTGCTTTGCTAACTGGAACATTAATTAACCCTTTCCGTGTATCTATTGCTACATATTTATCTAACGATTTTTTAGTTTTACAGTATCTGCGTTTATAGCTCTGTGCTATGAGTATAACAATTAATATAATAAAAATGGCAGAACCCACATATAAATATATAGGATTGGTATTATTCATGATTAATATTATTCAATGTATATACATTATAATATAATATGGATCAAGTGGAAAATAATTATATAGTGCTATATAAGAAAATTACCAACTCTGTTAAATATGGTTTAATAATAGGTTTATTTATTGTTGTTGTATGGTATATATGGGCTATTCTAATTTACCGATGGTCTACTGATCGATTAAGTAATATAGTAGTAAAAAAATACCAGATGTTAAACCAAAATAAACTAACCGCAAATACATTCTTTAAATGCGTAAATGTTGTAGTTGTCGATAAAACACTAACATGCGATATGCAACTACGCAATACGTCATCTCAAAAAGTCATTTCTACAGAACATTTAGTTATAAATCTAATAACTGACGACAGTATATGTGATGAGTTAAGCGTAGATATGGGATGTATACTGGTGTAAAAATCAGCTAGTATAAATCGCTGGTGTAAAAATTAGCTGGTGTAAATCGCTGGTGTAAAAATTAGCTGGTGTATAAATTAGCTAGTAAAAATCGCTGGTGTAAAAATTAGCTAGTAAAAATCGCTGGTGTATAAATTAGATGGTGTAAAAATTAGCTGGTGTAAATTTGTCGACCTGCCAGTTAGTTATTTTTAAGTTTAATTGTTATTTTTATTATAATATATTTCTAATGATACCATACAACGATTTAATTACAAATCCGGAAAATTACAAACCGCTTGGTAGCGTTAAGGCTGTAAGAAATGTTCCATGTAAGGTGCAATTTACTGATATTGATCTAGGTGATGTGTTTATGGATCCGTCTAACTTAGATATGCAGGCTGTTTCTTTGCATAAAATACATAGACAGAACGGGGGTCGAGCTAAGTTAGATAAGTTTTTACAACTGATTCCAAAATTAGCAAACGCGTTTAAATCAAGATACAATTTAAACGAATTTGAGGACGTTGATTATCAGGCAACGGGTCAGCATAATTGGGTTGAATTGTTAAAAACTATTAATAACGAATTCATCAGATATTGTTACAAATCACTACGCTGGAATAATTTCGTTCCAACAAGAGAATGGGCGGAAGTTGGACCTGTAGACGACCGAAAACAAAAACGGTTTTACGAACTTACAGCGGAGGATATACCGACGTTAGATTACTGGCGTGAACAAGAAGTTCAGCGTATGAATAAAGTATTCCGCTATCATAATAAAATTCCAATATGGCAAACATCCATGCATACAAGACATTTTGATAGAAACAACGATGGATTTAGATACGATGACCCCGATCGTTCATCGCTGGACACCTTTGTACACGGCACATACGACATGAGTAAAATACACGAAACTCTCGACAAATGGACAAAAAAAGATTGGTTTGGGATGTAGTATAGTATAGTGTAGGAGTGTAGTGTAATATAGTGTAGTATAAGAGTGTAGTGTAGGAGTGTAGTATAAGAGTGTAGTGTAGGAGTGTAGTGTAGTATAAGAGTGTATTATAGGAGTGTAGTGTAGTATAAAACTGAATTTTCTTATTAACCATAATATAAAGCCCATTTTGGTACAGCATACATAATAGATCTTGCTGTATTTGACAACATCGATATATCTATATTAGTAAATCTATCAAACTGATTAATATATAAGTAATACTGTGTTTTGCCAACGCCTATCGAATCTATTTCATACCCCTCTAAATCTAAAATATCAATAGTGCAGTTTAAATATTGCGTTAGTAATGCTAGATTTCTCCTGTTACTATTTAAACTTATTAAGTGTTGTTGAGTTGGTATTCTCATTCTTTTTTTGTTTATATCTAGTATTAAATTATCATAATCTATTTTATTAGTATAAGATAAAGCTTTTAGTATATCATCTGTAAAGTTAAATAGAGACATGTATTCTTCTACATGACTAATAGCTAATTCTCGAATAAAACTGTCCAAATATTTTTGTTCTTTTTCCTTAATGGTATGTTGTAATATTGCATACTGTTCAATCGCTTGTTCTTTTAATACATAATCAGACAATCCCGCAATATGTATTAATAAATCGTTTTGTCTTTCATACATACTATTTATTTGTGTTTTTTGATTAATCAGGTCCATCTTGTATACTGGTAAAAAAATTATAATTTAACTAAAAAATATAAACCAAAATACTTAAAAAAATACAATAAACCAAAATACTTAAAATGCTAGTCAACTATAATACTTAAAATACTAATCAACCAAAATACTTAAAATACTAGTCGACTATAATACTAAAACACAATAAACCAAAATACTAGTCAACCAAAATACTTAAAATACTAGTCAACTATAATACTTAAAATGCTAGTCAACTATAATACTAAAAAAATACAATAAACCAAAATACAATACTTAAAAAATACAATAAATTAGTACTCTAAAAACCTAAATGTATCATTCTCGACCGTATGATAACACTCTATCTATGTCGGTGCCATTTGGATAGTAGTTCTTGGACGCAAGATACATAACGATCATTTCTCCTCCTTCTATATCATCGCTATCGTTTAGATATAGCATTGATCCCGCTGGTATCCCATTTGCTTTATCGATTTGATAAATCGAAATTTCTACCTTCAAAGCTGATGCCAAAGCATGAATATGTTCGATGGTATATGGTTCATCAACGCCAGGGTAACAATCGGGTTGTTTTTTTGCAAAGCTGAGAAGATCTTCTATCGATTTGATAGAGTGGTTTGTCATGCTTGCAAATAACGCTTGATTCATATGAAACAAGGCTATAAGAAAGCTTTTGTTTTTGTCAACAAACCCTTCGTTATCGCAAATCCACGTGTAAGAATGATCTGTTTTGTCATCCGATTCGTTACTCATATGTTCGACTAGCTTCCCACACACATGGTTCGGTAAAACCCTAGTTAAATCATCGTCGCTCATCGGTGATTTGTCATCTTCGATAAGATGTAACAAATCTATGTCAGCGTTTTTTATCTGTTCTTTCGTCAGTGGTTGCTGTGGTTCGCCAACATCTTCGATAAGACGTAACAGTTCCTCTGTTATGTCATCAACTTCGTTCTCAGCTTTGTTCTCAGCTTTGGGAGTTGGTTGACGGCTCTCAGCTTTGTTCTCAGCTTTGTTCTCAGCTTTGGGAGTTGTCGGGTTGTTCTTAGCTTTGGGAGTTGTTGGGTTGTTTTCAGCCAACGATGCATGCATAACATTCTTTATCTCAGCATCATCTGTACGAAGAGATTCTTCTGTTACCATACGAACAACGTTTTCATATGCTGCAGCACGTATAGAATCTTTTACGGCTTTATTCTCAGCTTTGTTCTCAGGTGAAGAGCGCATAACCTCGTCTCTCTCAGCTGTAAGAAGAGATATCTGTTCTGTAATTGCTATTATATCATGGTCTGTTTGCAGATTTTGGTATTTAGCGTATAACCATGATATCTCGTTATCTATCTCAGCAACCGACCTCTTAGACTTAGCTTCATTTTTAGCTTTAGCCTCATCCTCAGCTGAAAGAAGAGATGCCATAATAGCAGCTTGGATTGCTCCATCTTCAACATCAGGCTTAGCATCAGACTTAGCATCAGACTTAGCATCAGACTTAATCTCGACAGCTGGCTTCACGTTCTTTTGCAGATATTCGTTGACAAATTCTCTGACCTTTATGCAAGGATTAGCCCGGATTTCGTCGCTCAATGCATAAGCAGCATTTCTTTCTCGCTCTATAGCATTCCGATTTGGATCATCAGCCTTCATATTCATCAACCTGCATGATAAATTATTTCGTATCACTGCGATATTTGCGATGTCTGTGCTATCGCAATTAGCCCAACTATACAACTGAGTCGACATATCGAATTGAAAAAGGCTGAACTTTCCCGCGATTAACCAATTGATTTTTTCGGTCTGTAACTGTATACTATGCTGAACAATGGCTGTAGTTAATATAGCCCCGTTTTTTTCAATTTTTTTTAGCTAAATAAAAAGTGAAATAATATATATCTGTATATAGAACTGAAAATCCTTATTGTTAATTATTGTTATCTGCCATATACAGTAGTCAGCAATAGTTAACAAAAAAATAACACGAAGATGAATTCTGTTGAATATCATAATCAAGTTATCTCTTATAACCAACTTAATGAATTTCTACCTTGTAGAGACGCGTTTATTGATAAAAAAACACATTCTATAATTGATAATAAAATTAAAAATAATGAAGAAATTATGTTTTTACCAACTTACATACATGAAACGCTTTTGCAAGATATACAATATGAAAAGTATAAATATAAAATAGTTTTAATGGGTGTTTTGCAAAGTGGTAAACGTGCCACTTTTATTTTAGATAATATAAAACCATATTTTGAAGTAAGAATTCCTTCTGCTGATAATGATGGACATATTAAAGTAGGATATGGTGCTTCGGCAACATACTATACTGAATCTGAATATATATACGAAGTTCGTTCTTTACTTAATAATGATTCTGTTACAAAACCAACATCTACTATAATTGTTAAGGGCAAACCATTTAGATATTTTCAAGAGGAAAGAAACAAGTTTTTGCGCTTTTATTATGATAAGATTAAATCACGTGCTGCTGCTATTAAACTAGTTCGGAAAAACAATTACGAAACAACACACGATGATATGAGTAATTATCCTAGAGTAGTATGTAGAGATTATTTGGCAACATTTAGTTCTTGGAGCAAAATTGCTAAATACAAAGTAGAGCAAGTAGATTCTATTAAGGGTTTAACATTTAGAACTGATATATCTGATTACAAACCAGTTCCAGAGGCTAAAATAACACCTAATATGCTTAAAGATAAAACTCTAAGCATGTGTTGGGATATTGAAACATATGATCAAAGCGGCGACATCCCCAAACCAGAAAATTTAGATGCTTCTATGCCATGTATAGGCATAACTTTTCAATGGGTAAACGAACAAAATCCGTTTCTAAAAATAGCTTTATGTGATTTACCAGCGAAAGCTGATCCTAATCATTTAACTGTAATTTGTGGAAAAGAAGAAAATATGTTTAAAGCGTTTGGTGATATTTTTGAAAAGATGTCACCAGAATTTATTTGTGGTTTTAATGATAGTGATTATGATTGGAACTGGCTTATAACAAGAGCTAAATACTACCCTGGTTCTTTAGCTAGACTAGCTAGAAAGCTCGATAGTACTATCTATTATAATGGATATACCGACGACTCTGTATTAAAATTTAGCTATAAAAAAGAAAATGTTAAAATTGCTGCCGATATAAGTGCAGAGGGATATACTTTAATGATGCCCGGATATATTCCAGTAGACGTGCGAACGTGTTTTCGTAGATTATATCCAACAGCAGAAAAATCAAGTCTTAAATGGTTTCTAGAAAAAAATAAACTAGGAAGCAAAGAAGACATGCCTTACAAACGAATGTTTCGTATTTATCGAGATCTACGCGCAATGCGTGATTCTCCTAATGTTATCTGGAAAGCAAACGGAAAAGAAACAAACTTTACTTATAAATCTAGTGATAAGTCTAATAAAAAAGATATGTCTAGTAAAGAAGATAAGTCTAGTGATAAAGCTAAGTCTAGTAAAGAATATAAATCTAAAGACGACTTCGATAAGCATTATGAAAATATTTTAAAAGAACATGCGGAAGTCAACAAGTATTGTGTTGTTGATGCGCTGAGATGTCACGATTTATTAAAAATACGTAATGTATTTATGAATGGTCGTGAACTAAGCAATATGTCGTATTGTTCGATGTTTGATTCTATATATCGTGCAGATGGTATGAAAGTTAGAAATTTAACAATTGCAGAAGGACAGCAGAAAATATTTAATATCAATTTTACCAATATTACATCTGGTAACAAATCTGATAAAAAATATCCTGGTGCTTACGTAGTTCCGCCTAAAAAAGGGTTAAAAACTAGCAAGTTAACAATAGAAGAACGTATTAAACTTGCCGAAGAAACAAAAAACAAAAAAGAAAAACTATGTCAAGAATGGATTAATACTTCAGAAGAAGAAATTAATAAATTTCATTTGATAATAGAAAAACACGGACCCGTTCTTAACAGCGAATCACTTGAAGAAGTAGAAAAAGAATTTGGTCCACTAGATAAAAAAAGTAAAGACTTCTTTGCTGAAAACATAGGTAGACCTATTACAGGTTTAGATTTTAGTTCACTATATCCTTCTTTAGTCCGCGCATATAACCTTTCTCCCGAATATTGTGTTCGGGATAGAGCATATGCACGCAGACTATCGAAAAAAGGTATAAAACTAACTAAGGTCAAGTTTCCTTACGGAACAGAAATTATTACTGCTTGGTTTGTTCATCACAACAATCAATTTGAACCATACCTGGACGACGAAGATAGCACTACTAACAATAACAACAAAAGTGGTAAAGCTACTAATGATGACGTTAAACAACTACCAGCAAAGAAACGCCGACTAAATCCCGATTTCAGGTTTGGAGTCTATCCTTATATTTTAAATAAACTATTTGCAAAACGAAAAGTAGTCAAAAACAAAATGAAGGATCTAAATCATAAAAAAGAAAAAATGGAAGCTGAAGGCGAGCAATACCTTAAAGACCATGCAGAAGAATATGAAAACATATGTTTTGATATCGTATGTTTAGATTCAAAACAGAAAGCTATTAAAGTTTTTATGAATACTTTCTACGGTGAAGCAGGTAATCAAGTATCTCCTTTCTTCCTAGTGGAAGTAGCCGGCGGTATCACATCTAAGGGTCAAGAAAATATAAAGAGAGCTAAACACTGGGCTGAACAACTGCAGTGTATTACTTACTATGGGGACAGTGTTGCTGAAAATACTCCTATATTAATTAAACTCAATGACGAAATGCATTATTGCGAAATTCGCGATTTAGTCGACGACAGCAAATTTCAACCAACTCAAACCAATAAAGAAATTGCATTCATCGATTGTGAAGTCTGGTCGGATAACGGCTGGACTAAATTAAAACATGTCATAAGACATAAAACTAATAAAAAGATGTATCGCGTGCTAACACACACATCATCTATTGATGTTACCGAAGATCATTCATTACTTGATTCTAAAGGTAAAGAGATTTCACCAAATAATAATTTAATTGGTGTAGAATTATTAGCAAAAAATCAACCTATTGATAATAATCTTAAAAATTTAATTCGTAATAAATTTAACTTAAATGATTTCAAATTTAATGTTTCATACAAGTTTTATTCGCAAATACAAGCATTCGAGTTTATTAAAACATGTGAAATAGCTAATCAAAAATACCACATCGATTTAAATCAAACAAATGAAAACAATATTTATATTAGATTGGTCAGTAACGATATAGCTAATATAAACGTTGTAAAAAAAATAATTGAGTTACCAAATACAACACAATATGTATATGATATAGAAACAGAAAATCATCATTTTGGTGCAGGTATCGGTAATTTAATTGTTCATAACACTGATTCAATATATATTTCGATTCCGGAAAAATGTTTTGCAGAACATGATAAATTATATTATACAGGCAAGATATCGAAATTAGAGTATTGGACAAGATTAGTTGAAGAAACTTTTAAGCAAATCAAAGAGATTAATAAAATAATCAATGTTAAGTTCTTTGAAAATAACGGAACTTACTTCTTGTCTATGGCATATGAAGAAGTTCTTTATCCTGTAATATTTACAGCGAAAAAGAAATATTTTGGTATTCCTCATGAGAACATTGTTAATTTTAATCCCAAAGATTTATTTGTTAGAGGTTTGGAAGTTAAGAAAAGAGGTGTATCGGTATTATTACGTAAAATATTTAATAGCATTATGTGGAAATGTGTTGATCCGAATAATTTATATACTCCTTTAGAACTAGTGCATCAGACTATAGATGATATATATAGCCGTGATTGGGAACTAAAAGATTTTATTCAAACAGATGTGTTTAGACCAGCTAAGAAAAATGTTAAAGTTCATACGTTTGTCAGAAGAATGAAAGAACGCAATATTGAAGTTCCTTCAAATGAACGTTTCGAGTATGTTATGGTTAAAAAATATCCATACAAATATGATTATCGTGGTCGCAAAACAAATATTACGGCAGGCGATAAAATGGAATTTCCGCATATATGCGAAGAAGAAAAGATGTCTATTGATTTAGATTATTATATGCAAGGTAGTATTAACGGACAACTTGGTAGATTAGTTACGTATCACGAAATGTTTCATGTTGAACCGATCGATAATACTAATGAAGAGCTAAAGATAGCCGATGATAAAGTTTATAAAAATGCGTGCAAATATGTTGACGATTATTGTAAACAATATTACTCCAGTTATAATACATTTGGTAAAGCTTATCAAAAAATGTATAAGACAGCCGATAGTTATATAAGTGGGGGTATAAAACAAGAAGACGAGTTAGCATATAAAATTATGAAAGGAAATATTAATGTAACATCTGAAGATATAACTAATTCTACAGAAAGCAAAGAAGACTTTGCTAATTGGTTTGTAGACTTTGCAGAAAAAGATGTAAAAAAAGAAATAAAAAATACTGACTTCGGAGTAGAATTTCTCAAATCGGAATTAAAGAAAATTCCCAAGGAAGAGCGAGCTGAAAAAATTAAGCGATTACAAAAGGTATATTATAACATGCCAAAAGGTCAAAGTATTATAGATGTAAGGAAAAAGGATTTCGACCAAACAATGAGTATTCTAAGACGTAAATTGCGTGAAAACTCAGAAGATTATATGATGATATTTAATACATATCAGAAGTCTATATTACAACTAACTGACATAATTAAAAACAACATCAATTTAGATCAAGAATTATTTAATTCCACGCATGAAGGAACAAAAAATATAACACTAGACGATTTAACAGAAAAACTTGATACCGATGTATTAAACAAATTAGATACTAAAGCAACAGAAACAGCTAACAGTATATTGTCAAGCGATAAATTTAATTCTATAATGAAAGATATAAAAACTATATATTTAGATATTAAATCGGCTTATGTGCGATACGAACGCACAAACAGCATCGTTGAAAGATTAAAATCTTATAGAAATAAATCAAATCGAATTGTAGTAAAACCTAATAAAGAATATATGGATAAAATACGCAATGAAGATACAAATGATAAACAACATAACAAACAACTACTAGATTTGAAGTTATAGTTTAATGCTGGTTTAGTATTAGTTTAGTGCTGGTTTAGTATTATATCTAATGCGTAAATTTCTAATAATACAAAATAACTAATAAAATATAATATTTAAAAAATTGAATTTTTTTATGCTATTAATTCAGACATCGTAATTATATTCGTTCAGTTCTAAGCAGCGTCTAACATTTAAATATTAACCATGGCTTATAACCTTACCGATGGCATCAATATGTCTCTCTTCACTATCTTTAAGAAGGTAGAGCAAGAAACCAAGGACATTGATCAAACCGCAGCACCTGCGAAGGTTTATGGCACTGTTTATGATATTGTCAATGATTTTTCATTGCCGGTTTTAATAAACGCCTGCGATCAGACGAAACTCCAGGACATGATTGTGTCTTGTATCGCAAAGACGTGTGTTTCTATGCTAGAAGAACAAAGAAACGTTGATAAAGAAAGTTCTAAGCAAGAAAGCATCTACGGAGATGATATCTTTAACTTCATCTACAGTAATAACAAAGATCACCGCAGCATGATTGAGTCTCTAAGTCAACAAGAAATCGAGCAAGCGATTGGTATCACAGATACCGAATCCGAATCCAAGTCTGAGGCTAAGTCTGAGGTTAAGGTTGAAGCTAAGGTTGAGCCTGTTGTTAAAGTCGAGCCTGAAGTTAAAGCTGTTATTAAACCAGAAGTTAAGGTTGAGTCTGAGGCTAAGGTTGAAGTTACACCAGAAGCTAAGGTTAAGGTTGAAGTTACACCAGAAGTTAAGGTTGAGTCTGAGGCTAAGGTTGAAGTTACACCAGAAGTTAAGGTTAAGGCGAGTCCTTCAAAGAAGCAATGGAGTTATGTCGTTGGGGAAGGCGATTGGGTCGAGCCCAAAAAGAAGATTTCTAAGAAGCAGCCTGTTCATCAGGAAGAAGGCGCCAAGGTTGAGAAGTATAAGACATCCGCTCTGTGGTTGTTCTTCCGAGATGAGCTGAAAGACTTTCGAGAGGAAGACGACAGCTTTCTGTGGGGTGCTAAGGAACTCCACGATACTAGCGGCGAAGTTTACGAGGTACCATTGCATTGGTTCATACCTTTTGACTTGGTTAACAAGTTTGGTCACTGGGTTTGGCAGACCAATCAAACTTCACTGTACGTTCACGTTCTTAACGAAAACCACACATGGACCCACTATCGAAGACCTTACAGAGACAGTAAGGGTCCTAAGGGTTTAATTCTTGTCGATTCGGCAGAAATTAAACAGTCTCTACTAAGACAATTTAACTGAGTAGTACTCAGCGTTTTAATTTTTTTGTCTGAATTTATTACAATAGTTAATATATACAGCAGCTAATTTTTATTAGCACATACCTACAATACAACAGCAGCTAATTTTTATTAGCACATACCTACAATACAACAGCAGCTATTTTTTATCGTTACAGTTATCACATATTAAACAGCATTACA
>Ga0210019_1003048_pt1 | contig 15671 bp, 10 predicted proteins | sample CryGeyCG2114_020_2_FD_183969 | JGI IMG/M metagenome (GOLD analysis project Ga0210019, IMG submission 183969) | Groundwater microbial communities from aquifer - Crystal Geyser CG11_big_fil_rev_8/21/14_0.20 (SPAdes) (version 2) | ecosystem: Environmental > Aquatic > Deep subsurface > Groundwater ...
AGAGGTGACCCAGCCAAGGGCACCAAGAAGAAGATAAAAGAGTCCAGCAAGGCCAGCAATGACAAAGAAGGCACGAATAGCAAAGGTCAGAAGATCACCAAGTGATGGTATTTTGAAGCCGAGATCATCGTTAGTAATAGTGGTACACGTGGGTAGTTTGTCTTTAGCAGCTGCATAGGTACCTACAAGAACGCCTGCAGGAGTATATTCCAGATTGGAACAGTTTGAATATGCAAGTGCGGCGCGCACTTCTGAAGATCCAAACAATAGAAAGCCAAAGGCGATTGTGATAAAGACGATTATTACTCCCGAAATTGATTTAATTGAAAACATAAAAAATTAAATATTCACATGCACTAATATCATTATATTACTCAGTTTTGCTTGTTGTTGTCAACACTTATTTACCATTCTTTTGCCCGATACTGCAATGCTTCAGCAACATGTGCTGATTCTATCTCTTTGAAACCTTCCAAATCGGCTATAGTACGTGCCACTTTTATCGTCTTGAAATATGATCGCGCAGAAAGTGCCAGTCTTTCAACTGCTGTTTTGAGCATTTTTTGGGCATCGTCAGAAAGTACACAGTATTTTTTTATATCAGATGATGACATTTCGCTATTGAAAAGGTGAATATCTGCAGAAAATCGCTTTTCCTGTATATTCCGTGCTTTTTTCACCCGAGAACGCACCGCTTTGCTTGATTCACTCTGATATTCATCTGACAGTTCGTCAACCTCAACCGGCGGAACATCAATATGAAGATCAATTCTGTCCAATAGCGGACCAGAGAGTCGTTTTTTATATCGCATGATCATTCCGGGAGCACATTTACAGGTTTTTTTTGGGTGACCCAAATAGCCACAGGGACAGGGGTTTGATGCGGCAAGCAAAAGAAATCGTGCAGGAAATGTGAGCGTTCCAGCAGCACGCGACACCGTCACTACCCCATCTTCCAATGGCTGTCGCATCGCCTCAAGCACATTTCGGGGAAATTCGGGAAACTCATCCAAGAACAAAACACCCCGATGTGCCATCGATATCTCACCGGGCATTGGGGTACTTCCTCCACCGATCAATCCCACTCGTGACGTCGTGTGGTGTGGCGACCTGAATGGTCGAATTCCATGGAATGTCTCATCTGAAAGCTCACCAACGACAGAATATATTTTTGCAACCTCAAGCATTTCTTGTTTTTCCAATCGGGGTAAAATCGATGGCATACTTCGAGAAAGGAGTGTTTTCCCCGCGCCAGGCGTACCTTTCAGATGGATATTGTGAAAGCCCGCGGCTGCAATTTCCAGAGCGCGCTTTGCTTGCTCCTGTCCTTTTATTTGTGAAAAGTCATGTTGAAAAAACAAATGCTCCTCATCGACACATGTTGATACCGATGTAAATTTTTGAATTAATGTTCTTCCGAGAAGATGATCAATCAGCTCCTGAAGATTTGATACCGGATAAATAATCATATCTTCAAATATTGATGCCTCTTCAGCATTCTCTTTTGGAATAATTACTTCAGGTATCTTCTCCTCTTGCGCCAGAAGTATCAAAGGAACGATGCCATTTATTTTCCTTACGTTTCCTTCAAGTGAAAGTTCGCCGAGAAACATTTTATTTTCAAGAGCAGATTGAGATATCACCCCCGATGCTGCAAGAATGCCGATAGCTATAGCAAGGTCGAAGGCAGAGCCAGATTTGGGGACATCGGCAGGAGCCATATTTACCGTAATACGAGAATCGGGCATCTCATATCCAGTATTTGTAAGTGCTGTCCGGACGCGCTCTTTTGACTCATCAACAGATTTATTAGGAAGACCAACTATAGTAAAGGTGGGGAAACCTCGTCCTGCCACATCAACCTCGACTGTGACCAGTACTCCATGAAGTCCAATTGTTGCACCAGCCAAGGCTTTTGCAAGCATAACGAATTGTGGTTATTTACTCCGCTTTTGGTTCTGTTGGTTCAGGCTTTGACATTTCACCGTCCGCTGAACGCTTCTTGTAAACATACACCGCAAGCATCACTCCTGCTCCTCCGAGAAGAATCAGAAGAACTGCTCCAATCAAATACATTGGATTTCTTGATGTGGTGGTTGTGGTTGTCGCTTCCTCGGTACCACTTGGTGCCATTGCGGCAGTTGGTGAGACCTCTGTCACCAATGGTGATATTTTCTGTTGTGGAACAAAGCTCGGAGTTATATTTCGTCGAGGATTTGTAGTTGCATTGGTTGATTTGTACGGATTTATCTTTTCTGCTGAGAGAAACTCACTGTTGTTTGCAAGAAACTGTGACGTTGATTGATATGAAATATTTTCTGCATTCTTAGGTGAAGTAAATCTCAATGAATACTCTGCAGAAGGAATATTTTCTGTTGTAATTCGGAAAAACCCATTTGCATCAGCAGTGGTCTCATACATAGGTGAGCCTGAAAATAAGTACATATATACACCAACCGTTGCATTGGGAATAATATTTCCATCATTGTCGTATGCAAAGCCTTCGAGATAAACAGGAATTGGCTCTACTTTTGATTCAATGGTGTTTCCGTCCTGCGCATGAACGACTCCAACTGCCTTATCAACCATATCCCGTACCCATGCCACATATTTTCCCATGACGCTTTTTTCTTGTGTCAGGGTGGCAGTAACTAAGTCTTGTTTCGTAAACTTCATATTGAAGTATTGGCCTAGATTTGGATCCAATAAGGATTGGTCGAGCGTAATAACAAATTTTCCTGTCTTATTTGGACCACCGTTTCGATGGTTAAACTGTTTGTAGAATGTACATGTCGCGGGAGTTCCCGGAGTACATATCTCAACATCAAGAAGCACAAATGGATGAGACAAATAGCCACTGTATATGAGTTGTCCACTCTTCTCTTGGCGAGTTTCATCGAGCATTTCAAGAGGATACGTGTATCCCTGAGGATTACTAGCATTTGGCTTCATGACAATATCTCTATGCTCAATATTTCCCCGTTGTCGAATTACGGGAGAATCAGAATAATAAAAATCGGAATAGATCCTATTTGCATTTACCGGAAGTTGAGAAACATCTGCAAGTGATGCTTGCGCATAATTTGAATGCGCGGGAGATAGTGTGTAGTTTCCATCAACCACATAAAAGGTAAAATAACCAATCTCACTTGTTTTGAACGGATTAACTACAAATGGATTTGCATTTGTAATAACAACCTCTGCGTTGGATGTTGTGCTGAACTGCTTGAGAGTGACTTCAACGTTTGGAATTGGTTCGAGAGTCATCATGTCAAATACAGTGCCATAGGGATCATAGGCATTTCCAGAACAATCCGAAGATCGAAATGTAAAGGGAAGAGTGCCCTGCGTTTGAGAAGTTGATCCATCCTGTGGAACGGCGGCTGTCCCCGTAATAGTATTGTAAACTAGAAACTTTCTCATTCTTGATTCCTTTGTATAACTTTGCCATTCGACAGGAATAAGATTTCCTTGACCATCAGATTGGAGAATTAACTCATCTTTATTTGCATGATTTTTCTGGACATACGTGTTTGATGCTGGGTCAAGGTGCCAAATACCATAGTCGCCTGAATGGCGAAGATCATATCCAATATCTCGCGTCGTATCTTGAGTGAGTTTCCAGTATCCGTCACAGTTCTCGCGTATTTGGTCTGGTGTCATCATACTTGTGTCTGGACAGGTAAGAAGAATATCGAGTTCCGAATTTCCTGTTGTACAAATTGGGTCTGGATCTGCAGCGACACATTCAAAAATATATGATGGCGAGGACGGGACCGCTTTTAATGTTTGTGTGCTCAGGGCTGTTCGATGTACTTGTTTCTTTCCTGATGGGCATACGCCATCTTCATTACACCACTTTGCATCAAGACAAACCGTTCGAAATCCAGACTTCACCTGAGGTTGTGCACTTATTTGTGGAACGAATACAAACAAAAACAAACCGAACAAAAGAAATAAGTAATTTTTCATAGTAATAAACAATTAGTAGTTATTTTCATAATGACACAAGTATTTTCTATTGTCAACAATCTCCATCTATACTAATATGAATATATAAATGAGAAATAAATTATTTGCTGTTTTATTGGCGGTTGCCATGTTTGTGTCGATGGCACAGAGTTCATTTGCTCAAAATACTGATATATACAATTTTCCAATTAACCCGATCCCCTGTAATAAAGTCGATACTTCTCTGAGTTGTCCAGTAAATTTTTTAAGTGATGGGCAAGATATATATAAAAATCTTGGTGAGCGATGTGCCACATCGTACGCTGATTTCATAAGCGACCCAATTGGATCTCATTACTGGGTGGAAGATCCGGCAATAACCTCACAAGGAAAGTCAGATGAACGTGCACGACAATTTTTATATTGGGTTCTCAACACGAATGCAATTGATGAAGCTCCGGTCCTTCGCACGATCTGGAATTTCTCGAGTATTGTCGCCCTTGTTGGAGTTGTGCTTGTCGCAACAATCTTTGGCATTGGCTACATCATTAGTCGCCGCGGAGGCAACGTCTACAACGGTATTGGGAACTTCTTTGCAGGAGGAAGTAGTGGGATTGCCATCTGGCCAACGATCATCAAGATTGGAACAATGCTTTTATATGTCGCATTCTCATCTGCAATTGTATTTATTCTCATACAATTCTCCGAGATTCTTATGAGATTCTTTTTTGATAATTTGGGTGGAAAAGATCTTTTTAAGATATACTTTGTAGATCCAGGAAACTCTTCACTACTTGGTGCAACGGAACAAAGTTATCGAAATTTTATTGGATGCCGAGATCTCAATATTCGTATCCAAGAAGGAATCGATGCAGAAATGTTTATGTTGAAAATGACGAATGTCACCTACTATGTTATGGGTGTAATGCTCCTTCTTCGTAAGATACTCCTCTGGTTTATGCTCTTTGTCGCACCATTTCTCGCCCTTCTCATGCCCTTTATTTTCATCAGAAATACCGGATGGATCTGGATTGGGGTATTTTTCCAATGGCTCTTTTATGGCCCACTCGTCGCACTCTTTCTCGGTGCAATGGCCAAGATCTGGAGTGAGGGTATACCATTTAGTTTTGATTTCTCGCGCGCGGGAGGCCTTGATGGATACATATATCCAACTGGCTTGAATATTGTATATGGCGGACCGGCACAACGGGTACTTTCTGGAGTTGTCGATCGCCCAATCGGCGCAATGAATAATGGAAGTTATGTAGATACATTTGCCGAATATGTGATCACGTTGATCATGCTTTGGGCAGTCACATTCTTCCCATGGTGGCTTTTACGGATATTCCGAGATTATTGCTGTGAAGGAATATATGCCATGAAAAATATCTTACTTGCCATGTATGAAAATATGCGCGGTGGTCCATCAAAAGGCCCTTCTCCCTCTCATCCCCCATCATTACCATCTCTCAAGATTGATACAAAGACGCCAACGAATCGAGATGTCAATGTAAATATTGCATCACTCAATCAGATCAAAAAGTCTTTGACAACAGATCTTACGCGCAGTATGAATTTTCAAGCAACACGGATTACTGACGTTGCCCGCGTGGAAACAAATAAACAAATGAATCAAGTAGTCAATAAAAACCTTGCATACATCTCAAATCCAGTGAAAGCAAAAATACCTGCAGAGCGTCAACAATTTATGAACCTTCGTTCGGAACTTTTTAATCGAGCTATTAAAAACGATGCCGTTGCCCGAACAATTCTTGCCTCAACTTCTACCACAACAGCAGAGAAAACTAAAATTCGTGAATCACTCATTCAATCATTGCCACAAACTATCTCAATCTCACAAGTGGTCACAAAAGATATTCATATACCTCAAGAAGCATTTTCAAAAATCACCAACAGCTACACAACACAAATCTCAAACAACACACAGGCAGTTCAAAAACTTGCAAGCTCTGCAAAAACTGATACCCAAACGGTGACTAATATATTAAATACATATAACCGATATACCTCACAACCCGTATCTACCATCGTTTCAACAATTGCCCGTGAGACAAATACTTCTGAAAATGTAGTCAAGCACGTGCTTCATGATGCAGGACTTATGAGTGCTCAATCACGATTTGTTCAAGGTATTGCCTCAACACAAAAGCTTACCAAAGAACAAGTATCTAAAGTCCTTCATAGCATAAAATCCACCGTGTTACGAGAAACAACGGTAACAGAGCGTGCTTCTTCGGAAACACAAACATCAAAGGAGAATGTACGATCATTAATCAAGGAAACATTTACCACTGCAGCAACAAATACAACATTTACCACAACTGTTGCAGAAAAGGCCGCAACCACTACACAATCTGTCCAATCAATCATGAATGCATATGCTTCAAACGTTGAATCTTCAACGAAAGGCGTTGTTCAAAATATCTCTAAAACAACAAATATTGATCAATCGACCGTATCTCATGTACTTCAAGAAGCATCAACTCAAATTCAAAACGGATCTCCCATTCAACAGATCGCTCAAAAAATTGGTGTTGAGGTGGAACAGGCGAAATCAGTTGTCCGCTTGGCGGTCGATGCAACAGTTGAAATAGCAACCACCTCAAAGCCAGTAGTCACGATTATCAATGATAACAAAGCACCGGCACAACAAGTAACTACCACGTCGATACAAAATATTTTCAAAACAATCTCTCAAGACAACAACACTACATCAAGTATTGCCCAAACAACAAATACTTCCCAGCAACAAGTTCAGAATGTCTTAGAGTCCTATGCACAGCATATTGATGAGCGCTCATCGGCCGCTGTCACTTCAATCGCAAACGAAACAAGTATGTCAGTGTCTCAGGTCAAAGATATTATGAACACTACTTCTTCTGCGGTTCAAAACTCTCCACAGGTGAAAGAAAAGATTGTAAAAGAGTCAAAAATTGATCAAAAGACAACCGAAATAATCATTCAAGCTATACCGACATCCATTCAAACCCAAATAAGTGGATCTTCCAAAGAGACAATTACACAACAAGTTCAGGCATCCACTCCAGATGCTCAAGCAATCTCTCAAGAATCCACCACCAACATCATTAACTCTCTCACCGAAAACACTGACGTCATAAAGCACGTCTCACAAGACACCGCAATTGAAGAAAATATTGTCCAGCAATCACTCTCAACATTTGCGACAAACCTCACGCAAAACTCATCACAACTGATTAATACCATTGCTCAAACATCAAATATTACCCATGAACAGGCACAAAATATTGTGCAATCGACAGCAACATACGCTACGGCAAATGCTGATATTCAAAATCAAACCTCCCAATCAAGTAACACAACATCTACTGATGTTAAAAATGTTGTTAAAAACGTAACGAAATCAGTAATTAGCCAAAATACTCAATCAGAATCTGTCATATCACAACTCTCCCCTCAACAAACAACGATATCAGCTGAAAATATCTCAACCGTGATTCAGTCACTTGCTACTCCATCTATCCTCACGCAGGTCGCCCAAGATACAAACATTTCTTCGGAGAATATCAATACAGTAATCAATGAACTTTCTCAGAATCTGAACCAACCTGCTGAGTTGATTATTCAAAACATTGCAAATACAACTCAGCTCAGCACAGAGAACGTAATGCAAGTTATTCAGTCAGTAACATCTCAAGCCACCTCAAACAAGCAAGTGGTAAACTCAATCTCTGGACAGACATCGCTTCCCGCTCCACAGATCACTTCAATAATTAATTCAACTGCTGTTGCTGTTTCCTCAAAGACTACTGAGCCAACCCAAACAATCAGAGAACAAATTACCGCACAAACGGCATCGACTGAAGACAATCAATTTACTCAGGAAACGGTCACGAATATCTTTCAAGAAATCGCACAAGAACAATCTATCGTTTCAAGCGTTGCACAAAAAACACAGACAACTGAGCAGCAAGTGCAGCAGGTGTTCCAAGAATTCAACGCACATATATCTGAAAATTCATCACAACTTACCCAGTCCATTGCAGATAATTCGAATGTAACAGTTGAGCAGGTGCAAACCATAATGACAACGACTTCTCAGGTGATTGATCAGTCTCCAGAAGTTAGAAGCACGATTGCGACAAAGACAAATTCATCTGCTTCAACGGTTCAACAAATAGTACATGCCGTCCCACAAGCCATGACCGTTGCGCCATCGGAGACAACATCTACCATTAAAGAAGTTTCACAAAACTCACAAATAAATGAAGCTACTTCACAACAAATAATTCAAAGCCTTATGAATTCTGCAGTTCAGAATAACTCATTTGTCGAAGACCTCGCTCAAGAACACAATCTGAAATCTCAACAAATCAAAAATATCCTGACAACATATTCTCAAAATGTAAATCAGCCCTCTGAAACACTGATTCAAACAATCAATCAATCATCAGGAGTTCCGAAGGATCAAGTACGATCAATTATTCTTTCGCTCACCAGTTCCATTCTCGCGTCGCATGAAATTATTGGCCAAGTTGCCCAAGCTGAAGGTATGAACGAAGCTGATGTAAGCGCCGTGATGGAAGAGCAACTTGAAGTCGCAAGCGAACCGGAAAAGCACATTGAAAAAACAATCTCTATCCCCAAAACTATTTCCCTTGAAGATTACGAAGAGGTCAAAGAGATGTGGACCAAGCACTTTGAAGAAGGAGAAGTGCCCGTCTCAGAAACCATCAAGACACGCAAAGATTGGATTGACCAAGAAGTGGTATATATTACCAATACTCTCAACAAGATTCTTTCACCGGATGAAAAGCTTCAACAGGAGGGTTTGGATGAGCTTGGTTACTTACTTCCCATTTTCTTAATAAACAACCTCAAGGGCGATGAGCTTATTGTGTATCTCAAAGCAAAACTCGAAGCCGCTAAATTGGTCATGAAGATTCTCGAACATGAAGAGAAAGTCAAAAACGAGATGAAAGAAGATGAGGAAGAAGAAGTGTTTGTAGATATTGCCCAAGAAGATGCTGCCGAAGAACCCAAACATATGGCCCTAGACGATGAAGAAGATGAGGCGCCACGAAGTATTGAGGAGCGTGTCAAAGCGGTCCAAGAAAAACTTTCAGCAGTAGAATCATCAGATATAGTTGAGGAAAATAACCTTTCACTCGGAGATATTAAAAATCGCCTGAAAGATGCTACAAATTCAGAAGACGAATCATAAAGTGATAAATACGTTTCCAGCTGAAAAATACGCTCTAAACTGGTAAAATGTGCGATGCAGTACTACGATGATGTTCAGTATATCGCCCAGGTCAACGATGAGGATTCTATCGAAGGAAAGATTGAACGATGGGAAGCACATCGAAATGGTATTTTACATCGAGCTCTTACTATTGCCGTTTATGTAAATGATTCCATTCTCCTCCAAAAACGAAAGCATCCCGTATTTGACTCGGTATTTGACATAACTGTTTCGACTCATCAAATTTATGTTGATGATATCTTGCAAAGTGACGAGGAGACTATTTATCAGACACTTGAACGAGAACTCCTTCTCAAGCCAGAATCTTTAAAGCAAAAGCCTGAATATAAAGGAAATGTAATGTATCAAGCAAACGATCCGAAAAGTGACTTTATAGAACATGAGGTTTGTCATGTATATACCTGTGTAATAAGCTCTATTCCACTGTTTGATCCAGCATTTGCATACGAGGTCAAAATGGTATCTGTTGATGATATCAAAAACCTAGAACTTGGAACACATCTCCATTTAGCCCCTTGGGTGAAAGAGATGATAAAAAAAGACATGGTATAATCTGATATAGTTTTCAGACAGTAATGATTATTATTTGAACGATTGTATGAATAAAAATATATATATCCTTCCGGTGAGTGTTACATTTCGAAATATTAAGTATCCTGAAAAAATGATCAAATCTGTAGAAGGTTTGGAACGGAGACTCAAAGGTAAAAAACTCAATATATCCTTGGGCAAACAGATTCATAAGGATAATATGTCAAATATTTATGAAGCAACACTTGATAAAGCAAAAGTATTAGTTAAACATACAGAAAATGTTGTTCCAGAGACTCCAATCGAGTTTTTAATAATGAGCGATGCTCATGATACTGAAGTTCGTGTTCTGAATCGTTTCGAATCAGAAGAGCATATCAAAGCGCCAAAAATAATTCACAATTTTCCAAAATACACGACGGTTATTACCGAGGATGTACGGTCTCAAGGATACGTGAGCCTTTCTGAGCAAATCCTTAATAAAAAACTATCATCGACATCAGCAGCGCAGATTGGAAAATCTCTCGCACATTTAGTAAAAATCTCTCAATCCTGGGAAGAATTTAAAACAAATGAGTCCGCTCATCTCATCTTCTATGAACATAGTCTTGAGATGCTTGTCGCTTTTCCTGAAGCAATTGATCATTATCGATTTTTAGAAGATCAATTTACCCAATATGCAGAAGAAAAAGAGGATCAAGAAAAGCGAGATCGATATTTTGTTTGGGCAGAAAGTTCTCCAAACAATATGTTTGTAAACAAAAAAGGCGAGATCATCTTTTCCAATTTTAGTAGAGGGTACTGGGGTGACAATCAATTTACGCTTGCAGTATTTATTGCAAATATCATGGTGCATTCTCTGTTGGGCTCAATTGCTCGCGCAAAAGCTATTGACTACATCAAGACGTGTATAAAAGCATATAAAGATGTTACTGAGATTCGAGATGAATATGTTTTTTCTCAATATGTTGGGATGGAGATTTTACATCGATCTTTTGGAAAAGGAATGAAGCTATCATCTCAAAAAGAGAAGCTCTTATTACAGAAATTGGGACTCACGATCGTTGAAGAAAAAGCAAAAACTATCACCACATTGATCAATCAATTCAAACGGGTAAAATAATTGAATTGCTCATTGAACAACGAGATTCTGAAATGATCCACTTGATGCGTTTAAGGCAGCATTATAGATTTGAATCAATTGTTTCAAATCTGAAGATATATGAAACTTCATTGAGTCAATACTTGCGACGGGAAGTATTTTTGAACTCGTACTTGAAAGAAATACTGAATCAAAGTCGGGAAGGCTTGTTTTTGAAATAGGTCGATATTCAATGGTGAAATCTGATGATTCGATTACTTTCTCGATCGTCATCATGGTCACTCCTTCAAGGACATCTTGTTTGGGTGGACTTATGATTTTTTTACCCTTCATGGCATAAAAATTAGTGCGCGTTCCTTCGCGAATATTTCCTGAATGGTCAACATACAATGCGTCGTATCCTCCTTGTTTTTTTGACTTATTGTAGTAATAATAGCTCGCAAGCATATTGAGTGATTTTGACTGCGGCATCCATCGCTCATATTCAAAGGAAAAGGTCGTGACACCATCTCGATACCATTCTTTCTTGGGGAAAAAGGGCGCAAGGGGAAAAAGCAATAATTCCGCCTCTTTTGGGGTTTCTCCTCCCAAGAGAAGCATTTTAATATTTGTTGATGGTTCTGCAATTTTTTCACCAAATTCTTTAATCCACGAAGTGATTACGGTAGGAGTAAAATCATGAGTTAGATTTATACATTGCGCAGAATGCATAAGTCGATCCACGTGCTGTTCTACGAAATACAATATATTATTTCGCACTTTCAAAGACTCGTATACGCCAAACCCATACATGCGCTCAATTTTCTCTATCGAGACAACTGCAGTATCAATTGATGCTATTTTTCCATTTCGTGAGAAAAGTGATGTTTTCATAAATAAATATTGTTACAATAGGATTATTCCCAATATATTATACAAATAAATTACCAATTTCGTATTATGTTATGAAAGGATTCATGAATTTTATTCGCGAACAAAGTGTGGTTGGACTTGCCGTTGGTTTTGTCCTTGGAGGAGCAGTTGCAAAAGTTGTAACATCGCTTGTTACCGATCTTATTAATCCCGTCCTTGGTCTCGTTTTAGGCAGTACCAAAGGCTTAAAGGCAGCGTATCTGCCCATTTTTGGTGCCAAAGTCATGTTTGGAAATTTCTTAAGTGTACTTATTGACTTTTTGGTGATTGCTGCGGTCGTGTACTTCGTTGTACATGGCTTAAAGCTTGATAAAGTCGACAAGAAGAAATAATCACATACAGTTGCGCCATGCATTGATGCCACCGCGCGATATTTTAAATGCAGCAGTTTCGATCGATTCTTTTGCGACAAACCGAAGGTCAGGATTCATATCTGCCCCCATCTGAGAACGAGTATGTTGCCATGTCTCCGTGCTGAACTGAAACATTCCTCCATAATCTCCATTTCGTGCTCCGGCACCTCCCCCTGACTCGCAGTAAGCGATCTTTTTTAGTTGATCTTTATCCACGCCATATTGCGCGCTGAATTGCTCAAAATACCCCTCAAAATCCGATGTTGGTATAGGGGTGGGAAATACGGTGGGTTTTGGGGTAAATGTTGGTATAGGGGTAAATGTGGGCATTGGAGTGCTCGTTGGAGTAGGAGTGAGCGTTGGGGTTGGGGTGAATGTCGGCGTTGGGGTTTGAGAGGGAATAATAACAATACCAAGAACTTCTCCTTTTGATTTGATCTGATAGCCAGAAAGGGTAAAAATGACTAAGATGATTGTCGGTAAAATAAGCTTCAAATGAAACATGGAGTACATTATACCGTACTTTGTTCTTGAGGGAGAATTTCATCCCCAGACTGAATAGAGAACATCCGTGGCCTCGGCATGCTTTCTAACACAACGCCTCCTTGCGTTTGGAGTCCATCTGATTTGTACATAATCTGAAATACATCTGAATCAACACACATTTCAAATTGAAAGTGTGCCGTGCTTCCATCGGTATGATCAACGGTGACCTGTACTGCATTCTCTCCAAAACAATGCATACCTGTATCACCCATGTGAACATCAGTAGGATTTATATACCAAGCAGACGTGGTTACTGATGCTCCTTGATAATCGGGATGATCCTCTTCGACAGTCGTCGCACTCACAAATGTCTTATCTCCGCGAAAGGTCGACTCCCTTTTTCGGTCTCCGACAATAATACTCTCTTCTTGAGTAATGCTATTTTTCCTTTCATCACTCAATGCGTGCCGTGCAGCGGTGTTTGCAAACGCCTGAAGAAGCTGGATAAAGCTTGGTGGCTGAATTTCAGGTCTTTGTAATGCCACTGCAGCATTTATGAATCGATCTCCTACAAAGCATTCCATTGGCTGTCCTGATTCAGTCACAAAATGCTTTCGGGGACCAACTTGACTTGCAAATATCTCAATATTTGCTGGCATATGTCCAATGACCGTTTGCTCAGGATTGCGTGGCCCGAGTATGAGATGACCAGCCCAACTAAGTAGTTTTTTTCCGCGTTCTAATGCCATGCTTGATTATACTATAAGACATTACTGAACTCAACTGAGTTCATATTTCTCAAGAAGTTTTTGATTCCCCTGAATCTGATACTGAAGCAGTTCAGAATAAATACCTTTCCGTTTTGCCAAATCTCCTGGCGCCCCAGAATCTACAATTTTTCCATCTTCAAGGACCAGGATTTTATCAGCGTCCTGAATCGTCGAGAAACGATGGGCAATGATTATTACCAATCTATTTTTCATCAACTTCTCAAGCGCATCTTGTACCAGTTTTTCTGATTTTGCATCAAGCGAGCTTGTTGCTTCATCCAAAATCAATATTGGTTTGTCTGCAAGGATTGCACGCGCAATTTGAATTCGCTGCTTTTGCCCACCTGATAGTCGCACTCCCCGCTCGCCAATTTTCTCTTTTAATTTATGGGGAAATTTCATCACAAAATCATAAGCATTTGCCTGTTTGAGTGCTTGCTTCACCTCAGACTCAGTGACTCCTGTTTTTCCGTATGTCACATTATCAAAAATCGTCGTAGAAAATAGTTCATGCTCTTGAAATACCAAGGAAATATGTGAACGAATCTCTTGATGGCTTAACTCGGTGTAATCTTCTCCGCTCATCGTAATAGTTCCGCCTACCGGATCATAAAATTTGAGAATAAGATTGATCAGGGTTGTTTTTCCCGCACCACTGTGACCGACGAGCGCTACCGTCTCGTTTTTCGGCAAATCAAAAGTAATATCCTTTAACACCTTCTCGCTATCTTGATATTCAAACTGCACATTGGAAAATGAGATGGTCGGATGATCAAATTTTGGCTTTACCACATCCGTTGGCATGCGTTCGGTTGACTCAAGAGCAAGCACTTCAAAATATGACTTTGAGCCAGCTTCTGCTTGTTTGATACGCTCAAGGATAAAGCTCATTGCAAAAAGTGGTCGTCTGATCTGATTCAAATACTGCAAAATAAGTACCATTTCTCCGATACTAAAAATGCCAATAAATGTATTTCGAAACAAGATCACCATTACGACAACAACGCCAAATTCGAGTCCAAAATTTCTCAAAAAATTAAATGCATGATACAGTAATGATTGCTTATCGTAAATTTTCACACTTTCACTCATTCTCTTTGCAATAAGGTTGAGCTCACTTTTTTGCGTATTAAAGCTTTTGACCAATCGGATATTTGAGACCACTTCTTGTATTCGACCCCGCGTATCGTCTTCAATTTCGTTCTTTTTAATCTGTCGTTCTGCCCATATTTTTGTTGAGATATAAGAAACATAAATGTAAAACGGAAATGCAAGAAATGTGAGCCCTGCAACAAGCGGACTATAGAACGAGAGCACGATAAAGATGAAGATGCTTCGAATAAATGCGGGAACAATAAAATTGGTTGATGCTCCCAAAAAATCTTGTAAAGAGACGATTCCACGCCCAAGCAAGTTTAATATTTTCCCTGAAATCTGTGAGTCAAAGTATTTTTGCGGAAGGGTAAATATCTTCTGATAAAATTTCTCAATCAGATACTTTCCCATCCGGGCGCTCGTATAATCGCCAATTCGTTGATTTATTGCTTCAAGAATGAGCGCCACAATACTCGTCCCAAACATGAGTGCGATCAACCAATAAAGCGTTTGAATATTCCCTTCACCCGTTTTTATCTGGATCTCGATTTGATCAACAATGAGCTTGAGGATATATGGAGAAACAAGCTCGAGTGCGGTGGTCAATATAATTATGAAGGCAATAATAATGAAGAATTTATGAAACGGCTTTGCGAGCTTTACTATTTTGAAGATATTTTGCATGTGGTTATTGTAGCATGAAGACGGTAATATATTGATATTCAATCAAGGCAAGTTGCATGCTATATGAAAAAAATAATGGTGTACATTACGGTGTTTACCGCAGGAATGCTTACTATGATTTTAGAGTTTTCTGGAACACGGATCATCGCCCCATATTTTGGATCCTCTCTCTATACCTGGACTTCGATGATTGGTGTCATTCTCGGAAGCTTGAGTATTGGATACTGGATTGGAGGGAAGCTTGCTGATAAAAAACCCACTTTTTCAATATTGTCATATGCGCTATTAATAAATGCTCTTTCGTGTTTTCTCCTCTCCGTATTTGCTGACAAACTTCTTACATTTCTGTTGGACACCGGCATTCGTACCGATATTGGCGCACTCATCTCCACCGTCCTCCTCTTTAGCATTCCTAGTATTCTGTTCGGGGTTGTTTCTCCATACAGCGTCAAACTCCAGCTTAACTCTCTCAAAAGCTCAGGTCGAACTGTTGGAAATCTGTATGCAGTTGCTACTATTGG
>Ga0210019_1003051_pt1 | contig 15664 bp, 16 predicted proteins | sample CryGeyCG2114_020_2_FD_183969 | JGI IMG/M metagenome (GOLD analysis project Ga0210019, IMG submission 183969) | Groundwater microbial communities from aquifer - Crystal Geyser CG11_big_fil_rev_8/21/14_0.20 (SPAdes) (version 2) | ecosystem: Environmental > Aquatic > Deep subsurface > Groundwater ...
CCGCGATTAAAACCGCCGGGATAATTAACCAAACGGCCAGTAATTTTTGCCGCTTAATTCCCTGCCATAAAAACCAGCCGGTAAGTGTGAGCGGCAAGGCTAAAACTGCCGCAAATATAAAATTATTCTCTAGACTAATCCTGCCAATTAAAAACTTAACCGGAATCAACAGGATATTTTTTAAGCTGACGCCGCCGATCACTCCGCCCCAAACTGTCCCGGTGACTGTTTCGCCGGCGGCCAGCTGCTGTAAAAAAACCGGCAGCCAGGGCAGATAAGCAACCGCGACCGCCAACCAGGCTAAAAGCAACCGTTTAATTTCTGATCGGTTCACCCAAAAAATCTGCGCCGGAAAAATAAACCAAGCTAAATAATGGCTGTAAATTGCCGCCAGCGAGGCCAATACATAAATCAACCAACGCCGTTCCTTAAGCGCCCAAAATGAAGCGGTCACCGCCAGCGTCACCAAACTATACGCCCTGGCTTCCTGGGAGTAATAGACGTGCAATCCGGAGGTAGCCAATAACAGCGCCGGCCACTTACCGCCCAGTTTAAAAACCAACCAAACCGTCAGTCCGCCGAAAATCACCGAAGGCGCTCGCAAAGCCATTTCCGAAAATCCAAACACCCGGCTGAAGCCAAAATTCATTAAATATGAAAGCGGCGGGTTAAAATCCGTCGGCAGATAAACCCGGAATAAGTCCGGCAAAGAAAACCGGCTGATGGCTTTAAACTGAATCGCTTCATCCAGCCACAATGGCTGGTTCAGGTTAATTAACCGCAATCCAATCGCCAGAATTATAATTAAGCCAATCATCAGTATTGATTACCCCGGGTCAAACTGACCCAGGCACCGCGGACAATCCCCCAGTCATGAACGAGTTTAAAGACAATAAACCGGGGTTCAAGATATTTTACCGCCCTAAATATCCCGGAAATCAGACTAAAAATGGGGTTAAATTTCACGAGAGTAATAATTATCCCCAGTTTTCCTAATTTGTACCGTCTTTTACCCACCCAAAAAGCTTGCTCCAAAGCCAAGCTTAAAGACCCGGGGTTGTGGTGAAAAAATTTGGCCCGGGTCGCTTTCGGCTGATAGCCGAGTTTATTGACTAAAGTCCAATCGTCGGTATAGCCAATACTGTCAAAGCCGCCTACCCGGTCAAATTCGCTTTTTAATATCGCCCGGAATACCCGCTTTTGACCCCGCCCGCCGGTCATGCTGGCCGTCGGCCGGCCCTGGTTATAGTTCCAGCACCTGGCCCAAACGTTGTCCCAATTTTTTACCCATTCCTCACCCGACCAAGCTCCTTTAGTTTGGCCTAATAAAATCGGCCGGGCCAAGTTGATTAAAAAATCCGGAGCAAATTCCATGTCTGCGTCAACAAAAACCAAAATTTGCCCGCGGGCTTGGCTGGCCGCCAGATTTCTGCCTACCGCCGGGCCTTGATGAGCCTGGGTTAATAACCGGACCCGTTGATAATTTTGGCTGATTTGTTTTACAATTTTAGCGGTTGAGTCGCTTGAACCGTCATCGATCACGATGATTTCCTCTGGCAAATTAGTTTGGGATCTCAAAGAATTCAGGCATAGACTAATCGTTTGCGCTTCGTTAAAAGCGGGGATGATCACAGAAACCGATAATTGCTTCATCTGCTTAGATTAAACACGTATTTAGTATCTTCTGGCAAGGACTCATCCGGGGCCTGATAAATAACCCGGCGGTCGGCGTAATAGCTCACAAATAAGTTCTGCGGCTCGATAAACTCTTTCTCGGCAATGACGAAGGCCGTCTCGCCCTCCGGCACCGCCTGGTTAATTTGCCGGCCCAGTTCGTATCCCGGCTTAAAACTTTCGGTAACCGTAAGCGCCCGGTAAAAGGCATTCCGCTCCCAAAAAACCAGCAGGGCAAAAATGAAAACCAGAACCGGCTTGGCTTTTTTAAATAAATAAGCCGCGGCTACCGCCAGATAAGGAATAAAAAAGATATTAAAGTAATCATGGACAAAAACCACGTTGGAAAAAATCAGCGGGTAAGATAATCCCCAGCCCAGCAATACTAAGACTAAACGTTCGCGTTTCCAAATCGTACTGATGGCCGCCGCGCCCAGCAAAGTCAGAGTATAAAAAGCCGCCAACCGCTGTTGTTCCAAAATCAAGTATTTAAACCAAGTAAACCCCTCTGTCCCGGTTAAATTAAGCCTCAATTTTAAAGCTTCAGCCAAACCGCCGCCAACTACCGACCCGGTTAGAAAATAAATATGAAGCAGATGAAGAGAAAATATTACTGTCAGAATCATTCCGGCCTTAATTATCCATACCGGCCGCTTTTTTAATAAAAACAACCAGGGATAAACAAAATAACCGGCCCAACCGGACAGGCCGTTTAAAATAACTGATAAGTAAAATAGTCTTTTTTGTTGTTTCAAAAACGCCAGCACTGACAGCAAACTAAAAAACACGATTAAGGCTTCCTGCGACGGCATGACGGAAAAATACCGCCACATAGGCGTTAGGATAACGGCCAACCCGGCCAACTTAGCCGCCAATTTTAACCTTAAATGATTAAAAAGCAGTAGTAAAAGCCACACACTGCCCAAATGAAACAAAAGCGGCAACAGCCGGGCCTGCCAATCGCCGACGCCAAACAGCTTAAACCACCCGGCTAACAGCCACGTTAACAGCGGCGGATAATGAGTGTAAAAACCCTCTGGTTTAACTACCTGCCCAAACTCGGTGACCTGGCCCAATTTAGTCACCCCTAAGCCCAAACGGAGATAGTTTCTGGCAATATTGGCGTAAAACACGCCGTTCCAATCGTGATGGCCGATAAACGGTTTCGTTAATTCAACTAAACCAAAGCTGTCCATAAATCCAGATATTGCCGGCTAATTTTGTCCCAGGAGAATTTGAGCGCCTGCTCCCGATTATTTTTACTGTCATTGGTTAAGGCAATCTTCAAGCCGGCGGTATAACTATTCAAATCAGCCGGGTCAACCAGAATCCCGACACCCCCGACTAATTCCCGCCTAATCGGATCATCATTGACTACCACCGGCAAACCGCTAGCCAAGCCCTCCAAAATACTAATGCCATAGGCCTCACTGGCACCGGAGGGTAAAGTATAAACCTGGCCAGCCCGGTAAACCCGGTCCAAGTCCTGATAATCAACTTGGATATTTTTAAAGCGCCGGCCTAATAATTTTTCTCCCATTTGCTTAATTTCCGGCCTTTGCTCGCCAACCACTAATAAACTTGTTTGCGGCAAACGGCTGACGGCTTCAATTGCCAAGTTTACCCGCTTAAATTTCTGCGGCCCGGCGACCACCAAAACTACCGGCGGTTTTAAGCCGTGATTGTATTTTTTGCCTTCCGGCCGGAACCGGTCAGTATTAACGCCGATATTAATCGTTTCGACCCGGGCGCGGGGATTAATCCTTTTGGCCCACTCCGCCTGCCACCGGGTGCAGGTGATAAAACAATCGGGCTTAAGCCGCAAATTAACTTTGTCATCCCAGCCGATCCCGGAAAAACCGGCCAAAACCAGTTTAGTTTTATGCCGGCGACAGAATTGTTTGGCGAGTAAACTCATCCAACCATTATTTAAAGCCATAATAATTTCCGGCGGATCAGCGCTTAATTTTTCCAATGTTTTTTGAGTAAACTGCTTAATGGCTAAACTCGGCGGGTCAAGAAATAAATAACTTAATTTATTCCCCGGACCAGGCAGTTTCTCGCTATGATAAACTTTCAACTCGACCTTATCTTTAACCCGGGCGGACAACTCACTCACAAACGTTTCCACCCCCCGGCTGACCAAACCGGAATAAAAACTCAAAATGGCGACTTTCATTTTAAAGCTAAACCCATAATTAATAGATTAACACTAATTAAGGTCACGGCGCTGGCGATGGCCGCTCCGACCGCGCCGAAATTAGGAATCAGCCAATAATCCAAAATCAGCAGCAGCAATAATTGCAAAAAGTTAATTAAAGCAAAAACCCGGGTGCGGTTAACCGAATAAATTAAATAGGCGGTAAATGGCGCCATAACAATAAATAAAGCAAAGCCCAAGGATAAAATTCTGGCAGGCAAGACAGCGCTGGAGTAAGCACTGCCAAAAATTAAGCTAACCAGCCAAGGTGCCAAAGGCAGCATAAGTAAAACTCCCAAGCCCAATAAGAGCGTCAACTTAGCCGCTTTTTTGAGGTAAATCCGGGCCTCCTGACGAGTCACAAATGAGGCAAAACGGGGGGCAAACACTAAAGATAAAGCCGCGGCTAACTGCATTACCGGCATAAAAAAACGAAACGCCGCTTGGTAAATTCCGGTCGCCGCCGGTCCGGCCAGCTTGAGCAAAATCGCCGTGTCCATCCGGCCGTGAATTGCCGCCAGGATAAACCCGATCGTCAGCCATTTTTGAAATTGAAAAAAGTGTCTTCGGGTTTCCTGATCAATTCTTTCTTTTAAAAATTTCCAAGAGATAAGGGCTGAACCGATCATTAAGGCCGCCACCGCTCCGGAAAGATAAGCCCATAAACCGGTAATCACCGTCAGCGAACCGCTAAAATAAAATCCGGCCACGCTTAAGAAACGTCCCAGACTAGTAATCACTTCAAGGCTAGAATCGGCCCAAAAACGCCTTTGCGATTGCAGCACCGACCGGGGAAAACGCATCAAAAAATTTAAGGGAATGATCAAGGCCACCAAATAAAGCGGCTGGTTAAGTGCGGGGTTAATCCAGCCGGAAACCGGTTTAGCTAAAACCGCTGCCAAAATACCCAAGCCTAGCCCCAAAGCGAGCTTCAAAATTAAGCCATACTTAATCAATTTTTGGCTCAAAGCATTATTTTTAGCGCCGAAATTTACCACACTGCCGCTGATCGCCAATTCCAGGCTATCAGTCACAATCACAGCGATCGCTAGGCTGGCGGCATATAACCCGAAATCACCCGGTCCCAGCCAGCGCGCCAATAAAAATATCGTCGCCGCTGACAGCAGGGTGGAAAATACCATCCCGCCGGAAACCACGGCCGAATCTTTTATAGTTTTAGTCTTAAGAAATTCAAGCACTTTTAGCAATTAATAAAATGCCAACCACAATCACGGCTAAACCCAGCCAGCGCAAAGACGGCACCGGCTCATGCAGTACCAAACGGGACAAGACCACGGTCACCACGTAGGAAAAGGCCACCAGCGGGTAAACAAAACTTAGGTTTTCTTTGGTTAATACCATCATCCATAAAATCAGGCTGGCGCCGTAAAAACAAAGTCCAAGCAGAACCACAGGATTAGTAAAACTTCTCACCAAATCGAATTTTCCCACCTGATTCATACCGGATTTTAAAATCAGCTGGCCCAGGGCGGCCAGAATAATCGGCACAAAAATCAAGACAAAACGCATCATCTTATGATAGTATCATAAATTAGGATGCAGATTCTAGTTGCCGGAGGCGCCGGTTTTATCGGCTCACACTTATGCCAAAGTCTGTTAAAAGACGGCTACCGGGTTATCTGTATCGATAACTTCTTGACCGGGAAAAAAGCTAACGTCGCTCCCTTACTGGCTCATCCCAAATTCCTGTTGATTAACACCGACGTCAGCAAACCTCTGCCCGAAGCCTTAATCGAAGAAAAACTGGATTATATTTTCCACCTAGCCAGCCCGGCCAGCCCCAATAGTTTAAGCCCGCTTTCCTACATGAATCTGCCCTTGGAAACAATGGACGCTAATTCTTTGGGCACGCGCCGTCTGCTGCGGCTGGCCCGCAAACACAAGGCTAAGTTTCTGTTCGCTTCCACCTCCGAAGTCTACGGCGATCCCCAAGTTCATCCGCAACCGGAAACTTATTGGGGCTATGTCAACCCCGTCGGCATTCGCTCCTGTTATGACGAAGCCAAACGTTTCGGCGAAGCCTTAACCATGGTTTACATCCGCCGGTTTAAATTAAACGCCCGGATTGTCCGGATTTTTAATACTTACGGCCCGAGAATGGATATCAAAGACGGCCGGGCCGTGGCTAATTTTATTGTCCAGGCATTAACTAACCAGCCGATCACTATTTACGGCCAGGGCAAACAAACCCGCAGTTTTTGCTATGTCGATGACCTGGTTACCGGCCTTAAAAAAGCCCTACTGACCGAATCATCCAAAGGTCAAGTTATTAATCTGGGCAACCCGGAAGAATTTACGGTTTTGGACCTGGCTAAAAAAATCAAACGGGCCACCGGCTCGGCTTCGCCGATTAAAATTGAGGCCATGGAACTGCCGGAAGACGATCCGGAAAAACGCCGTCCGGATATCAGCCGCGCCAAAAAACTGCTTGGCTGGCAGCCAAAAATTAAGTTCAGCCGGGGCCTCGAAAAAACCATTGCCTATTTCCGGGAAAAACTAGCCAATGAGCCAAAATAGAAAAATCCTGGTAACCGGTCACGCCGGTTTTATCGGTTCTCACCTGACGCGAAAATTATTGAATTTAGGCTTTATCGTTGCCGGAGTTGATAATTATAATGATTACTACGACCCGAAAATCAAACAGGCTAATGTTGACACTTTCCGCCGCCGGCCAAATTTCCAGGAATTCCGCTTGGATATTTTAGAGCGCTTAAAACTGGAAGCTTGCCTTAAAGCAGTTAAACCGGCAATAATTATTCATCTGGCCGCCCGCGCCGGCGTCCGGCCGTCGCTAAAAAATCCCCAGCTTTATCACCAAGTAAACGTAATTGGCACTAAAAACTTACTCAAACTGGCTAAAACTTTTGAGGTTAATCAATTTATTTTTGCCTCGTCTTCCAGTGTTTATGGCAATCAAACCAAGGTGCCGTTCAATGAAAATGATGTTCTGGACAAGCCGGCCAGCCCTTATGCCGAGACTAAATTAGCAGGAGAAAAACTCTCTCAAGAATCAGGTTTAAATACCACGGTCTTGCGCTTTTTTACGGTTTACGGCCCCGGCGGCCGGCCGGACATGGCCCCGTATTTATTCACTAAAGCGATTTTAGCCGGTCAGCCGATTATCCGTTACGGCGACGACACCAGTAAACGGGATTACACCTATATTGACGATATTGTCAGCGGCATTATTGCCGCCATCGGTAAAGCTTGGCCATTCGAAATTATTAATTTGGGCAATAACCAGCCGGTCAGCTTGAGCGACTTTATTAAAACAATCGAAACAATTACCGGCAAAACCGCCAAAATTATTGCCAAACCCCGCCACCCGGCCGACGTCCCGCTAACCTTTGCCGATATTTCAAAAGCTCAAAGACTTTTAGGCTGGCGGCCGAAAACCGATTTACCAACCGGTCTAAAACAATTTATCGGCTCGTATTTAAAAGATACTGCACTTTTTCCAAATAATTATCTTGATAACTCTCTAAATAATCACTAATTGATGTTTCACTCAAAGTAACAAAAGGCAGTAAATCCCGCTTAAAATCAAGCTTAAATTTGCTCGTTGCCAAGTCAACTTTTTCATTTAACCTCTCAACTAATTCTTTTGAGCTTAAAGTTTCTTTGATTAAATCATTAATTCTTGGCAGATTGGGGATAATTTGTTTATCTAAAAACCACAGCAGGTCAAAGTAGTCTCTTCCCTTAATCGTGGTTTGATTGCTTTCTCCCCAAAATCGCTGACGGGTTAATACGGCCGCAATTTTCCCGGACATTAAATCAGCTAAGCTATAATGCTTCATAACATAGTTAAAACCGTATATGTTTTTCAAGGTAGTTTTAGTTTGAAATTTTTTTGAATCGCTTAAACTGATATCTAACTTCACATAAAGCCAATCGCTTTCTGACTGCGAGACTAATTTCAGTGCCTGTAAAACCGGAAATTTAAGCAATAATTGCCTTCCTTTTTGTTTAATCGATATTTTCAGATCACTATATAAATACTTTTTACTGAAATAATCCGAAAGACTATTGGCCAACTGCTTAACGTCTATTGCCGCTAGCTGATCAAAATCAATATCTTCAGATAATCGATTTAAATTAAAACAATGTCTAAGACAGGTGCCGCCGGTAAAAATCAAAGCTTGTTTATATTGATCAGTAGTATAAAGAAAGTTTAAAACATAAACCTGCAAATATTCTTTTAAAGCATTACGGATATAAGCCCCGGAAAGACCTTTTTGGGTTTGCTCTCTGATTATTTCTTTAAGTTCATTGATTATCATGCTAGCCATAAACTTGCCTTTTCTAATTTTTTTATTTTAGATAATTTTACATAGGACTTAAATTCTTTTTGGTCTTTTTGAGAAAATTCATCTAAATTAAACCTGAATGAATCAATTAACGATTTATTGATGTTTTTTACGCTTAATAATCTTAAGTATAAAAAATCAAATAAAGCTTTCGCTTTGCTGGCTTCTTTTATCTGAAACCCTTCTTTATTAACAATTTTATAGCCGGTAAATAGATTTTGGCTAATATTAGAATAGGTAAACAAGCCTAACTTGTTTTTATAAGTATTTGTTTTTTTTAGAGTAATGGAAGTAAAAGCATAGACTCCCTCTGTTAAAAGGCTATATTTTTGCAATACATATTCTAAACTTAAATATGAAGGTGATTTAAGTTTGTTGGCAATAAATTCCAGATAAGCTTGTTTTTCCGGCAAACGAATGTAGTAATCGTTAGTCACATACGTCCCTCTTTTTAGTTGAATGATTATGTTTTGCTTTAGCCAGCGCTTGATGTTGGAATATAAAGCATTATCACTGATCGGCGCTACTTGCTGAAGCGTATTTTTGTTGAAATAACTGGCAGTGTTTAGTTCGTTTATGTATTTCATTTATGGTATATAATATATACTAAAACTGAAATAAGTCAATGACTAAAAAGTTTAAATTTTTTTATCCTGTCCATCACCCTTAAACTGTGCCGCCAGCCGGTGCGCTTCAGGTGAGTGGCATGGTAATACCAGGTGTCGCAAAATTCCAATCTTTCCGGCTGGTCCTGCAATTTTTTTCCCTGATAAACATAGGCTTCATTGGGGTAACTGCCGGTCACTTTCAGGCCCGGTAAATTTTTAATGGCCCGGATGTTTAAATGCCCCGACCACGGCCCGATCCGGTATTGGCCTTGGCTTTCCGGCAAATAATGGTTTAAATCGCCGACACAGTTCCGGGTCCGGTTAACCAAAGCCAACGTGTCCGGCTTGGCTGCTGCCATCGCTTTAATTAATTGAATTAAGTTTTTTTCCGGCCAAATCTCGTCGCCGTCAACCAATAAAAACCAATCGGTTTTAGTCGCTTGGATTTGGTCATTTCTTAATTCAACCAGCTCCTCCCGGTTTACCTGACCGCATTGTTTAAACTTAATTTTTGGAGATTTAATCGACTGAATCAGGCTGACAGTTTTATCGGTTGAGCCGGTATCCCAAACCAAAGCCTTATCGACAAAATTAATAACCGCTGCCAGCGCCGGCTTAACCCAAATTTCTTCGTTCTTAATTAAAGTATGACTAGTTAGTTTAAGCGCCATAGTTTCAGGCTGGATTTATTTCCCGGCCGGGGAAAATCTTTAATCAACTCACCGTCAACTTCTCTAATATTAGTAATGGCATAGCCGCCGCTGACGGCTTTATCAATTAATATCTCTTCTGCCGAATAATTTAATAACGGCCCCAGACTATTTACCTGCAAATAATTAACCAATTCTTTCACCCCATAGCCGGACGGCCAACCGGTAACGTACTGCCACTGATCAATCTCCGGCAACGGCGCGGTTGGCAGATCAATCAATATCCGCCAGCTAAACCAAGCCGGGGCCAAAAGAAATATTATTAATAACGGCTTTAAAGCCCGGGGCAAAGTTTGCCTCAACCAATTAAAACCGCCGGCCGCATAAATCAGCAAAAACGGGAAAATCGGCAGTAAATACCGCGGGAAAAGAATTTTGGCGCTGATAATAAGCAAGACCAAAGGCACCAAAGCGTTAATTAAAAGCAACCTATTCCTTTTGGCAAGCAGGCCAACAATAACCAATAGCGCTACCGGCCAAGCCAGATATTGATAAAGCCACGGGCCAATTTGCAGCAAATTATTTTTTACCAACCAATCGCCCACAAAAGTCCCCTGCTTATTGATCACTTGGCCCAAAGTGCCGGACAGCCAGTAAAAGCCGATCGGAATTGCCGCTAACGCCGCCGCTAAAAAGTCAGCCGCTTTCAGCCTGGGCCGGATTAATAAATAGCTGGCGACCACTACCGCCGGTAAGACCGCGGCAGTGGTTTTGCTGAATAAGCCGATAGCGATGCCTAATCCCCACCAAAAAGATAATCTCTGCCGTAAACCGTAAAACACCAATAATGCGGCCAAAACCACCAGATTATCACCCCGTAGACCCAGGCGATCATGAAGCAAAATCAGCGGCGATAAAATATAAAACAGCGCCGCTGCCCGCCCGGCCAATTTATTAATCAATAATAAACACCCGCCGCTCACTATCACGCTGGTCAACCGCAAACTTAAAACCGGATCAACTACTAACCGGTTGATTAACGCCGCCAGCCAAATCCCCAGCGGCTCCCAACCGAACTCCTTAAGCGGAACCAGCCAATCGCCATGGAAACGGATTTCATTAAGCCACCGGACATAAATCAGCTCGTCCATAAACGGCGGCATCACCGTTAAGTGATACAACCGGGTTAAAAAAAAGCCAATAATTAATCCCAGCAACCAAACCATGCTTTATTCTATAATAAACCATGATTAAAGGTACTATGCGCCGGGATCTTTACCCGGAACTCTACCGGGTTGAAAACAGCCATTGGTGGCACCGGCAAAAACGGCGGGTCATCCACCAGCTGATCCGGCGCTACAATCCCCAAACCGGCAAAGTTTTAGACGTCGGCTGCGGCGCCGGCAAAATCTTGTGGGAACTCCAACAACTGGGTTGGCAATCATTCGGTGTCGATACGGTTTTAAACCAGGGCCGCAAGCGCGGCTTGGATATAAAGAAAACCGACCTGCAAACTCAACCCCTGCCTTACCCGGCCAACCACTTTGACTTAGTAATTTGCCTGGACACACTCGAGCACATGGCCAACGACCGGCGGCTGGCGGCCGAAATGGCCCGGGTCGCTAAACCCGGCGGCATCATTATCATCAGCGTTCCGGCTTACCAGTGGCTGTTTTCTTATTGGGATTCCATGCTCGGCCACTTCCGCCGCTATACTAAAAAAACCCTGCTTCGGTCAACGGTTAAAAGCGGCTTAAAACTAAAATTCGCCAGTTATTTTTTCAGTTTCTTGTTACTGCCGGCAGTTTTTGTCCGCCTGATTAAAATTATCATTCGGCAAAAACAACAATCGGATTTTGCCGCCGATCCCCTGCCGATTTTAACCCATGGGGTCGTCGGATTTTTCGGCAGTTTGGAACTTTTATGGCTCAACCGTCTGGCTATTCCTTTCGGTTTATCATTAGCCGGCGTTTTTGAAAAAAAATGAAGCTATCCGTCATTATTCCGGTTTACAACGAGGCTAAACGTTTGCCGGCGGCCTTAGCTATTTGCCGGCGGCACCCGGATTGGGAAATTATCTTTGTGGACGACGGCTCGACCGACGCCACCGCCCAGATGATCAAAAAAGCCGGGTTTAAGCTAATTACCTACCCCCGGAACCAAGGCAAAGGCTATGCCTTAAAACAGGGCGTGGCCGCAGCTGCTGGACCGTTGATTTTAATTACCGACGTGGATTTTTCCACGCCGATAACCGAACTGCCAAAACTGCTCTGCGTGAAAGCCGATATTGTCATCGGCTCGCGCAAAACCGCCGGTGCTAAAATCACCCGGCATCAACCGCGCCTGCGCGAATTTTTGGGCAAACAATTTACTAATTTAACCAATTTTTGGTTAGGCACTAAGGTTTCCGATGTCACCTGCGGCTTTAAGTTATTTAAAGCGCCGATTGCCAAAAAATTATTTGCTCTGTCTAAAATCAAGCGCTGGGGCTATGACGCCGAAATTATCTATTTGGCCAAAAAATTAAATTATCAAATCACCGAAGTCCCGGTCACCTGGCATAATGACGAACGGACAAAAGTAGCGCTATTTCCGGATGTCTTCCGCTCACTTTTAGATTTACTTTTAATCCGCCTTTACCATGGTTAAAGTCTTAATGATCAACTACGAATACCCGCCCCTGGGCGGCGGTACGGGTATTGCCGGTTATTATCTGCTCCGGGAATTTAAAAAATTACCGGTCAAAGTTGATTTATTGACGGCGAAACTTGCAAAGAACAAAAACCTTCACCATCAAAGCTATTGGGATTTATTGCGGTTTTTTTGGCACAGCACCATCCGGACCTTAAAGCACAGGCGTGAATATGATTTGATCCACGCTTTTTCCGGATTACCCGGATCAGTTACAGCCTGGCTATCGGGCAAACCGTACCTAGTGTCTTTTCGCGGCGCCGACGAACCCGGCTACGAACCGCGCCACGTCTTGCTTTGGAAACTAATAAAACCATTGATGGGGTATATCTACCGCCGCGCCGGCTCTAGGGACGCCAACAGCCAATATTTAAAAAAACTGGTTTTGAAATCCTGGCCGAACTTAAAAATCAAAGTCATCAGCAACGGCGTCGACACCAATAAATTTTACCCGGCGAAAAAACCGGTTAAACAACCGATTATTCTTTGTACCAGCCGTTTTGGCGCCAGAAAAGGGGTTGATTATTTAATTAAAGCCATGGCGCTTATTCCCAAAGCTCATTTGTGGCTGGCCGGCTCCGGTGTGCTGGAACCGCAACTAAAGCAATTAGTAAAACAACTCCACCTCTCCCGCCGGGTGAAATTTTTAGGCTTGATACCCCACAACCGATTGTCGGCCCTCTACCGCCGGGCCAGGCTGTTTGTTTTGCCCAGCCTCTCCGAAAGCCAGTCTAATTCCCTTATGGAAGCTTTAGCCTCCGGCCTGCCGGTCGTGGCCACCAATATCGGCGGCAATCCGGAATTGGTTAATAACCATAATGGTATTTTAGTGCCGCCGGGTAACAGCCAAGCTTTAGCCGGCGCTATCAATCAGGCTTTAAATATAAATTGGCCGAAAATCAGTTTGAACCAAAAATTCTCCTGGCAAGAAACCGTTAATGAATATTTAAAATTTTATCAACAATATAATCACCCAAAACTTGGGTATAAATCTGGTGAGCTTGGGCATTCGGATGCCAATCGCTGGGACTGACTACTAAGTCAGAAAAATCATAATCCTGGAAAAACGGTCTCATGTCTAACACTGGGAGGTTAATATCTGTGACTAAATTTAACACTTGCGTCGTTTCTTTTTCCCAACCAGGCTCAACGTTTAAACTCACAAAAAGTAACTTGGCTTGGTTCTGTCCGCTCAAGCGTTTAATCTGATCTAAGGCAAAAACAAAATCTTTCCAGCCGCGTTGATTTTTGTCATAAAGACTCTTTTGCCAAGTTTTATAATCGTCTTTATGGCCGATTTTTTCCAGAAACCGATTATAACGGAAGTGGACAAAAGAGTAAAAATAATATCGCCCGTTTAACCATTGATCAATGCCAAAAAACGGCAGCAGTTGTCTTTCCGCATCGGCGACTTCTTTTCCTTGAGAATTATGTTTCACCTGCGGATCATTCAAATAGAAACCTATGACAACCAAGTCCGGCTGGAAACGAAGGCCATAGACGGTTAAAACTTGGAGTTGTTCTACCGTATTCCACCCCATCAAACTCATATTGATAACTTCTACCGCTTGCCCACCGGTTTCGTTTAGTTTTTCCTCGAGCCGAACCGGAAAAATATCTTTGAATTCCACCATTTGGCCATAAGCGATTGAGTCTCCCAAAATTAAAATCCGGTAAGTATCTTCTGGTTTATCAAATGAATGCTCGCGGTCACGGAAACCTAAAGAGTTGCGCTCGTTATACCAAACATCGTCCATCCAAGTTTTAAGTTTTGGCCAGTTACCGCCGGTTTTCTGTTGCACCAGCGGCAGCCGAAAAACTATTTCTAAAACTAAAACCAGAGCCAGAAGTCCCCCCAAAGCAATGCCCAAATTCACAAGAAAATCTTTAAGCTTCATTTAGAACAGAGCGTAGATAAACGGTAGGGCCGTTGAGCCTTGAGTGACAACGATCAACCCGCCTAAAAGAATTAAGGCGAGGGCTACCGGAATTAACCACCATTTTTTTCTTTGCCAAAGAAATTCACTAAATTCAATCAGGTTGTTAACCACGCCATTAATCCTTTCTGGCTGTGAAGCCTATTTTCTGCTTCTGGAAAAACAACTGATTGCGGACCGTCAATAACTTCAGTCACCACTTCTTTACCTCTATAAGCCGGCAAACAATGCATAAAGATCGCTTTTTTATCTGCCAATTTCATCAACTTCTGTGTCACCTGATAAGGCGGAAAAATCTTTGATCGTTTAGCTTTCTCCATTTCTAGGCCCATGCTAACCCAAGTATCAGTAATAATCACCTGAGCGCCTTTGGCTGCGCTTTCCGGGTTGATCGTTTCCACGATTTTTACACCTGTTTTTTTGGCAATCGCTTTTGCTTGCATCACTACCTTCGGATTCATAGAGTAACCCTTAGGTGAAGCGCACCGGAATTCATTACCCATTAAAGCAGACATTAATAATAACGAGTGCGTCACGTTATTATTGCCGTCACCAAAATACGCCAAAGTAATCTTCTTAATTTTGCCGACCTTTTCCCAAATCGTCAAATAATCCGCCAAAATCTGACAGGGATGTTCCAAATCAGATAAACCGTTAATAACCGGACAACTGGAACCGTCAGCCAATTCTTGTATCGTCGCGTGCTTAAAAGTTCGAGCCATAATTATATCTGCCATCGAACTAATCACTTTCCCAATATCACAAGCTGATTCGCGCACTCCCATTTGAATATCTTGCGGGCCTAAATAAATCGCGTGTCCGCCAAGCTGTGTCATCCCGATCTCAAACGAAATCCTAGTTCTAAGCGACGGTTTTTCAAAAACCATCACCAAAGTTTTGTCTATTAAAATCGGCTTATTCTTTCCCGTAGTTTTCAATTCTTTTTTCAGTTTCGCAGATAATTTTAAAATCTCATCCAATTCTCTTGCTGAAAAATCCGTAATTCTTAAGCAGTGTCTTAATTTTTTCATATTATTAATATAATTTCTGCTCAAATATTCAATCTGCGTACAATTATTTTTTTCTGCCAATCATAATAAATAAACCACCTTCCCTGCCGCCGGTCAAGAGAAGCTGAAGCCTGGATCTGGGGATCGAATCAACGAAAGTGATTCCCGCTTGATCAAACCAGCTTAAGACTTCACTAAAATCGTGAGCAGATTCGTGTGGGTGATTATATTGATCTTCAAACCAGGCGCGGAATTTATCTTTATCCTTAATCAACTTTAAATGCGGGTCTAACCAAAGCAGGTGGCCGGCAGATAATATAAACTTCCCCCGACCTTACGGTCGGGGTATTAGCCTATTTCAAACAAGGTTTGCCCTAAATCCTCTTTGCCCTGTGCCTCGATGTATTTCTTGATTGCTTGCTCGTTGGCTCCCACCGTGGTCACAAAATAGCCTTCGCTCCAGACGGCGTTAGTCCCCCAGTAGGTTTGTTTGATGAAAGGGAATTTTTGCTTGAGGTCTTTAGCCGTATTGGCTTTGATAATCCCGATGGCTTTACCGACAC
>Ga0210019_1003052_pt1 | contig 15656 bp, 19 predicted proteins | sample CryGeyCG2114_020_2_FD_183969 | JGI IMG/M metagenome (GOLD analysis project Ga0210019, IMG submission 183969) | Groundwater microbial communities from aquifer - Crystal Geyser CG11_big_fil_rev_8/21/14_0.20 (SPAdes) (version 2) | ecosystem: Environmental > Aquatic > Deep subsurface > Groundwater ...
GCCAGTTGGCCGTGCTGAATGGTGCCAACGCCGCGTTGATTGGTAACGAGCTGGTGCAGTTCCAGAATGCGGAACTGATCGGCGAGCGCACCTATCGCCTTTCCCGGCTATTGCGCGGGCGGCAGGGGACGGAATGGGCGGTGGGTAGTCATACCGCCGGGGATAGGTTCATCCTGCTTTCTCCGGCGCTTTATGGCACGGCAATCGCCAACAACCTGATCGGGCGGCAGCTGTTCTATAAATGCGTGAGCGTTGGCAATTCGCTGGGCAATACCGACGAGATAGCCTTCACCTACACGGGACGAAACCTGAAACCCTTTGCGCCGGTGCATGTGACAGGCCTGCGCGACAGCTCCGGCAATCTCACGATCAACTGGGTGCGCCGCTCCCGCGTGGATGCTGAGTGGCGCGACGGGGTGGACATCCCGCTGGGTGAGGAAAGCGAACGCTACGAGGTGGAAATCATGGACGGGGTAACGGTGATGCGTACCATCGCCACCACCAGCCCGACCGTCAGCTACAGCGCCGCCGAGCAAACCGCCGATTTTGGCAGCCCACAAAGCAGCGTGAGCGTGAAAGTCTATCAACTTTCCGCCGTGGTTGGCCGGGGATACGCCGCCAGCGCCAGCATTTAATCAACATCATTGGAGGATTCCATGTCTCAGACCGCACGTCTGGGCTTGCCTTATATTGTCTCAGGGCAAGCCCAAAAAGAAGTCACCCATAACGAGGGGCTGAATAAGCTGGATGCGTTTGTCACGCCGGTGGTGGCGGATATTGCAGATAGCCCGCCCGGAAGCCCTGCGGCGGGTGATCTCTATATCGTCGGCAGCAGCCCAAGCGGGGATTTCTCCGGTCATGCCAATCAGTTGGCGCAATACCAGACAGGCGGCTGGGTGTTCTACGCGCCATTCAAATGGATGGATGCGGTGGTGGAAGCGCTGGATTCCCGCATGGCTTACGACGGCTCTGCGTGGGTTCCTTTCGGCCTGATTATGCGCGATGGCGGCGAATATCTGCGCGTGCAGAGCTGGCAGGATGATGTTGACCTCAGCCTTGGCGATGAAACCGCCTTGCTGATCCCCAACCGCTCCACGGTGCTTGCCGTCAATACACGGGTAATCGAGGAAGTCACCGGCACGGTCACCAGCTTCGGCGTTGGCGTATCCGGCGATACGTCGCGCTACGGCAACGGCATCGGCACGGGAGCGGATTCCACCAATATCGGCCTGACTTACCACCCGGTCAGCTATTACAGCGACACGCCGCTGCTACTCACGCCGGACGCCGGTTCCTTCACCGGCGGGCTAGTGCGGATCAATGTGCAATATCTGGCCTTCCGTGGTCCGTGGCACTGGTAATCATTATGGTAACCGCATTTGGATACCAGCGGGTGTTTAACGACCCTTTGGCCAAGGAGTTCCGCAAAATTCTATCTGCGGAGCCTCCTTAGTGTAGCAACCGTAGCAAGTGTAGCGCAGAGGCAGATGTAGCAATCGTAGCAGCTGTAGCAGTAGCAACCGCCCTCTGAGGCGGTTTTTTTATTGGAGCAATCAATGGAAGAAGAATTAACAAAAGCCATTCGCGCCGCCGTGCGCGAGGGGATCGAAGACACGTTGACCAAATACGGCGTGGACACCACCGATCCCACCGCAATGCAGGCCGACATGCTTTACCTGCGAAAATCCCGCACCGGCTCGGATGAAATCATCAAATGGACGAAACGCTCCTGCATCGCAGCGGCGATTTCCGGCCTGCTTCTGGCGCTGTGGCAGGGCGTTAAGCAACTCATCACCCAACCTTAAAGGAGGCTTTTATGACCGTTCTATCCCCTCGCGGTATCCGCAATCACAACCCCGGCAATATCCGCAAATCATCCGACCCGTGGCAGGGGCTGGCCAAAGACCAAACGGATAGCCAGTTCTTCACCTTCCAGTCACCCATTTACGGCATCCGTGCGCTGGCTCGCACGCTGATTACCCATCAGGACAAGTACGGCCTCAACACCATTGAAGGCATCATCAGCCGCTGGGCTCCGGACGTGGAGAACAACACCAATGCGTATATCCGCGCCGTGGCGCAGCGCACCGGCTTTGAAGTCAACCGCCCGTTGGATTTGCACCGCTTCGATCACCTAAAGCCGTTGGCAGAAGCCATCATCCAGCATGAAAACGGCCAGCAACCTTACAGCGATACGGAAATCACCAAGGCGCTGGTGCTGGCCGGTGTGGAACCTGCTAGCGCGAACCTGCAAAAAACGCGCACCGTCAAAGCAGGTAAAGCCGCCACCGCAGGCACAGTGGGCGTGATGGCGATTGAGGCCGTGCAGGAAACGCTAGAGCCAGCCACCACTGCGCTGCTTACCGTCGCACCATACCTCGAAAGCGCGAAGTGGCTATTGCTGGCCGTGACGCTGGTGGGTATCGCCGCCATGCTCTGGGCGCGGATCGACGACCGCCGCAAAGGACTGCGCTGATGTGGGCGCTCTTTACCGGCTGGCTATCCGGCAACGCGCTGCGCCTCACCGCATGGTGCGCAGCGGCGCTGGCCGTCCTCACGGTGCTATTTGGTGCACGTCAGGCCGGACGCAACGCCGAACGTGTCGATAACCTCTTGCAACAAACAAAAAACATGAGGAAAGCAAATGCTATACAGGACAAAAATCGGCATACTCTTGCTGATGGTGATGCTGCTAAACGCCTGCGCGATAAATGGTCGCGTGACTGACAGCTTCTGCGCTATCGGCAGGCCGATCTATATCAGCAAGCAGGATGCACTGACCGATGGCACGGCGCGGCAAATCCTCGATCATAACGAGGTTGGGAAAGCCTTGTGCGGGTGGTAATGTAGCCGCTGTTTAATTGGGAATGTTATACTTCTTCTCACGTTTTTTGAAGGCCTCCTCGCCACCTTCCAATATCTCGCAGATGTGTTCTCGAATACCTTTTTGGTACAGGACGGCCTTTTCTGTTTTATCCAGATACGAGTTCTCAATGGAACCAGATACATATTCGAACTTGTATTTTTTGTTCTCGGAGCCTTCTTCTCCCTGTTGATTAGCGACAACAACTTGTTCCGCATCAGCCCCCACCACGAGGTTCGGATTATGCGTGACCACGATGATTTGACGGTCACATTTCCGTTTGCGGATAAACTCTACGAGATCGTAATAAATGGAGCGATTGTCCAAGTCATCTTCTGGCTGGTCTAACAAAATGGGATGAGCGTTCTGATCTAAATCTACAAGTAGCTTGAGCAGTACCAAGCCGCGTTTGCCGGGGGACATGCTGGTGAAATCATCTCCCTGATACTTAATCAAATAAGACACTATAAAGCGGTCAGAGAACAGGCTGGCGATGATTTTGTCCTTACTATACTGCCCCTTCATTTTAACGCTTCCATTAAGGATGGCATCAAAAATGGATTCAGCCTTTTTGAAATGGGCCTCCGGGCTTTGCTTGCTGTATTGCAAATCCAATACGTCCATCGTGCCTTTGTCTGCACGCTTGTCTATATAAGTTTCAATAAAACTTTCTTGATAGCCTATTCCATTAAAGTTTGGCTCTACTACAATCTCAACATCTTCCAGTGTTTTATGCAAGGCCTTTAGGCCATCGCAAAACTCGCTGTATGCGCCATGCAGAGATGCATATCCACGGACAACATCAGACTTTGTTTTATTTCTTTCTGACTCAAGCTGTTTCTGTTTGGCTGCTAATTCAATGACAGCTTTATGCTTCGCCTTGATGTTCTTGAGCAGTTCCTGTTTTTCTTTCAGGGCAGTTAATTCTTTTGCTTTGTTCCGATATTTTTTCAGCGGTTTGGCAATTTCCTTTGCCTTTTTGTACAGCTCTTTTCGGCTCTCTTTAAGACTATTTCCTTGAGATTTGATAGCTTGCGTGAGCTTTTCCATCATCTGCTCTTTCAAGGAGGCAATCTCTCCAGCCAGATGTTTCTGAGGCGTGGCGGATAGTTCATCTATCAAACTGGTTGCCCTTGAAAAATCAATCATAGTCAGCCGTTCATTCCATAAGCGTTTCAACGTTTCGTAATCATGCTGCCACGTCGAATAGCTTTCGCACAGAGCCTCCCACATATCTTCAAGCTCTTGGCGTTCCTTGATTTCAGCATCGCCAAACCCCGCCGATTTAACCGCCTGCTGTATCTCCGTTTCCAGTCGCTGGATGTAGGCTGCAATCCCTTTCTCATCCCCCAATTCCTTGAGTTTATTTTTAATACTTTCAATGTCAGAGAGAATATTGAAGAAGCGTTGCACCGCATGAGAAATGCTCTCGTTGTGCTGCCTTTTGGATTCGGAAAAAACATCCTTGATTTTTCTGGCACCGGGCTGTTGTAGCAACAATTCGGTAACAATGTCATGAACGGCCTTATTATCTTGGTCGGATAACTGGTTCAGATAGTTTTGCGGGATGTATGTGACTTTACGACGGTTTTCCTGCTCTCCCAACGTAGTGGTGTGGCCGTCATACCATTTGATGGTCAAATCCAGTTCAGCTTCTAAAGCCCCGTATTTTTGTATGCCGCCAAACCGCTTTTTTACTTCATCCGGGTCGGCAGTCTTTGCCAGATGGTATAATAGCAGTGACTTTCCAGTAGATTTCCCCCCTATTATCGTCACCAGATTACGGTTGAGCGGAATGGTATCCGGTATGAATTCCTCGTGCTTGAACGAAAATGAGTCAATCACATGGTAGGGCTGCTTGCTATCCGGCTTCGAATCTTCCAGTGCTATCCTATCGCTCGGTTCAATGATAATTTGTTGCAAACCCTCGAAAGTGGGGTTAGCTTTTATCCATGAAAACGACTTCCCAATCTCTGGAAGTGATCTGCTGTCAGAGCATTTAATTCGCGTGACACTCTTTTTGCCATAATTCGAGTCACTACCAGCCAGAATATTTGCCGTGCCTGTGTGTAGGTTGCCGCTTGAAGGAATCTGTACGATGCAGCAAAGCGAGTGAGTATAGATATCAGAATGTGCGGTTCCACCGTTTGCAGTGGGAGAGGATTTATAGAAAAGTCCGTTCTCCGTGCCGATATGCGCGAAAATGCACAGGCCGCCTGCTTTATTAACTTCCTCCAGAATCTCTTGGCTGCTCTGCGTTGCACTGGCAGGGTTGTTATTTTGGCCAAACCGATTATCTGGCACGCCAATCTTGGTAAGGAAATGCTCGATGGTATCATTCCAAGTGTCACGCGCTCTCTTTGTGGGATTGAAGATGCAAAGCATATGGATGCCGTGATTTGATGATACTTCTACGCCCGGAAGAATGATGAGTTTGCCATCGGTCTTTTCTGCCTCGGCTATGAGAGCATCCAGTTCCTTCCCGCTATTATGGTCTGTTACGGCTATAACGCTGATGTCGGAAAAGGTAGTAACATAAGCGACAAAAAGCTTCGCGTAATCCTCAGCAGAAATACTCTTTTCCTGAGAAGTTATCGCTGCTTTTTCCAGCCCAGTGATAGCAACCAACTGGCTAATCTGCTCATCTGTAAGCGTGTTCGTTCCTAGACATTTATACCCCTTGTCGAGGCGTGTCTGAACCTGCAAATCCCATTTTCTCCAAATAGAGCCTTCAGGATAAAACGCCATTACACGTCCTCCTCGATGATTTGGATTTCCTCTGGCGTGAGGGCGTAGAGGGCATAGACCTGCTGGTTTAGTTCCTGTTCCAGTTTGGTGATGGTTTGTTTTAGGCTTTGCGCTGTGGCTTTTTGCTTCTCGAAATAATCCATCCACTCAGATTTTTGCGTGAGGGTGGGAACGATTTTCTTTTTCTTGAGTTCATCGAGGAATCCTGCGAAGTCGAGGCTATGCCATTGCTCCAGCTTGGTGCTGGACTTTTCCAGTTTGAAATCTGTTTTCAGCAACGCCACGAATTTGGTGGATAGCGCGTGCAGTTCTTCAGCGGATTTCTGGCATTGCTCTGCCAGCGAGCCGATTGCAGCTTTTTGATCTTTGCTAGCGTTTGGTATGGGTAAAGTTTCGACGTGCTGCGTAAATAGTCGAAGGAAACCGCCGCGAATAGCATTAGTAAGCCCCGTGAGAACGAACCAAAGGGTTTTTGAATTCAAAAGTGCAGCAAGAAAATAGTCGGATTTCGGAATAAAATATCCAGTATTAGCCAAATAGTATGCCTTCTCATCGACAGAGAAGTTGGGTTTATCCGACATATCAACGTAAACAATCTTCGATTGGGCAAACGCATCGTAATAAGCGCAAGCTCTCAACTCCCACCAGAATTCACCTTTATCACCACGCTTTCGGCCTTTTTCTGTGAATTGGCTTAACCAATTTGCAAGTGCGGGATATTGCTTTGAGAACCATCCCCATGCGGCTGTTTCATCGGATTCACCAGAGTGTTGTCGTGTCCATCCTTTAGGGACTACTATTGCCCAGAGATCGCGAGATTCAACATACCAAGGCTTTAGATCTTTTCCTTCAAGATATGGCCTGAGAAGCTGCGACGATTTGGGATCAGAGCTGATTATTTTAGCTTTCGTAGCTCCGCTTATGACAAACGCCTCGGTGAGTCCGGTTTTTATTCCGTACAGGGGCGAGCCATACACTTCCTTGAGGGTCTTTTTGCCTTTGGTGATTTTCTCACGCAATGAAAGCACTGACGCATCACCCAAGTTCCAGCTTTCGCTGGTCAGGCTGCTTTGCTGCATCTGTTGGGCATGAATCGAGAATTCTTTGGATAGGTCAGTTTCTGGTGCTTTTTTCAGTGCCAGATACTGCATACCTTGTTTTTTGGCAGGCGGTGACTTTGCCAGCACCATGATGACGGGATAGGTGGTGACGCCTTCAAACACCTGCAGATCACCAAAATCCACCACACTATGAATAGCTGATTTCTCGCGTAGCAAGTTCCTGAGTGGTTCGCCACTACCAGATTTGAAGAATGTCCCTGAAGAGATATAGCCCAGCCTGCCACCCTCGCGCAGGAGGTTCAGCCCCAGCTCGTAGAAAAAGGCATAGAGGTCAGTCACGCCGTGATAGCAGGCGTAATGCGTTTGCAGGTATGGCTTGCACTCCGAAAAACGCTCCTGCCGCACATAGGGCGGATTCCCCAGCACCACATCAAATCCACCTGCCTTGAACACTTCAGGGAAGGCATCTTTCCAATCAAAGGCGCGTGGCGCATAGGTTTTATCTGCAATCACGCTGTTACCAACGCGCAGGGTGTGGTCGAGCGAGTTTAGCACTTTGCCGCGCTTAGCTGTTTTCAGCCATAATGACAGCTTGGTGATCTCGATGGATTCGGGGTTGATATCCACACCGTAAAGGTTCTGGTTGAGGATTTCCTTATCGAGATCGAACAAGTCAGCCATGCCGCCTTTGAGCGTGGTCAGGCGGTCGTTCACGCGGGTATATTCCGCGTGCAGAAAATCAAACGCCGCCACCAGAAACGCGCCAGAGCCGCATGCAGGGTCAACCACGCGCAAATTGCGAAGGCGGTCTTGGTATTCCTTCCAGAAGTTAAGCTCCGCTTTGTTGTTTTTCCACGCTACCAGCGCATCACCTGCTTTTAGATTGCCAGCGGAAGCCTTGGTGATGTGTTTGGTGATCGTTTCCTCAAAAACGGTTTTTAAGTAACCACCCAGCGTTTCTTCCACGATAAATCGAGTGAGAGAGTCGGGTGTGTACACCACACCTTCACGCTTGCGCTTGCCCGTGGTGGCTCCCTGTTTGACTTCAATTTCTTCGCCAGTTGCTTGCGCCTGCAATGCCTCAAGGTCGGTGATTGATTGCTCGAAGATATGACCGAGGACAGTGACGCTGACTTCAGTGTTGAAGTCGTACTCTCCCAGCTTTTTGAAGCCTTCGCAAAGCGCATCGCTCACCACCAGTGCATCGGGAATATCATTCTGACGGAACAGCCCACCGTTGTAGGCTGGGATATTTAGCGGCGCGTTGCCTTTATCAATCGAGCGGAACAGGCCTTTGAAGTTTTCCCATACTGGCTTCGGATTATAATGATCTTGGTGAGTGAAGGCCTTTTCCAGTGTGTGTTCTGGCAGCAGCCCACGATCCTCGGAAAATGCGATGAACAGCACACGATCCAGAATCGTTTGCGCGTAAGAGATAATCTCAAGTTCTGTAACTGATGGGTTGTCTAGCTTTAGCGTGCGGATCACATTCTCGCGCAAGGTGCGGTAATCAGCATAAAGGCGATTAGTAATTTCTTTGCCAGCTTTCTCACTTTCCTTGAGCAGATTCAGTGTCTGCTCCCCCAGAAGATTCTTGGCCGAAAGCAGCAGAATGAAGCGTGCGTAGTTCTCTGGCTGGGTGAGCGTCAAAAGATCAAAATGCTCATAGTCCTTGCGGCCATAGCCTACAGCGTAGAGCCGTATTTCCCGATAGTTGGATACCAGCACCCACTTCGCACCCTTGGCATCCATCGCATATTCCCATGCTTGCTGCACGGGCGATTTATTTCGACCTGGCATAATCGCATCGAGGTCTTTGGTTTTTGCGCCTTTCAGTTCAAATGGCGCGATGATGGAAATGGAATCGCCACTAAACTCACCCAATGCAACATCTACGTTACCTTTGCCAACCGGCTGGTTTTTCTGCACCGTCCAAGTGCTGCCATGTGCGCTCTCAGAGTAACCCAACACATCCACTAAAATGCGTTGGATGAACTGCCCGTCGTTCTTGGTTTCACTATCAAATATGCCTTTAGCAAGATTTTCTGCCCACGCGATCAATATGGCCTCATGCTCAGCTGGTAGCGGCTTAGGGCTTTTGATATATTTTTCTATAAGGCGTGAGTTTAACAGAGGCATTACTTCCCAGCCTCCTGATTCTTAATCCACTTCTCCAACTCGCTTTTGCGAAACCGCCAAGAGCCACCGACCTTAAAGCCGGGGATGTCACCACGCGCAGCCAGCGCATAGGCGGTTTTCAGCTTCAGCTTGAGGAATTCTGCCACCTCGTCGATTGTCATTATGTCTGATTCCATCGTCCCAACTCCAAGAGTTTACTCAAAGAAAATAGAGGAAAGGATGGAAATAACAAGAACGATGTGACGATAGGAGGGAATTAATTGTGTAGGAATAATGGCTTGAAAAGTTGCCTCAAAATAGGCAGGCCAAACATGTTGGCAGTAACGGCAAAAAGGGAGAAGCGTCAGCTTCTCCCTTTCCATCAGCTAGGCGCAGCGGCCAGAGCTGCAACCCTGTTCTTCCTGCTTTTGGCGCAGCACCTGAGCCAGCGGCAAACCGGAAGGATGATTGGATTCTACGCCAGCATATTGCTGTTCCTGCTGGGAGAGAGCTTCATTTACTTTCTTCTGATGCTCTGCTTGTGAATGTGGACATGTCATAAAGACTCCTTGTTAAGGTTACAAAATAGAGCGCACTTATACGCTCCATTCAGGTATTCGGAGCCTCTTATTACTGTGGTTACCCAGAGAATTGTGAAGGTTTTATGACAGCTTTTGCAGGAGTAAGCGGCTTTATCGCGCTGTTGCGATAGCGCATCTTTTTCACGATCCCGCCTATGAAAAGCAACGGCGTCAGAATCAGGCAGGCGGGGCAGAAATGACCGGCAACCAGATACGTCATGCCACCCCATGCGCCGGTTCCGGCAGATAGCCCCAGCCATGTATTGCCATTATCGACGGGTTTTTCTTCCATTTTATTTGCCACCATATTTGCGTTCTATCAGATAATCCGCCGAGAGTTTGCCACCGCCATGCAGAATCAGGCCAAGCAGGACAATTCCCCAGTAATAATGCTGCACATGATCCATATAGGTAAACTGGATGACCACCGTCATAATGAGTAGCGGAATGGCGGCAAAGCGCGTGGCCAGCCCAAGCACAAGCGCCACAGGCATGACCAGTTCAAAAAAAGTGGCCGATAGCGCGGCAAAATATGGGGAGAGCATCGGCACTTGATATTCTTCCTCAAACAGCATGATTGTGGTTTCAAAATCTTCGATTTTGGTTAGGCCGGATTTGAAGAAAACCAAGGCAATCCAGACGCGCAGCAACACCCACCAGAGCGGCTCCAGATGATTCAGAAAGTTGAACAACTTGCTGGTTATTTTACAGGTACATGCTATGCTCATCGGCGGTTCCTCATTCATTTTTTGGTTATCTGAATGGGTATTCGTAAAAAGAACAAAAGTGGTTACACAGGTGGCAAAAAACGATCACAAAGCCAGCAATGAAGCATTGTTCCGGCCTCTCTTCGAGGGGGCGGTGGCGGGTGATCGTAAGGCATATTCGGAGCTACTGACCCAAATATCGCATCTGGCAAAGAAATATGTCCGCCGCAAGATGGGGGAACATGCCGATAGCGACGATTTAATACAGGAAATCCTGATTTCGGTGCATAAAGCACTACATACCTATGATCCTTCGCGCCCTTGTATGCCTTGGCTGGGTGCGATCATGCACTACCGGCTGACGGACTGGCTCAGAAGTCGCTATCACGCCTCTGAAAAGCAGAAAATTCCGCTGGAAGACGTGGAAGAATTTTTAGCAGGAAGTGTAACCGAAGAACCCCTTGCTTACGAATACCTTAATAAGGCGGTTGGCGCTTTGCCAGATGGCCAGCAGGCGGTGATTCGCTCCATGTATCATGAGGATTTGACTGTGGTTGAAACCAGCGAAAAATTAGGGATGAGTGTTTCCGCCGTGAAAGTAACGGCTCACCGCGCCTATAAGAAACTACGCGAAAGGCTAAAAGAAGAATGAGTACACAGCCTCTGATTGCAGAATTGACCATGCAGGCGCGGCCAAGAAAGAGGCTGCCGCATATGCGTATCTGCACGGAGTGGATGACGATTACGCTTCTGAGTTTTGCCGCTATCGGCTGGCTGTATGGCTTCCGTCCCGATCTTTCCGCAAAACTGGCGGAGCCTTGGTTTATGCTGGAAATGGCTATGAATGCCATGCTGATATTAGTGGCCGGATGTTCGGCCACGGCGTTTTCTTATCCCGACCGTGCAAAAGCTACATTCCTGAAGCCCATGCTCGCAATGATTTTTGTGGGATACAGTCTGATTACGCTGATGACTGTTTTCAACGAACCTAACCTAGCAACAGGGGTAGCAAATAATGCGCGGCACGGTTTGGAATGCCTGCTGTGTATTGTGTCATTCGCAGCCATTCCTGCAATCTGGATGTTTTGGCGGCTGCGCCAGCTCGCCAGCACCAAGCCCATGCAGGCAGGTGGTGCGGCGCTGATGATGGCGGTTGCCGCTGGCTGCCTTGGTGTTCGACTGGTGGAAACAGAAATGGAATCTGCTGGAATGGTCATTTGGCACTATTTGCCGCTGCTTGTGCTTTCCGGGTTTGGCCTGATCTTGGGTAAACGTATTTTCAAATGGTAATGTTATGAAATATATTCTTTCTTTCATGATCTTCTTTGCTGCCGCTACCGCATCAATAAGTGCTTATGCAAATAATGCGGTAGCTGTTGGCGATACCATACCGGCAATCACGCAGATTCACGATCAGGACGGAAAACCGCAATCCTTTGATTCCCTGAAGGATGACAAAGGCTTGGTATTGGTGTTCGTGCGTTCGCTTGAATGGTGTCCTTATTGCCAGAAGCAGGCGCTTTCCATCAATAGCTACCGGTCGGATTTTCAGGATGCTGGGTATAATGTGGCGATTGTAAGCTACGATACGACCGAGAAAACCAAACTGTTTGATAACCGCCACGATATTGAGATTCCGCTTCTTAGCGATCTGAATTCAGAGCTTATCCGCGCTTTTGGCATATTGGATACGACACAGAGCGAAGGAAGCCGCACCTATGGTATTCCACAGCCGACGATATTCGTGGTGAATGCGGATGGAGTGGTGACCTCAAGGTTGGCAGAAGAAGGGTATAAAAATCGACCTGGCATTGAGGACGTGCTGGCCGCTTTGAAATAAGCTCATAAAAAAGCCTGAACCGATAGATTGGCTCAGGCTTTTTTGTTATCCAGCGAAATACTGCACTCCGGCATAAATCAGAAAGCCCACCATGACGACTTTCATCATCACGCAGGGAGAGCATATCTTCATGTCGCAGCCGCCAGTCGAACAGGTTTTTCCTTCTTCTACTGCATTGGTTTCAGATGATTTGGTCATGGCAAGCACTCCTTTTGTTGTTGCTACTCAGGTATTCGGGTTAGAGCGCCGGAAGGTTACAGAAAATTATTCTCTCAATCCGTGTAACCATGATGGGCAATGCCCCGAACACCAGTAACGAGAAGCAACCGCTCTCTTGTACAAACCATGAACTTTTAAGGAGTCTCCTATGAATAAATTACTTCTCTCTGCGGCTATGGCTGGTGTGATCGCTGCCAGCATGACTGCGCCTGCATTTGCTGAGGCAAAAGCTGAAAAAGAAAAATGTTACGGCGTTGCCAAAGCCGGTAAAAATGATTGCGCGTCGGCAGATGGTTCGCATTCCTGCGCTGGTCAGGCGAAAGCGGACAACGATCCGAATGAATGGAAATATGTTGCTAAAGGTGAATGTGAAGGTTTGGGTGGCAAACTTGCTGCTGCAACCGGCGCTGACAAAAACGGCTGTGAAGCTAAAAACGGCTGCAACAAAAAGATGTAAGGCATAAAGGGCTGGCGTAAAAACCAGCCCTTTCATTTTTTCTATGAAAGCACCTGATCTCGGTTTTGGCCTTGGCCTTCGCGCTCCGCATTATGAGACGTTTCTGGATGAACGCCCCAAGTCGGTTGGCTGGCTGGAAATTATTTCCGAAAATTACATTCATGCCCACCCCGGATATTGGAAAATGCTGGCCGATCTGCGGCATGATTATCCGTTTGTCATGCACGGCGTATCGCTTTCTATTGGCTCTACGGATGCGCTCGATGCCGATTATCTGAAGTCCTTACGCAAACTCGCTGACTATCTGGAAGTCGCGTGGATTTCCGATCACCTGTGTTATACAGGCGTGAATAAGGAAAACACGCACGACCTTCTGCCCATTCCCTACACCGAAGAAGCTTTGAAACACCTGATCCCGCGTATCCACAAAGTGCAGGAGGCGCTGGGGCGCAATCTGGTTTTTGAAAATGCTTCCTCTTATCTGGAATTTAATGGCTCCACACTCAGCGAACCGGAGTTTTTACAGGCTCTGCATAAAGCCACCGGTTGCGGCATTCTGCTGGACGTGAACAATGTCTATGTTTCCAGCTTCAATCACGGCTGGGACGCCAAGGCCTATATTGACGCGATTCCGACTGACGCCATCGTGCAGTATCACCTTGCAGGCCACACCAATAAAGAAACCCACCTAATCGACACGCATAATGCGCCGGTGATTGACGCAGTATGGGAACTCTATCGCTACACGCTGCGAACCAAAGACTTCAAAAGCACCATGATCGAATGGGATGCCGACATTCCGGCCTTTGAGGTGCTGGAGGCGGAGCTTGGCAAAGCGAAAGCAGTCGCGCAGTCCCTAAAGGAGAAAGCGGCATGAGTGGTTACGCCTTACAGCTGCAAGCCCTGCATGACGCCATGGTGCATAAGCGCCCAGATGCCATAGTGCCGCTTATTAAACCCGCCCGACATAACGAATTATCGCCGCATGAGCGGCTGGCCGTGTATGCCGATGGCTATGATATCCGCCTCATTGATGCGACGCTTGCCGATTACCCTGCACTGGCACATTACATGGGCGAGGACGAATGCCGCGCAGCCGTTGCCGCGTTTGTTGGCGTCACGCCTTCCACCTATTGGGATTTGAATCGCTACCCTGTAGCGTTCGCAGCGTTTCTCAAAGGCCGAGTGCCTGATAAGGCTGCCCATGCACTGGCCGATCTTGAATGCGCTATTGCTGAAGTTTTCTGGTTGCCCGAAAGCAAGCCCCTAACGCCGGACACGCTGGCATGGCTATCAGAAGACGCATTCGGCAACCAGACATTCCAGCTACGAACCGCTGCAAAACTGCTGAAACTAGAATACGCGGCAAATGAATATCTCACCGCATTCCGAGCGGAAGAACATGCCGCAGCAATAAATGAAATGCCCGAACCTCTACTGGTGATCCGCTTAGACAATGAAGTGAAACGGGAAGTTCTGGAGCCGATGGAGCATGATCTACTACATGCGCTGAACAGCGGCCAGCCATTCAACGAGGCGCTCAACCAAATAGCGGATCAGGAAGCACTGGCCACAACATTGCCGCATTACATCGCCCGCTGGCTACAAAGCGGATTTTTTCGTCGAGCTGAGTAACCACAATCATCAATTCCCCGAATACCATCCTTGAAGGGCTGCGCCGCAGTCCCAAAAATCAAGGGAGAGTTCGATATGTCAATGATGTGCAAAATGAATGGTAAGTGTACCGCGAAAAAAGGGATGTGCATTCACGAAAAGATGATGATGGGCATGATAGTGGTCGGTGTAATCGCTTATTTTATTTTCGCTTAATTTCCATATGAATTCCTAAAAAATCGCAGTCCAGAAACAACCAAAGCGTGTACAATTTTCACGCTACATATATTTTTGGTTGAAATTTCTGATTGAGCATTTATAAATTACCCTACGGTAAAAGCAGGATAAAACAAAAGTATGCACGAGGTAGCTATGGCTATTCCCGAAAGAGCATATGACCGGCTGCAAAACCTGTGGAGGCGCTTAGGACTATCTCAGGAAGACATGTATTACGCGATTGAGAATGATCAGTTGCGCACCTCTGTCTGGATGCCCATGCGTTACATGGAGCGTGGCGTTATCAAGGATGGAAAGTTCGTCTTTGTGCGTCATGAATGTAGGGAAGGCTTTATCGGGGTGCGCCCGCAAGACTTCCATCGAATTTGCAGTACAGGTCGGGCAAAACTCCGCATCTTCCGCTCGGTGAGGCAGGAAGACCATATCTTACGCCTCGCATATGAGCCACCGCAGCCCGGCATTACGGTGCGGATTCATGATCTGGTGGTGCTTCAGGAAGACCGCAAGCGCTTCGAGCAGAGTTACGACTTGCCCCAAGATGACAACACGCTGCATTTTCCGACCAAGCCGGGAGTGGAAGGAAACTTTCGCTATTCCAATGATTACCGGCATATCACGCTGAACGGCTATGAATACCGGCTGGGTGATGTGCAGGCGCGGATTGTGGAACAGCTGCATGATGCCGCCCGCAGCCGCCAACCGTGGATACATGGGAAAACCTTGATTTACGAATCCGGCTCCCATGCGGAGCGCGTGCGCGACATTTTCAAGCATCAGCGCAAATGGCGGGAACTCATCAAGTCCGATGATCGCGGTTATTACCGCCTGAATATCCCATCTAATGACCTTCAGAACAATCCAGCCACCGGTGCTGAAGAAGGCCAGCAGCGCGACGAGCGCCATAAGCAGCAAGCTAAAAACACGGGCTGATTTTTCCCTGCATACACAAGCAGTTTATCCATAAGGGGGGACGGTGCGCCCCCTCTCAGCCCCACCTAAGCCCACCCTAGCGCCCCACCCAAGCCCCTTGACAGGGTTTTTTTGCATTAAGACGGCACAAAACCATCATTCAAGGGGGGCGCATCAGCCCCACCCAAGGTCACCCCTTAGCCCTCACCAAGCCCCACGCCAGCCCCCCGTATCGTCGTGCAGCCTGCGTTTGAACAGTTCAAACAAACGGAGGTCATCATGAACGATTCATACAAGCCAGT
>Ga0210019_1003055_pt1 | contig 15647 bp, 11 predicted proteins | sample CryGeyCG2114_020_2_FD_183969 | JGI IMG/M metagenome (GOLD analysis project Ga0210019, IMG submission 183969) | Groundwater microbial communities from aquifer - Crystal Geyser CG11_big_fil_rev_8/21/14_0.20 (SPAdes) (version 2) | ecosystem: Environmental > Aquatic > Deep subsurface > Groundwater ...
AGTCGGATCTTTTCTTTGAAAAATCAACACCTATTGTTATCATGGTTAAGTCCTCCTCTTTAGTTTACTTCTCTCACCCCGAGTTTACCTCGGGGCGAGGAGGACGCAATTATTCATTTTAACTGAGCCCGACCGCCATACAGCGTGGCGAGTTTCGCCAAGTTTTTTGGCGGAAGGGCGAAGAGTCTCCCGCCATAGGCGGGATCAGGATGACATGAAAATAACCGTGGCACACAGCGGGATACGCCCGGGAATTTTCAGCCTCTTAGAATTGCTGACGATAAGCCGCTAAGTAGGGTTGAATTTCTTGTGCGACATTGGCAGCCAAAACGGCTGCGCCGGCATCCGTGAAATGACCAAATTTGGGTCCGGACATATCGTAAAAGATTTCATAGTAGCCCGCTTGATCGATGGCCTCTTCAAATATCTGCTGATTATTAATGTAGACAATCTGATCATTGACATAATCATATTCCCGAACCAATTCATCCACATCCAGCATGGGGTATTGAATGGCAAAAAGCACAGCCCCATGACTTTTGACTAGTTCGTAAAGTTGTCTTTTGTATTGTCGCCCGGCCACATTGATTTCTTTTAATTCGTTTGTAATGTGCTCGGCTTTGGCATGTTCACCTTCCGCTAAATAACATTTGCGTAAATACTGGTAAACACCCACCTGTTTCTTGCCGGCCACCTGATCTTTCTCAACCAAATCCAGTAAAACTTTTTCTGCTTCCTTGAACTGTTTTTGTGACATCAGGTAATCTGACCATAACAGGACGGGCAGAATTTCGTCCGTGCGGGCCGCCTTGACAGCTTTTTGATAAATGTCAGGCAGCCGCTCAGACCTGCCCTGACGCTTATAACATTCCGCTAATCTCAAATAAAAAGACGCTCTCTCCTGATGCTTGAGTGCATATTCAAGCCACTCTGAAGCCATCTCTATCTGGCCGTGATGAATAAAAGTATCTGCAATCAAGTCGCCGCGTTCATACAATGTTTTGGGAAATCGCACAATGCCTTTCAAGGTGGTCAATGCTTGTCCGTACATGCCCCGTTTGGCCAAGTTAAGTCCCAAGAATAACCGCTGCATGGGGTCTTCCGGTTTGAGATAAACTTTGATCATCCGAACGCCGGTCACCATGTTTTCAATGATCCATGGCCGTTCCATGATCCTCAATTGCTGAATCATACCCTGTATCATTTTGAAAACATGAACATGATGCTCCATCCATCGGAACGTGTCGCGATATTCTCGAATTTTCTGGATTGGAAGATTCGCGAAACCTACCCCTTCTTTTTGAGGCAATGCCTGTTCTTCTTTCACCATAAAATCGGGTAAAACCACTTCTTCTTTGACCATGCTTTCATCATTGAGCCCTACCATGGCCGCCACCAAATGCGGTTGGTATTCATCCATAATCTTATTCATCAATTCAAGCGCTGACTTGGAAGTGGCGCCGGCAAAGGACCGGTTAAAGACATCGATTTGAAAAGGATAGGAACCGCGATCCAGAATCTCTTTGAGTTTATTCACATAAGGATCCGTTGAGATTGAATCGCCAACGCACAGCACTCTGAAATGAGACCTGTCTAATTGAATAGGGCCCGATAAAAACTTTTGCAGCTGGACACTCAGGGCGCCGCCCAGCCTTAACAGTCCTTCCAAAACGCACAAGAAGAGAAAAACTTGCAGTATTATTTTCTTTAGATTTCTAATCATATGCGTGTGTTTTTTTAAAATTGAAAATAAATAAACGTCTCCGGGCGATTGGCACCATACATCATTAAAAGATAAGCCAGCACTGCATAAAGGGCAGGTTGAACAAGCCAATGCTGTTTGAGGATGACTCGCGAATCATGACTCGCCCATTGCCAGCATTGAATGAGCAGCACCGGCATTGCAAAGAATAAAAACTGCATCAACGGGAGCCATTGAGATCCGTTGGGTTGAAAATGAACTGCCAAAGCCGACATCATGGCAAGAATTTGTCCAAAATCCTGTGCTCTGAAAAAAAGCCAGCCCAGAGAAGTGAGATGAAAAAAGAAAACAACCCTCACAGCAAACCAAAGATGATCCATAAAAGAATCACGCGGAAAAGTAAACGGTTCGGCGGCAGGCGATATCAACCGATAGCAAACAATCAATAACCCATGATAGGCTCCCCAAAGTACAAAAGTCCAAGCGGCCCCGTGCCATAACCCGCCCAACAGCATCACGATCATGATGTTATAAAAAGTGCGGACGGTGCCTTTTCGGTTGCCGCCGAGGGGAATATACAGGTAATCTTTGAGCCATTGCGAAAGACTGATGTGCCATCGCTTCCAAAAATCACTGGGGTTCGTGGCAAAGTAGGGTAAATTAAAATTTACCATCACTTCAATTCCCATGCATTGACTGATGCCTCTTGCCATGTTGCTGTAACCGGCAAAATCACAAAAGATTTGAAAAGCAAAGGCGTAAACAGCGATTAAAACGTTCAGGCCGTTGTAAGGCGCCCCCGCACCAAAGACGGCATCGACCATTTGCGATAAATTGTCTGCCGCAAAAACTTTCAAGAAAAATCCCCATAAAAACAAGAAAACGCCTTCTTTGAACTTCTCCCAGGTAAGGTGCCGGGGCGATAACAATTGGGGCAATAAATGTTTGGCCCGTTCGATAGGTCCGGCGACCAGTTGAGGAAAATAAGCAACAAAAAGAGCGAAGGTCAGTAAATCCTTGGTGGGCTTGATTTCACCGCGGTAAATATCAATGGTGTAAGACATGGTTTGAAACGTGTAGAAAGAAATCCCGACGGGCAGGATGACATGCAGCAATTGAAATTCAAGCGGAATGTGCCACCAACCGAAGAGCTGCTGTAAACTGAGGGCAAAGAAATCAAAGTATTTAAAAATGCCAAGAATGGTTAAATTGCCGGCAATGCTGAGTCCTAAAAACAGTTTTCTTTTTTTGGCAGTGCTGCTTCCTTCAATTTTGATTCCGCAAATATAATCCAAAGCCGTTGAGATGAAAATCAAAGACAGGAATCGCCAATCCCAAGAACCATAAAAAATATAACTGGCGGCCAAAAGGAGGCGGTTTTGCCAACGGTGGGAACAAAAGAGATAGACCGTGTAAACAATGATGAAGAAAAGAATGAACTCGGCAGAATTAAATAGCATTTTTCGTCCCGTCCGATGATGATCTGATTAAATTGAGGGAAATCTTACACAATTTTACGGGCAAATACAATGGAATGAAAAAAGCCGGACAAAACGATTGTGCAGTTGCTCTCGGCCATTTCAAAATCAAAATCGGTAATTAATTAATCTAATCAAAATCGGTACCAAAATCAATCGGTACCTGTTCCAAAAGTGCTGGGTTGCCGGTTAACTTCCTGAAAATCGACAATCGAAAATAGACCGAATCGAAAATCAATTTTCAACTTTCGATTTTCGATTCTCTGTACTTTTTGTCGATCCGTCGACAAAAAGTACTGCCCGAGACAGACCATATACGAACATTTTTAAGCTGTTTAAGCTGATTCGCCCCGTCGCCAGGATTATGATCACGGTCGATTTGAAGGACCTGATGCACAAAAGGCGCCGACCACTACCGACCTGCCTTGTGTCAATTCTGCACAGCAATTAACTTGTCGGGCGCACGCTAATCATTCACTTCCCAATATCCGCCTTTGTCAGGACCGACACGACGTAATCGTTTTTCTTTCTTCAAAATTCGGACAATCTTTTCAATGCCGGGAATGCTCATGCCAAGAAAAGCCGCTATTTCCGGAATGGTGACGGAAGGATTTTGGGCGATGGTTTCGACCACTTTCACCTTACTTTTCACCTTACTTTTCACCTTACTTTTCTGACCACCCTCTGCGAGCCCTTCACCTTCTTCCCATTTCGGCCTGTGAAACACCACGACAAAGCCGGTCTTGAGCCGCTCAAATTCGACCTTGATTCCGGCGGCGGCGCATTCATCATGGATGCGCTTGATACCGCTCGCCCACTTCTCGATATCTTCCGAACGAAACATCGTCTCGGCGATGAGGGGATTTCTCAAGATGGAATGTCCTTTGCCTTTGATAAAATCTTCCGGCTCTACCCCATCCGGGAACTGTCCCGGATTATAAATTTCAATCCTGTCTTTGAAAATCGCAACCTCATTGCCCTTCGGGTTGGAATAATCTCGGTGGCATAAAGAATTACCGACCGCCTCGCGAATGGCTTCAACCGGAATTTCCGGAATCTCTTTCCTAGGACCGCTTTTGATTTCAGCGCGCCACTTGATGTGTTCTTTCACGTAATTCTCCGCCTGCTCGCGCAAGCTAAAGATGTTCCCTTTGAAACTCCGGATGTCCAGAAAAGTGATTTTGTCCGTCCCGGCAAAAACAGCCGCCTGAAACTCCAGCATAAACGGATCGCAAAACAAAACTTCGGCGGCGTTGGTCAATTTCTTGCCTGACAATAAACCCAGTTTCTTCAGCGTGTCATGGACATTCGTGTGCTTGAAATGGATGCGCCCCGCTTCGTTTGCCCGGCGCATATAGAGCCGCACGGTTTCGGCTTTGACGTCTTTCAGAGTTTTCTCTGAGACTTCCTTTTCCCACGAATATTTTTTGTTGCGGAATTGTTCTCCAAGGTGTTTGGCCGTCATCTGCTTGTTGGAATCCCCGACCCGCATGTAAGCCCTGCCATAAGCAAAATAGGGTGCGTCACTCCCTTCTGCATTAACCACGATGCAGTCTTTTCCTTTGATCTTGCGAGTTTCCACCTTCGGATAGATCTTCGGCTCGATATTATCCACCACTGTCTGCGTTACATCTTTGATCGTCCTTCGCCCGACGTTTTGACCGACAACTTTCCCATCATCCGCGATTCCGAAATACACTTTCCCCCGGCCATGTTTATTGAGCATGGCAGTGATTGAAATGACCGCTTCCTTCAATTCAGCGGTCGATTTCTTGAATTCTATCGTTTCAGATTCTTTGAGTTTCATATGAACTACATTCTACGAGCGGCGGAAGGGATATTCCAGTGGTTTTCCGGGGGGGAAACGATGAAAAGGTTCGAGTCCAAACTGGCTGCCCAGATTGGCATCCGACAGCGCGTTCCTGTGGCATGAAAATAAGGTGATAAGGACTATCTTACGCCGGGGGCGGATAAGGATTCGGCTTCTTCCTGAGGCGGTATACCGACCTTCATGCCCCGAACTAACCTCCGGAACCCGCTTTGACGTTACCGTTTCGACCTTGAACTGATCTAATCAGTACCAGTTGTGCGCTTAAGCCATTCCGCCATCCACGGTGGAGCGGCATCATCTCTTACAATCCCGGTGCTGGACGGTCTGAATAAGGCTTGAAGGATCAAATTTTTTACTTCTCCCTCAGGCAATCCACCCTCTCTCAACAGTGCCAAATAAGTCAGAAGCATTGTTCGACGTTCGCCCGCATCGCTCGCCAAATGAATATTGCTCAACAGCAACCTGATCAATACCCGAATTGTCCACACGCCGATTGTGGCAATGAGCATTAAAAGGCCTAGCTTCCAAACTTGAACTGTTTCTATTGTCGCATCACCTACAACTTGATGGATGCTTATAAACAAGCCCCACCCCACTAAACCAAATACAATCGCGACTGCAACAGTAAATCCAACACCCCACAGAGAATGAGATTTTTCCTTGCTTCGCCAATATGTGATAGCCGAATGCAACGCAAGTTTTTTGTTATAGATTTCTTCAAACTCTTCAAATCGCTTCTTCGTCTTATCGATTAGCTCGTCCCGGGAAACTTGTGATGTTGTCATGAAAGTCTCGAATTGCTTTTTCTGTTCTTCCCGTTGCTCGTTCGAGCTCTTCAAAAAATCATTGTTCTTGTTTACTGTTGTTTCGAGTTCGTCTCGTGATTTCTTAAGATGATCAGCCCATAAACTTCGCGCGTCTTCCAAAGCTACGCCGTGCGACCTATGGCCGTCCTTAATGTTCCAATCAAAAAGAAGTGCATCAAACGCACCTTCCAATTGTGCGGCTTCTGATCTTTTATTTTGATCTGTACCAAACTTTTCGGTGAAATAGGACAAGACGTAAGTTGCGTGAATGGGGTTATTGGATGAAATTTCTTTTATATGCTTTGCGCGCGGAGTTGAGGAATGAATCAATTTCCTATTTTTATAATAATCTTCAAATTTTCTTTTCAATTCCTCGATATGGTTGCGAAAACCACGTTCGTTATTCTGTGCATTCCGGGTATTGGTTAAAGTGCTGTTCAAATCGTCAAGCTTCCCCAGAAATCGCCTGAAACATTGGAAAGCTTCTGGATTCTTTTCTCTCAATCCTTCTGACCAATTCCAAATATCGGTTTCCCTCTTTAACCACGCCTGAACTTCTTCAATGGATTTGAAGGATTCCACATTCCCATTCGGTTTCAAATCTACTTCAAGTCTAAAATCTGGCATTGTTCCTCTGACAATCTATCTATTTTTGTTAAAAGCAGTTGCAAAGTACGATTTCACTCAGCCTCGTCAAATAAGCGAGATTATACACTCTCAAAAAGGCGGGTCAATTAAGGAAACTTGCGGGATTGTTGAAATTAAGTCTGGTTAACAAATCCCAATCTTGCAATCTCATTTGACAATTCCGGCGTGGGGTCACACATCAATTTGATCTTCGCTGGATTTGACTTTTTCAGATCAGGAATTAGCTTGAAAATTGAGGTCATGAAATCACGATTCTCTGGAAGAATGAGAATTGTCCAGTGCTGGTCGGTGTTCATCATGGCTTGAATATCGGAAGCTACCTCTCTCATGTAACGCGAAGGTCCGAGCGTTTTTGTGAGTGTCGATTCCGTTGCCGAAGCTATGGCGCCGTGAGAGGGAGCGAATTTAGTAACCGCATTGTACTTGCTTGAAATCTCCTGCATTTCTGCCAATGTATAATTGCCACGTGAAAAGGCAACGTAATTCCCACTCATTTTATGGATGAACCCTTGATCGCCAGCTGGCATTGACATGCATCCCGATAACAAACCTGCGAGTAACATTACAAGCGTTAGATTTTTCATTTGTATATTTATACGTCCGCCAAGATTAGTTTGTCATCCTTGAAATAAAACCAATGAACTTTACCTTCACTTTTAGTCATCGGGAGAGGCCCATATGTCCAAATAAAATCTGCGCCTTGCGGCACTCGTGGCACAGGTTCTTGAGGTCCATACTTATTTCGTGGTTCACCGAAAATCAATTTAATCTCCTCCGGTGATTTGCCAAGAAAAGAATTAAAAATCTCTTGTTGCGATTTTCGCCATTTAAAATATTGTTCACTTCCTTCAAAACCTGTTCCCAACGAAATACATCCCAACAGAATGAACATTAATAAACATGGGATGGCAGTCTTTACTTTTTTCATTTACGGGACTTCGACAAAAATAAGTTTGTTATTCTTGAAGTAGAAATCGTGAACTGTTCCTTCGCTTTTTACAGAGGGGAGAGATCCGTATGACCAGAAAAAATCAGCTCCTTCAGGAAGCCGTGGAACCGGAGCTTGAGATCCATAGATAGCTACGGGTTCGCCAAAAATTTCTTTGATTTCTTCGGATGACTTGCCAATATATGAAGAAAACAGCGCTTGTTGTTTTTCGCCCCATTCAAAATATCTTTCACTTCCAGCAAATCCCGCTCCAGCAAATGCACATTGCCATTTGCAGTTCGTTAGAAAAAATACTGCTAAAGACACAAAAATCACTGCGCTTAAGTATTTCATAAATTTGCAGGATTTTCCCCCGCCATTTGCGAAGGTTAAATCTCGGTATGACTGAATGTTTTTAGCGGCTAGGTGCTGATCGTTCGCAGAAATCAAGATTTTAAGGAAGGCTTGGTATAATAAAAAACTTTTGTGCCGCCACCGTCTTTTAAACTGGTGGTTTTTTTACTTCGGTATTCAGATAGACCATACTCTTTTGGCCAATTGTCCCAGGAAAGCGCGTATGCCCCATTGTGGTAAAATTCAACTTTCTCCCGTCCTTCAAGCAGCGGCTCTAAGATGACAAAACTCTTTGCGATTCTTTTCAATTTCTCGACGTACGCCTTCTTTGATTCAGATCGCGGAATATGGATCAAATGCCATCTCGTAAAAACGAGGTCGAAGTAATTGTCCTCAAATTGATCAAAAAAATCCGTTTGAAGGACGTTCGCCACTTGAAATGAATACTTTTCCCGGCGTCTCCAAATGTCTTGCTCCGCCTTTTTTACTGCTTCTTCTGAAAGATCGATCCCGACGACTTCACATCTGTACTTGTTTTGAAGGTAGTATAAATTCCGACCAACATTACAGCCAGGTTCCAACACTTTCGACTTTTCGGATAAGGGGAAAATTAATTGCTTCTCCTGCATCTCCTTGATTATGTCAACAAAATCGTGCGCTGGTCTAAAATAGTTGTCCGTTATTGAAACCTTGTGAGGTTTGCGAAAGATGGTTCGGCCTAGCCATACAAAATCGCGATATCGATCAACTTGTGTATAACAATCACTCTTCCACCAATCAGCTGCCCTTACAGCAAGTTCATTCCGAACATTGTCTTCTTTTGCATTAATTCTTGATTGCGATTCGGGATCTTTGTCGACCAATCGAAAATGGGGAATAAGAAACTTTGCGATTTTTACGAGTGTCATACTTGTATCCTGCTCTCCATTAACAGTGTGGTAAATTTACTTGGGTTTGGCTCCAAACAAACTCAAATGATAAACAATCGAAGGGCATCCTACAAGAAAAAAATGTAAAAATTGCATAGACATTCAAACTTGCAAAAATTAAACCCCTATCAAAAGCAATTCTTTATCTCTTGGATTAAATATTCCAAGTACTTATTTACCTTTTTTTCTTCTTTTTTTTCGATTCGGTGCCCATTCGACTGCAAGATGACCAGATCATCCAATGTTCCCGCCCCCTGAAAAAATTTTTTCAAATCTTCTACGACGGAATCATCGCTGCAGTTTCCCAACCTGTCGCGAACTTGTTTAATTCTAACCGCCCATGTATCAATTCCGTGCTTGTCTAACAATTCGTAAAGTTGTTTCAAGAGTCTTTCGAGCTTCACTATTTTTTCCTCACATTATCCAATTCCGTTCGCCGCAAAACAACTTGCGTTGCCTTTGGATGACCGCCGTTAATGCGTCCCACATCAACGGTTGTCCCCTTTGAAATGATGAACCGGCCTGATTTCGTAGCCGCATTGTTCTGCAGATTTAAAACACCTTGAGGATTGCCGCCGGCTTCAATTAATCCCATTGTATGATTCGTCGCGAAAAAACGTCCTTTTTCAAAAGCATTTACATCATCCCAAAATCGTCCAACTTCGACGTCATTCTGCAAAGTAATCGACCTGACTTTACCTCCAAACGTATTTGAAACATCATCCGCAAACTCTATGCGCGCATGTCCCAACTCATTACCAAAAATATCATCATACGAACTTCTGAGTTGCGTTCCAAAACTAGCGACATCATCAGCAAATGGAAGATTTTGAAGAGTCGTCTTCAGCATTGAAGCGACGGGCTTTAAAACTTTTGTGGCCGCTTGCACGCCCCTTTGAATTATCGGTGCGGCAATTTTCCCCCCTACGACGCCCGCCCCCCCGCCTAATGCCGCCCATCCGCCTCCTTGATTAAAGGACCTCCCATTGAGAGAATTGTCAACACCATTTGCCACATAGGAAGAACCGGAACCTACGGCAATTTCTCCAAGGGTCAGCATAAGACCCGCTTTAACACCAATGGCTCCGAGCGCGGCACCACCAGCGGCAGCCAAAGCACCTGCTACAGCGCCTACCAAAGCCGCTTTTGCCAAATCACCGACACTGCGAACATTGCCCATCGCGGCTTGAATCGTCACATTTACGGTCGCGGCAATAACCACTAACCAAAAAAGGAAAATCCAAAATCCATTCCCTGTTGGATCGATGAATTTAACGGGATTGTTTCGAGCATATGCGTAGCGGTTATGAGATTGCGGATCGTCAGGAGCTTGAACGAACGTATCCGGAGTGATGAACCTTCCAATCTTTGGATCGTAATACCTTGCATTCGCATAGATCAGATTCGATTCCAAATCTTCCTCATGACCCGTGAAAGTATGGGTAACAGCATCCGAACCTGTTCTTACCTTCACTTCTCCATAAGGCAGATACTCCATGAGAAGGACTTGGTTGCCCTGCGAATTTGTGACGACGTTCGTTGAACCCAAGTGATCTCCATGAAACCAACGCAGGTAATGAATCGGACTTGGTGCCTGAGCATCCGGTGTGGGTGAAGCCATATACTGGTTAATTGTCGCGTCTTCGTAACCAGCTTCCGGTTCCAATGTTTCAATGGGACCGCCCTTTGTTATCGCGGTACGCGTGAAAACTTCTTCTTCCGCGATTCGGGTTTCACCCAAGAAGAAAGCTTTTCTTGTCAAAGAACCATTTGAACGGTGTTCGACCTCGTAATCTTTGCCAAGGTAATATGTAGTTTTATTGTTTGCAACCTTTTTTACACGCTGACCCGTTGCGTCATAAACATACTGGGCACTGAGCTGGTTGCCAGTTTGAATTAGCGTTAAACGATTGTCATAGTCATAAGTAAGTGCCTCAAGTCCCCGCGTTGTCATGTTGCCGTTTGCATCGTAGACATAATCAATGACTTCCTCGCCATTTGTATATTTCGTGACTGCCTGCGGATGATTGGGATCGAGATATTCAAGCGTAGCAGGACCTTTAGTTAGCATGTTGCCGATAGCATTGTAAGAAAAGGCGTGAGTGCCATAACCTCCTACCGCTGAATTGATCGCAAGCGCGAGTCGGTCAAGATGGTCGTAATTGAAAGTCTGCGTATTCGTATTGATCGTGTCTGTAATGGACATGACGTTGCCGACGTTATCAAATTGATAAGTCAGATCTTGTAAGGTGACTTGAGCGCCGTTGTGGGTAAGCAAATGCTCGAGTCGAAAGGTTTGTGGGTTGTAGGTATAATCCATCGTGACGCCATTACCATCCACGAGCTTTGTGATAAGACCGCTCGGATTGTAATCCACGTTCGTGAAGATCCAACTTTGAGAACCGCCTGAATGGGTAAGCTTGAGAGTTTCTGCTTCTCCCATACCATTAAAGGTAGGCGTCAAAATTTCACTGTCAGGATATTGAAGTGACGTTACGCGACCAAGGGGATCATAAATCCTTAGGAAAGTGTATTGCCTTCCATCTCCGACCGTTTTTGAGTCTTGAATGACACGGCCAAGCTTGTCATAGCGAAATCTATGCGTACCGGAGGCGTCATCGATTTTAAGAAGTCGACCGATTGGGTAGTTTTCTCCCGTTAAACCGCCACAAGTTGCAGGTGGACAGTCATCATAAACATAATTGACTTCTGATTGGTCGGGATAAACCTTTCTAGTCAAACGATTAAGCTCATCGTAATGGAAAGTAATGGTTTGATTTTTTGCATCTTTTTGAGTTTTTAAGTTGTTATTTTCATCATAGGTGTAAATCCAATTTCCCATGTTGGGATCTTGCATGGAAGTCTTGCGGCCGAGAAGGTCGTAACCAATGATAGTTTGATGACCTAAATGATTCGTGGTCTGAACAAGCCGGTTTAAAGCATCGTATTCATAGGTCGTCGTGTAAATCGTTCCACCTGAACAAAAACTCTCGGTTGAACCGTTAGCGCATTCTTCCGTCTTTACCAAATTCCCATAAGCATCCTGAGTGAATCGCTTCTCATGATTATTTTGATCCCGTGTGATTTTGACAAAGTCATCGTAAAAAACTTTTGAGATCGTTCCATCCTGATAAAGTATTTCTGTTCTTCGCCCAATGGCATCATAGGTAAAAGTTGCTTTCGGGGTTTCAGTTGGCGTAGCGACATAGGACGTGCTGAACGAAGCGAAATAGGGAACGTATTGATCGCGCACTTGTCCCCGCGCATCAAAGGTAACCGATTCTCTTACGATCTGTTGATTAGAATTTTCGGCGGGAGCACGCTTCTGGATTTCTTGTCCCAGACCATTTGTGAACGTATAAGTTGTTAAATATCCCATATGGGGCTGATCATCCAGCGTGAGGTCAGGCGCATTGGTACTCGCTTTTATATGAGTAATGACGCGATTGTTGACGTCGTCATAAACAATGCCTTGGGTCGGAGCCAATGCCGTGTCGAGAGAAGATACGATCTTGATCGCTCTTCCAAAGGGATCGTAAAAGGTTTTTGTGATTTGCCCGTTTTGATCTTTGTCTTCCGTAATTTGGACAATGAGCGGATCATAAGTAAACTCGCGTATATGACCCAAATGGTTTGTGACTTTCACCAAATAGAGCTTAAGGCCTAAGTCGTACTCGTTGATCGTCACACGTTCCATGGCATCCGTGACGGTTAAAACATTGCCAAAGTCGTCGTAGGTCATGACGGTTTCAAGACCTTGCCCGGGAATCTGTCCTTCCAAGAAATCCTCTGATTTGGTGAGAGCGCCTTTGACCGGTTCGGCCATAACATCCGCATGGCCATCATAGTAAAAATACTTTTCATTGATTTCCTGACCTTGATAATCAAAAACACGGGTGATGGCAAGCGTGTTCTGAAGATGAAGATCTGGATTAGAAACAAACGTATTTTCTGTTCTGCGGTCATCCATTGTGACGTCAACGTCTCCATCATCTAAAACTTTCTTCAAGTTACCAACCGTATCGTATTCAAAGCGTTGTCTCGTTTGTTTGTAACTTGAATTGCCGTCATATTGGTACTTGTTCGTTTCTTCTAGATATACAAAGTGACTGCCCGGCATGGGCTCGCTTGAATTCCACGTGTTTTCTTCTCTTGAAATCACATTTCCAAGTACGTCTTTTACTTCCACGGAAATCGTTCGTCCTTTTTTATGCTCATCTTGATGGAAGGTGTGAAGGGTCTTGGTGCCTTCGGCATCTGTGACGGTTGTTTCCCGAAAACCGCGAAATTCCTTGCTTGGAGCGTCTAACATTCCGCCTTTGTAGGAATACTCAGTAACGTATTGGTTACCGAGACCATCGGATTGCGTAACTTTGGTTACAACTTGCACTGGGAAAGGAAGTCTTGAGAGCCCGGAAAGATCGGTATTGTCAAACTGGGTTGAAGGCGTGTATTCAATCGTTGTAATCCCTCCACGGCCATTATCCATCGTCTTAAGAAGGTCTGGTATTTCACCTTCATTCCAATACACTTTCCAATAATCCACATCAGGACCTGCAATGATACGATCAGGAAGACCATCGCCGTTGAGGTCGATCGTGTCGCTTTGATTCCTCCACGTATCGTAATGCTCCTGAATGTAAGAATATCCACTACCTGAATAATATTTGGGAACGCTTGGAATGATGACGGGCGTTGAAGAAAAGCCAGAGCCAGTGTTCAGATATACATTCCACGGGTTCGCTTCTTGAGCGTAAGTCTTGTCATCAAAGACACGATCAAGCAGGCCATCTCCATTCATGTCCATGAGTGAAAAAATGGTGCCGTCTGGATTATAACCGAAAACATTTCGCGATCCGGATTCACCTGTTGAAGGATTTTGAATAGGCCCCCAATTGGTGTAAGAAGTCTCGAAGCCAGTACCGTTATTCCAATACACTTTCCAGTCGTTCACATCAGGACCTGCAATGATACGATCAGGAAGACCATCGCCGTTGAGGTCGATCGTGTCGCTTTGATTCCTCCACGTATCGTAATGCTCCTGAATGTAAGAATATCCACTACCTGAATAATATTTGGGAACGCTTGGAATGATGACGGGCGTTGAAGAAAAGCCAGAGCCAGTGTTCAGATATACATTCCACGGGTTCGCTTCTTGAGCGTAAGTCTTGTCATCAAAGACACGATCAAGCAGGCCATCTCCATTCATGTCCATGAGTGAAAAAATGGTGCCGTCTGGATTATAACCGAAAACATTTCGCGATCCGGATTCACCTGTTGAAGGATTTTGAATAGGCCCCCAATTGGTGTAAGAAGTCTCGAAGCCAGTACCGTTATTCCAATACACTTTCCAGTCGTTCACATCAGGACCTGCAATGATACGATCAGGAAGACCGTCACCATTAAAATCCACGGTGTCACCTTGCGTGCGCCACGTACTGTAATGCTCCTGAATGTAAGAATATCCACTACCTGAATAATATTTGGGAACGCTTGGAATGATGACGGGCGTTGAAGAAAAACCGGAACCGGTATTCAAATACACGTTCCACGGATTCGCTTCTTGTGCATAGGTCTTGTCGTCAATGACGCGATCAAGCAAACCATCCCCGTTCATATCCATGAGCGTGAAGATAGCACCGTCTGGATTATGACCGGTAATGTTTCGCATTCCGGATTCACCCGTTGAGGGATTTTGAATAGGCCCCCAATTGATGTAGGAAGATTGAAAAGCGATATTGGTCTCTTGATACTGGAAAGCTATCGCCGGAAGACAAGCAATTCCATCTGTTCCACATTCCTGAACAGAAATCAATCGAGACCTTCCAACGCCCGGAGATTGTTCATAAGCGAGATTGTATTTCCGCGAAAGAGATCCTTGGACTTTAACTTGAATTTCTTTGAGCCTTTTGGCTGTAGTAACTTTCGCACCTGTTATGTAGGAGAAAAATGCATCTGACCGATCTTCCAGAATGAATTCAACAGAGTGAGTGGACAAGAAGTTCTGATCTTCATTGCTGTTGTAGTCAATCCTTTGAACGTACATTTCTCCTTGATCCATGGTGTAAGCATATTCAATGGTATTTCCGAATAAATCTTTCACCTTCTCAAGGCACCAGCAAAAGATACCGTGTGGGTTTTCGCTTCTGGCTTGCGGCGTTTCACCAAAGGTGTACGCCGTTCCTGATTTATCGATAACGACCCAATAATTATTTTGGAAGACAAACTTCAAAAATTGACCTGCTTCATCTTTCGCGCGATATTCCGTGTCTGAAATTTTGACTAAATCAGAATTGATACCACCCACCATAAAGGTGAACGTATCCAGATCGTTGTTGTAGGCAGGAACACCGTTCTTCGTAGACCGCTGAATAAAGCCAAGTTCAAGACTCCAGCCGTGTCCCACCCAGGAATTTTTGGCAGAAGAGGAATAATTGAGTGAAACTTGTGGATTTATTCCCCTTCTTCCGGACGGAGCAAATATGGGCACGCTGAATTGAGCGCGCCCTGTAAATAAATCAGTTTGAAATGATTGAACAGGACTTTGAACCGCTCCGATATTAACAGCACCATACGAAGAAGCTCCAGGCGGCAGTGCAAACGCCTCATAAACATGAAGCCCTGCCATATCTTGGATGAGGCCTGTAACTGTAAAAGTAAAAATAACGACTGCCGCGATCAATCTTTTTGAAAGCGTGATTTGTGTTGTCATGTTTTGATTTTCCTTTCGCTTAAAAAGTAAAAAATCTTGGCGTTTATTTGCCAAGGTTTTTGGTTACTTTAAGCGTCTCCGCTTATTTGCATAAAATTGTATGCGAATCATAGTCTTTTTGTGTTTCCGCTGTCGGCCAGTTAGTCAAGTAATGTCGCATTTTTTGTATTATTTTTGATCGAGCAAAGCCCCAAGTTAATGGCCCGCCTCTTTGCAAAAGTTTCTTGTTTAATCCGTTTTCGTTCTTCCCTGATTTCGA
>Ga0210019_1003056_pt1 | contig 15646 bp, 16 predicted proteins | sample CryGeyCG2114_020_2_FD_183969 | JGI IMG/M metagenome (GOLD analysis project Ga0210019, IMG submission 183969) | Groundwater microbial communities from aquifer - Crystal Geyser CG11_big_fil_rev_8/21/14_0.20 (SPAdes) (version 2) | ecosystem: Environmental > Aquatic > Deep subsurface > Groundwater ...
GATCGAGGGAGAGTACTGATGGCGATGAGGGTTAAGTCGTAACAAGGTATCCCTACTGGAAGGTGGGGATGGATCACCTCCTTTCTAATTTTTTTAGAAAATATAAGTTTTTTTTCAATTTTTTCTTCAATAAAAATCGAAGATCGGCTAAAGACTCACGTTTTTAGTCTTGGATCTTCCTAACCCGGTTAGTAAACTAAGTAGTGTTTCAAAAAAGAAGCTTCACGAGCAGACTCAAACCTCCAACAATCCCTACAATCGCAAATGTCTGATAAAGGATATAGATTGCATTGTTATCAAGATTTTTGAATCCAAAATCAAAAGGTCGGTATTTCTTATGGCTAAATTGTTGTAAAAGCCAATAGATGAGCTCGCCTGATTGACGAACAACGATCAACAAGCCAAGTATGATCATCATCCATTTTAAAGAAATGAATCCAATGATGAAAATGAAGAGAAGAATGGGAAGAAGGACAAATAAATCCCCTCGAATATAAATAAGGCAGATCTTTCCCCACCACGGCATCTCGGTGTAAAACCAGGAATTATCAACTCCAAAAATTGATTGAAACTTTTTCAACGATATTATTAAACTTATTTATTTCTTAATAGGTTCAGCTACTACTTTTTTTTGTGTCACTTCATAGAGACCAAACATCCCATCATTTCTTCCAATTCCTGACTTTTTATATCCGCCAAATGGAGAATTTGGAGAAAAATAAGAAGCTCCATTTATACTGATTTGTCCAGCATCAATCTGTAAAGCAACGCGCTTCAATTGATCAACATCTTTTCCATAAAGGAACGCACTGAGCCCATACTGAGTGTCATTTGCGATCTTTATAGCTTCTTCTTCCGAAGAAAATGAGATGATTGGTAACACTGGACCAAAAACCTCCTCGGTCATCACTCGCATTTTCATTGTTACATTTGTTAGGATTGTTGGTCGATAATAAGCTCCATTCAACCCCTCAAATACAGATCCACCAACTTCAACGGTTGCGCCTTTTTCTTTTGCATCTTCAACTTGCTCAGAAATGAGATCAAGCTGTCTTTTTGCAACAAGGGGACCAATATCTGTATTTTCCTCTAAAGGATTCTCAACTTTTAAATTTGAAACGATCTTTTTCATCGTATTCACCACTTCATCAAAAATACTTTCGTGAACAATAAGTCTTTTCAGAGCGCAGCAAACTTGCCCGCAATCAAGAAATCGCTCATCACAGGCATGTTGACATGACTCAATAAGATTTGTATTGTCAAATATGACTCCGGGGGACGATCCTCCCATTTCCAAAATAGCAGGAATAAATTTATCTGCTGCTTTTTTATACAAATACTGACCAATTTTTGTACTACCGGTGAAATGAATAATATCAACATCTTGACTCGTGAGAAGATCGCCAACTTTCCCATCTCCATATACTTCAGAAAATACACCTTCAGGAAAACCAGCTTCATTCATAATATCAGCAAGTAACTTGCCCGTGAGAGGACATTCCTCAGAATGTTTAAAAACGATTGTATTTCCTGCAAGAAGAAGTTGAGTACAAGAGATAAAGAAATTTCCCGAAGGAAAATTCCATGGAGAAATTACCGCTGCTACCCCATACGGTTCAAAATAAACAACATTTTTTTGTGTCTCAGTCGTATCTACAACCTGAGGCTGCAAGTACTTAATGGCTGACGTAATCTTGTCTTCAAGATATGCTAGATCACCTTCAACATCTCCAAGACTTTCTGATATCGGTTTTCCCATTTCAGTAGATTGTAGCTTGGCAACTTCATTTGCTCTTCGCTTATATACTTGAATCAGATTTCTGAAATATTCAGCTCTTTTCTCAACACTCAAATTTTTCCATGCGATACCAGCAATTTTTGCTTTCTGTACTTTTTCTCCTATTTCAGCCTCTGAAGATATATCTATCTCGCCAATGGATTTATAACCTTGAGAGGGATTTGTTGAAATAAGTTTCATAAAAAGTGAAGTATTGATAATTACCATCAATTATACTCAGATATGAAAATTTCTCAACGATACTCAATTGAACGTATTAAAACTTATCATTTACATCAGCTCAACTCCAGAGCTTAAGTTAAATTCTTTGGCAGCACTTTTCCCTTGGACCGTGATTTCGACAAATCGCTTATTCTGGTATCCTGAGCTTCCGATAGTCATCCCATGCCCGCCCTCAGGTACATCCTTCAATCTATCATAGCAAGTAAATGTGCCAAATTTTGTTTCGATTTGTTTTCCTGCTTCAAATCCTATTTCCGCTGGTAATAATGTCGTTTTCACATTTCCAAAATTATCTACCCACCAAACCGTTTTTGGTGCTTCAGGAATATCATCAAGTGACATAATTTCAGAGGGAACTTCCTCACCATCATGTATCCACTTTGCAAGAAACGGCATATACTCGAAGCTTCTAAATTGCGTGAGTACTGTTCGGTTTTGTGCATCTGCTTCAAACTTTCCTTTTTTTACAAATGTATCAATCACGGTGGGAAGATCGGTGACAAATAACTCATCAATAAGACCAAATTTTTTGGCAAGTGAAAGTGTTTGTCCCGCAATCGTTGCAACGATTGTTTTATTTGCATATTTGAAATAGCCAAAAGGCGTTCCGTTTGGATAATTTTTTCCCGATCCATGACGGGGCGCTGCATTTACCATGATGACTCCATCTCCACCTGTTGCACCATCAAGAGTATCAATCAAATTTCCCGCAGCTTCAATTTCATTAAAATTACCGACGCCAATAAGCGAAATATTTGCATTTGGAAAAAGTACGGATGCACGGGTTGTTTGACGTGCAGTTTCATTGGAATCGCGACAATCAGTGATTATTGTGACAAACATATATTCATTTTGAAATTAATAATGTGAAAGCACTTATGAACAAGAAGTATCCATGATACAGGAGAAATGGATATCCGTCTAGTGAATCTCTATTAGTATAAATTATTGATCACTACTTTATCATACACCATCATACAGACTTTCTATAGTATTCAACACACCAAATCTGTATGCTATAATTATCAAGTCTTTTTGACTGGGCTACTGGTTCATCGGTAGAACGCTTTCCTGATAAGAAAGAGGTGCCAGGTTCGACTCCTGGGTAGCCCACCAATGACGGACTCGTAGCTCAGTTGGTAGAGCGCCCGGTTTACATCCGGAAGGTCACAGGTTCGAGCCCTGTCGAGTCCACTTTTCTGAGTAGACATTTCATTCTCATTTTCAGATGGCTTATGATGCTATTGGCAGTTTTTTTCATGATCGATCATCTGTTGATATTCTGGTGATCCAATTTTTACCTGCAAGGCGTTTTCAAAGTCAATTTTTGGCAACTCATCAAAAAACTGCTGTAATTGTCGTGGGTGAACATGATCTTCAAAATACTCTTTACCATCAGCATAATGAGGAACTTTGGCAAATGACATATCTCCCAGAAGGTCAAAACGATCATTTATGTATCTTTTGATGGCAGACACAACAAGTGGATTTTGCGCATTTTGTTTTAAATATTCTTCACCAAGGAGATGTTCAATTGTTAATGCAGAACCTTCAAATAATGCATCAATGATGCTTCTATCATGATATTCAGAAGTATCAAAAAAAGATTTATACATGAGTTCTAGTGGCGTACGTTCAATAAATTCCGCATGACTGAGCTCATGTCCTAATAACAATTTAATATAATAATATTTATCTGGATTCTGCGCAAAAAAGCCATTCACTCTTTCACTAAAATTTCCCGGAGTTAGCATCTCCAGATCGGGGATAGACAACTGAAAGGGTTCAAAATCAATAAGGTGAGCAAAACCATTTTCAGTGCGAATCAAATCATAAATAGCTCTGATATTTGTAGCGGAGTAACCAACAGTAAAGTTGGTAATTCTGGTTGTTGGTATAGTTCCCAACAACCCGTGAAGATCATCCTGTACTTCTGAAGCTACTGCTCCGACAATACAATGTTGAACATAATTCCTCCTCAATTCTTCAATAAACCATCGTGGACTCCCTACATGCTTCAAAGTTCGTCGCATTGGCATATTTATCACATCACCAAAAACCTCCTCCACTACATCCCAGTCAAATAACTTAGTGTTATCTACATCATCGATAATGAAATCATCTGTTCCAGAAGAAAGAGTAATTTTATTCGTGCCAAATCCTCCAAGTAAACATCTTGGGTCATTTCGGACAAATTGAACAATATCTTTCAAAGACTGGGCTTTCGGGGAAGAAACATTCTTCTGCAACGGAATTGTCCAGATGCTATCTGGAATAGAGGATTGGAGAACTAGCAATTCATCTCCCGAATACGCTTTATATTGATTCTCTTCGGGTATCGATATTATTTCACTCAAACCACCATCGTTCATAGTAAATATTTTACTACACGTACCGATAAACTATGTGCTTCTCTAATCGTGGACAGTGCAAAAAAATCTCGCTCGCATTCTCTTTTTCTTCTCACTATAATGAAATAATGTCCTCATCCGCACACGACCACATGAAGTCATATTTTTCCAACTTTTTGGAGGCACTTTCAAATTTTTTTATATTTTTGCCATACTTTTTTTCGGTATCTGCGCTTTCTAAATCTCTCTTTCAACCATGGAAAAATATTGTCGATACGACTAAAACGGCGGGGTTTTCCTTTGGCAAATTTTTTAATAAGCTCATGTTTGGTTTTATTTCTCGCGGAATGGGATTTGGCATGAGGATATCTATTATTTTGTTTTATTTTATTCTCGTTTCAATGTACGTTCTCATGATTCCGCTCTTGTTTATCGGATTTTTTATATCCCTTCCAATAGCATATATCATTTTTTCTGTAATGGAACCTGAATCAAGTAGAAAAGCACATCTTAAGGAAAAATTTATCAAATCTCATCTTTTACATGATGAGCATTATCAAGAAGTAGAGAAGTGGTTTGAGTATATTTACGATCTGGTGCTTCGCCCACACCCCTGGTGGAAGCTCAATAATCTCATGTCTATTCCCCCCCTTGCGCGCGACTGGACCAGTGGGTACACCCCGATTCTTGATAAATATACTGAGGATCTGACAAGTCCCTCGTATCAGCTGGGGATTCGCCAACATATTATCGGAAGAGAGCAAGAAACAGCTCTTATCGAACGCACTCTATCCAAATCCGACGAGGCAAATGTCGTCCTTGTTGGAGAAGAGGGAGTGGGAAAAATGACTATCGCAAATTCTTTGGCAAAAAAAATGTACGAAGGAAAGACGAATTCGATTCTGACGTATAAGAGACTTTTGCAGCTTAATATGGAGAAAATTCTCAATGAACACACCGAAGCGCATAAACGAGAAGAATTCATGGGAGAGCTCCTTTCAGAAGCTGCACTCGCAAAGAACGTCATTCTTCTTATTGAGAACTTTGAACTCTATGTAGCAACGGGAGAAAATCACGTTGATCTTTCCATAATTATTGAAAAATACGCTTCATCCGATAAACTGCAAATCATTGGCATTACTACACCATTCTTATTTGAAACATATGTGTTTCCAAATTCAAAAATCAGAAACATTGTAACAAAAGTTGATGTTACAGAAGTTTCAAAAGAGAAAGCACTCCTTATTCTTCTTGATAAATCACTTGGCTTTGAAGGACGATATGGACTGTACATACCGTATGAGACCCTCATTGCGGTAATTGAGAAGAGTGATTTTTATGTCACCGCTATCCCATTTCCAGAAAAAGCCCTCCAACTCTTGGATAATGTATGTATATATAGTAAACAGTCACTGCAACAAAACGTCGTACTTCCTGAAACCGTAGACATTGTGTTGACAAAAAGAACTCATATTCCAACGACCCTCACCGATAAAATTAAAAACACTCTGGTCAACCTTGAAGACCTCCTTCGAAAGCGAATTTATGGACAAGAAGAGTCTATCAAAGCCCTTTCATCAGTTCTTCGCAGATCATTCCTTCTCATGGGAAAGCGGAAAAAACCGCTGGCATCCTTTTTGTTCTTAGGCCCGACTGGCGTGGGGAAAACCGAAACGGCAAAAGTGGTTGCAGAAGTCTTTTTTGGCGATCCAACTTATTTGTCAAGATTTGACATGTCTATCTATCAATCGAAAGAAGATATTTCAAAGCTTATTGGTTCAATTGAAAAACTCAATCCTGGCCTTCTTACGAATGCAGTTCGCGAACACCCCTACGGCGTTCTGCTTCTTGATGAGATCGAAAAAGCCCATCCTGATCTGTTGAATATCTTTTTAACTATTCTTGATGAAGGATACTACTCCGATGGCTATGGTCAACGGGTAGACTGTAAAAATCTGGTAATTATCGCAACGTCAAATGCAGGTGCAAGCCATATTCATCAACTATTATTGAAACAGTCAATTAGTCATCAAGAGCAGGGAGATGGACTTTCTTCAAATGAGCTCATCAACTATCTGATCGAGAATAATCTCTTTTCTCCTGAGTTTCTGAATAGATTTGACGGAGTGATCGCATACAAACCTTTAGAAAAGGATACTGCAGAAACGATTGCCAGAACCATGATTGAAGATGTTAAAGAAAAGATTCTTGAACTATATAAAGTACATATAACGGTTTCTGATCAAACGATACATGAGCTCACTGAAAAAGGATATGATGTCAAATATGGTGCACGAAACCTTGAGAGAGCACTACGGGATTCGATCGAGGACAAGATTGCGAAAGCTATTCTTGAAGGTCGTGCAAAAGAAGGTGATTCTATTCAGTTGTAATCATTTTTTGTAACTCTTGAACTTCGACAAAACAATGACCATCCAGAGGAGAAATGTTGACATAAATGCATAGGGAAAACGAATCCCAACAAGTTCAAGCATAAATCCAAAGACAATCGGAACTGATATTCCGTAGAGACCCAGCTGATACACTTCCCCATATCCTTTCTTTAACCGAAACATCTGAGCTACAGACCACAGAAGTACTGATGCAAACAAAAGATAGAAAAGATACCAGAGTGTCAAGAAAAAAGATCCAATAATGGGAAATAAAATAACCCCACTAATGATGACTAACAGTGCATTATTTCCAATAAATTGAAGAATCGTATTAAACTCGGAAAGAAATTGAGTATACGTAAACTTTGTTATTTTTGAAGGAACATCAATATCTGACACCTTCACGATCTCATACCGAGCTCCATCAGAAACGGTCTGCGGATACAATATTTCTGATTTTGTCACCAGAAAGAGAGCGTGATACCGTTCATAATCTGACTTGTCTCCATTCATATCAAAAACGACTGCATGATCATATTCCTCAAGATCCTTCAAATCAACAAGGTCAATCATTACCGGAGACGATTGATTAATTGAAATGATTCCATCTTGTGCTGATATCACAAGATCATCGGGATACGCTTCATTCACCCTCTCTTGAAAAGAATGAATTATGAGAGGAATGTCGGGAAGTTGTGTCGCAAAATATATTGCAACAACAAGTGTTTGAATGAATAAAATCGCCAATACCAACGTGAAGAGATATCCAATTGCTGACCTCAGAGAATGAGTATTTAATGAAGTATAAAAACTAAAATCAGATATTGTTCGTTTGAATACGCGATAAAAAGATGAGAAAAATTTCATGAGTATCGGTTAATCTTTAAGTAATATCGTTTCAAGCTCTGCAGGCTCATCGACAATATAGGTAGGTTCTGAAGATTCAAGAAGAGTATGCGAATTAAGCCCCCACGCAACCGACACTACATCAATGCCAACTTTTTTACAACTTTCAACATCGCGAATTTCATCACCAATATACAAAACTTCTCGATGAATTAAGTGTTCTAATTTTAATCGTTTTCGTATTGCCTTATCCTTTCCAAAAAGACTTGTTTCACTATGAATCCATTTAAAATGATTCAAATCATGCTGAAGCAAAAACTCTTCAACGGTTTCAGCATCATTTGAAGTCAATATTCCCAATGTGTATTTTTTTGATAATTTTTCAATGAGGTGAGAAATTCCTGTAATAGGCTCTAGTTCATCAATGCGCCGTTTCATCATTCGTTTTCCAATAAATAAAAACTCAGGGATAAGCAGAATAGGTATTTTCAATTCATGTATCAATTCTTTGATCGTAAGACTTCGCAAATACTCAATCTGTTCTATGCCGATTGGTTCAGCGTGAAATTTATGAACCATGCTGTTGAATATATCAATCATCAGATGAAGACTATCAGCGATTGTCCCGTCAAAATCAAAAATAATAGTTGAATACGTTTTGTTCGTCATATTTATATATAATACCTTTATTGTGCACGTTTATTGTAACATTAAGATATATCTATGAAACATCAGGGCAAACTTATCGTGATCGAGGGTGGTGATGGATCTGGCAAAACCACTCAAGCCAATTTACTCCTAAACTATTTAGAACAGCAAAATATCCCTCATTCGAGTCTTGATTTTCCTCAATATGATTCATTCTATGGAGAAATAGTGGCAAAATTTCTTCGTGGTGAATTTGGTGAACTCAATAGTGTTTCTCCGTATTTGGTGGCACTAACGTTTGCGCTTGATCGATATTCAGTAAAAGATGAGATCATTGAGCGACTTAATCGTGGAGAAATCATTATTGCAAATCGCTATGTCACGTCAAACATCGCTCATCAAGGTTCTAAGTTTGAGGACAAATCCAAACGTGATGCGTTTATTTCTTGGCTTGATGAGTTGGAATATACGGTTCATGGACTACCACGAGAGGATATTGTACTCCATTTACACGTTCCCACAGAGATAACCGCAAAGCTCACTGAAATGAAAGATGAACGCTCATATTTGCAGGGAAAAAAGGATATTCAAGAGCAGGACAAACGCCACCAAAACTCTACCGAAATGATGTATAATATACTTTCACAACAATACAAACACTGGATTTCTATCCCGTGTTTTAAAAATGGTACAATGAATTCAAAGGAAGAAATTCATAAAAATATTGTACGCACTTTGATTAAAAAGGGTATAGTGAAATAAGCACCTATTATTTATCCGCAAATCTATGGATAACAAACTTATCATACTCAGTTCAGTATTCTTTGTAGTCTTTCTTGGATTCGCAGTTTATCTCTTCACTGATGCCTCAATCGCACAGTTTACTCGAGCAGATATCGCATCAGATGTATCACTTCAAAAATCTCTCATTTTTGCCTGGCCACTTTCTATCCCAGCTGATGGGACTACCGAATCTGAAGTTACGGTCTTTGTCCGCAATGAAGATGGCGGAGGACTTGCTGAACATCCTGTCAAAATTACGACTCCCGTGGGATCTATAAAAGAAGGTGAAATACTGAGCGATTCCGATGGACAAGCAATCTTTCATGTTACTTCAAGTGAAACTGGGGTTGCAGAAATAGAGGCTTTCGTGAATAATAGGAGACTTCCGAGAAAAATAACAGTTCAGTTCAACTAATCTTATGAAAAAAATAACAAAAGCAGTTATTCCTGCAGCGGGATTTGGAACCCGATTTTTACCACAAACAAAGGCGATGCCGAAAGAAATGTTGCCGATTGTTGACAAGCCGGTCATACAGTATGTTGTTGAGGAGCTTGTTGATGCGGGGATCACGGACATCATTATGGTGACGGGATATCACAAGAGGACTATTGAAGATCATTTTGATGCCCCAAGTAAGGAATTAATCGAAAACCTCAAACGTGGTGGCGAAAAGAAAAAACATTATCTTGATGAAGTGCATGCAATCAGCAACATGGCAAACTTCATATATGTAAGACAAAAAGGACCCTATGGAAATGGAACACCATTGATGAATGTCCGCCATATTATTGGAGATGAGCCATTTATATATACGTGGAGTGACGATTTTATCACCGCCAAACCATCTCGATTTAAGCAACTTATCTCAGCATACGAGAAGTATGGAACAACGTGTCTTGCGAGTATCCGGGTTAAAGATGATGAAGATTATGATCGTTATGGATTTACTGGCGGAACACAGATTGAGCCATGTATCATGGATATTGATAAAATTGTTGAAAAACCAGGGAAAGCACATGCACCCTCTAATCTTGCGAATGTCTCCGGATATATTTTTACCCCCGAGATTTTTAGATATCTCGATCGCGCGATGGAACAGCTCAAAGAAGGTGAAGAGTTGTATTACAATGACGCACTGAAATTCATGCTCGAAGATGGAAAACAGGTACTTGCCGTTGAGATCAAAGAGGGAAAATACTATGACACCGGAAATAAAATGGAGTACTTGAAGACCGTCGTTGAATTTGCCCTCAAGCATCCAGATCTGAATGGAGACTTCAGAAATTATCTCAAAACCCTCAATCTGTAGGAATGATTTTCTTTCAATTTACCCATTTGTGAAGAGTATTGATTGCATTTCAGACTTTATTTGCTACAATAAATGCTTATGGCGAAACAAAACAATATGAAAAATGTCGAAGTTTTATTTGAAATGGGTGCTCACCTTGGTCACAATAAGAGCAGACTTCACCCAAAAGCACGTAAAAACGTGTATCAAATCGTAAATAAAACGTCAATTATTGACCTGACCAAAACCATTAAACAGCTTGATGCAGCCAAAAAATATCTGGCACAAATCGCTACTGATGGGAAATCTATCCTCGTTGTTGGGACAAAAAAGACAGCAAGTGCTTTCGTAAAAGAATATTGTGCTTCAAAGAACATTTCATATATATCATCAAAATGGCTTCCTGGACTTCTCACAAACTATAAAATGATCATGAAGAATGTAAAAAAACTTAAAGACATGAGGGAACAAATCACCACAGGTGAAGCAAAAGTACTCGTCAAGCACGAACGAACACAAATGTCCAAAAAAATTGCAAAGCTTGAACGCCTGTTTTCCGGTATTGAACTCATGGATAAGCGTCCTGAATGTATGGTCATTGTAGACATTCGAAAAGAAAAAAACGCCGTGAAAGAAGCTCAAGAGTTCAATATTCCCATTGTCGGCATTGCTGACACCAATGCAGATCCAAATACCATAGAATATCCCGTAGTGGCAAACGATGACGATAGTGAAGTAGTCAAACATATCATGACCGAACTTCTTGAAGAGTATTCGTCAAATCTCAACATAGCTGAGCCAACGGCAGCATCAAAGACCTCGCCAAAGACAGAACCGAAAGTAGCGCAACCGGTTGAACAGAAAACAGAACCTAAGAAATAATTTTCTCCTATGATCGACTATTCAAAATTGAAACAGCTCAGAAGTGAAACACAAGTATCGTTTTCTTTGTGCAAAAAGGCACTTGAGGAAAGTGATAACGACATAGAAAAATCAATGAAGCTCTTGAAAAAGTGGGGGATAGAAAAAGCTGAAAAAAAGGCCGATCGAGAAACAAAGGCTGGAGGATTATTTAGCTATATTCATCACAATAAAAAAATAGCATCACTTATTGAACTCCAGTCAGAAACTGACTTTGTATCTGGAAATGATGATTTTAAAAAACTTGGCAATGAAATTGCGATGCAAGCCGCATCCGTGCGATCAGATACTCTCGAAGAATTTCTCGTTCAAGATTATATTCGCGATCCAGGCAAAACAATCGACAATCTCATTAAGGATGCCATTCTCAAATTTGGCGAAAACATAAAAATCGCACGAATTCTTCGTTGGGAACTCGGTGAGTAAAAAACATTTTATTCTCCCGCAACTCGTGCTACAATGTTCTCATGCACGATCTTATTCTTTCTTTTAAAACAAGCGCCGAAAAACACATTACAAATCTTCGTGAAGAACTCAAAGGCATTCGAACCGGACGCGCACAGTCGGGGATGATAGAAAGTATGCAGATTGAAGCATATGGCGGAACAAAAATGAAGCTGATCGAACTTTCCTCAATTATGACTGAGTCAACCGATGCTCTTGTCATCACTCCATTTGACCCATCAACCGTCACTGACATTGAAAAAGGAATTCTTGCATCTCCCCTCGGAATGAATCCACAAACAGAAGGAAATCGAATAATAGTGCGTATTCCACCTCTTTCAGAGGAGCAACGAGCCAAATATGTTAAGCTTGTTTCGCAAATGATAGAAGAAGCACGGAATCAAATTCGATATGAACGAGATACTATCCGCAAAAAAATTAAACACCAAGAAGATGCAAAAGAATTGACCGAAGATGATCGATATCGTTTGGAAAAGGAAATTGATGAACTCACGGGTAAAATGAACGCAGAGCTTCAAACGATCAAGGACAACAAAGAGCAAGAAATCATGGAGGTTTAAAATGATCTGCCAAATGCTCCGTTATTTATTTTAACAACCAATACATGCTAACTGCAGTCACGTTTCTTATTATCCTCGTTATTCTCGTCCTTATCCACGAATTTGGACATTTTATTGCAGCTAAAAAAAATGGTGTCCTCGTTGAAGAATTCGGATTTGGGTTTCCGCCGCGTATATTTGGGAAAAAAATTGGGGAAACGTTATATAGTATCAATCTCATCCCATTGGGAGGATTCGTAAAACTCTATGGAGAAGAGTATCATGAAGGCAAAAAAAAGACTCCTGCAAAAAATGACATTCCATCTCATCGAGCATTTGTTAATAAAACCCCCCTTCAAAAAACCATTATTATCACCGCAGGCGTTGTCATGAATTTTTTTCTGGGATGGGTACTGCTTTCTATACTTTTTACGCAAGGAGTTCCGGCACCCGCTGGCGTAATGGTGAGCACAATTCAAGAAAATACCCCTGCCGCAGAAGCAGGTCTTGAAGTCGGCGACATGCTGATTTCAATAGCTAATAAAGACAAAACAGTTACCATTCGATCAACTGAAGATTTGATTCAATCGACAAAAACATTTGCTGATCTTGAAACAATACTTCTCGTCAATCGTGCGGGTGAAGATATCAAAGTCTCTATTACCCCTCGTTCAAATCCACCAAAGGGAGAGGGTTCATTGGGCGTCGTCATCGAGCAAAAGATAGAAATGGTTCGACATCCCTGGTATAGCGCCCCTTACTACGGTTTCATCGAATCAGTGACCATGATTAAAACGATTGGCATTGAGGTGCTCAAGATTCCTGCCCAACTTATTACAAAACAATCAACTGATGTCCAGTTTACGGGACCAATCGGGATCGCAAAAGTGATAGGAGAAGCACGAAAATTTGGAATTACTGCCCTTATGCAAATAACAGCAATACTTTCTTTAAACCTTGCCGTAATCAATATCCTCCCATTTCCCGCACTTGATGGTGGCAGACAAGTATTCATTTTTTATGAGTGGATTACCGGAAAGAAAACAAATCAAAATCTTGAGCATTACCTGAATCTCATTGGCATCATTTTTTTACTCGTGCTGAGTGCGGTGATCACCATTTTTGATATTCAAAAATATTGGGGGTAATATCCATTAGAATATAACAATATGAATTTAAAATATAGAAACATCACCATATCCGGTGGTGTAGCCGTTGGAAAAAATACGCTTCATGCAAATCTAAAAGACTATCTTGAGCCCATGGGATGGTCCTTTACGTCAGGAGGAAAATTGCTCAGAGATTTCACAAAAGAATATGTACAACCACTTGCAAGTATGGCCCCCGACGCCTTCCATCATGAGCTTGATGATCGAACAAAAGCATTATTGGAAAAAGGAAATTATGTAATTGAAGCATGGCTTGCGGGATTTATGGCAAAAGATCGATCGGACACGCTTCGTATATTTTTACATTGCCAAAATGATGCACTCAAAATTGATCGGGTCGCAAATCGAGATAACATCAGCATCGATGATGCGAAAAAATATATTAAAGAACGTGAAGAAGGAAACTTTACGGAATGGAAACGAATTTATGGTGATTATGATTTTTTTGATCCCAAATACTATCACATTGCAATAGATACGTATTCTTCTGGACCTCATGAAACCGTGGGAATTGTACTTGATAAGCTTGGATATAAGAATGGGAAAAAACAAAATCACCATTCATGATGTTATAATTACTTCATGCTTTTCTCTAAACTCTTTCCCAAGCCGATAAAAGGTGGGAAAAAATATGACTCTGCCAATGCTACGTTCCTCATAAATGGCGGCTTTGTTGACCAGGTTATGACGGGGGTCTATACATTCCTTCCCCTTGGTTGGCGCGTCCTCACAAAAATTGAAAATATCATTCGTGAAGAAATGAATCTGATCGGACAAGATATGCTTATGCCAGGCCTGTCTCCAAAAAAATTATGGGAAGATACGAAAAGACTTGAAACGATTGATGTTTTATTTCAAGCAAGTGGCGCCAATAAGGCATCACGAGCAATGAACGATGCAGAATATATCCTCAACTGTACCCAGGAAGATGTAATAACTCCTATTGCAAAACGTTTTTTTTCAAGCTATAAAGATTTCCCCTTTGCTCTGTTTCATATTCAAGTCAAATATCGCAATGAACCGCGGGCAAAATCGGGGATAATGCGAGGGAGAGAATTTCGAATGAAAGACTTATATAGTTTCCATACCAGCGAAGCTGATCTCATGGAATTTTATGACAATGTAGCAAAACCAGCATATATCAAGACTTTTAAACGTCTTGGACTCGGAGATTCTACCGTTATAGCCTTGGCATCAGGTGGAGATTTTACCAAAAACTATTCACATGAGTTTCAAACCTTGTGTGATGCCGGCGAAGACACCCTTTATCATGATACTGAAACAGATATTTATTACAATAAAGAGGTCGTAAAAGACCCCGAGTCAAAAAAGTATGAAATTGTAACATCTGCTGAAGTCGGAAATATTTTCCCCCTCAATACCAAATTTTCAAAGGCAATTGACTACACTTTTACCAATGAATCGGGAGAAAAACTTCCGGTATATATGGGTTCATATGGCATTGGTACGACCCGCGTTATGGGAGTTATTGTCGAAAAACATCACGATGAACAGGGTATTATATGGCCCGCAAACATTGCACCATATTTGGTACATTTGATAGGCCTTGATCTGCAAGATCCAGCTGTTAAAGAGAAAGCTGAAAAGCTGTACCACAAGCTACTCGATGAAGGTATAGAAGTATTGTATGATGATCGCGAAGAAGCACGCGCAGGAGAAAAATTTGCCAATGCAGATCTTATTGGCAATCCAATCAGACTGGTCATCTCAAAACGAACAGAAGAGAAGATTGAATGGAAAAAAAGAAATGAAAAAGAAAGTGAACTAATAAGTATTGATGAAGTTATGAATCGAATTCAATCAGTAAAGTAATATGGCAAAAACAATCGTCACACACCTATCACCAGATCTTGATGCCATTGCGTCATCTTGGCTTGTCAAACGCTACATGCCCGGTTGGGAAAGTGCTGATCACGCCTTTGTACCCGCAGGAGAGACACTCGATGGAAAAAAACCCGATGAGAATGCGGAAATCATTCACGTCGATACGGGCCTCGGGAAATTTGACCATCATCAATTTGCGGAGCGACTTTCTGCGACAAAACGAGTATTTGACCATTTAGCAGAAAAGGGGCAAGTAAAGGAAAAAGACTTTGAAGCAATTGAACACATGGTTTCATTTGTCACTGAAATAGATAACTTTGGCGAAGTTCATTTTCCCGATCCTACCGACGTAAAATACTCATTTATGATCCATGAGT
>Ga0210019_1003059_pt1 | contig 15642 bp, 14 predicted proteins | sample CryGeyCG2114_020_2_FD_183969 | JGI IMG/M metagenome (GOLD analysis project Ga0210019, IMG submission 183969) | Groundwater microbial communities from aquifer - Crystal Geyser CG11_big_fil_rev_8/21/14_0.20 (SPAdes) (version 2) | ecosystem: Environmental > Aquatic > Deep subsurface > Groundwater ...
AAATCTGCCGGGAACGGGGAGCTAAAGTGTTATTGACGGGAATGAAAATCCCGCCCAATTACGGTGAGCCCTATTCCCGCGATTTTGAGGGTGTGTTTCATCGTCTGGCGAAACAATTCGATCTTCCCTTCATCCCGTTTTTTCTGGATGGCGTGGCCGCCCACCGGGACTTGACGCAGGCGGATGGAATCCACCCCCTGGGTCCCGGTTATTCCATCGTGGTGGAGACGGTCTGGAAATCCCTCGAACCTCTGCTCAAAAAGAAATCCGGATAAATGCCCCCCGGCGCAAGGGGTGTTGGCCACACGGGCGCATGGCAATAGTCCCAATGCGCTTGTTTCCCGTTAACCGCAATCGGAACGTTTCGGCCCACCGCCTCCCTGGCGAAGGGCGAGGGCTCTTGCCGGAGCGAGAAGGTAGAACGCAGGCCTCATACAGGATCGGGGCAAGATTCCTCGTTGCTGACGCGCCTCGGAATGACGGGGATGAAGAAACCCCGGCAAGTTGCGGGAAATCATCGGGATGCAATTGACTCCAAGCGGGACCGGCCAGAGCAGGGGAGCGATCATGTCAGTACGCGGGCTTTTTCCAAATATGCCATCAGCAAGGTGTACGCGGTTCCGCGATGCAGAATATTTTTTGCCGCATCGTATCCCTCGGGCAGGGAGGGAACGATGCCAAACAGGTGGGCGAAGGTGGCGCATTGGCAGGCGATGAGGGGTGCCGCCGGCCCCTGGTTTTGCTTCAAGGCTTCTTCCCCCAGGTTGCAAAGTTCTCCGAGGGTTGCCGTTTGCTTGCGAAGGGCGTCATGAGCGGCGGCGATTTCGTCCATGGATGGGGAGGAGAAGGTTGCCTTAAAATCCAGGTTCGTTTCCCGCACCGGATTCCCTTTTTTCAGGATGAATAGCCGGGCGGGCTTGTGCACTCCGAACAGAGTGGTGCCTTCCATCCCGTTTCCCACCAGCGTCTGGTCGTATGGGCTCATTCGTGCAATCTCCATCATGGGGACCTCGTACCCCCGGTGGAAATAGGTGGTGGCCAGATAATTCCCCCCGGCCGCGGCTTGAAGGGGCATGAGCATTTTCTCGAAGGTGGACAGCATGGTTCTCTTGACGATTTCCGTCCGCAGGGTTCTCAGTTGTTCCAGAGAAGGATGGGCGTGACGGGTGGAGAGGTACCCGAAGCGGAACTCCTCGATGAGCGCCACCCTTTGCCGGGCGGAATCGGAAGCGGGAAGCTTGTAAACATCCTGCAGGATCGCTTCGAAGGTGATGCCGAATTTGGGAGCCAGCGGGAGGGAGGAGAATCCATAGGCGGGCAGTCCCATAAGGGAAAGGACGGGCAGGACGAAGAACCCGAAATAGGGGGTCCGGGTGAAACCATCGAAGGGGTCCGCAACCTGGAGAAGTGTGTCGAGATTCACGGATTGCTTCACCGTGGTCCGGTCCAGAGCCCGCCAAAATCCTATGTTTTCCTCCAGCGTCTCAAGTTTCATTCGTGTGGCGATCAGGAACACGGCGGCACGAACGGAGGAGACTTCCCCGCCCAGAATCAGGGAGAGGCCGTCCTCGGCTTCCTCCCGGCTGAGATCCTTGCTCATGCGCGGACCCGTGGCGATGCGTTCCAGGTAACTTTTCATTCGATCCCCGGCGGAGACGCTGTTTTGGGATTCGGAGTCCATGGCGTTGGGTCAACTGTTGGCTTTCTGGGTTTTGCAGTATTATGGTATTACTCAACCGAAGGGCAGGCAACCGGATTCATTTGATTTGACATGATATGAAGGCCAATTCCTCTTTACCCCCCACCCGCGTTTTACTCGTTTACCCGAACACCGCCGATGTGGCGATGGACAACCTGGGTTTTCAACGGGTCCATTCTTTATTGAACCAGATCGGGGGAGTGGTCTGTGACCGGTTCGCCCTTCCGCCGAATGTTTCTCCCTACACACCTGCGGTGCGTTCCGAACAACTCCGCTCGTTTGATCTGGGGCTTCGCCCCCTGGATTTCGATATCATCGCGTTCTCGATTTCGTACGAACCCGATTACCTGAACGCGGTGTCCATTCTACAGGACTTCAAGATCCCCTTGCGGCGCAGGGATCGGGGGGAAAGTTATCCGCTGGTTCTCGCGGGCGGATCGGCCATTTTCATCAATCCGGAACCGCTGGCCGAAATTATGGATGGATTTTTCATCGGCGAGGCGGAACGGTTGGTCGAACGGTTTTTCGAGCTTTGGTTCGCGGTTGGGGGGAAAGACCGGGACGCATTTTTGAAATTCGCCACGGCCATTTCGGGAATGTACCTGCCGGAATTTTATGAGGCCCGGTTCGAGGGAGAAGTCCAGGTGGGACTGGATCCCCGGCACGGCGCGCCCTCCCGTGTGGACCGGCATTGGGTGCCCGAGGGGGCCGATCTCTGCACGCACTCGGTGGTTCATGAAGGGGTGTCCACGTTCAACTCGATGGCTTTAATGGAAGTGACGCGCGGGTGCATCTGGGCATGCCGGTTTTGCACGGCGGGTTTCATCTATCGTCCTCCGCGGCTTCCCGACCTGGAGAAAACCTACGATTCGCTCGACCGCCTTCTGCGCGAGCAGGGCGAACCGGTCACCACCATCGGCCTGCTGGGTCCTTCGGTGACGGACCACCCGGCGCTTTTGCCCCTCGCACGCAGGATCACCGAGCAGGGGAAGACGCTGTCATTTTCCTCGCTTCGCATGGAGACGTTGACCGAAGAACTGGTGGACCTGATTCTGAAAAGCGGACAGAAGACGCTGACCGTCGCGGTGGACGGGCCTTCGGAACGGATGCGCAAGGTGATCAACAAGGCCGCGGACGACGATTTTATCGTCGATAAATGCAGGTTTCTGACGGCGAAGGGCATTCTGAATTTGAAAATTTATTCCATCATCGGCCTGCCCGGAGAGACGGACGAGGATATCGATCGGTTCATCCACCTGGTGGAGCGGGTGATGGAGGCTTACGTGGAAGCCAGCCGGCCCCAGGGCCGGATCGGCAAGGTCACCATCAGTCTGAGTCCGCTGGTGCCCAAGCCGGGCACGCCGTTTCAATGGCACCCCATGGAACCGGTATTCCGTCTGAAGAAAAAATTCATGCGGGTGCGAAAGGCGCTGGGCCGCCTCCCTCATTTGAAAATGAGTTTTGGCTCGCCCAACGAAGCTTACCTGCAAACCTACCTGTCCCGGGGCGACCGGCGCCTCATCTCGTTTTTCGAGTCCTACCTGAACTTGAACCGCGATGCCAAGAGCGCGTTGCAGACCGTCTCTCCCCCTCCGGATTCGTTTGTCTACCGCCAGTACGGGGGCGAAGAATTTCTTGCCTGGGATATCATCGATCACGGGTACCGGAATCATTTCCTCTGGGATGATTATCAGCGCGGCCTCCGGGAGGCGATGACTCCCATCTGCGACACCGCCGTGTGCAAGATCTGCGGGATCTGCTGATAAGGAAGGAGCCTACGCTTTCACCCCGCGGCTCGTGGATGGATCCGATCTAGGGAGATTGCGTTTCGGGAAGTTTCAGGATGAAGGTGCTTCCCTGGCCCGGAACCCCCCGGGCCGTGATGGTTCCGCGGTGATGATCGAGAATTTTCCGGCAAATGGTGGTTCCCATCCCGGTTCCCGGGAATTCGCTTTTTCCCCGGAGCCGTTCGAAGGGTTTGAACAGGCGCTCGCTGTCTTCCTGCCTGAATCCAATTCCGTTATCCGAGATGGTTATTTCCCAGAGATTGGATTCGATTTTTTGGCTGGCGATCTTGACGACGGGAGGAACCCCCGGTCGGTGAAATTTGAGCGAATTCCCGATGAGGTTCCGGAACAGGACGTTCATGTGGATTGGTTCGGCTTCGAGGGTGGGAAGAGGATCGACTTCCACCCGGCCCCCGGTTTCCTCGATGCGCAGGGAGAGATCGGCCAGAACCTCGTTGATAACCCCATTGAGATCCAGCGAGGTGAACGGACGCGCCCGCGTGGTGACCCGGGAATAGGCCAGGAGGTCGTCGATCAGGTTCTGCATCCGCTGTGTGGCTTGTTCCATTCGGTCGAGGTAGTTGGCCTCCTTTTCTCCCAGCGAGTCTCCTAGGGAATGGCGCAGGCGGTCTCCAAACGACATGACTTTGCGCAAGGGTTCCTGCAAGTCGTGCGAGGCGATGGAGGTGAAATCCTGCAGGGCCTGGTTGCTTCGTTTGAGTTCCTCGGTAAATCGCTTCAATTCCGTTTCCGCCCTGCGGCGCTCGGTGTCGTCGATCTTGACGGAAACGAAATGTGTGATGTCCCCCACCTCGTTTTTGAGGGGAACGATGGATTGCATTTCCCAGATCAGGTCCCCGCACTTCTTTCTGTTGCAGAATTCACCCCGCCAGATTTTTCCCGCAAGAATGGTCTTCCACAGGTTTTCGTAAAACTGGGGGGGGTGTTTACCCGATTTGAGGCAACGGGGGGTGAGACCTCGAATTTCGTCCAGAGTGTAACCCATGGCGTCGGTAAAGATGGGATTGACGTATTCGATGAATCCCTGGTTGTCGGTGATCATCACGGAGGTCGGGCTCTGGTCGATCGCCGTCATGAAAATTTTCAACTTTTCATTGATTGAGGAGATTTCACGGGTCCGTTGTTCCACCAGATTTTCCAGGTGAGCGCGGTATCGAATGACCTCGGACTCCGCCTTTTTCCGTTCCAGGACTTTTTGGATGGTGGGCGGCAGAAGGGGAAGATACTTTCTCTCGGGGTCCTTGATGAGGTAATCGGAAGCCCCCATGCGCAGGGCTTCCACCGCGGTTTCCAGGGTGCCGCTTCCCGAAACGAAAATGACCGGAACCCGTCCCGTATGTTCCATCAGGTCCAGGCCACATCCCGTGTCCAATGCGTAGTCCAGCAGGATCAAATCAAATTGATCTTTGCGAAGGCAAGCCCGGGCGTCCTCAATGGTGTTGACGATATGCAGTTTATAAGGAAGGGACTGGGCGCGCACAAAACGCTCCATCGCCCACTGATCCACCTCATCGTTTTCCACGAATAAGATATTGAGGGGAGGTAGCATTGCCGCGCCTCAGGGGAATTCGTTCAGGGACCAGTATTGGTTGATGACCTGGATCGTTTCGCGGAATTGATTGAAGTCCACCGGCTTGAGAATGTACCCGGCGACGTTGAGGTTGAAAAAATCTCTACGGTCAGAATCTTCCCGGCTACTGGTGAGGACCACAACGGGTAATTTTTTCAACTCTTCATCCGCACGGCAGGCTTTGAGGAATTCCAGGCCGTTCATGATGGGCATATTGATGTCGAGCAGGATGAGGTTGGGACGGGATTCCTCATTCATGTCAGGCGTTTTCAGGTAAGCGAGCGCGTCCTCCCCATTGGATTTGACGACGAGCGGATTGTGAAGACTGTTAGTGGAGAAGGCCCGTTCGACATTCATGACATCAATCTCGTCGTCTTCCACCAATAGAATGGGAAAGGGTTTTCTGGAAACGGACATAAACGGATCCTTAGGAACGGGGTGGCGGCAAATTCACCCGATTGAATGATTTCGGAACAGTAAAATGGAAGGCGCTTCCTTTGTCAACTTCTGATTTGACCCAGACCCTCCCTCCGTGGAGTTCTACAATTTTACGCACGATGGCCAGGCCGATTCCCGTGGTGCCGGTTTCTTCGTGAGGTTTAAGGCTTTGGAAAATTTTGAAAATCCTTTCGAAATGGCGCTCCTCGATTCCCACTCCATCATCCTGAACGGAGAATTCGTGCATCTCTCCGCCGTTCGTGTATGTGAGCCGGATCGTTCCCGCGGGTTTCCCATGGTGAATGATGGCGTTTTGCATGAGGTTGATCAGGATCTGCTCCAGATGAGCCCGGTGGTAGATGATCGGGGGAAGGGGGTTTTCAATGATCACCGGATGCGTGGGAGGAGGAACGATATTTTCGATCACCCATTGGGCGATTTCCTGGGTGTCCAGGGATTCCAGTTTAATCCGGCTTCGCCCCACCCTGGAGTATTCCAGGATTTCGTCAATCAACTGCCCTAATCGCCGGGCTCGTTTGAGGAGAATTTGAAGCATTTTCTGGCCCGTTGCATCGAGCTTGGAGGAATAGTCTTCCATCAGCCAGGTGGTGAGGGACGAGATACCCCGGAGCGGCGCCTTTAAATCGTGGGAGACGACATAGGCAAATTCCTCCAGGGCCCGATTGGCGGCGGAGAGATCGGCGGTTCTTTCCTGGATGCGTTTTTCAAGGCCGGTATGGACTTTGAGCAGGTTCTCTTCGGCCCGTTTCCGCTCGATAACGCGGCCCAGTTGGGTGCCGATGCTGGCCAGCACGTCCAGGAGATCCAGGTCGGGTTCTTCGACCCGGGTGGAAAAAAATTCGAGAATGGCCACGACTTCTTCCGAAACCATGACGGGAAACCCCAGCGCCCCGTGGATTCCCAGGGATTCGGCGAGCTGGGCGCGGGGGAAATTGGAATGCCGGTAGACGTCGCGGATCCATAGGGGTTTTTTCGTTTTCAGCACTTCCCCGGGCAGGCCCTGGCCGAGGTTGAACCGGGTGGCCTCGGTGACCTGGCGCAGGGCGGCAAATCGTTCTTCGCTATCCAGGCGCCACATGCGGCCGGACTCCAGGGTTTGTCCGTCCGGGGCTACCAGGAAGAGGTGCCCCACCGGCCACCCGGTCAGGTCGCAGATGCCTTCCAATGCGACCCGCATGGCGGTTTCCACCGAAATGGACTCGTTCGCGGCGATGGCGACCCGCCGAAGAAGCTCCCCCATCTTCGTTTTCCGTTGCAACGACAACTCGGTTTTTTTGAGATCGGTGATGTCCTGAATAAATCCCGTGAACAGACGGTCCCTCTTCACCTGGACTTCGCTTACGCCAAGAAAGATATTAATTGAGGTTCCGTCTTTTTTCACGGCTTCCAGTTCCCGGCCGAAACCGATGATGGTGGACTTCCCCGTTTGAAGATATTTCTCGATATAACTGTCGTGTTCGCTTCGATGGGGGTCGGGCATGAGGAGATTCACCGATTTTCCGATCATTTCGGTGGCGGGGTAACCGAAAATTTTTTCCGCCGTGGTGTTGAACGATTCGATCATTCCGCGGGAATTGATGGTGATGATGCCGACGACGACGTTGTCAAGAATGACGCGGCTTCTCAATTCGCTGTGCTCTAAAGCTTCCTGGGTACCCCGGAAACGCAAGCAGACATATGCGGTGACCCAGATAGCAAACAGGGCGAGAGAACGGTTGGCCATCACCTTGGCAAACTCCCCCCCGGGCGGGGAAAGGAAGTAGCCGGCGATGGTCAGGATCGACCCGATGGTTGCGGCGATATAAAGAAACCGGAGGCGGGGATACCACAGGCCGATCAGAACCACCGCCACATAGGGAACTCCCCCGGCGATTCCCAACGGGAGCATGAGGTCGATCGCAAAAATGAGCGCGGTCAGGACGCAGGCAAGCGCCAGCAATTTTTTGGGACTCGGTGGATTCGGACGAAGGTTCATGATCGGAAATAATTTTTGGGTGCGTTTAACCGGTTGCCGAAAAACTCTTCTGGATGCCAATTCTGCCCCGCGATGGCGCATTCCGGGTTTGTTATTTTAACGGATGCGGTCCATGGAGGATATTGCGGCAGGAGCGTGGGTTCTTCGTCCGCACGTCTTTGTGGCACAGGCCATCCACCCCATAAAGTCCAAGATCAGTTTTTTCTCACGTCAAACCCCTTGTTGGATTGCAACCGCGAGTGCCTGACGATGTCGATTTTCATGGTGAGAAGAGATTTTACGATCTGGACGCGTTCATAAACATCCTGCTGTTCCAGAAACGCCTGTTTCTGGTCCAGGGGCATGTCAAAGTGGTAAGCCAATGCATCAACCATCTGACTCAGGCGGGAAAAGCTTTGGATGTCGGGCGCATCCTTGGCGTGCAGATGGCGGGGCAACAGTTTCAAATAGTCCTGGTACAGGGCCTTGAGCACTTTTCCCCAATTGTTGAGGTCCGGAGACAGGTCTGTGTCGTTATGGTCTTCCAGGTAGAGAACCTCGGCCTGCCGGTAGGCGTGGTCTCCAATTTCCCTTAGTATTTTAAATCGGCGGTATCCCCGCAGGACGATGTTGTATTTCCCATCGGGAAGCTGGGTGTGGGATTCGATGGTTCCGGCGCATCCGGTGGGAACGACGCCGGGCCGATCGAAATAATTGGTCTCGTATCCGGGTTTCAGGAGTACCATTCCGATTTTCCGGTTTTCCTGGAGGGCATCGGCCACCATCTGCCGGTATCGGGGCTCGAAAATATGCAGGGGGAGCAGGGTTTCGGGATAGAAGACGGAATTGGGGAGGGGAAACAGGGAAACGACTTCGTCGCCTTTGCGAATTTCCGGGTTAGGTTTCATACGTGGTTTGAAAAAATGGAATCGGGTTGCATGCGTCTCATCAATTATAATGGTTTCTGCCGAACTTGAAAAGTGTCCCGATTGGAGACCGGTGAAAAGAAAAATCCATTCGCGGGGGCCGAGCATCTCAATTTAATCGAAGCTCCATTTATCAAGGGTTTATTGACTTTTTTTCATTATTTTTATAGTCTTCCTGTTCATGATGGCCCTTCCTGGTGACATTTGTTCCGATATTCGCGCTTCGCTCGAAGCTTCCGGCCTTTTTTCTTCCGGGAATAAAGTAAATGGAGGGGCTCCCTCCTGGCGTATTTCTCCCGAACCGTTTTGGTTGTCTCAGGATGATTACAGGTTTTTCATTGAACTTGGGGATCATCTTCTAAAATTTTATACGGCCCTCAACCAGATGTACCTGGACAGCGTCAAGGGAAGGGTCCCTTCGTGGGTGGCGGAATATCTGGATGCAGGCAAACCCCCGGACCTGGTGCAATTGGGCCGCATGAAGCGGTTCAAACGAGACGTTCCGGGCATCATTCGACCCGATGTGATTGTAACGGAAAGTGGATTTGTTGTGACGGAACTGGATTCGGTTCCCGGCGGATTTGGTTTAACTTCGGGTCTCATGTCGCTCTATCGCGAAAAGGGAGGGGTGTTGGCCAGCGAGGAGGAGGGGGGTATTCCCGCGTTGTTTTACCAGATGCTGGAAGAGTTGGCTCAAAACTCTAAATGCACGGTCGGCATTGTGGTCTCTGAAGAAGCCCGGGATTACCTGGGGGAGATGAAGTTCCTGGTTAACCATTTAAATGATAAGGGTTTCCCCATTCATGTGTTGAGCCCACGGGAACTCATCTTCCGCGAAGAGGGACTTTTTGTGGAAGAGGGGGGCCGGGAAATTCCCCTTGAAGTGATCTACCGGTTTTTCGAGCTCTTCGATCTTCCCAACATCCCCAAATCCGAATTGATGTTGTATGCGTTCAAAAAGGGCTTGGCGGTGGTGACGCCGCCCTGCAAGCCCTGGCTCGAGGAGAAACTTGCATTTGCGTTGTTTCATCATCCCGCGTTGAAAACGATTTGGGAAAATGCGTTGGGGAGTGAAACTTTTAACGTGTTATCCCATCTAATTCCCAAAACCTGGATTCTGGACAATCGTCCTCTTCCCCCTCAGGCGGTGATTCCGGGTTTGGTTGTTCGGGGAAAGAGCGTTCGGGATTGGAGCGAGTTGCTATCGCTCACTCAAAAGGAACGGGAACTGGTGATCAAACCCTCAGGCTTCTCTCCAGAAGCCTGGGGAAGCCGGGGCGTGGTCGTGGGACATGATGTGTCGTCGGAAGATTGGGGTAAGACGCTTCAGGAAAGTCTCCACCGCTTTCCCCGGCAACCGTCGATTCTGCAGGAGTTTCACAAGGGAAAACGGATTCGGATTTCGTATGAAAATCCCGCGTCCGGGAGCCTTGTGGAGATGGAGAGCCGGGTTCGCCTGACCCCGTATTATTTCCCGGTCGGGGGCAAAGCAAAACTGGGCGGCATTCTGGCGACCTTGTGCCCGCAGGACAAGAAGAAAATTCATGGCATGACCGATGCGGTGATGATCCCCTGCGCGGTCCGGGATCCGGTTTCCTTAGACAGTTCTTTATAATCGGAGATTCCGGTTTGGGCATTAGGATGGCCCCCGCCGAGGAGGGCGGGCACATCCCGGAGTTATTTTTTTTGGGGATGTAAGGGACGAGGGTCAATTGAGACTTTATAATATCGACGGTTGTGGTTATTGTGCCATGGTGCGCAACGTGCTGGATCAGCTCCGTCTCGAATACGAGAAAATCGACGTTCCGTGGCAACACAGTATGCGGCAGGAGGTCTTCGAGGTGTCGGGACAATATATGGTCCCGGTCCTGGTGGACGGCGACACGGTGATCGATGACGAGTACGAGATCATCGATCATTTGAAGCGGAATTACGCGAAAAACTTGCAAGGTTGAAGGGCCCGGTTCCGGGTCCGTGTCCTGGAAAGGTTAGCTCCGGACAGGGTGGATATTTCAGGGGTAGCCTCAATTCTTCTCCCGGCTGAGGGGAAGGAGAAATGCTAACTTTAGCCGAAGGATCAAAATGGAAGAGTGGCAGAAACTTCTGAGCCGTAGCGTGGTCAAAGTCGACGATTTACCCTTCCTTCCCGATTCCGAGGAGTATCGTAAGAAGCTGGAGAAAGTAGCGGAAGTTTTCCCGATTCGCATCAACTCCTATTTTCTGGGCCAGATCAAGGAACCCAACGATCCCCTGTGGAAACAGGTCGTTCCCACGCTGGAGGAGCTGGACGATTTCCTGAGCGATGAGGAACTGCTGGTCGAGGATCCGCTGAACGAAGAGGGCGACATGCCCGTCCCGGAACTGGTGCACCGCTACCCCGACCGGGTGCTTCTGATGGTCAACAATCATTGTCCCATCATCTGCCGCTTCTGCACGCGCAAGCGAAAGATCGGTTTCCCGGGCATCGTGACGCGCGAAACCCTGCGCAAGGGGATCGAGTATATCCGCAACAGTCCCGAGGTTCGGGACGTAATCCTTTCGGGAGGCGACCCGCTCCTGGTTCCGGACAAGGAACTGGACCGCATTCTTGCGGAACTACGGTCGATTCCGCACCTGGAAATCATCCGCATTGGAACGCGCGTTCCGGGAACGCTTCCTCAGAGAATTACGCCGGAGTTGTGCCGCACTCTGAAGAAGTACCATCCCATTTATTTCAACATGCATTTCAATCATCCCGCCGAGATCACCCCCGAGGTGGAACGCGCCTGCAACCTGCTGGCCGATACCGGGATTCCCCTGGGGAGCCAGACGGTGCTTCTCAAGGGGGTCAATGACAATTCGCAAACCATGCGGGAGTTGGTGCACAAGCTTCTGCGCGTTCGCGTCAAACCCTACTATTTGTTCCAGGCCGACATGACGCTCGGCACCAACCATTTCCGGACGATGGTGGAAAAGGGTCTCGAAATCATCCGCGATCTTCAGGGCCATACGTCAGGAATGGGAGTCCCCGCGTTCGTGATCGATACTCCGGGCGGGGGAGGCAAGGTTCGCCTGCTTCCCGGTTCGGTGATCGAGCACAACGAACACGAGGTTGTGGTCAAGAATTACGATGGAAAGGTGTACCGCTATCCACAACCCCGGGATCCCAATGCCGAGGAAGCCGCGCGGTCTTCCGACATGTGCCAGTTGCCTGCGTAACCTCTTTCCCGGGTTGTTCCCCGCAAACCTGCCGGGCCGCATTCCACCCTGCCGTTGCATTTTTCCTTTTGACCCCGTCTTTCGTGCCCACTAAGATGGGGGCGTTATGACCGGGACCCCCGATTACAAAAAAGATTTTCTTCTCCTGTTCCTGGTCGGGGCTTGCCTCAGCATTGCCCAATTTGTGATGGTCCGCGATTTCGTCACCATCCTCTATGGGGAGGAAGTGGTGATCGTTCTGGTGACGGCGGCCTTTTTTTCCGGTTTGTCGCTGGGATATTGTTTCGCTCTCCGTTTCAATCAAAGGTTATTTGAGCGCCTCTTTGCGGCCTCGGTGTTTCTCCACCTGAGTTTCCCGCTCTCCTACCGTTACCTTGCGGTCTGGATCAGCGGTTTCCCGCATCTCGGGGGTTGGGCGTACCTGGCCCTCTTGTTCTTTTACGCATTCCTTTTCAGCGCCCTGTTCGCGGCGTTTTTGCCCCGCCTTGTGGAGCGCCATGCGCCCGCGCTTTCTCCCGAAAACAGTCTGAAGTGGTTTTACTCCATTGAACTGACCGGATTCCTCGCCGGGTTTGTCATCGTGGGATTGAGCTGGAATCATCCGGTGGCCCACCTTCTTCCCGCCTACTGGATTCTTTTGTGCGTGGTTCTTCACCTGGTATTGCGGAACCGGGGGCTGACCGCCGGGTTTGCCGCGATGGCGTTCGTGGCGAGCATTTTTCTCGAAGGCTGGGACCTCCAGAGCGCCGCTCTGCTTTACGAACGCAAGCACGGCAAGAAGGAACCGCAGGTCCTGATGGCGATCAATTCCCCCTACCAGAGGGTCGAGGTGATCCAGGACGGCCGAGGAGAAAAATATCTCTACCTCGACGGATTGCTGAACCTGAATGCCACCGACCTCGAATTTCTCAATCACTATATCGCCCGCATTCCCGCCCGGCTGATCTCGCCGGAGAATACGCTCATCGTGGGGAATGGGACCCTCTCCTCGGTGGGGGACGTGGCGGCGCTTTCCCGCAACGTGGTCTCGGTGGAGCTGGACCCTGGGGTCCTTCTCGCGGGGAGCCGGTTTTTCACTCCCCCGGAATCGTTGACGCAATTGGCGAACTGGAATCTGGTGGTGGACGATGGGAAGCATTTTTTGAAAACCACGGAGAAGAAGTTCGATCTCATCATCATGGATGTTCCCTCTCCCCTGACCATTCAGGAGGCCTGCCTGCACACGGTGGAATTTTATAAGTTGGCTCGGGAAAAAATAACCCCCTCCGGGGTGATCGCGGTGCAGTTGAGCGGTCCCCTGCAACGCAACAATCGGACTCCCGCGCGTGTGGTGGCGGCCCTGGCGAAGGTGTTCAAGGAGGTGATGGTGGTCGAAAGCAAGCGCGCGGACCGCGGATTCGCCTATGCCTCCGACCGGTTGCCGTTTTCTCCCGGAGATTTGATTCGGGAAGCGAGGTCGTTTGAAAGCGCCCTGGAAATAATCCCGGCGAACCGGGTCCATGTGTTTCTCGACCGGGCGGTTCCGCTCTCGCTGGACAATATGGATCTGGTGCTGGGCAGAGGTTGGGAACGGTTCTTCGACCGCTACTTCGGGGAGGATTGATCGGATGGTAACGGCGTTTTTGACCGGACTCTATTTTGCAATCCTCCAGTTTTGTTATTTGATCCTGTTGCAGATCAATGTTTCATCGGCCTACCTGACCTACATGCTTATCGTGGTGGCCTGGATGACAGGATCCATCGCCGGGTTGTGGTGGAAAAAAATGAATCCGGCGACGGGGGTGGTGCTGGGAGGATTGAGCTATTACGCGGTGCTTCTTCTTGTGGTGTTCCTGCCGTTTGAAACCCTGACGCTGGGTCTCTCCGCGCTGGGGGTGATGTTCTCTGGACTTTGGGCGGGGCGGTTTTTCGTGGTGTACCTTCCCCGGTTCGGCGGGGCCGACCGGCTCTTTTTTCATGAGAACAACGGATTCCTCCTGGGGATCGTCGTGTTCTTTGTGGGCTTCACGATTTTTGGAAAACATTTTTTATTCCTGGCCCCCGCGGTTCTCGCGTGCCTGCTCCTTATCGGGACGGCGTTTTCCACCCCAAGGACGACCCCATAAATTCCGCATTTAATAAACGATATTTCAAAGTCTTTTTTTGCGGCGGCGAAAACCTTCCTTATCTTGTTTTGACTCTTGGGCCGGAGCGGGCCTATATTAAATAAGAACCCTTATTTTTCAACCGGATAGATTCCCGTCATGATTCGGAACCCGTGTGTCCAGGGATTCACCCTGATCGAGCTCGTCAGCGTCATTTTGATTTTGGGAATCCTGGGCGCGGTGGTCATTCCCCTGTTCGATACGACGGACATCCAGGTGACCACCGCGGCCAACACGATCGAAACCGATTTGAAATTTGTTCAGGAACTGGCGATGTCGCGGAACCCGGCGAACCCGGGAGAGGTGGGCATCGTTTTTTCCCTCGGGGCTTCCAGTTACACCATTACCGATCCGCAGGGGATTTTTACCCAGACGCGCGATCTCCCCAGCGGGGTCGCCATCAGCCAGGCCCCCGGGACGGGGGGAAACAGGATTTCCTACAACAAATATGGCGAGCCGGAGATTGGAACGAGTCTGGTTTCCTTCAAGATCACCGGTGGGGCAATGACCCGGACCCTCTCGGTGGAGCCGGTGACGGGAAGGGTGACGATATCATGAGAGCCCCGGAAAACATAATGGATCGGCAGACCCGGATTGAAGACAGCCAGCGGGGTGTGACCCTGATCGAACTGATCCTCGTGATCGTGATCATCGGGCTGGCTGTGCCCGCGCTCCTGGTGCCGTTTTCCGGATTAAGCGAGAGCAAGCGGCCGGAATACGTGATCCAGGCCACGTTTCTCGCGCAGAAACATTTTGAAAACATCGCCGGTAAAACACAAAACACCGTATCCTGCGCGGACATCACGGCCTTTTCGCCCGAGATGGGCTATACCCTTTCGTGCCTGCTGGAGGACGTGGCGAACAACGATCTGAATACCGACGTGGGAGCGAGCAGTTTCGCGAAAAAACTGACCCTGACGATTTCCCGTGCGGACGGGGCCATGGACCCGGCTGAATTTTATACGCTGTTTGCGGATTGAACGGGTTGGATTCCTGAAAATGTACCCGGACCCTTTGTTATGAAATACGCGATGGAATTGACCGGACCTCGGGGCATCCCGCGCGGTTTCACCATGATCGAGCTGGTCCTGGTGATCGTTCTCCTGGGCATCATGGGGGGATTTTCGATTCAGTATGTGTCGTCGATGTTGCAGGCCAATCGGTTTATGTCCGGTCAGAAGGATATTGTGGACGAGGGCCGCCTGGCGATCGAGTTCATGGTCCGCGAGTTGCGGGTGGCCAAGGACATCACCGCAACCACGTCCACTTCCATCACCTTCGACAAGTTTTCGGGATTGCCGCAGGACGACGACGCGACCTCCATTCAGTATTCCTGGAACGCGGGGACCCGAACGCTCAGCCGTGCGAGTTCCAACGTCACGGCGATTCTGTCCACCCGGATCAAAACCTTTTCCATAACGACTCCTTCGGCGGATCTATACCAGATCGATATGGAGCTGGAAGGGAGCGAAGGAGAAACGTTTGTCCTTCGTTCGGGCGTGCGCCCCAGGGTAACGGTGAGTTGAATCCATGAAACGGATTTTTAAAGAAGTCATTCGCGGAAACCGCTGGGGCCAGCGGGGTATCGCGGCGCTCATGGGGGTGGTCTTCGCCATCGTCCTTCTCGCCGCCATCATGACGAGCTTCCTGGTGGAGAGCCAACAGAAACATTCGGGATCGTCGTTGACCTATACCTCGTCCAATGCGATGTTTGCCGCGGAGGCAGGCCTCCGTTTCGCGTCGAAATGCCTGCTCAATCCCACCTCCTGTACCGCGTGCAGTACCTGGCCCGGAGGGGACTGCTCGGACTGGACCAACCCGTCCCCCTTCAACCCGATCCCTTTCGGCGATTCGCGCGGCTCGTTCACGATTTCCTTTAAAACG
>Ga0210019_1003061_pt1 | contig 15631 bp, 16 predicted proteins | sample CryGeyCG2114_020_2_FD_183969 | JGI IMG/M metagenome (GOLD analysis project Ga0210019, IMG submission 183969) | Groundwater microbial communities from aquifer - Crystal Geyser CG11_big_fil_rev_8/21/14_0.20 (SPAdes) (version 2) | ecosystem: Environmental > Aquatic > Deep subsurface > Groundwater ...
GGAAGTTTGAGTCATATACATCTCTTGAAGCGCGGCAACTGAATGGAACAAAAGCCTCTGCCTTAACTAAATTATTGATTGTCCCCCCATACGTTTTTTTACGTTGGATGATATATCATCATGGATATCGGGACGGGTTGGTGGGAATCCGAGCAGGGGCAATGCGAGCGTATTACGATATCCTTCTCTACGTCAAATTTCTTCGAAGTTAAGTTTACTTATATAAACACGGCTGCCTCAAGCTTTTCCGCCCTGTCTTTCAGATCGACGATATCCGAATCGAAGACTCTAACTACTGTATCGATATCTTTTTGAAGTTTATTTAATTTTGAATAAATTGTTTTAGATTTTTTATCAAAGGCCGGTCCAAATTCCTTACCGAATGATGTATCAAAGGCCGGTCCGAAAGCTTTATCAAAAGACTTATCAAATGCGGGTCCGAAAGCTTTGTCGAATGCGGGACCGAAAGACTTATCGAACGCCGGACCGAATTTTTTATCAAAAGACTCGTCAAAGGCTGCGCCGAATTTTTTGTCAAAAGAATTTTCAAACAACCTTTCGATAGCCTGTAAATCTTCTTTGGTTAACATAGGACTTAATAATAAATGAGTAATACTAAAAAGTCTATATCATCATTTTTGGTTTGTCAGCGGATTATAGTCAACAAATGTTCTTGTTTAGGCTGATATAGCGATGTAATTATTGAATTGTACCTCTTGCAAACCTCCGAGGTTTGCAGGTACAAAACCAAGTAAATGTAATGTATTTGGTATACTCTACCTATATGAAACCACAGTCAAAACCTCTTTTCATTCTTAACCCCCAAGTATTAGTTGATGGGCAAAAGATAGCTGAAGTATTCGTGAACCAGATCAAAGAGGGTATAGACAGTCAATCTCCCTTAACGGGGGATTATCTTAAAACTTCTGCTACTGAATCTACGGTAAATGGTATTTTTAATATGGAAAGAGGAAATGTATCACTTTTATTGGGAGTCGATCCCGGTATGACTCTAACCAACTACGATAAAGCGGGTATAAAACTTCCTTCCCCCACAACACTCATTGAAAGAAGGATTCTCCGTGAATTGAGGACAAGATTTGGAAAGGAATTGAGAGAAACGAAGGAGAATGACACATTTAAAGTCGATGATCGAAAACCGCTCGCCACACTCCAACTTGAAAATAAAAATTATGCAAACATGAACATCGCTAAGGACATTAAATCCTATGGATCTTTAAATGAAATTGTTCCTATCTATCCCAAGCTTGAGGGAAGAAGGCAAGCCATGGGTATGCTCCGAATCGGATAATGAGGAGTTTTGCCCCCATGGTGAGGTTATTTTGACTTGGAGACTTCAATCTGTAAAAGAAATGTGGAAATAGTTTTCTTCATGTAGGCAATGTTTTCCTTCGTGATCCCTGGCCAGACACCAAGCCAAAAAGCGCTATTCATGATTACATCGGCATTTTCCTGCTTTCCCACCACTCTATATTTCTTTTTAACCGTTGAATAGGCAGGGTGACGAAGTATGTTGCCAGAAAAAATGTTCCGCGTGCCTATTCCATTCTCTTCTAAGTATTTCGTGAAGTCATTGCGGGTAAAGTTTATATTGGTTCGTACTAAGAGAGGAAAGCCAAAATAGGAAGTATCGTTCAATTTATTTACACTCATGAGGTGGAAGTATTGCGGGTATTGTTTAAAAAATGTATACAAACTTCGGTAGTTTTCTTGCCTTTTCTTGATAAAGCCTGGTAGTTTTTTCATTTGTGCCACACCAATCGCTGCCTGGAAATCCGTAAGCTTTAAATTGAAACCCATTTGGGAGTAAATATATTTATGGTCATACCCAGCGGGAAGATCCCCTATCTTCCACCCGAACCGCTTGCCACAGGTATTGTCGTGTCCCGTATCACACCAACAGTCCCTCCCCCAATCGCGGAACTGCCGCATTGATCGATGTATTAGTGGATTATTCGTTATTGCAGCCCCTCCTTCTCCCATCGTGATAATGTGAGCCGGATAGAAACTGAATGTGGCGATGTCCCCAAATGTGCCGACCATTTGCCCATCGTATTTTGATCCCAATGCATCACAACAATCCTCGATCAGCCACAGGTTATATTTCTTGCAGAGAGCGGTTATTTTTTTTAAGTCAAAGGGGCGTCCCAAGGTATGGGCAATCATGATGAGTTTTGTTTTTTTCGTTATGGCTTTTCCTATTTTACTCGCATCGATGTTGAGTGTATCCAATTCCGCATCGATGAATACCGCTTTCATGCCGAACATAACTCCCGGATTGACGGTTGTGGGAAATGCGACCGATGTGGTGATAAACTCATCTCCGGGCTTGAGTGCTCTCTTCCCGAATACCTTGGATGTAAGGGAATAAAGGGCGAGTAAATTCGCCGAAGATCCTGAGTTCACCAACGAAACATAGCGGACTCCCAAAAACTGCTTAAAGTCCTTTTCGAATAATTTGGAAAACTCCCCCTCCGTCCACCATCCCGTCTTTGCGACCTTAATCGCATTATTGATTTCGTTTTTATCGAACACTTTTCCCGAAACCGGAATATATTTTCTCTTCATTTTATTTCTTGAGTTGCTTGATAATCGTTGTTTGTATTTTTTTTGAGTCGATACCGTTTGTCCTCAATAAATACTCTATTGATCCCGTTACGTGGATAAACTTATGTTCTAATCCAAATTTTGTCACGGGATTATGCATTCGCAAATCGATAACTGCCTCAGAAACGATTGTTCCCAGTCCCCCGATTATGCTATGTTCTTCGAGGGTAAAAATAGGAAGGTTTTTTACATGCTCCATGAATTGTTTTGTGTTAAAAGGGGAGACGACCGGTACAGAATATAAGGAAAGATGAAGATTCTTTTTTTTCAGTTCGCACACTAGTTCAAATCCAATTTTTAAGAGTCCTCCAGAAACAAGAAGCACTCCATCAGTTCCATCAGTGACAGGAATGCTTTTTATATCTTCTATTCCACTCTTGGTAAAACGTAAATATGTGGGTCCTTTTATTGCGTGTGCTTTTTGCATACACCATTTCATCTCTTGAGGACTTCCTGGAGTGAAAACGGTAAAATTCGGAAGAAGCCTCATGATGGCCACATCCTCCACTGCAAAATGACTCACCCCCAATTGATTGAGACTCACCCCCGCATTGGTCCCGATGAGTTTTACATTGAGATTGTTGTAAGCCAGATCCAACCGTACCTGTTCAAAATTCCTCATCGTGATGAAGGGTGCTTGTGCATAGAAATATACTTCATGCCCCATGAGAGCGAGTCCTGCGGCAACACTCGTTGATGACTGCTCGGTAATGCCGGTATTGAAGAATCGTTTCGGGAATTTCTTTTGTATCGATTCGAAAACGCTGTATCCCATGTCCGCCGTGATGGTCACGATATTCTTGTTTTCCTCCATCAATTTTTCAAGTGTATCGATAAATGCTTGTTTCATAGGAGTCCCTCCGCTTTGGCAACTTTCAACTCCATTTCCCGCGGCGTTTTATAATGATAATCATTATTATCCTCGATAGCAGAAAGTCCCTTACCTTTTATCGTATGGGCGATTATCATGGATGGCCTATTTTTTTCCTGGGAGACTGAGGTAAATGCTTGTGCGATTTCCTGGAAATCATGGCCATCTATTTCCAGTACATTCCATCCGAACGCCTGCCATTTTGCAGCGAGCGGTTCAAGATTCAATACCTCATTCGTTCTCCCAAAACTTTGCCACTTATTGTAATCAACAATCGCTACTAGATTGTTCAGCTTATGATGTGAAGCGATAAGGGCTGATTCCCAAGTGGTCCCTTCATCCAATTCCCCGTCTCCCATAAGGACATATACTTTTCTCTTTATGTTTTGCAGACGCATCCCCAGGGCCATACCGATACCGAGAGGGAGGCCATGTCCAATGGAACCGGTGGACGCCTCTATTCCTGGCGTTCCATTGAAGGTCGCAATGCCGATAAGTCTACTGCCATCAGTGCAATATTCCTTCAGTTTCTTTTCGTTGAAGAATCCTTTTCGTGCTAAAACTGCATATAATGCTGAGATTCCCCACCCTTTGGAAAGAAGAAACCGATCGCGATTTTGCTCGAGCGGTTTTTTTGGGTTTATGGTCAGGATCTTTCCGTACAGATATACCAACAGTTCCACAATGGAATAAGAGGGGGCAATATGGGAAGCGTGTGCGGAGACAATCATTGAAAGTACAGTGCTGCGAATTTCCTTTGCCTCATTCTGTAAAAGTGAAATGGTTTTGTTATTTAGTTTCATAAAGGTTTTTGTTTCGTAAAATCCACTGATAGGTCTTCTGAAGTCCTTGTTTGAGTGATATCCTTGGCTTCCAATTAAGTTGTTTTTTCGTTTTTGTGATATCCGCTTTCCAAAATGATGGCTCCAATTGGTTTGATTTCCTATCATTCCATGTTACCTTCAGTTTGTTACTTGACATATCCCGAACTTCATCGACCACCTGCTGAAGCGTGTATTGTTTGCCCGAACCGATATTGAATACCTCATTATAGTGTTTTTTTTCTGTGAGAAAATGTACGAGAGCATCGATGACGTCGTCAATGAATATGAAATCCCGCACGTAAGAAGGACATGATAATTCCGCTCGCTTCCCCTTGATTGCATTGAGGATAAGGGTTGGGATAAATCGTCTTCTATCTTCCCAATATCCGTAGGGACTGAAGAGACGCAGGGTACTAATCGGCAGTCTGTATGTCGTACTAAAAACAGATGCCGCAAGGGAAATAGCCGCCTTCGTCGCTCCATAATGATTAATTGGTTGTAATATATCAGCTTCTTTCATTGCTGATTTTTTCAACCCATATTCAGAAGAGGAGCCGATATTGACATACTGTTGAAATCCTTGTTTGCAGCAAACTTCCATTAAGTTAACGGAGGAAAGAATGTTTTGGGTATATGTTTGGATTATGTCTTTTTGAATACTTTGTTGAGCGCCATATACAGCTAAATGAAAAATATGTGATGGCTTTATTCTGCTCACCTGACGAGAAAGAAGTTTTGTGTTTTGTAAATCAGTTTCTAATATGTGAATTTTTGATACAATATTTTTGAGTCTCCATAGATTCGATTTTTTTCGGATAAAAACAGTTGGTTTATATCCTTCTTTCACCAATCGATGAACGAAGTTCGCTCCAACGAATCCTGTTCCCCCTGTTATGAGAATATTTTTTTTCATGAAATTATTTTTTTATACCAACGATGAATTATGGGCAATATTTTTTTTATTTTTGTTTTCGCTTTCCACCCGAATACTTTCTGAATCTTCGTACAGTCAAGGGACTGGTACGGGATTTCATTCCGTGCGGTATTAAGGATAGAATAGGGGATTTTCTTATGCAATGATTTTTCAGCCAACTTGATAAGTGTCAAGACCGAGTGATGTTCATCGGAGCCAAAGTTATATGCGTTGCCCCGTGCTTTATTAATATTCATCGCTAATAAGAGATATCCCTTCACTACGTCCTTCACATAGAGATAGTCCCGTTCAAATGTGCCATCGCTTCGAAGTTCCAATTTTTTCTTTTGTATTACTGCCTCCATTATTCCTGGGATAATGCGGGAAAAATGGATGTCTCCTTCCCCATAGATATTGCCAAAACGAGTGGTGACGATGGGCATTCCGTATGTTTTGCTGTATGCCTGCGCGATTAAATCTGTTGCTGATTTTGATACTTCATACGGGTGGTCTCCCTTTAATGCATCTGTTTCCTTATATTTCCCGGAGGAAAGCTTTCCATACGCCTTATCAGATGATGCAATAATAATCGCTTTTACGTTCCCGTAAAGTCGCGCCGCTTCCAGGACATTTACGGTCCCCATGATGTTTGTTTCAAGAGCTCTGCGGGGATTTACATATGCCACTTCAACGAGAGGCTCCGCGGCAAGATGAAATATGTACTCTATATCATTCTTGGTGATTACTTCTTGTATTTCATAAAAGTGAGTTATATCCACCCTGTGCATAATCGTTTTTTTATATAATCCTTGTTGATAAAAATAAGAGAGGGGATGAGAAGAAAAAAAAGTTGTATGTACATGTGCTTTCTCTTTCAATAATAATTGAACAAGATGGCTCCCGATAAAACCACTACCCCCAGTGACTAAAATATGTTTACCTTTAAAGTTATTCATATAGTTAGGACCACACCTTCCATGGCGCGCTTTCTTTCCATATTTTATTCATATCATCCAGTTCTTTATGAGTGTCGACTGACATCCAAAATCCCTCATGCCGATAGAGTGAAAGCTGATGGATCTTTGCCAATTTTTTCAGTGCTACGTGTTCCGTTTCCCCTTTCTCCAAGTATTTGAAAAAAGTCCGCTTAAAGATCATGAATCCGCCATTCACCCAATCGGAAAGAACAGGCTTCTCGATGAATGACTTTACGGTCGAGTCAGATGCGATCTGCACCAATCCATATTTTGAGCGAGGATGGACTCCGGTGATTGTTCCCAATGTCTTTTGCTTTTTGTGGAATGCAAACAATTTTTTTATGGATAGATCGGTGACCCCGTCTCCATAAGTCACCATGAACTCTCTGTCTTTTTTTGGGATATATTTTTCACAAAGCAAAATGCGTTCCCCGGGAAGAGTGGTGAGTCCTGTATCGACAAAGGTTATTTTGAAGTTGTCTTTCCCATTTTTATTTTCCAGATGGAACGTGGTCTTGTGATTTCTTGTCTCCAGGGTGAAATCATTAGTGATCGCTTTTTGGTTCAGGAAATATTCCTTGATATATTCCGATTTATATCCCAGCGCCAAGACAAACTCCCTGAATCCATAGGTAGAATACGATTTCATGATGTGCCAAATGATTGGCTTACCCCCCACTAATACCATCGGTTTTGGTTTGTACTCCGTTTCCTCTTTGAGGCGGGTGCCTTCTCCTCCACACAGGATGATGACTTTCATATGAGCACATTATAGTAATCCAAACCACATTTCGCAACTCATTGGTATAATTGGTTCCATGAAGGGTAAAAAACTCATTTCGTTCGTCGTACCGGTCTATAACGAGGAGCTTGCGGTTCCGTATCTCATATCTTCTCTCAATGCATTTGTAAGGAAGCAGAAAAAATATCATTTTGAAGTCATCCTCGTTGAAAATGGATCGACTGATACTTCCTTTTCACTTCTTAAAAAATATGCGAAAAGGAATAAATCATTGAAGATTATTCAATTGGCTAAAAATATTGGATGCGATGGAGGAATTGAGGCGGGAATGCAGTTTGCACGAGGTAATGCACTGGTAGTAGTGATGGCGGATTTGCAGGAACCCTTAGAAATAGTAAATACATTTATTGAGAAATGGGAGGATGGATTTGAAATAGTATATGGTATCGTAAAAAAAAGGACTGCCGGCTTTGTAAGAAATATAAGCTCTCTTATTTTTTACAAACTCATAAATATTCTTACCCATAATATGTTTCCCGAAAATGCCAGCGATTTTCGCCTTATTGATAAAAAAGTCTACCTGACTATTAATTCGCTTACTGAAAAGAACAAGTATCTGCGCGGTCTCATTATATGGACTGGGTTCAAATCTATTGGCATTCCTTTTGACAGAAAAAACAGAATAGCTGGGGAGTCGAAAGCAAATACGACGACGGTGTTGAAAGTTGCCGTAAATGGCATTTTTTCTTTTTCGTACGCGCCGCTCCGGTTTGTGTCTTTTCTGGGAATTAGCATCACGTTAATTTCTTTCATTATGATGATTGGCTATATGTATTTATTTTTTGTTCATGGGAGAGAAGCCCCTGGAGTTATGACTATCATCATGTTGATTTTATTTTTGTTTGGGCTTCTCTTTTTTTCATTGGGGATAATAAGCGAATATATGGCCCGCATCTATGATGAAGTGAAAGGCAGACCATCATTTCTGGTAAAACGACTTATCAATACTTCCCAGCATTCATGAAATTGAAAAGCGGAGCTATGATGAACATGCCAGCATGGCAACCGAAGCGGTTGCCAAAGGGGCTCATGAATCGTTTAATCCAAATAGTTTTTGTATTTTTGCTTACTATCGGAGTAGCAGGATACTTCTCTTATCTTGGTGTTGATCCGCATCATGATGGCATCATGCTCAAACCAGCCTCTGATATCGCGCATGGGCAGATGCTCTTTCGGGATACATTCACACAATATGGGGCGCTGACAACCATTCTTCAAGCATGGGCTGTTACCGTATTTGGACATACCCTTGTTGTTATCAATCTTCTGACAGTATTTTTCTATGGACTGATTGCGGTCATGTTGTGGCTTATCTGGTCTCTTTTTCTTCCTCCTTATTTAGCTACTATTGCCTGTGTCATCTGGCTTTTTCAGGCACCCTATCATGATCCTGGATATGCTTTTCTTCCCTGGCCATCGGTCTATGCATTATTTTTCCAACTGGTAACGCTCTACGCACTGTTGAAAATGTTACAAACGAAAAAAGGACGATGGCAATTGCTGGCAGGGGTTTCATCTGCATTAACCTTCTGGTCTCGACAGCCGGTAGGTTTTTTACTTATGGGAAGTATTGTTTTTTTCTTCTTCACATTAAAATTAAAGAAATATAAATTTCCTTCCCTTCTTCCTTTTTTTGTTTCTCTTATAATTACTCATCTTATTTTTTTTGTTTGGATACTCTCAAATAATGCGTTCGCGGATTGGTTTTACCAAACGATTCGTTTTCCGGCCACTTGGGCTACATCCGCTTCCCCTGAAAAAGTCATTCTTCTCATGAATTTCTTTTACAACATGTTTCCTAATTCATATAGTCCTCTTTCAATTTGGACATTGTTGCCATTGGTTATCCTCTATTTGGGCTATACCCATTTGATGACAAAAAAAATAAACAGGACCGGTGCGATGATTCTGCTTGCGGTTTGCGTAAACCTCGCATCATGGTTACAGTATCATCCCGTAAATGACCCCCGTCATTTGTACTGGGCAGCAGCACCTATGATTGGATTTGCTTTATATGCGGCTTTGAGTTTAAACACCGACAAAAAAAAGAATTTTACATTTTTGGTTATTTGCTTTCTCTTATTTGTTCCTGATATGTTTTATCATGCGCGGCTTGCCAGACGAAAAATTCGAAAATTTTGGTCCTATCCGACAATAGTCAAACCAAATGTCTTAAAAGGAATGAGAGTTCCTCCTGAGGAAAAACGTTTTTTTGACGATGCAATGAATAAACTGGAAACATTCAAAAAAGTATATCCCTCATCATTTGTGACGACAACCGGAAGAGATGCGATGTACTCGCTCTTTGATGGTGGGAATACAAACTGTTACAAGTTTACGGTGGAGTGGGGGTGGATTGCGTTTGATACTCAACTTGAAAAGGATTATCTTAAAGCAATGAAATCGTGCATCACTAAGTACAAGCCAGCAGTATTTACACAAAAATTATATTACCACCCCAAGGGATATAAACGAGTTACAAAAGGAGAATCTCAAACGGGGAATTATCTTCTTCTTCCTCAATGATTAAGCATCAAGAATAGCGCCTATCTCCTTTACGTCCACCTCAATCTGCCGAATAAGGTCATTCCGAGAGCTGAATTTTATGACGGGTCTGATATAACACACTGTTTCAATAGAAATTATTGTTGATATAAGAGAGTCAAGGGGGTATTTTTTTATCTCCTCTTCATTGAGCCCAATCAGATATAACTCTACGGTTTTTTCTTTATCCTTAAAGGTAGGGGATTCTCCCACAAACATCGCTGCCTTGAATTGACTATTATTGATAGTTGCACGCGCCGCATATACCCCATCATCTATGGTGACAGTGTTGATATTATGTAAATTGATAGTGGGAAATCCAAGAGTTCGCGCCCTTTTTCTCCCCATCGTATGGGTACCGGTAAATCTCATATTTTTTGGAAACGGGTTGTTTGATACATTGCAAAAAGCAATACAACTGCAGCAATAACTTGTATTGGGCTGATTACGGTTTTATACAAAATGACATCAATGAATACTGCTATGAGGGGAAAAGTAAGTTCCAAAATAGTCGATACACGTACGGATGTTGTTTTAAGACCCTTGTAATAAATAAGGAGCGCAACCATTCCGGTAGATAGGGCGATAAAGGTAAATTGACCAAATTGTGACCAAGTTACTGTGAATAATTTTGATTGTTGATTTAAAATAAATACAGCTACCAACGCTAAAAGAGTGGTTATCCCAAATCTAAGACCAGTGATAAATTTGTCATCATGTTTTAAAAGGGTATAGCGAGAGAACGCGGTGGTAGACCCCCAAGCAATTGCTGATCCCAGCGCAAAAAGTGCGGCAAGTACTGTTTTGTCTCCTGTGCTGAAGTTTACAACACCCTTTGGAAATGTAATAAAATAAGCGGCAATCAAAGCGATTGCTGCCCAAAGAGCATACCGTTTATTAATTTTTTCCTTTAAAACAATTCGTGCGGTAACTACTGCAAAAAGCGGTTGTAATTTCTGTAACAGAAATACAACGCTGAATGATATATAACTTGTCATCAAAAGGGCTGTGGTAAACCAGAGAGTACCAAGAAGACTGCTCAAAAGAGCGACAGTGCCGACTGCACCCCATTCCAATTTACTGAGTTTTTCTTTTTTAAATCCCTTAACAACGAGAGGGGTAAGAAGTATCGCTCCAACAAAATGCTCAAAGAAAACGATAATGATGGGAGGAAGAACGTATAAACTACGTCTTACGATACCATCCATTGCCCACAATGCCGCAGCTACAAGAATAAGAATAGGACCATTTATGGATAATTTTTTCACAGATTAGATTATACCATGCAGCCTAGTGCCTTCAATATGAGGTGGTATTTTTTGCATAGTTTCTGTATAATCTTTTTTTCTATGAAACAATCAACAAACACAGTGCTTCTTGTTTCGCCTACATCCTTTGGTTTTAATCCAGAAACGGCTGGATCAAATGTATTTCAACACGATGTTCAACTTGCAAAGAAGGTAATCCACCAAAGTGCACAGAAAGAATGGGAGCGGGTCTGTGCAATGCTCGTTAAGGAAAAAATCAATGTGATTGCTGTTATGGATACCAATAAACCAATAAAGCCTGATGCTTTGTTTCCTAATAACTGGATTTCAACCCATCAAGACGGAAAGTTAATTCTCTACCCACTTCTTGCACATAATAGAAGAATCGAAAAGAGATTGGATATTGTAAATCAATTCACACAGAAATATTCTGTGACTGATATTGTCGATTTGTCATTTTATGAAAAGGAAAATCAATTTTTAGAAGGGACAGGAAGCATGGTACTTGATAGAATAAATAAAATCATTTATGCCTGTTTATCCGTAAGGACATACATTGAGCCGCTTGAACACCTTGCAAAACTGTTAGGTTATCAAGTGGTAGCATTCCATGCGTATAACCATGAAAAACCAATTTATCACACGAATGTAGTCATGTCTGTGGGAAGCGATTGGGCCACGATCTGCTTTGATGCGATTCCTGATATCGAGGAACGGAGAAAAATAAAGGATTTCTTTTCACGGACAGGAAAAACCGTTGTTGAACTGTCCCTCAAGCAGATAGATGCTTTTGCAGGAAACATTCTTGAGCTTGAGTCTATTGAAGGAAAACGGAAGATAATCATGTCAAAAACCACCTACGACAGTCTTGATAAGGGTCAGATTGAGACCTTTACCTCATTTGGGGACATCTGCTATACGGATGTCTCAACTATTGAGAAGGTTGGGGGAGGGGGAATCCGTTGCCTGATTGCGGAAGTTTTTTTATAGTATTATTTCCCTAATCTCTTCAAATCTGCCTCAATCATCATTTTGACGAGATCGGCAAATGATACTTTCGGCTTCCATCCAAGGTTTTTTTCTGCTTTTGTTGCCCTGGCTTGAAGATAAGGGACTTCAGCTGGTCTTTTGTAGCGAGCATCGATGGTTACATATTTTTCCCAATCGGTAATACCAACTTCCTTAAAGGCAAGTTCCACGAATTCTTTTACAGTGTGGGTTTCACCCGTGCCAACTACATAATCATCTGGCTGTGCAGCCTGCATCATAAGATACATTGCTTCTACATAGTCTCCTGCAAATCCCCAATCTCTCTTTGCATCAAGGTTCCCGAGAGCGATATTCTCAGCCAGGCCTAGTTTTATACGAGCTACTCCGTCCGTTATCTTTCGGGTAACGAACTGGATACCACGCAGCGGTGACTCATGATTAAATAGGATACCGTTTGTGGTGAAAAGTCCATACGATTCGCGAAAATTGACAGTCATCCAGTAAGAATATACCTTTGATATCCCATAGGGGCTGCGGGGATGAAAATTAGTATTCTCATCCTGATATCCACCATCATTGCTTAACCCAAACATTTCGCTTGTAGATGCTTGGTAATACTTCGTTGTGGGCGAAAAGAATTTGATTGAGTTTAACAAATACAGCACTCCTAATGAGTTAATTTCTGTCGTGAGTTTTGCCTGATCCCATGATGAGCCGACAAATGATTGAGCGGCTAAATTGTATACTTCCGTTGGTCTGACATTCTTTATCAAGTTAAGAAGCGAAGATTCATCGGTAAGATCTCCTTCAACAAGTTCAACACTTTTTTCTAATCCCAAAAACCTTAAATTGCCCATGTGTGGCTGAGAATATCGCCTCATAAGGCCATATACTTTATATCCTTTTTCAATGAGAAGTTTCGCTAAATAGGGACCATCTTGTCCCAATATTCCGGTGATAAGAGCTGTATTTGCCATATGATTTCGCTAATTTACAATACATATGATTATAACAGACTCAAGCTTATGCGTGACGATATGTTGCTGATTATTTTTAGATTGAGCTACCTGTATAATATATCTATGATTTCAAAATTTTCCTCATTTCTCAAGCGTCCGACAAGTACGGCAGTCATCATTAACACAGTGGGGAACTATCTTAATGTTTTTTTCTCCGCCTTTTTTATCTATTTGCTGGTCCGCATTATCAGCAGGTCCGAATATGGAGTGTTGAGCGTTTTGTTTGGTATTACCTTTGTTCTCGCTAATCTTCTGGATTTTGGCACAACCGCTACGCTCTATTCCTACTTGCCAAGTCTCATTGAAAAAAAATCAGAAAATGCCTATCGGTTGATTAAAAGTACTTTTTTTTATCAAACGCTGTTCTCTGGCCTCATCATTGGATTTCTTATCATCGCGTTTCCTTGGTTGGATATGGTTTTTTTCAAAACAAGAGCTCCTATTTTTACACTCTATATAACTGCCATTTCCGTACTTTTCTTTATCTGGCAGAACTTTCTTTCCAACTGTCTCTATGTGACAAAACGAGTCCTTCAGGTAAACATCTACTCTCTTATTTCAAATGTCATCAAAACCGCCATAGTTCTCGTTCTCGCTGCAACTCACACCATTACTGTTGGACTGATTATTTTTGTATTTGGAGTAGTTGGGCCCGTGATATTTTTTATCCTTGTCTATTCTTCGAAAAAAAACCATATGGATGCAGTGATGAGAGCTCCCATAGAACGGAGTGATTTTAAACTGAGTTATACGTTTACATATTTTGTCGCCTCTCAATTTTTTAATTTGGGACTCCGCATGGATTTATTTCTTCTCTCGTATTTCCTTTCAAGCGATCTCGGTGATTATGGGGCAGCTCAAAAAATAATTCTTACCATCATTACCACCATCGTAAGTATTACTCAAGTGATTTCCCCTGCGTTTGCGAAAATACGTACAAAAAAAGATTTGTTCATCAATATCAAGCCAGCCCTTTTTTACATGCTTATTCCGACAGCTATATTCTTTATGTTATTTATTACTCCTGATTGGATTTTCAATTTGTTTTTTACGAATAAATTTTACAACACCCCAATGATTTCAAGAAGGCTTGCAATAGTGTATCTGCCTTATTCTTTTATCAGCTTGTTTCATCTTTTCCTTCTCTATTCTGTAAAAAGACCAGCCGACATCCTTATTGGTAACATTACTATCTTTCTCGTCGTTAGTATTGGGTGCTATCTGTATATCCCTCTATATGGATCTTTAGCAGCCGTTTGGTCCTTAGGGGCAGCATTTACCGCAGCGAGTATCATTCTCATCTTCCTTTCCTATCGTGCATTTCGCCTCATGCCAAACAAATAAGATTTCATCTTTTTATCCATTACTTAAACACATCCATTCCTCTAACAATAAATTTCCTCTGAAACTCATTTGTGATTTTTTCACACATCCTTTTTCCTGAAGTGCCTGAGAGTAGTTAAAACCATAGAGGTCGCTTGTATAAGGAATAATCGTTATGTATTCTGGTACAGATTCTTTTTTGATGTTTCTTAATTCGAATATGAGAATATCGTTTCTATAATAAGCGACAGGATCAGAAGAGGGAAGGATCATATAAACACGAGTTTGTCTGCCTAATTCTCCAGTAAGCTCTTTCCAATTCTCACGATGAAATAACGGATTACACAAATAAACAAACGAAAAAACGAAAAATAACATTGCTATCCCATACTCTATGTGGAGTCTGCGCATTGTGACTCCCAAAGCCAACAGAAGACTCATTACCGGTATCAAGTAAAGAAACCTGAAATACATCATCATCGGGGCCCAGAAGGAAATAAATAGAGCGAGTACTAATGGAAAAATGAGCAAATGAGCAAATAGTTTATTTTTCTTCATTCCGGAAAAGACAAAGAGCCAAATAATTGCCGTTGGAATTCCCGCGACGAGATAATAGCTCCATTTTGGATACCAGCTAATTCTGCCTGTGGCAAACTTGAGGAAAATCATGAGGACATTTTTCAGTTCCGCTTTACCAAGGACCACGCTCCAATTTTTGACATCCACGAGACTACCATTTGCATTCATTAATTGTTGATAGAGGAGAGGGGAGAGAAGTAACAATGATATTAATAATCCAATACTGAGCCCAAACCCGCGACCTTTAAGGTTGCGCCTTTTTGGCGCCATGAATAAACCCGCAACAATCATTCCCGCGATAAAAAACGCACTCCCATAGAAAGTGAATATTGAAAGAGCGGAAAAAAGATTGAAGAAAATGATATTTTTTATTTTTGAATTTGAATTTGGCTTGCCCTTCGAAGCTTTAGCGAAGGAGGGAGCTTGAATTTCTTTTATCGATATTAAAAAAAAGTATAATGTCATAGATAAAAGAGCCGTCGCCATCATGTACATCCGTGCCTCCTGACTATAGTAGACGATGAGGGGATTAAAAAGAAAGAAGGCGGTGGCCCACAATGCCAATTGCTTATTCTCCCAGAGAAGTCCTATTTTGTAGATGAACCATCCCGTAACCAAAGAAAAAAGCACCGATGGCAGGCGAAGGGCGATTTCTGATGTCCCAAAAAAATGGGACCATAATGAAATGACCAAATAGTACAACGGAGGGTGAAAATCTCCAGGAGAGAATTGAAAAGGAATGAGATGGAAGGGGATACTCTGCACCACCTTCGCCACAATCGTTTCATCAAGCCAAAGCGATTGGTCAAGATTAATGAGTCTGAGAAAGAATGCAAAGATGAGAATTATGGTGATATGCATACGTTCATGGTACCTTATTTTTTCTTCTGAGG
>Ga0210019_1003063_pt1 | contig 15627 bp, 14 predicted proteins | sample CryGeyCG2114_020_2_FD_183969 | JGI IMG/M metagenome (GOLD analysis project Ga0210019, IMG submission 183969) | Groundwater microbial communities from aquifer - Crystal Geyser CG11_big_fil_rev_8/21/14_0.20 (SPAdes) (version 2) | ecosystem: Environmental > Aquatic > Deep subsurface > Groundwater ...
CCTCCGATAGCCGTCAACGCTCCCAGGTAACCCATCAGGGAAATGTTCTCCGGGTCCAGCCATGCGGGTTGAATTTTTTCAAGAAGCAACATTCCGGACAGGGTGATCAAGGGATTGAGGGCGGTGACGACGCTGATAATGGACAAGGGGATATATTTAACGGCTTCCGCCAGGGTGCCGTATGCGATCAGGGTGTTCAATCCCAAAAACACCAGAACCCATAAATTGCCCGGACGCAGATTGGAAAATTCAGCAAACGGCACAAACGGCGCCAGGGTTACCATCGCCGTTCCATAGACCCAGAAATTGAGGTGTTGCGCCCCATGCAGGGGGCTCAGTTTTTTCTGGCAGGCCATGTAAGCCACCCAGACCACCGCGGCAACGATAATGATCAGGCTCGCGGAGGAATACAAGGCGGCGTTAAGCGCGAGAGCCCGTTGATCGGAATAGAAAAGATACAACCCCAGGCCGGCCACCAGCATCCCGACGACCTGAAGCGGTGCGAGGCTTTCGTGAAACACAAAAACTCCGACCACGACCAGGAGCACCGGGGCAAGCTGGATCAGAATCGCCGCGTTGGAAGGTCCGCTGAAATGGATTCCCATCGTCATCGCCAGGTAGTTTCCGGAAAGACACACCCCTCCCACCAGCGCCAGCCCAGGGGGAATGCGTAACAGGGTGAGTGACCGGGTACCGGTCAACACCAACACCACAAACAAAACGGCGAAGGCAAAGGTGAAACGGAACCAGGCGATGGTCTCCGGTGAGAACTCCTTCAGGGCCGCCTTGAGAAATATGGGAAGGACGCCCCAGAACAGGGTGGTAATGCCGATGAATACCAGGCCCCGGACAAACCGGCTCTCCCGGACAGAAAATAGGCTTGGCACGTTTACGCTCCAGGACAAATAACCCCAGCATCCGGGTCCCTGATGGGTCCCACTCTACTTAGAGTGCGGCAAAGGGAATAAGGGAGCGGGTCGGACCCGATTTTTACTGTAGCCGGGCAAACCGTTCAAGGAGAGCCAAGCCAAGTTTTTGGCTTTTTTCGGGATGAAACTGGAAGGCGAAAATATTCTCATGCTGGATCCCGGAAACAAACTCGATGCCGTAATCGGTCGTCGTGGCAATCATGTCGGGATTGCGGGGAAGGACATAATAGGAATGAACGAAATAAAAGTAAGACTGGTCCGGGACCCCTTCGAAGAGAGAATTCGGCTTGCGAAGGGAAACGGTATTCCACCCCATGTGGGGAATTTTCAGGGGAAACCCGTTCCCATTGGGTCGCAGGTTGTCGGGAAAACGCCGCACCTCCCCCGGAAGGATGCCCAGCCCGGGCACGCGGCCGAACTCCTCGCTCTGGTCGAACAGGACCTGAAGCCCCAGGCAAATTCCCAGAAAAGGCTTTCCCTTTTCAATGGATTTGCGGACCACTTCCAGGAGGTTCAACTTTTCCAGATTGGCCATGCAGTCCCGAAAGGCACCCACGCCGGGAAGGACCACGGAGCGGGCATTGAGGATTCGGGCAGGATCGCTGGTCACCACGGCCTCGGCCCCCACCCTTTCCAGGGCTTTTTGAACGGACCTCAGGTTCCCCATGCCATAGTCGACTACGGCAATCATCAAAGGCGGCCTTTGGTGGACGGAACTTCGGCGTTACGCGGATCCAGGGCGCAGGCCTGGTCGAGCGCCCTTGCAAATGCCTTGAACAGGGCCTCGGTGATATGGTGGAGGTTGCTCCAGTAGGGGGAGTTCATGTGGAGGGTAATCCCTCCGTTCACGGCGAACGCCTGGAAAAATTCGGGTACCAGTTCCACATCGAAGGACCCGATCTTTGCCTTGGGAAGGTCCACATTGAAGACAAAAAACCCGCGTCCGCTGATATCCACAACGCATTGGGCAAGCGCTTCATTGAGGGGGACCTGTACGTCGGCAAAACGACGGATGCCTTTCTTGTCCCCCAGGGCCTTGCTGAACGCCTGTCCCAGAACGATCCCCATGTCTTCCACGGTGTGATGGGAATCGATATGGAGGTCGCCCGTGGCCTTGACCGTCAAGTCGAACAAACCATGACGAGCCAGTTGGGACAGCATGTGATCCAGATAAGGGACGCCGGTATGGACTTCGGCCACACCGGTCCCGTCCAAATCAATGGCAACGTTGATATCCGTTTCGCTGGTGGTGCGCTGGATTTGGGAGGATCTACCCATTCACGGACTGCTTGGCTTTAATTTGGCGCATTCGGCCATTGCCGCCACGAAAATCCTTTTTCCCACCTCCCAAATACTTCTTTTTTCCGCTTCCGGGAAACGGTTTTTTACCGTTGGGAGTGTGGATGGGTTCAAATTCCTGTGTGACATAGGCGAAGATTCTATCGTACAGCCCTTCCACGTCGATTTCGAGGTCTCTTCGGATGAGGGCCGGGGCACCGTGCTCGACCACCAGGTCGCCCACTCCGATACATTTGATGGCCGTATCCGTAGGTTTCCCACTTTCGTGAAGCACTTCGAGAACCGCGGAACCGAATCCGCCCTGAACCGAGTGCTCTTCCACCGTGACCATGCGTTCACAATAATCCGCGTACTTGAGGATGAGGTCCCGGTCGACGGGTTTGGCAAACCGGCCATTGATAACCGTTGCAAAGATTCCTTCCGCCTCGAGCCGGGTTGCCACTTCCATGCAAGGCTGGACGGTGTGCCCGTAGGCCACGATGGCCAGATCGGATCCCTCCCGCAAAACTTCTCCCTTGCCGATCGGGAGAGCCTGAATTTCGGGATCGACCGTCACACCCAACCCCTCTCCCCGGGGATACCGGAGGGCGGCGGGACCGGGATAGTCCATTGCGGTCTTGAGCATATGCCGCAACTCATTTTCATCCTTCGGCGCCATAACCACCATATTGGGTAGCGTGCGGAGATACGCGATATCGTACAGCCCCTGGTGCGTGGCTCCATCCTCTCCCACGATCCCGGCGCGGTCCATGGCAAAGGTAACCGACAGGTTCATCAGGCAAACATCGTGGACCACCTGGTCGTAAGCCCTCTGGAGGAATGTGGAGTAGATGGCGACCACGGGTTTGAACCCTTCAAGGGCCAGCGCACCGGCGAAGGAAACCGCGTGCTGTTCCGCCATGCCCACATCGAACGTACGGTCCGGAAAAAACTTGCCGAACTTGCTGATTCCGGTTCCATCCGGCATGGCGGCGGTGATGCCGATAATTTTATCATCGGTTTCAGCCAACTGGATCATGGCGTCGGCAAAAACGGAAGTGTACTTGGGATGGCCCTTTTTCTGGCTGAGGAACTGTCCCGTTGCAATATCGAAGGGGGAAGCGCCATGCCAGACATCGGACTTTTCTTCGGCCACTTCATATCCTTTTCCTTTTCGGGTGATGACGTGCACCAAAACGGGTCCCTTGAGTTCCTTGACGCATTGAAGGGCATCAATCAGTTTTCCGCAATCATGGCCATCCACCGGGCCGATATATCGAAATCCAAGGTCTTCGAACAGCCGGCCGGGAATGAACACTCCCTTGATCGCTTCGTCGAGGCGATGAGCGTAGCGGGAAATTTCCTTGCCCACGCCGGGGATGGAGAGGAGCAACTGGTCAATTTCCTTTTTAATCTTGATCATTACCTGACCGGTCATGATCTGGCTCAGGTGCGCCGACATGCCGCCGACATTGGCGGATATGGACATCTCGTTATCGTTCAGGATGACGATCATATCGCTTTGCGCATGACCGGTATAATTGAGTCCCTCAAAGGCCATGCCCGCGGTAAGGGATCCGTCCCCGATGATCGCAATGACCTTGTTATGTTCCTTCTTGAGGTCGCGGGCCTTGGCAAAAGCGATCGCCGCGGAAATGGACGTGCCGCCGTGGCCGCAATTCCAATGGTCGTGTTCGCTTTCTTCACGCCGGGTGAATCCGCTCAGTCCCTTGTACTGGCGCAGGGAATGGAACCGATCCCGCCTTCCCGTTAAAAGTTTATGGACGTAGGACTGATGCCCGACGTCCCAGACAAACTTGTCCGTGGGGCTATCGAACACATGATGCAGTGCGATCGTCAACTCCACGACACCCAAATTCGAGGCCAGATGTCCCCCGGTCTTGGAAATGGTCTGCAAGAGCATTTCCCGAATTTCAGCGGCAAGAACGGGAAGGTCTTCGCGTTTGATATTTTTAATTTCCCGGGGATGTTCGATATGCTCCAAAAACTTGCTCATGGGTTTACCCAGTTCATTTAATAAGTTCGTTGGACAAAAAAACGGGCGATCTCACGCAGTGGGTCCGCTCGTTGGTCAAAAATTTCAAGACTGGCGATTCCCTCCTCAATAAGCTGTTCCGATTTACGCCGGGACTCTTCAAGACCATACAAAGCAGGGTAGGTCGCTTTTTCTTTATCAATGTCGCTCCCGATATCCTTTCCTAATTTTCCCTGGTCACCAACAATATCTAAAATATCATCCACAATCTGAAATGCCAGCCCGATATGAGCCCCGAAACGGGAAAGTGCGGCGAATTGCACGGGATCCGCCTGGCTCAGAATCGCCCCGCAACGGATGCAGGCCCGAATCAGAAACCCGGTTTTATAAATGTGGATATATTCCAGGGTTTCAGGATCGATGGGTTTGCCCTCAGACTCCAAATCGACCACCTGCCCACCGATCATTCCCGCGGTACCCAGGGCATCCGACATCTCGTGGGCCGCCCGCAACAACTGGCCAGCCGGAATGGAGTCCATCAAGGCACCATGCGTCATCAGGTAAAACGCCCGGGTCAGTAACGCATCCCCGGCAAGAATTGCAACAGACTCCCCAAAAATTTTGTGATTTGTTAGTTTCCCCCTCCGAAGATCGTCATTGTCTAGAGCAGGAAGGTCATCATGAATCAGGGTGTAAGTGTGGACGAATTCAACGGCGACCGCAAAAGGAAGGATCGAACGCCGGTCTCCTCCTACCGCTTCGGCCGCCGCAACTACAAGAATGGGCCGCAGTCTTTTTCCCCCGGCGAGGACGCTATATCGCATCGATTTGTGAATCGATTCAGGATAGCCATCGGCGTCAGGTAAAAAATCGAGGATTCCCTTTTCGATGAAATCTCTGGCTTCGGAAAAATACTTCGAAACGGACAAATCCTCTTGTTTCAAAAGAGTGGATTAGTAAAAAGATCCTAATTTCTGCTAGTGAAATACTAACATAAATTTACCTACAGTCAACTTTATTTGCATGCCGCAAAGAGACCAGAAACCCTTTAATTATTATAACGTTATCATAAATTCTCCCGCCTTTTGAAAATAAGACCGGAAGGGCAAAGTTTACCAAAGCCCATTCGTATTTCTCCCACCCGCCCCCCGGGTCCCCCCCGGCCTTCGCTGAAACCTTGCCCGCCGGGATTATTTTTAAGATCCGGATTTCCAGTGTTTTTAATTTCCTCCGTTAAAGAAACAAATGACCTTTATTTTCTGGGATACCCCCCTTATCATGGATCTAACAGAATTACGCCCAAATCGGAAAAGACGGAATTGTTTCCTTTGGGGCCAAGCGAACCCCATAATTTTCTTGAGAACGCACTATCACTAACTGAGGATCGAATTCCATGCATAGTCTTGTCAGCACGTGGGTGGGGTACGTCAGCCTGATCTGCTTTCTGTTAGCCTACTCCCTCGTTGTTCTGGAAGAAAAAATCCACATGCGCAAATCCAAACCGGTCATCCTGATCGGTTGTCTCATGTGGGCTCTGATCGGGATTTATGAGAAACAACACGGGGGCGGCCACGCGCACGAATTTGTTACCGAGCTGATTGCCGAAATCGGCGAACTGTTCTTTTTCCTCCTGGTCGCCATGACCTATATCAACACCCTGGACGAGCGCAACATTTTCAAGGCGCTCCGGGCCCGGCTCCTGCGCAGGGGATTCGGGTTCCGCAAGCTGTTCTGGGCGACGGGGCTCATCACCTTTTTGCTCTCTCCCATGGCGGACAACCTGACCAGCGCCCTGCTGATGGCCACGGTGGCCATGGCTTGCGGCGGGGGTAACCGGGCCTTCATCGTGCCCGCGTTCGTCAATATCGTGATCGCCGCCAACGCCGGCGGCGCCTGGAGCCCCTTCGGAGACATCACCACGCTCATGGTATGGACCACCGGAAAAGTCCACACCCTGGAATTTCTTTATCTCATGATTCCCTCCATTGTTAACTGGCTGGTTCCGGCCCTCATCATGTTTCCCTTCATCCCCAATGAAAAACCGGATGGAGCCCAGGAAGTCATCGAGCTCAAACCCGGCGCCAAGGTCATCGTGGGTTTGGGCATCAGCACCATCGCCACCGCCGTATGCTTCCACCAGTTCCTCCACCTGCCGCCCTTTTTGGGGATGATGCTGGGCTTGGGACTCCTCATGTTCTGGGGGTATTATCTGAAGCGATGGGGGGAGCGGGAATTTCTCCAGAAGCTGGGAGTTGACAAGGACCGGCGAAGCCATCCCCGGTTCGATATTTTCAAGAAAGTCGAGGGCGTGGAGTTCGACACTCTGCTGTTTTTCTTCGGTGTACTCACCGCCGTGGGAGCCCTGCAGTACCTCGGTCATCTGGCTCTGGTCAGCCATATCCTCTATGACACCATCGGGCCCACGATCTCCAATATCATCGTCGGTATTCTCTCCGCGGTCGTGGACAATATCCCGGTCATGTATGCGGTTCTCAAGATGGATCCCTCGATGGGCCTGGATGAATGGCTCCTGATCACGCTGACCACTGGGGTGGGGGGAAGTTTGCTTTCGGTGGGATCGGCCGCCGGCGTGGCGGTGATGGGAGTTGATCGCAAGAATTACACATTCATGACCCACCTGAAGTGGACACCGGCCATCTTTGCGGGTTACGCGGCCAGTATCATCGCGTGGTATCTGGTGACCATGGGTTTGCGTTGACCCACAAGGGCGCGCCACAAGCTTCATGAAGGTAAGGGATACGGCTTACGCCGCCCCCCCCTCCGGGAGCCCGGAGGGGGGGCAGAGACGCTGTCGATTTGCCCCCTCGTGCGGCCGCCTCTCAGGAGTGTTTTTTCAATTTTCCAAATCTTTCAAGGTCGGTCATCAATCGGGCCACGGCTTCCAGATCCACCGATTCAAACCGCTTGCAAAGCTGGACAAACGCATTGAGGATGTCCGTCGCGGTGATGATGCCGACCAATTGTCCTTTTTGAACCACGGGCAAGGCGCCGATTTTCCGTTTGGCCATGATGGCCGCCGCGTCTGCCGCCCGTTCCTCCGGTCCGGTGGTCATGACCCCACGCTTCATGATCGTCCTCACTTTGCGCGTGGAGATCGTCACCGTCGCCCCATCTTTACGTTTGACGACTTCCTTTCGGGGCCCCAGTACCTTTTTCAAATCCCGGTCCGACAGGATCCCCACCAACTTCCCCTTTTCCATCACCGGCAGATGGCGGATGTTTTCGAAATTGAACAGAACAAACACCCGGTCCAGATCGTCGTCGGGAGAAACCGTCAGCACCTCATTCGTCATCAGATCCTTAACCTTCACAACGCCTCCTTTGGGTAGTTAGAGATTCCCCCCGGCAAATTTTATCCCAATTTCCGGTTGATCGTAAGTTGAATTTTATTCCCGGACGGTCAGGCCCGGGCGAGGGTGAAAACGTCTACTCTGGCCGCCCCGGCCCGCTTGAGAACTTTTGCCGCTTCATTCGCGGTGGCCCCGGTGGTCATTACGTCGTCCACGAGGAGCACGCGAATCCCGTCCATCGCACCGCCCGGTCCGGGCTCGAAGGCACCGATGATGTTGCGGGTGCGGTCCTGCCGCGACTGTTTCGCCTGGGTCGAAGTTTCCTTGATCCGAACCAGTCCGCCGCTCTCCAGGGGAAGGTCCAGGCATCTCGCGGTTTCCCGGGCAATAAGGTAGGCCTGGTCGAATTGCCGCGCGCGTAGTTTATGGACATGCAAGGGGACCGGGACCACCCGGAAACCCGCGTAATTTTCCACCCCCTCGCCTTCCCAATACCCTGAAAGAAGGTAAAAAATATCCCGGATGACGCCCGGTTGGGGGCGGTACTTGAAATGATGAATCAAGGCTTTCAACTCTCCCGTGTAAATCCCCAGGGAACGAGCCCGGTCAAAAACGAACGGGGAGGTCCGGCAGGCACCGCATTCGAAGTCGGCCGATGGGTATTCATAGGAAATCTCCGCGGGGATTCCGCAACGAAAACAGTAGGGCTTCCGGATGTAGCGAATATTCTCCCGGCACAGGCGGCACAAATAATCCCCGCCTCCGTTTCGATCGCCGCCGCAAAACACGCAGGGCTGGGGAAACAGGAGATTCAGTCCCAGCCCGGCCCACTCTCGCAACCATCGAAAACCGGTTTCTTTTTCTGGATCCAATTCATTCACCCCGATCATGCATCTCCCACTCGCCACAATTGGGTGTTATCCGACAACACGTGCTTCGCCACAACCTTCAACGATTGCCGGGTCATCCCCTCCGGAGACAAAAGGTCGAAACTGTAAAACGCCATCTGCGGGGGAAACAGGTCGTTGGGCGCATATACCACCCAGTTGACCTTATCCTTTCGCAAGTTCCGCCCGTCCCGAAATAGACCGGTGTAAGTCGTCATCGAAACCTGGGCTTTCCGATCATAGAGATAATACCGGAGCATCGACTCCCGCCGGGCGGAAACCAGCAGGACGACACGGTTGCCCTGTTCCAGATCCCGTTCCAGAATGCGAACCACTTGGCCGATGTCCCGGTCGAATCCCGCATGGTATTCGAGAATGTTCCCTATTTCCCGATGTTGCGCAAAATTCAGGTTGAGGGCCAGCACCAGCCACAAGGGGAGGACCGCAAGGGCCATACTCCAACCCCGTTTCGACGCTTCCCCTGCAAAAAACCCGGAGATCCGGTCGGTCAATAACGCCATGAAAAAGACCAGATAAAAATAAACCGGGAGAAGCATCCGCTCGATCAACACCACCTCCCGGGTACTCAGAAGGGCGTAACCGAGGAGGGTGAACAACAGATAAGCGTATGGGAAAATCAGTTCGCGGATCCGGGGAAGGAAATACAAAAGCGATGCCACGCACCCCAGGGCCGCGGGGATCTGGAAATAATATTCCCGCAACAGCCGGTACAGGAGGGACGGAAAATCTCCCAAACCGAACCCGGCATGAAGCGGCCGATTGTAAGCCTGCACTCCCTTAAAACTGAGCCAGGGGTCCCCGCTCTGAACCCAGTTGAACACCAGCCACGCGGCAGGCGCCACCATTAACAAGGCCACGCATCCCCATCCCCTGAGAAGACCAAGCCCCTTCCCCTCCCTTAACCTCCACCCAAGCATCCCCATTACGGGAATCAGGAGAATGAACGGCTCGGGCCGGGAAAGACCCGCGAGAGCCAGGAGAACACAGCCACCCACAAAACGGGAACGGCAATAACAATAAAGCGACCAGATCAAAAAACAGGCGGCGAACACGAGGCTGTTGGCGCTCAGCACCTGCCAGTATAAAACCGGAGAGAGCACCACGATCCCCCATCCCAGGACCGGGGCTCCGGGTGTCTTGCAAAACAACGTCAACAGGGCATATAAACCCGAACAGGTGAGGGCGCCGAAAACGGCGGCAAGAAGGGGAAATCCTTCGGGACGGTCCATTCCTCCCAGGACCATTCCCAGCCCCAGTTCCAGGATTTTATTGGGATCTCCCGCAAGATGGCCATCGAGAAGCAACCGCCCGGCAAGGAGAATCCCCCATTCATCGGTATCGATGGACAGGTCCTGGGCCAAAATGCGAATTACAAAATGACAAAACGGGATTATTGAGAACAGGAACAGTTGACGCGAGCCCATTGAGTGCTCCAACCGCAAGAGGAAGAATCGAGCCACCTTCAAAAATACCATCCCGACAACTGCGGGCAGGATCGAGCAATCCTCGAAAATACCACTCCGACAACACAGGGAAGGATCCGCCGTCAAACCCACGTTCCGGTACCTTCCCGCCCGTTTTTAACATATTTTCCACCGCAAAATTATGATAAAGTTACGACTTTCCCATTTTTGAATCCACGCAGATGAAACGAAACCAGGACATCGTAAAACTTACCGAAAAACACATCGCCTCCACTTATGGACGGTACCCGATCGCCCTGGTGAGGGGAAAAGGCACCCAATTGTGGGACCGGTCGGGCAAACAATACACCGATTTTGTCAGCGGACTCGCGGTGGACAATTTGGGCCATTGTCATGCCGCGGTGGTAGAGGCCATCCGCAAGCAGGCCGGCCTCCTGCTTCACGTCTCCAACCTCTACCACATTCAACCCCAGGCGGAGCTTGCGGCGGATCTGGCCGAGGTGTGTTTTGCCGACAAGTTTTTCTTTTGCAACAGCGGGACCGAGGCGAACGAAGCCGCCATCAAGCTGGTGCGGAAATATTTCCACGACCGGGGCAAAAAACAACACGAGATCATCACCATGGATTACTCCTTCCACGGGAGAACCCTGGGCAGTTTGTCGGCAACGGCACAAAAAAAATTCCACACCGGATTCGCTCCGTTGTTAAATGGATTCAAGTACGTCCCCTTTGATAATCCCCAAGCGGTGGAGAAAGCCGTCTCGGCAAAAACCTGTGCCGTGCTGGTGGAGCCCGTCCAGGGAGAGGGGGGCGTCAATTTGGCCGCGCCGGATTATTTCATAAAGTTGAAGAAGATTTGCCAGGCGCACAAGATTCTGCTGGTCTTCGACGAGGTGCAAACCGGTTTTGGGCGAACGGGAACCCTGTTTGCCTACGAACAGGTTGGGGTCACCCCCGACCTGATCACCCTGGCCAAGGCGCTGGGGGGCGGAGTGGCCATCGGCGCGCTGGGAGGAACCCGGGAAGTAATGGACACGTTCGTTCCCGGAACCCATGCCGCGACCTTCGGCGGAAATCCACTCGCCTGCGCGGCCGCACGGGCTTCCCTTCAGGTCCTGACACGAAAAGGTTTCCTGGAAAAATCCGTCCGCACCGGACAATACTTTCTCGAACGGCTCATTGAGGTCGCCGCCCAGTTCCCCATGGTTCGGCAGGTAAGGGGAATGGGATTGATGCTGGCTATGGAACTGAATCAGTCCGGATCCGGGGTGGTGTTCGATTGCATGCGCCAGGGATACTTGATCAATTGTATTCAGGACAGGATCCTCAGATTCATTCCGCCTCTCATCGTGACTAAAAAAGAAATCGATGGATTGATCGAGGCGATGAAAGTGAGTCTTGGCAAACTCAAATCGTAGAGTTTTCACCATGAAACGCGATTTCCTGAAATTGAATGACTTGTCACGCGACGAGTTCGAGGCCCTGTTCGAAAAAAGCGCGGAAGTGAAGGATAAACGGGTCCGGAACATCCCCCACCAACCGCTCAAAGGCAAATCGCTGGGGATGATTTTTGAAAAACATTCCACCCGGACCCGCATCTCGTTCGAGGTGGGAATGTTCGAACTCGGCGGTCATGGACTGTTGCTCGACTCCCGGCAAATGCAATTGGGCCGCGGCGAAAGCATCGAGGACAGCGCCCAGGTTCTCTCCCGTTACCTGCACGGCATCATGATCCGGACTTACGAGTTCGAAAAGGTGGAAACTCTCGCACGGCATGCCACCATTCCGGTCATCAACGGGCTTACCGACCTCAACCACCCGGTCCAGGTGCTGTGCGACTTGTTCACGATTCGTGAGAAACGGGGCAAGGTGGATGGGATCAAGGTGGCTTACGTCGGGGATGGAAACAATGTGGCATATTCCTGGGCCATGGCGACCCTTATCTTTGACATTCAATTGTCGGTCGCCTGTCCCGGTATGTACCAGTTGAAAAAAGAGGACCTCCCCGAAACTTCGGCCCGTATCGAGCTTCTGGAGGATCCCTACCGGGCGGTCAAGGACGCCGATGTGATTTACACCGACGTTTGGGTCAGCATGGGGCAGGAAGAAAGCGAGGCTAAAATCGAGCGATTGAAGCCCTACCAGATCAATCAGAACCTGGTGAACGCCGCGGGAAAGGAAGTTCTCGTCATGCATTGTCTTCCCGCACACCGCGGTCTCGAAATTACCGCGGACGTGTTGGATGGCCCCTGCTCCATCGTTTTCGATCAGGCGGAAAACCGCCTGCATGTGCAAAAGGCCCTGATGGAAAAATTACTCACATGAATGACTCGTCCGTCATCGGGTTCCGTCGTTGCCACGCTCCGCGTTTGGGCGAACCGGATTTTTGAGATCCCCTCGATTCGATTAGTGTTAAAATGTTCGCTCAACATTTTTCCTGCGCCGGGAGCCTCGTTCCGCATGCTTTCGATCCGAACTCGAAAGTGGTTTGCCCCTGAGATATTGAAATCCTTCCCCTGTTCATTCCTCCGGTCCTCCGGCATTTCCCTCGCGGTTATCGTGACCACCTTCGGTCTTCTCTCGACATCGGTCCGGGCCGAGGACAACGCGCTGAATGCGGAGGAAACAAGGACCCTTCGTAATCACCTGGTGGCAACAGCGCAGAAAGAGCAGGTTCTGGATGAGGCCATTCGCGAACTGATGTCCCAGCCGGCCACCCCGGAAAGCACAGCGCTCGCCCAGGAACTTGAATTGCAAAAGGATCGGTTGGAACAGGAATTTGAATCCATGGCAACCCGGCTCAACCTGGAATCGACCCGTCCCAAAGGAACCGGCAAGCCCGACTGGTTCAAGGAATTGGAAGATTTGACCCTGCCGATCCTCAGATCCATCCGGGAGATGACGGAAAAACCCCGGACCATCGACGCGCTGAAATATCAAACCGAAGTCATGGAAGCCCAGATCCCGGAATATGAATTGGCCCACAAGCATCTGCTCGAATTAAAACAATTGGAAAGCAACACCGGAGGCAAAGCCGCCGATGGCAATTATCTGCAACGCTTGCAGGACCTTCTTCCCAAATATGATCCGGAAGTCCTCAAGCTCAAAATCAGAAAAAACCGGGAGAATATAGAGCGGCTCAGTTCGTCGGACAAGTCTCTCATCGAAACGGTGACCGATGAAATCAGGAATTTTTTCAAGAACCGGGGCCGAAATCTGATCGTGACCGGCTTCACCTTTTTCGGATTGTGGTGGATCCTCACGCGAATCCGGAAGTGGGTGGTGGGAACCCGGTTGCTTTCCAGCCTCAGCCCAGGTTTCAGCAAGCTTTTTTCCGCCGGGTACAACCTGTTCGCCATAACCTTTTGCCTCGCGGCGGCAATGGGTTGCCTGTTTTTCTTCAACGACTGGCTACTTATCAGCGTGCTGGTGATGATCCTGCTCCTCGGGATTTGGACCTCGCGTCAATGGATTCCCAAATTTTTAAAGGAAATCAAATTCATCCTCAACCTGGGAACGGTGCGCGAAGGGGAACGGATCATCTGGCAGGGAATTCCCTGGCAGGTCGTGGATATCGGTCTGTTCGCCACCCTGAATAACGAACGCCTCCAGGGCGGAGAGATCAAACTCCAGGTCAGCGAGTTGATCGGTCTCCACTCCCGGCCGGTCTTTCCGGGTGAACCTTGGTTTCCCACCCGCCCGAACGACTGGGTCCTCCTGGCCGACGGAAGCTATGGGCGCGTGGAAAACCAGACGTTGGAACAAGTGGTTCTCGTACTCAAAGGTGGGTCCAAAAAATATTTTTCCACCATCGATTTTCTCCACCAGAATCCGGTAAATTTCTCGGACGGCTTTCGATACTGCATCGAGTTCCGCCTCGAGTATTCGCTTCAGGATAAAATCTGCAACGAAATCCCCGCCTTGTTCGCCGCGGGACTCCGTAAAAAGTTACACCCCCGGTTCGAGGGTTCCGCTCCCGAATTTTCCCGTCTTTCGGTGACGTTCGATCACGCCGATTCCAGCGCGTTGAATCTGGCGGTGATCGTCCATCTCGACGGCCGATGTGCGGAATTCCATGAAGAATTGAAACGGGAAATCCAGGGAACCCTGGTCCAGATCTGCAACGAAAACGGGTTCGTTATTCCCAACGAACGGCTCACCATTAACCTCGCCCGGGGAGAGGACGAGTCTTCTCCTCTCGCCCTCCGGGAAGAAAGCCCCGCTCCGAAAAACCGTGTTTAAATTCGAATTGATCCGTTCTCACAGTCATTCACAGGCACGATTGGGAAAAATCCATACGCCCCATGGAACCATCGATACCCCCGCCTTCATGCCGGTCGGAACCCAGGCCACCGTCAAGGCACTCACTCCGGAGGATTTACTCTCCTGCGGCGTCCAGGTGATCCTCGGCAATACCTATCACCTGTACCTCCGGCCCGGGCATGAGATCATCCAGAATCTGGGCGGACTGCACCGGTTCATGAACTGGAACGGTCCCATTCTCACCGATAGCGGGGGATTCCAGATCTTCAGCCTCAACAAACTCGCCCGGGTGACCGAGGAAGGGGCCACCTTTCAGTCCCACCTCGATGGGTCCAGTCATTTTTTCACTCCCGAGAAAGCCATCGAAGTGCAGACCTCGCTGGGGTCCGATATCATCATGCCTCTCGACGAACCTTTGGCTTATCCCGCCACCTGGGCCGAGGCGGAAGCTTCTCTGAAGCTATCCACCCGATGGGCCTTGAGATGCCGGGAGGCGCATCGTTCTCCTTCGCAGGCTTTGTTCGGGATCGTTCAAGGGGGAATGTTCAAGGACCTGCGGGAGCAAAGCGCGGAGCAAATCGTCGCGCTGGATTTTCCAGGTTACGCGATCGGCGGTTTGAGCGTGGGAGAAGACATCGAGTTGATGCGGGAGATGGCCCGTCACACGGCTCTGCTTCTCCCCGAAAACAAACCGCGGTACCTGATGGGCGTGGGTACCCCCGCCGACCTGCTGGCGGGATCGGGAATGGGAATCGACATGTTCGATTGCGTCATGCCGACCCGGAACGCGAGGAACGGCACCTTGTTTACCGCGAAGGGGAAAATCAACATCCGGAACGCGCGGTTTAAAACCGATCCCAATCCGGTGGACCCAAACTGCGATTGCTATACCTGCCGCAATTTTTCCCTCGCCTACCTGAGGCACCTGTTTTTAGCGGACGAAATCCTGTCCATGCACCTCAATACCCTGCACAATATCGCCTTTTACCAGCGATGGATGAAAAACATCCGCGACACAATCCGCGCAGACCGGCCTTTCGATCTGGCCTGGACAGACGATCCTGCCGTCACGCCGGGACATCCAGAATTCCCTTGATCTTGAATTCGTTCACCGAATAACCCGACCGGGGGGAGATGGAAGACTGAATCGCGGCTTTCATCAATTCCACTTTCTCGGGATTCAAAACCTCAAACAGGCGATTGAAGATCGATTCGGGAAAATACAGAGTGACATCGAGTTTTGCCCTCTGGTAAACGTACCGGTAACCCGACCGCATGGGATTGGCCCGGTGAGGCCGGTAGTCCACCTTTCCCTCCAGCATGGAGGGCGCGATGTCCTTCCATTCATCTCCCAGGGCAAGAAGATTCTGCCGCAGGAGCGATAGCAGTCGGCCTTCTTCCGGCAATTCATAAGTGTAACTGGTCATGGGTTCGACAGGTAAAATCCGGTTTCGTCAGGGTCTATAATTGCGGACGGGCCGCATCAACGCGGCGAAAGGGCCCTGGCCCGGATGGCCA
>Ga0210019_1003064_pt1 | contig 15625 bp, 17 predicted proteins | sample CryGeyCG2114_020_2_FD_183969 | JGI IMG/M metagenome (GOLD analysis project Ga0210019, IMG submission 183969) | Groundwater microbial communities from aquifer - Crystal Geyser CG11_big_fil_rev_8/21/14_0.20 (SPAdes) (version 2) | ecosystem: Environmental > Aquatic > Deep subsurface > Groundwater ...
AGTACGAAAGCTCTGGAAGCTGGGAAGAAAGGACGCGAATACCGCTTGTTTTGACGTAAATAGAGATGGAGAGCTCATCGTCAAAGAGGGGAACTATCAATATAATATCTTTGATTTGGTGCGCAAGGTAGGCTCGCCGGTAGAGGTCTTTTTGCCCTTTATTCTAGAGCAGCGCCTCGAACATCTCTTCGACACACTTAAGGAGCAGGCGCGAGAGACCGGGTATCGCGGCAAATACTACTATCACTATCCCATGAAGGTGAATCAAAATAAGGAGTTTGTTTTGACGTTGGTTGCCGAAGGTGCGCATTTAGAGGTAGCGTCATCTAACGAATTGTGGCTGGTACAGCGTTTATGGCAAGAAGAGAATTTTTCTAGCAAAATCCGCGTACTTTGCAACGGGCCGAAAACACCTGAATATCTCAAACTTATTCATAAACTCGCAGATAATAATTTAAGCATCGTGCCGATTGTCGAGAATTTGGATGAGCTCGATCTTTTAAAAGATTTTAAGGGAGATATCGGTGTGCGCATTAATTTAAAGACAAAGGTAAAATCGCACTGGGATAATAAGTTCGACCGTTTTGGTTTAACTTCTGAAGAGATTTTAGAAATTGGTAAGTTTAGAAATTTAAAGATTCTGCACTATCACATCGGTTCGCAAATCGAGCGCGAGCGCGATATGATCGCACCTTTAACCGAAGCTTTTAAAACCTATGCCGCTTTAAAAAAGAAGAATCCAAGTTTAGATACGATTGATGTCGGAGGCGGACTTGCAGTTCCGTATGAGAAGAAGCGCCTCTATAAATTGGATCGCGTCGTGAATCGCCTTTTGACGACGATGGTAGAGCTTTCTGAAGAAGCAAAGATTGCTCAGCCAAATGTAATTGTAGAGTGGGGACGTTACATTACTGCGCCTGCACAGTTCACGGTGTATAAAGTCGTTGCCGAAAAGCAGATGGAAAAGGCGCCGGTGAGCAGCTGGTATATTGTTGACGGAAGTTTTATGAACGATTTGCTCGACACTTGGGCGCTGCATCAAAAGTGGCACATCGTTCCCGTAAATGGATTGGATGCCGAACATCGTAAGCGTGTATGGCTGGCAGGTTTGAGTTGCGATGCCGACGATCAGTATACGGCGAGCGAAGGATACTTACTTATGCCGCGCATGGATGATATGCGGCCCGGGGAAGATCTCTATATTGCAATTTTAGATACTGGCGCATATCAGGACGCATTTGCATCGCATCACTGTCTGCTCGGATCGCCTACTAAAATTGTATTGCAGAACGGCCTGCTTTCGGTGGCACGAAAAAAAGAGGGGCCGCAAGAAATTGGAAAGTTGTTTGGCTGGTAAGCCCCACGTCCGCGCGGATTTATAGCGCTTATCGCTGTGCTGCCGTAATTTTTCTTGCGATCGCAATGAACGCCACGAGAATAAAGCCGGCGACGATGAGAAGTGAAGCGCGCGGTACGCGGTTTGGATTTGTTGGTGCTTCGATATTAAGCCGGAAGTTTTGCGTAGTCTCTTCGCCGCCCTGCGTCGCAAATCGTGCAGTAATATCGTAATCGCCGTCGTGCGGGAAGACGTATGTAAAGAGCGCTTGATTATTTTGCGGAGCGAGATGCCCGGCAAATAAGACCTCTTCTTCTAGAGTAATTCGAGTCCAAATACTTGTGAGCGGTACGGGTTCGCTGGTTATGCGCTCTGTTATGCCGAGCGCCAGCGAGGTCTGCCCGCCAGCTTCGGGCGTTGCCGGATCGTAGCCAAAATCTATAATATAAGTACCATCGTCGGTTGCTATGTCTTGTCCCCCCACCAGATGAGCAGCAGCAACTTGTATGCCTAACAAGATGCCGATAGCGCTGACCGCCACGATTCCTATCGTAAATTTTCGTATGTTCATAGCTGGAGTTTATCACAGATCGTGGTAGAATCGCGATCTATGCAGAGTATGCAGGAAATTCAGGAGTATCTGAGGGCGCATAAGCTCCCCGAGTTTCGCGCCAAACAGATTTTGCAGGCGGTCTACAAAGAGGGGAAGGGGAGTTACGATGAAATTGCTGTGCTGCCGAAGAATTTGCGCGAACAGTTCGCGCGCGATTTGCCGATTCTCTGTTTCGAAAAGACAAACGAGGTGCGCAGCAAGAGCGGAGATACCGTAAAGACCCTCTTTAAACTTCACGATGGATTACTTGTCGAAGGCGTCTTGATGCGATTTAAGAATGGCCGTAATTCGGTGTGTATTTCCAGTCAAGTCGGTTGCGGTTTAAAATGCACATTTTGTGCTACCGGTACCATGGGATTTACGCGCAATTTAACTGTAGAAGAAATTGCCGATCAGGTGTTGTATTTTGATCAGATGTTAAAGAGCGAGCAGGGCGCGCGCGTTACGCATGTTATCTTTATGGGAATGGGGGAGCCGTTTTTGAATTATGATAATGTGATTGGCGCAATTCGTACGCTCAATGATCCGGACTGCCTGAATTTGGCTGCGCGCCATATTACGGTCTCTACTTCCGGTATTGTGCCGAGTATTAATAAGCTTGCCGATTTTCCTCTGCAGGTAAATTTGGCGGTGAGTATCCATGCTCCGAATCAAGAGTTGCGCGAGAGCATGATGCCAATTGCAAAAGCATATAAGCTCGACCAGCTGATTGCGGCGTTGAAAGCATACGGCGACAAAACGAAGCGCCGAATTTCTTACGAGTATGTGATGCTCTATGATAAAAATGATTCGCCGGAACTTGCACGCCAACTCGCAGAGCTTATTCGCGGCCAGCGTGCGCACGTGAATCTTATTCCGTATAACGAAACATATTTAGGATTTAAGAATGCCGGTAAATCGCGCATCGACCATTTTCGTGAGATTTTAGAGTCCTATAAAATTCCAACTACTGTTCGTGTTTCACTTGGCCAAGACATAAGCGCAGCCTGCGGCCAGCTTGCGGTAGAAGAAAGAAAGCCGCCACGTCCGCCAAGCGTGGTGCCGATTGTGCAGTAATTATGCGGCTTTCTTTGCGCGCGCATCTATTTTCTGAAAGCGTTCGGGTAATTCTTTGCGCTGCAGCTCTGGACGATGTCCCCAGCTCTTAAGTAAAGCTAAGTGAGTTTCTGCTTCACTGTGTATCCATTTATAACGCTGCACGATTTTACGACCTTCGTCAGGTGATTTTGCTTTCTGAAGTTCATCAATTTCATATTCAGGAAGATCGTTTAATAACGCTTCGTATTCTTTCATGGTCTCTTCATAGAGTCGCGGCAAGGCATTGTAAAGTGGGAAGCGTTGATGGTCGTGCTCAAAGAGCAACCATGGTAAGAGACGCAGAGTTGTTGGAAAGAGTTTTTTGCAGCGCCGTACCAGCCCTAAATTTCTTTGCGTAGCAATATTGTGAGAGGTATCAGCCATCTTCACGAGCATAGTCATATAGTAAATAGGGTGTTCTCGTTTTTGTTCTAAGAAGCTTGCACTATATATAATTAGGCGGTCGATTTTTTTGAAGAAATCCTTGTTGCTCCCCAGATTTTCAGCGATCTCTTCTTGTGGTGGTATTGGAAATCGTTTCATTGTTTTATTCGGTTCACGCGACTTATCAGTACCTGCAGCAGCTGAATCTGCTGTAGGTTGCAAGATGCTCATCGTGCGCTCTGCACCAAAGATATTTTGCTGTATGGCAGATTGGAATTGTCGCTCACTCATCGGTTCATTCTTAGAGAGAGCTGCCAATGCTTTTGTAAGATTGGTGAGTTGACGTCCCTTTAAGAGTTCGTAGCGTTTTCGGAATTTTTCGCTTGGAATATCAAAACCACTGATAATGAGTTGATTGATACTTGTGTCAGGGCGGTTAGCTCGCGGTTTAACAAAGTTATGAATAACATATTCAGAACTTAATTCAGTATCTTCTGCCAGATCGTGCAGTGCGGCAAGCATTTCGAGTTCTACCGGCATAGAAAGGTGTTTAGGTATGTCATCATTAGCTACAAGAAAGGGGACAACATCGTAGTACAATGAGCCTGCAGCTTCTGCGGGGTGGAAAATATAGGGAACACCTTCTGCATCGCGAACCCGTTTTTGTTTTTGTTCATGATGAGCTCCCTTTGCATATGATATGCCTTGTCGCAGGCTATCGAGTGCATATAACATACGTAAGCGAGTGAGTATTTCTCCACGCAGCGGATGGTCAAGCGGGAGGATTGGCGGGCGTGCCTTTGCCGCCGCAATTTCTTCGCGAGTTGCCTTCTGCATTTTGAGCTCTGCACTATCTCTGGGTTTCTCGAGCAACAATTCATAATACAGGCGCAATGCGGCAAAGTAGTCCTTGTCTTTTTTATATAGAGATTCCCGCGAATCGGCTTCTGTAATCTTCCATCGTTCAAAATCAGTGAGCGGTTTTTCCCACCAATTAGTAGGAGGTCGTTCTTCTCTTCGAAGAAATTGTTGTACGCGTTCTGCGAGGTTTTTTTGAATTTTTGCGGGATCACTAATGACCGCTGCAGTTGCTCTTTGGAATTTACTTTGTACATCGATGGCTGTTTGTTCTAGTGCATCTTTGGCAGATAAATCTGTTGTTTTGGGTGCTCTGCTCCAATCGTCCAACAGTTTACGAATTGCATTCTGCCACTGTGCCTGTATTTGCAGTACTTTGTTCCAAAGTCCTGCAAGTCTCTCTCGATGTACATCAGGAATGGACCCACTAAGATTTTCAAATCTAAGTTCCTCAGGAATTTCCATAAATTCCCGCTCGCTTTCCATAAAAAAAGCACGCTCAAATGTAAAACACTCGTCGGGGTTATTTGTTAATGGCCAGCACCTGTGGAGCATTGCCGCATATCCAATCTTGAGCGTTGAATCCTCGGGGTGCTGTCTATGATCTGATGTTTTGAGGGCGTCGGGACTCATGAGTTTAGGACGATGCAAAGATGCGACTATACGACCATAGCCGTAATTCGTCAAATTATCGTGGCAAAAGCGCTTGCTAATAGGCAAAAAGCTGTTTTTATAACTAAGCAATAAGAAGGCGCCTCTGGAGGTGTATACTATACGCATATGAAACAAACTAACGACCGTGTCGACCGCTATCTTCGTACTGTTCATAAGCTTGGAACACCTTGCTATATTTATGATGGTGATATTATTAAACGCCAATATTCTCGCCTCAAAGAGGCGCTGCCGCGCTGTGAAATTCTCTACTCATTACGTGCAAATCCGCACCCCGATGTTGTCTATTTGTTGCGGAATGTTGGTGCCGGTGCCGATGTTTTTTCGGAAGGGGAGTTGGAGCGTGCTCTGCGTGCCGGAATTTTGGCGCACAACATAAGTTTTGCGGGACCGGGGAAGACCGAAGACGAACTGCGCATGGCCATTGGTACCGAGGTCGCCGCTATTGCCGTTGAGTCGATACAAGAGTTAGAGCTGTTGAATGCATTGGCAAGACAGATGGGAACCCAGGCACATATTACATTGCGTATTGGCACGGGGAAGTTTGGTATAGATGAAGAGCAGTTGCCGGAATTTTTGTCACAGTATCAAAAATGCACCAATGTCATTTTCGATGGATTGCACTTTTCGACACATGCAGTTCCGCTTGATGCGCAAGATTTGCTCGCAAAATTTAATCATAATTTAGAATTTGCCCAGCGTATACAAAGAGAGGCCGGTCGTCCTTTTAAAATCATTAATCTTGGCGGAGGATTTTGTATCCCAATGTTTCCGGGTGAAAAGGCACTCGACCTGACTGTATTCAAAGATTTTGCACCCCACAAAATGTTTCCTCAAACGCGCTTTTTTATAGAAGCAGGCAGATACCTTACCGGTCCGGCCGGTGTGTATATTGCAAAAGTACTCTACACAAAAAAATCTCGCGATACTGAATATATTATTATTGATGGCGGTATGCATCAAAATGCATTTGCATGTGGTTTGTATGCAAAGACTGCACCACGAAATTTTGATATTCGTATTTTAAATAAAATCAATGCAAAGCCCGAACGGACATACAGCATTGCAGGTCCCCTGTGTACCTCGTTCGATACCCTTGCACGCGATATTCAATTGCCGGAAGTTGTGCCCGGCGATTTGATTTGCGTTTTAAATTCCGGGGCGTATGGATTCTCTATGAGTCCGTTAGATTTTGGCAGCCGTCAACGTCCGCGCGAAATACTTTTGTCAAAGAGTTGAGTTGTTGGAGATGTCCGACTATAATGACGGATGATAAAAATCCTTCATATTTTTTAACCCCAGCTTTTATGATGAAGGGAGCTACAAAATGTCGGTCAGTTATTCTTATTGTTTTAGGAATTCTATTTTTGCTCGGCACGCTCGGCTACTGGCCAGCTTTTACGTTTACAAGATTCTGGCCGCTTTTCCTTATTCTTTGGGGATTGCACGATCTCTTCTGCAAGTGCGGAGGTGATATGTGCGGATGCAAAAAATAAGCGGAGGCAGATAAGCTAAACTGAGAGACTGAATTTTAAAGAGCCCCAAGCGGGGCTCTTTTGTTTTTCTCGTATGTGCAGAAACAATTTGTGCTCTTACATTTAATTCAGAATGGCAAAGCTGAAGAGTACGCGGAACGGTTCGCACCAAATGAGCACGTGATTGTACTTATCGGTATCGGTGCCGGCAGGGAGTGTGTAATTTACATTGCCCTTTGTCGCCTTGAGTTTGCCGAGATCGATATAGTCGCCCGCACTTTTGCTGGCCGAAAGGTACACTTTAAGCAGCGGACCGTTTGCGGTATTGAAATTTTCGAAGCGAAGAATTTTGGAATCGCCGTCTTGAATGAGAATTGCCTTGCCCTCAACATCGTAGACGCTGCGTTGAAAGTTTGCCGATGCAATTACTTGCGGACCTGCCGGTTCTGGAGTTGGCGCAGGAGTTTCGGTTTTTGGTGCGGACTCGCTTTCTGTTGTTTTTGCCGGCATGGGCGACGGCTCATTTTTTACAACTGCTTCGCCCTCTGCATGCTGCTTAAGCATATCCATAAAGCCGGCTTTTGTTTCTTCATCCATTGTTTCCATTACTTTTTCCAGCGCTTGCTCATCCGGCCGCATAACCTTTTCTTTATCACCGGGCTCTTCGGCTGCGTTTGTTTCTTCTACTCCTGGCGTGTCCAGAGGTGATGCTTCATTCAAGACAACTTCATTATTTTGGAAAATAAAATAGTAGGCTGCGTAAATAACACCAACAATAATAATAATGCGAAGAAGTCTTTTCATAGAAATATGAGGTTAATAAGTTAGATACAGCCTAATGTCTCGCTTGCTATTTTGCAAATCGACCAGATTGACCGATATTATAAATCGCCCGGATGTATCCAGCGCCCTAACTCTTTCTCACTATCTACATACCCGCGCAATTCAACCTGCGATCCGCGATGCAGTGCAAAGTGCAGGTGTTGGCGTTCGCCGCCGGCTTCATCAGTAAATCCATCTCCAAGCACGCCAAGTTTTGTGCCAGATGCAATATAATCGCCAATAGTATGATCGATACTTGTAAGATCTACATGGCCGTAGAGCGCTGTGAATACCTCTTCTTCAATATTGCACTCCTGAACAATTACGCCGCCGTAGCCGGTTGCAGTTTGTTTTATTTTTAATGGTCCGCCGCAATATGCAAAAAAGGGAACTTGCGTCTCGCCGGGCAGCGTTTCGAAATCTATGCCGGTGTGAAATCCACGAAAGCGTTCTGGTTGAACAGGGGATGTCGCCGACTCTATAAAGATGCCGAATGGTTTTTTTGTAATACGCGATGCCGCCGATACTGCAGCTTGATCTTCTATTGGCATGTGCAAACTTGCACGATCATTATCAAAAATGAATGAGTCAATAAACTCCTCGAAAATTGGTGCATCGAGAGCAGGGTTGTACGCAATAACATAAAAAGTACTTGGATTTTTTTTTGTATGGCGAATATCGATCAGTTTATGCCGCTCATTCCTCCATGAAGGCTGCTGCGGAAAATGAGATACGCCGGGCTTTTTCTCTATCTCATATCGTACGGCTGCATGTCCATGCACTTCTGCATTTTCACGCTCCAAAATGGTAACCGTATTGAGTGTTAAAAAAATATTTGCGGAAAATTTTCTAATAAAGATTTGTGATTGCTCCAGGGGCGAAGTTGCCGCTAGCGCCGGATCGTAAATATTTATCGATTCAATACCGGGGATATATGCAATCTGCCATGCTTTAGGAAGTTCTGCAGAAAAACGATAATCATCATTGTACTGTGCAAAATGGTGGCGCGTGGCGATTTTTTTTTCTGGTGCTGGAGTTTCTATTTGCTGCGGCAATTTAGTTTGGTTTGGAATTTGATCTTGCGCCGGCGGTTGTGTTGGGGCGCAGCCGGCAAGAAGCGCGACTCCCCAAAAAGCGGTGATAAAAACAGCGGCAAAAATATTATTTTTCATGAGCTTATTGTAGCTTGAGTAAAAAAATACTTGCTCTATTTGTCGACCAATTTTTCTTCTGTAAAGATGCGTAATACAACATTTTTTGCCATACTCACGCAAGTGAACACTTTTTTTATTCTTAATCCTTTTCACTATGGAGTTTTCAATGACACTTGCTCGTGTGATAGGACCAGTATTGGTTCTCGTATCACTCGGTGCGCTGCTCAACATGAAGCGGTTCATGGGCATGGTCAACGACTTTTTAAAAAATGAAGCGTTGATGTTTTATGCTGGTGTAGTGCATCTTGTCCTCGGTCTTGTGCTTGTTATGAAGCACAACTATTGGGTCGGCAGCTGGGAAGTTATCATTACAATCCTTGTCTGGCTTGTGCTGGTTAAAGGAGCACTCATCGTAGTATTTCCGGAGCAGGCAGTTGAGATTTCAAAATCTTGGAAGAGTAAAAATATGCTCACGTTCTGGGCAGTTGTAGATTTGATCGTGGGCGGTGCATTGATTTATGTTTCGTATCTTGTTTAGAAAAATAAACTAAAAAGGGCCCCAGCACATAAATGTGATAGGGGCTCTTTTGTGTCGTTGTAAAATTAGTGAGTCGTGATAAGTACAGTGAATCGTGGTGAACTTTACTTCTTCGTTTTCTTTGCAGCCTTTTTTTTGACTGTCTTCTTAGCAGGCTTCTTAGCTGCTTTCTTAGCAGGCTTTGCAGCCGCTTTTTTCTTCGCAGCTTTTTTCATAGCCATAGAGTGAAGAAGTTAAGAAATAGAATGAGAAAATTATCTTCTTACTTTTTAATAAATACAAGAGGTACTTTGCGAAATTGCATGCGGCGTTTTAAGTACATCACTATTTAGCTCGAACTCGATATTGAGCTGAAAATAATTTTCAGGAATTAAATAGAAACATCCTGCGCGCTCCCATGTTGCGCCGTCGTCTTCAGTAACAAAGCGAACAAGATTTCCCTCACCACTGCCGGCACCGCGGTCGTCTGCAATATCTACAAAGATCGCATTATCAGCAGTGAATATTCCCACCGGATTGAATTTCATTTTTTGTCCGGGTTGCGCCGGATCGTCAGGATTTTTTACGGTGAAAAATTTGTGCCACGTTTTTCCGAGGTCGGTGCTGCGAAGTATTCCGGCCCATGGTGTTGCATTGCGCGGTACCTCAATATTCCAATTTAAATTCGGCTGGCGAATCATTGCATACATGGAATCGTCATTGCCGACGACCAGTGTTGTTGGATATTGATTTTTATATATGTAATCTGGATAGTTTTTTGGCGGCGCGTTCTGTAAATACGTAAGTTCTAATATGCGCTCGCTATTCGCATCACACGTGCCGCTCTCTTTCGGACACTCCATCTGCATCCATTCATAAAAAGTTGCTGCCGAACCATCGATCGTATGAATTACTCGTTCGATATTGTTGAGCTGTGTCAGTGAATTTTCGACAGGCACCAAAAAACTTTGGCTTCCGCAGCTGGTACTGGCATTGGGAATCGCCCGTCGAATGTCGCGCCAATCCACAAAAGCAATACCGTCGTCAACTTTTATATCGCGCAGTGCGCCTGGACCCGTTTCGGTATCAAACCAAAATGGCTGGAGTCCCCCTTGCTGTTCACTCCGGGTTGGACCATCAAAAAGCTCAAGCATCGCTGCAAATTCGCCGGGCAGTTCGGCAGGCACTTCACGATATACTCCTTCCGTCTTTCCACAATCCTGAAAATTTTCGTTATCACGTTCGCTACTAAAATGGACCGTCACTTCTCGAGTCGGTGTATTTTTTAAACAAGCGGTCAAAGCAATGCCGATTATAAAAACGAGTATTATTTTTTTCATATAAGCAGTATAGCAACTAGAGCGTTTCGTAGTTGTATAAAAAGGGATCGTGTTCACTTGAATTATCCTCTTCCGCTCCACACAAGTCGTCGGGAGTAGTTTCTTTGAGTTTAAAAAGTGCCTGTACTTCTATTTGGCGTACTCGTTCACGAGTCAGATTCATGCGCTCGCCAATTTCTTCGAGATGTAGCCCACGTGTTCCATCAGCGATGTCGAGTGCGCACGAAGCATCTGCTGGCATTTCGTCAGGTCCCTTATCTGGAAAGTTTAATTTTATAGAGCCTGTGACTGGATTACTATCGAGATATAGATTATATCTGCAACCCACGTAAGGACATGGGCGCTCGACATCTATACAATCAGCGCGGGTTTTTGGTCGAGATGTTTCTAAGTCAGTCACTTCATCAGGAAGTACCGCAAGTGCCTCCCGGCGAGCCTTGCGCCTTTCTCTTGTAAGTTGTTTAACCGTAAGCGTTCTGGGCTTTTGGGGCTTCTCGCGCTTTTCAATATCTAATTTAGATTTTGCGTGCATAATTTTTTGTAAAATGACTTATGAGCAATCCATCGTCGATATCGACGAATTCGGTAGTATAGAACGGACTTTTTTCCAGATATTCACGGTAGGATTTTGTGTGTTCGGCAAAATCTTTCATATTATCGGCAACGATAATTGCTCCGTCCGCGAGCTGTGGTTCAAACAATTTAAGATAGTCGAGATACTCTCGTTTGCCTGCATCTATAAAAATAAAATCGGCTCGTGGCTTTTGCGTCTTTAAAAAAGTGATGATGTCGGAGTGGATGCATTCGATTACTTTGTCTAAACCTGCGCGCCGTATATATTCGCGCGCTTCTTCTACTTTGAATTTTTCACGCTCTACGGTCATCACACGGCCACCATATTGCGCAGCAGCTTTCCCGAGCCACAGCGCCGAGTATCCTACACTTGTACCCAGCTCTAAAATTGTGCGCGGTTGCTCGCGCATAACTAACTCGTATAAAAATTCAGCGGTCTTGCGCCCCACAATCCACAGTCCAACATTTACATGCATCTGCCATTTTTTTTGGTATCGCTTTGGAATACCATGTTCGCGGAATTCGCGGTCCAGTGCTTCGATTTCTTTAATTATTTCTAGCATCCGGAATATGCAAGGTAACTAAAGGGGCGATTCTGGTTTGCGCTTCCCAAATTTTAGAATGTACTTCGCCTATATGTTCTTCTTGAAGCGGTACACGAAAGCCAAGAAATTGAGTATGTAATTTAGTTCTAAATTGCTGACAAAGTTCTAAAGCTCCGGAGTTTTGATGAATACTTTCTTCTGTTTCTCCATCGATAATTGCAAATTCTTCAGCTAGATTTCCCGCACTAACAATTCTTTCTGCGCTATCGTTGTAAACTCTGCGAACTGCTGCAACCGTGTAGCGTTGACCTTTTTGAATTCCAGGAATAACCGTAATGTGCGGGTGCGGACCAGGTGTTTCGATTGGAGGATGTGCATCGCGTTGGCTAAATATATTCCGTGCATACGGTTCAATAATAATTCGTTGTAATGGCAATCGAGTATCGGGCTGCTGACGATAAAAGCGTGCCCATGCAACTTTTTGCTGTTCTTCATTACTAACTTGCGTATTTTTCAGGACAGCTCCAATAAACTGCCGCAGCATATCAGCTGTTGATTGTTGCTCTAATGCCAGACGAAATTCTCTTTCTTTCTTGGCAGTTTTATTAAAAACTCTTTTTAATTCCTCAAAGCCTCTGTCACCTAAATGCTCCGCTGGTGTAGCATATCCAAATGACATCCAGCGTTCGCCAGCTTCTGCCGGGCCACGAAATTGTTTTGGTAGTTTGACCATAAGGTCAGCAGTATACGATTTTCTTGCTCTACGTCAAGCTGCAGGGAAGCTCACTTTATAGAGTAGACCGGCTTTATCATCAGAAATATAGAGTGCACCTTCATGAAAAATTAAATCAACCGGGCGCCCAAGGGCGCGGTTATCTTCGGTGAGCCAGCCGGTAATAAAGTCATGCATTCTAATAAAATTTCCCGCTGCATCAAGTTCGGCGCGCACTATTTTATAGCCGGTGGGCACCGTGCGGTTCCATGAGCCGTGATAGGCAATGAGCACATCATCGGAATTAGGAATAAATGCAAGGCCAAGCGGCGCTGAATGTGCCTGCAAGTCGATATGCGAGGGTTCAGTGTCTTCGCACGGATCACGAATGTACTGATTTTTGTCGAAGTTTGTGTCATGAATTTGTTTGCCGTAGCAAATTGGCCAGCCGTAGTTTTTTCCGGCCTCAATAATATTTACCTCATCCGGCGGCAGATCGTCACCCAGACGGTCGCGCCCCATCTCAGTTGCCCAAAGTGCATCTGTCTTCGGGTGCCATGTAAAAAAGACCGCATTTCGCAATCCGTCCGCTACCAATTCAAATTCGCTGCCGTCGCGGTTCATTTTATATATAGCGGCATAGCGAGGATCCGGCTCTTCACATACATCACATGATGAGCCGATAGAGATATACAATTTATTATCCGGTCCAAACCCGAGTGTGCGCGTAAAATGGCGTCCGCTTGGAGGTAAATCGATAATTTTTTCCGGCGAACTGTCATCGCAGTACACGCACGTACGTACAATTTGATGTTCCTCTGCAATATAAAGAGTAAATGGATTTTTGGGATCAAAGGCCAAGCCGTGTGGCCGCTGCAAATTTTGAAACATCGGAGTTTTTCGTACTACAGCGCCATTCTCGATTTCCAGCAGCCATACCGTGTTACTCCGCGTTGCGCTCACCCACATATTTCCGCGTTCATCAAAGCGCATGGCGCGGGCATTGGGAATTCCATCTGCAAATATTTCAATAGAAAAACCATCGGGCAGTTGCAATGGCATGTCCACTGAGGGTGGAGGAAGAACTACCGGTTTTATTCCAGGCCAGAAGCGGTACGCTGCAAAGGCTCCTACTCCCATGAGAATTAAAAAGACCAAAGAAAATATCCAGTTCTTTTTCATATGTATTATTTTATCATCCATTAAAAAACCCCGCAGTAAAGCGGGGTTTTTATTCGTCCTACTATATAAAACGCTTAGCAGCACTTCTTTCCCATCAACATCATAACAAGAACCTTCACTGCCATAACACCTACAAGTAAGTAGATGATCCACTCAACTGTTGGCCACTGGCCAAGGAGCAGATTAACGACATTAAGATTGCGGTCTAAAAAGCCGCCAAGACCAACGAGACCCCAGTTTAAGCCGCCGATGAGCAGCAATATGGTAGAGGGCCAACACCATGCAGATTTTCCTTCCATGATAAAGTGGTTAGGGATAACTGATCAATTTTAATACTATTTCGTAACCAAGTGCAAATGGAGCAAGTAATAATTCGCATTACCGGCAAGGTGCAGGGGGTGTTTTTTCGTGCAGAAGCAAAAAAGCGCGCCGATGCTTGGAATATAAAAGGATATGCAAAAAATCTTTCTGATGGTTCGGTTGAGGTGTGTGCACAGGGTGAGCCGGATGCAGTGCGAAAGTTAATTGAAGTGGTGCCGGCACGGCCCGGAGCAGGCACGTGTTGTGGATATACGTGTGAAGCAACAAGAAATGGCTGCACCGGTTGAAGATTTTACAATTAGGTAATTATATTGTATAATATAATTATGAAAAATAATTATCAAGCCCATATTTTTGGTGTTTTTACGGCTGTAGTTCTTGTTGGTCTCCTTTCTTTTGCACAATCAGAAGAGAGTTTGCGGATATCTTCAACAACGTTTGATGATGGCGGATTTATGCCGCTCTATACCGCGTATACGCAAGAGCCGCAGGGCTTTAATATTAATCCTCACTTTGCATGGTCATCGGACGGGGATGAAGCTGAAAGCTATGCGATTATGATGTACGACACGCATCCTGATGCAGATAATTTTGTGCACTGGTGTATTTCGGGAATTCCGGCAAACCGCCGCGCTATTAATGAGGGGGATTCCGGAGTTATGCGGCCAAGCGGAAGCTATGAGTGGCCGAATAGTTCTGGGCTGTTAACATACGGCGGTCCAACACCACCGGCCGGCTCTGGTCTTCACGAGTATATCTTTAAATTTTATGCATTAAATGTAGAAGACGATCTGTCCAGTTTTGTCGGTGAAGGGCGGTGTAGTTTGGAATCGTTTGCTGCGGCGATTGAAGGAAAAATTGTGGCCGAGGGAACATATACCGGATACTTTGGTCTCGATGAAGATAATACTGAGATAGATGCAGAAAGTGCAATTGAGGAATACAAAGCTGCGGCAGCGGCTCGTGAGAATGCCGTAGATGCAGTTCAAAATGAACAATCAGACGCACCCGTATCCGGCGAAACCGCAGATAAAGATGAAGAAGATGATGATGAATCTGTACAAGTTGAGAATATCGAACCTGACCGCCCGCTCACGCTGCGCGAGCGGCGTGAGGCGGTGTTGGAATGCCGTAAAGATTACAGCGTGGCGCGTAAAGCATTCCATACCTGTCGCCAAGAGGCAGAGACCGATGAAGCGGGTAACGAGTTGCGCCTGCGTGACCGCCGGGCAAATATCTTGCTATGTCGAGATGAATATAATAGAGCCCGTGGAGTATATCGTGAGTGCGTAGATCATATAGAGTGAGCGTTGACAGTATAAAAAAAATAAGTATAATCACCTGGCGCTTAAAGACGATTAAGAGCTTTAAGGCGTCATAATTATGGAAATTAGAAACATCGCAATTATCGCACACGTTGATCATGGCAAGACGACCTTGGTGGATGCTTTGATGCGCCAGACCGGAATGGTGGACGACGCTTCTGTTAGCATGGACAGCAACGATCTGGAGCGTGAACGTGGCATTACTATTTATGCAAAAAATGCATCGCTCTTTTACAAAGATACGAAGATTAATATTGTCGATACGCCCGGCCACGCCGACTTTGGCTCTGAGGTTGAGCGCGTTTTGCGCTCTATAGATAGCGTGATTTTGGTGGTCGATGCCCAGGAGGGGCCGATGCCGCAGACTAAATTTGTTTTGAAAAAGTCGCTGGAGCTGGGACTGAAGCCGATTGTTGTTTTGAATAAAATAGACAAACCGGCAGCGCGTCCGGACGAGGTGCACGATATGGTGCTGGAGCTCTTTATGGATTTAGGTGCCAACGATGAACAGCTCGATTTTCTCACGCTCTATGGCATTGGCAAAGACGGTGTTGCGATGCACAAGCTCGATGATGAGCGCAAAGATTTAACTCCGCTGCTCGATACAATTATAGAAAAAATTCCGCCGGCACCGGCAGACACTTCTGTGCCGCTGCGTATGCAGCCGTTCAATCTTGCTTACGATAACTTTTTGGGGCGATTGGCGGTTGGGCGCATTT
>Ga0210019_1003065_pt1 | contig 15623 bp, 18 predicted proteins | sample CryGeyCG2114_020_2_FD_183969 | JGI IMG/M metagenome (GOLD analysis project Ga0210019, IMG submission 183969) | Groundwater microbial communities from aquifer - Crystal Geyser CG11_big_fil_rev_8/21/14_0.20 (SPAdes) (version 2) | ecosystem: Environmental > Aquatic > Deep subsurface > Groundwater ...
GGATTCGCTCGTATTGGGTTATCCAATGCGTATAACTGTTGTAGGTTAGTTGTTTAGGTTGTAGCTAAGCTGGGATTCGCTCGTATTGGGTTATCCAATGCGTATTTCGGCAAGATCGCATTTACAGACAACCGTTCCAGCTGTTGTATAAGGCTTTTCTATGCATATAGGTTAATTGGTTAGATAGGATAGCTAGATATGTTAGCTAGATTCGCACGTATAAGGCTTTCTAATGCGTATTTCCGCTAGATCGCATTTAGTGATAACGTATAATTAATAACAATCGGTATTAAATTCACATCATCAAAATACAAGTTTAACTCAGATTTAATATATACATCTAAAAGCTGTTTTGTTAAATAACAACTGTCAAGATAATACAGCAAATGCCCGTTTTGATAATCTACAACTGCCGGTCCTTTGTTGATAGGTCTATGTAATTTGCCGTTTTGATACCAATATTCAGAGTTTTTACTACCATCTTCATTATAGCGTATAAACGCTGGTCCATCCAGCCTGTGTAATATGCCGTTTTGACGCCATGCTTCATACCGCTTATTACCATTACCACAGTATCTAACCTCAACCGGTCCATCCAGCCTGTGTAATATGCCGTTTTGATGCCATGCTTCATACTGCTTATTACCATTGTCGTAATAATATATACGTGCTGGTCCATCTAATCTATGATATCGGTTGTTTTGATACCATTCTTCATACTGCTTATTACCGTTACTATAATGTTTTACATTATGCGTTGGTTTATTTCCCATGGTTAAATTAAGAAAAAACAATTCAATTTTCTAATATATCATTAAAAAACAAGTTTAATTCAGATTATCATATTATTACTCGAATATAAATTAAATCTTTGACTTTCTGGTACTGGCTTAAAAATAGATAATAGATTTTTTCCATCTTTACCATATATAGTAAAACCTGATGCTTTGGGATGTCCGCCTCCATTACCAAAGTGTTTAACAATTTCAGTTAAATCAATATTTGAATTAACATTAGCTCTTAAACTAATACACCATTCATCACGTAATATTTCATATCTGAACATCACGGCAAAATCACATAGTCCATCCGATACTAATTTATTACCCACGTCTGATGCTTTAGTATGATCGCATTCAACGACTCTAACTTTCCATTTTGTCTCAGGATTAACTAATGAAACAGCATAACAATCTACAGCTTTCCTGGTGATATCCGAATAAGATCTTTCATCATCTGCAGCTAATAATTTACCATTAATAACAAAGTAATCTCTACTTAGTCCAGTTAATTTATTAAAATTTTCAAATGATTCGTAATATCCTAACCCAAACATAGCTCGTGTTGAGTATTTGCTATCCGGAATAGTCCACAACCATAAATCTCTATCAGCTATATCGTCAATAAACCAGGGACGCCCACTTTTATTATAAATATCAACATTGTTACAGTTTAAAGGATTATATGAACTTCCTAAACTTGTTTGTTGATTATTAGCTGCTATATAGACGTTTAGATAAGTTGTATAAATTTCATCCCATGCTAATTGAGCACCACTTCTATGCATATCAAGACACAGAGAAAAATGACTATCTGTAATTTCCTGTAATCTTAAAGCAGTTTTATGATGATCTAATACTCGAATAAATTTAGCAGATTTTAACATTTCTCTCGTAACATCCAGAGGATAACTAAAATCAATAAATAATACTCTTTTACCTGTTACATCTGGCGGATTTTCATTAAATCTTCCAGGATAAAATTTGCTATTATCGTAATTTAAAGCTTGCCAAAAACACCAAGCACCAGCTGTTCCATCCGGACATCCTCCGTGATAAATAATCAGATCATAATGCAACGCATTTGTATGGACTGCCGTACTAGAATTTTCCATTATTATTATAGTTTTCCAATTATTAACTTTATATATTTATATTCAATTTTTACTTTAATACTAATTATATAGAATAACAATGCCTTGTTCTGACACTAACAATTATTGGGCAATTGCTATAGTAATACTTCTAGTATTATATTTAATAAATTGTAATCTGCCGTCGGGCGTACTAAACAAACGACTAAACAAACGACTAAACAAACGACTAGACAAACAAACAACAAATGCAACAGATAGTTATGTCGAAAATATGTTAAGTCAGCTACAAGATGAACACCCAAATGTTCGAATGGCAGTAGGTGGTAATTCTACAGCTAATAAAATCTATCCTACAGTTCCAGATGAATCCTGGGACAATGAGATATTGTTAGACAACCAACCTGATCTTATTAATGGATTAACAAAAACATCAGCAAGCAATTTACACTTAGCATCCGTCAACTTATCTTATGATCCAAACAATTTTAATATTAGCCGATCTGCATATAATTTTAATAAACAATTAAATCCATATGGTTATCCTAACACTACACAACCTAACTTATATCCCAAATATCTAGGATGTGCTAGTAATATATTTACTAAAAATCTAGGTATAGCAAATGTTAAAACATGTAGTAATTTGTCTCACAAACTAAACTATAGAAGATTCGGATTAACAAATAGCGAATTAGCAACTAGCGGTCAAGGGTTGTGTTTAACTGGCAATGATCATGACCGCCTGGATACCGGTTATACATGTACATTACACGGTGATCAATATCTAGGTAGTCGTAATAGCGTTGCTGTTTATACTAACTAGTAGCCATATGTGATCAGTTGAATTTTTTTTATCGATTTGTATTTGTATTATATAATATAGGATTGAAAATCCTTATTGTTAATTATATTAACTGCTGTATAAGATTGAAAATCCTTATTGTTAATTATATTAACGGCTGTATAAGATTGAAAATCCTTATTGTTAATTATATTAACTGCTGTATGGACGAACAGCAAAAAAATATATATGATAAAGCCGTTATATATCTAGAAGATAGAAATCTAGACTATTGTAAAAACGCACTCGAATATACGGCTAAATATTATATATGTATAAAAAACAACATACTAACTAGACAAGATATCTACAATGAATTAAATAAGTATTTTAACAAAAAAATAGTAAGTGCTGTATTAAATCTATTGGATTGTCTGATAAATGTCAAAGAATGTTTTCCACTGTGGAAAAATCATCTAAACGCATTAAAACATGCATTAAATATATAAACTTGTATTATTTCTAACTACTAGTCGCTATTCTATTCACGTCTTAGTTTCTTATATCACTAGTTACTATTCTAGTGTATTTTCTTATATAATTTTAGTTGCTAGTTGCTATTCCATTCACATCTTAGTTTTGCAAATTTTTCTTTAATATATGGTTTAAGTATTGTTGGATGTTTTTCCTTTAAATCATTACTGAATTTATATCCAACTGTAACTATAGCTATTGAAACCACCGAACCAAATATTAACCATCAGATATATATGACAACTCGATAGGAATTACAAAACGCTTGCTTTCTAGATAAATACTGTATGGATTATTTAAAATAGTACCGGAAAGTCCGGAAATATCGACATCAACAGTTAATGTCGTAGCTGCTATCACTGTGACCGCCCAGCCAAATACGCTATTGAGAAGATCGATCTCCACACGGTCTAAAGCTAGTTCTGTTGTTATAAATGATGATATAATTATTTTTTCACCATCTAACATGTTATGCGGCTGTGTGAATGTTAATAAAGTTACAACTCCTGAAGGCGAAATCGTCGCTGGTAGCACGTCTGGATGTAAAGTTAGCTTTATAAACGGATTACCAAATGACAGAGTTAAACTAGATAAATGTTTTATGGGTGTATGAAAAGAAAATACAGATGAATTGTCGGACATTTCATTAAGTTGATATGGTTGGAAACTTCCGGTTTTTTCTTCCGTAATTTCAAAAAGAAATTGAAAACGTGCGTTACTACCAGGTGCAATATAAGCCTGACTCGGTATTTCTTTGACTTGCACTGATAATCGCATCGGAAATGATATAGTATTTTCAGTATTAGGAAATCTAAAGGGTAACATTTTCATACTAACTATATTTTTTAGTGGAACTCTAGTTATTAGCGTATTGTCACTGGAATCTGAACCCTCTGATAAGTTCCAACGGAATTCTGTTAAATTAGAATCATCTCTAGCATGATATCTGCGATCTAAAATTATATATGTTTTCTTAACCAGCGCAGACGGATTAAATATCCCAAGTAATTTAGTAGGATTCCTAGTATCAAAAATAGTGCTAATATTACTCTGCATTAGTTGTTCCTGCGGAATAGATGATTTAGCTATTTTCGATTTGTCCTGCAATACCGCTTTAAAATATTCATCTATATTATCGTTTGCTTGTTGAGCTTGCACGTATTTTAGTTCTTCCTTCATTTTATCACTGTTATTTATATCATCATGAATAATATCAATAAAGGATTTAATAGCGAGCTCATTAGAATTCTTTGGTAAAAACTCCAGCTGTCTAGCTAAATAATCCGACTCATAAGTATACAATCGCCTTTTTTGTCGTTTTGATAATATAGCAACAATTTTCGTATGTAGATTTGACATTTTTATATTATATAACAGTTCTAGTCTATAACAATAGTTAATAAAATTAACACGCAAACTTCTAGTCTATACAATATATTACAACATCAAATGCTAATTTAAAAAGAAATATCATCAACAAAAAATCGGATAGGTTTATATGAGTTAAGATATACACTAATATAATATTATACACTTGATAATACAATGGACTATATTATACAATATTTCAAGAAAACAAATCAGCCACAAGATCAGCCACAAGATCAGCCACAAGATCAGCCACAAGATCAGCCACAAGATCAGCTGCCAAATACAAATATTGATGTGAAAAAAATAATAGGATTGAGTTTGATAGGATTAACGCTATTAGGATTATTTGATCCTATTTTAAGAACCGCTACAGTTCTAGGTATAGTGCATCATGTATTTATAAAAATTAATGATATACCTACATATATAATACATCTATCGACTAGTAAATAGCAGTTAACAAATTTAACGTAGGGTTTGATAAAGTCCATACAACAAGGATTCTTTTACTATACAATAGCAGTTAACAAATAAAAAAAATGAATAAATATTTGTTATACAATAGCTAATCAATTGACTTAATAAGTCCATACAATCTAGCAGTTAACGATGTCTAAACCATTTAATTATTGTGAAGAATTTACCAACTTATTAGTAAACGTGTGTTTTAATAATACATCGAGTGACTTAGCTAATTTAATCTTTGAATATTCCTTTTACAGACATGTTAAGCAAATATATAACAGTATTGCACACATAAGAGGATTTAATAATGATGTATTGCGTATTTATTTTTCACCATTTGATTCAGCAGTCCAAATAATTGAACTTATAACTACATTAGATCGAATATTATATAAAATACTTGTGCATTTTAACAGTAATGCGATACAAACCGATCTTTATGTAAAAAAACAAGGAATGGTAAACTATAGACATATATTTAACATATCAACAACATTTTTCAAAAATACTAAAACAATTAATATCAACAATTTGCGCAAATTTAAACTTTACAGAAAAATAGACAAAGAAACTCATAATTACTTATATTCGATATGTGAATTTATTGTCAATTATGTAAGAAAATTATAGAATCACACATACTACAGCTAATATAATTAGCCAATTGACTTTTCAGTTTGCACTACAGCTAATGAAATTAGCCAATTGACTTTTCAGTTTGCACTTGGAAAAAATTGAATTTTTTTATTAATCTAATACTTATCCGAAATGTCTGTTCGCGATATCGAGTCTCGCATTGGTAGAAAAACCATAGTTGAAACTGCTTCTGAGATGTGTTTTAATAATTCGTCATCTGCTATTTCTAATTTAATTGCAGGTTACACGCTGAAAACTCATTACAATGAGTTGTATGATAGATTGAAGTTGTGTACGCAACAAATAAACAGTAAACAACCATCTTTCTACATAAGAAAAAATAATAAAAGACAACATATATTCATTGTAGCAAGATACACAAACTTTTTAATAGGATTTTCTATAACTGTAAAAAATGACAATATTACCGTTATAGTAAAAAGTTCAGTTGATAAATTAAATTTCAAACCGCTGATATGCGAATATAAGGAAAATGAACCAAGTATTAATATATCAAAAAAAGAATTAGTTTATTCGTTAAAATGTCTTTCTAAGTTAGAAGAAATGTATAACAGACGCCACGATATGCAATCTTATATATTACATTGTGGTGATAATAGTAAATATATCCAATATATATATTTAGTCATCTATACATACATGGAAAATATTGACAATCCTATAAAATGCGATTCTGTCCCATTTAATACATATGAAAATATAAAAAAATATATGTGTGAACAAAATACATGTGGTCTTAGGCAAACCCAAAAAATAACAAACCCGTCTAAAAATCAGCACACATATAATACTAACCAAAATACTAACCAAAACACTAGCCAAAATACTAACCAAAACACTAGCCAAAACACTAGCCAAAATACTAGCCAAAATACTAGCCAAAATACTAGCCAAAATACTAGCCAAAACACTAGCCAAAACACTAGCCAAAATACTAGCCAAAACACTAGCCAAAACACTAGCCAAAACACTAGCCAAAACACTAGCCAAAATACTATACCAGATGGTAATTTAACCGACAGCGCTACTAGCCAAACCGTCAGCTTAGACATCAATTAACCTCTATTTCAATTTTTTGTTTTTGTTTGTGAAAAAGAACATCGTGAATTACATTAAAATAACTCTTAATATGTACATTAGTTTTATAATATGACATTTTTGATATTTGGTCTAACGACATCCATTGACATTTTTTTATTTCTTTGTTATCTCTTACATTTATAACATGATCTTTTTTTTGTAAATCACAGGTATAATACACGCATTCATGGACATAGAACTTAGGTTCAGATGTTATTTTAATTTTTAAACCTGTTTCTTCAAATGTTTCTCGTTCTGCGCATTCTACGTGGGATTCTGTATTTTCTATATGACCTTTGGGAAAACTCCATAGTTTCTTTTTCTTACCTAATACTAATAAAAACTCGCCTTTTTCGTTTTTTATAACACATCCTGCGCCGGAGATAACACGTGGTTGATTATAACTAAATTTTGGAGTCCGCGTTGATATTTTTCTTAATTCACTTGGATCATTATTAAACATTGTATGGACTTGATAAAGTCTTACGTGTTAATTCTGGAACTATTATATCTTGAGTTGTATCTTAAGTTGTATCTTGAGTCGTATGAACTTTATCAAGTCTTACGTTAGTTTTCAAATTTAATTTATACTAGAGATTGGATTGTGTTATTTATATTAATTATTATATATTATTTATAATGGAATTAACATTTTTAACTCGAGATCGTAATGTTTTAAACGCAATAAAAAATATTATTCCGATTGTATCAGTTGATCGATATAAATTAAAAACTAGCGCTGATGGCAAAATCAACACTACTAGCTCTACTAACAAATACAAATATAGATATAGCGATTTACAAGTAATGAGTTTAGCCGATTTAAATTATGATATTGTTATTAGCCCAGCTAATAGTTTTGGAGAATTAAAGGGTGGTTTTGATATGCAGTATTATTTACACTTAGGAAAAGAGGATTTACAAAAATATATTTATAACACCATTGCAACAAAATACTACGGTGAAGTTCTAGTAGGAAACAGTGCTATTATCAATTTACATAAAATGCAGAAAAAAATATTTGGCGTACTAAAATACGATAAGCCTAAATATATGCTGATATGCCCAACAATGACAATTCCTACAAATGTAGCAGGTAGCAGAAACGCATACTTATTTACGCGAGCTGTATTAGAAGGAATATCACTGATTAAAAAAATAGACAACGGCGTTAATTCAGCACTGCTTCCTGTGCCATGTGTTGGAGTAGGTGGAATGCCAGCTAAAACAGCAGCTAATCAAATAAAGGCTGCGTTCGAAACATGGACCGGAAAAGGAAAAATATACGCTATATATGGCTATGAACTAGAAAAGTTTCATGAATACCAACCAAACAGTGTTTTACAAAACGCAAAAATGATGTATATTCAAATGATACAGGGCACTGGCTAAAGTATCAAGATTAAAACAACAAGACTAAAACAACAAATCAAACATACTTCCAAAAAGACTAAAGTTACCACTAAATAAAGGTTTAATAACATAAAAATATAATAGTAATAAGACACAGATAACTAAAACTACTACAGCAATTCTTTTATACCACCACCACCTTTTAGCAGGTTCGTATTCAGCTCTCCGTCTTTCATAATCAGCCCATTGTTTATTCTGTAAACTATTTACATTTTGTTGAGTCGTTTGTTGAGTCGTTTGTTGAGTCGTTTGTTGTGTCGTTTGTTGAGTTGTTTGTTCTGACATCACTAATTATACTAAAGTCAACTGCTGTTGACCAAGAGATTTTTGCTCTATAATACAGCTAATAGAATTAGCCAATTGACTTTCAGTCTATACTACAGTTGACAAAAAGATTCTCTGAATCTATATTATACACGCGAAATAATAATATCTAATATATTACAGTTGATTATGTCCAACGTAAATATGCAACATCTATTTTTTTGTTTCTATCAAATTTGTTTGGTTCTTTACCACATGTATAATTTTTACATCCTCTTGTGCTCTGATACATTACAGGGCACGTTCCATTTACAACAGTGTTTTTATTGCATTTTTGATGATCAAACCCTAGACCATGTCCAAATTCATGATTTATAACATATGTTCGATAATCATCTAATGACAAACCGCTTTGTTTTACACCATATAACCAATTTTTGGCGTTTATTAATATTTTTGGTTTTGATTTTTTACTTTGAAAAGTTATGGAAAATCGTATAGGCGTTCCATCGCTATAGTATTCCTGATTATCGTGATACCGTTCTAATTTACTATCGGCAACCAATTTAATGTCAATGTCTGATTTGATCTCGCTGTCTACTTCACGTAACTTATAATAATTATTCCAAGAACTTTTCTTAAGTATATTTCTAGTTTGTGTTTTAAAACTACGGTCTATATCGCTATCATAAATATAATATTTGGCAGTTTTATCATTATTACCGCCGTGTATTGTATTAGCTGCAGCATAAATTCTTTTAAAATACAAATAACACACTACAACAACAGCAATTATTAAAACTAAGTATATAAAAGCGTTATCACTTGACATTTTATATAATACATTAGATATTTTATATTTCTAACAACTAAATCTAATACCAAATACCTAACAACTAATACTTTACACTTTTACACTTAACGCCAAATACCTAACAACTAATACTTTACACTTTTACACTTAACGCCAAATACCTAACAACTAAATCTAACAACTAACACTTTACACCAAATACCTAATTTAATAGCTGTTTAACATTTTTATCCTTATCTTCTTTGTATTCAACTATATCCAAACGACGATTTAAAGTTTCAAATGCCATTAAACCAAAAATACCACCTGCCGCACTGACAAACATAGATGAAATAGATTGCGCACTAGCGCCAGATAAAAGCAACGCCATAAATATCATGGCAATTAATAAAAATAGTTTTTCTGAGAAATGGCGAATCATTTTATTTACTATCAGCTTTTGTTTTATAATTATATTACAGCGTAAATAATTAAAAATGAAAATTGAATTTTATTTTAGATATTATATACTACAGTTAATATAATTAACGTGAGACTTTCTAAGTCTATACTACACTAAATATATATACTAGCTTAAAATCTATACACTAGCTTAATATAACAACCATGTCGTCCGCAATGCAAATTTTCGTAAAAACGCTAACTGGTAAAACTATCACACTTGATGTTGATAGTGGTGATACCGTAGAACAAATTAAACAAAAAATTCAAGATAAGGAAGGAATTCCTCCTGATCAACAGCGATTAATTTTTGCTGGTAAGCAATTAGAAGACGGGCGTACTTTAGCCGATTATAACATTCAAAAAGAAAGCACTCTTCATTTAGTTCTGCGATTAAGATAATTAATTAATATCAACATTTTTAAATTTTTTGTATCCATTTAACGATACAGGTTCTAAATTAGTATCATCGTTATATTCAACTTGTTCATTAGTCTGCAAGTTATTTAGTTGGTTATTTAGTTGGTTATTTAGTTGGTTATTCTGCAAGTTAGTCTGTTGGTTAGCAAGCTGATTATTTTGTTGATTAACCAGCTGTGATAAACCGCAAAGCCAATTTAGAAATCGCGTATATTCTGGTTTTTTAATTGATCCTTGATATACATAACATCCACATGAAATTACCATTTTACTTTGTGTAAATCTATAAAATTGATAACTTAATATAATTAAACCTATGAATAATACACCATAATCTATTTGATTATAACCAATAAAAACCAAAGCACATCCTATAAAAACCAACCATGTACAATAGTCTCTAAATATAGCAACAGAATTTATATTCTTTTTTATTAAATAATGTTGATTTAAAACACCACTCTTATTATAAATAAGTTTCGCGTGTGTATTATATATTTCAAAAGCGTGGAATGTAATGATATCCATTTTATTAGCTTAGTAAGTTAGATTAGTTGTATTAGTTAATCTGTTGTCTAGTTAGATTAGTTAGATTAGTTGTATTAGTTGTATTAGTTAGATTAGTTGTATTAGTTGTATTAGCTGTTTAATAATATATAAATTCAATTTTTTTACTATTGTCTAATTAATAAAAAAGAAATCGCCGTTCTTTTAAAAACTCAAATGTATTCATGCAACTGTCTGTTTTGCATCTAGAATTCTTATACATTTAGGTTCAATTGCTTGTTTTTAGCGTTCTACCTTAAAAATACATTTCTAGCACAACACATTAATATTAATGCATCTAGATACAACGTATTACATATATCCGTTGATGATTTCTGCTTTAATACTAGTCTAGTCAAGACAGAACCGGTCGCATTAAATTAATAATGCATCCAGCGCCAATCCATACAGCAGCAATATTTACTATAAGCAAGTCTGCAGCCCTACATACAGCATCTATTACGCCGGACTAATAGCTAGTAGCAAAGTTTCCATCAAAAACGTGTTATATGAGGGAATTCTACTAACTACAAGGTCTATTCTCTAACGCATAAGTAGTTTTTGTCACGTCTCCATATAGCCCCATTCGATTGAACTATATAGAGACCAAAATACTAGAACTTAGATATGATCATTTTATATTAAGGAAATAAAAATTCAATTTTTTTTTATATACAAAATTGAATATTTTTCTATTAAATTAACACATAAGACTTATCTATTATATTAAGTCTATACCACAGTCAACTCTGTTGACAAAAAGATTCTTCGAATCTATACTACAGTCAACTCTGTTGACAAAAAGATTCTTCGAATCTATACTACAGTAAATAATGAGTGTGCTTGATTCTCTATGTAACCAACAAACTAAAAGGAAAAAAAGAAAGAGAAGAAGTAATCCTTGCGTATACAATCCTATATTGCAAGACATTGATCATGTTAACAAAGACGATTATCTCATATGTGGAGGATCCAGACGAAATAGATATTATTTAGATAAGGAAGCATATCTAAAACAGATTTTAATTGCTTTCGAAAAAAAGCAATTTACTATCAAACCTAATCCTTTTCATATGAAAGCACAATCTGTTATTAATGCTAAACAAAACAAAACAAAAATGTATATGTATCATTCTGGTCCCTTTCAAGTGCTAATTAAAACCATAATCATTAAAGGTGTAAACAGATTTGAAGATAACATACCAGTGGATATATGCGGTATTAAAGAAAAAAAGTCTATTAACGCATTTGTCTACTCTGATAAAAAATTAGGCAAAATGCTAGACTACTATATATTATTGTACAGTAAAACGCATGTCGGTTGTCTAATAGGAACGTGTTTCAACGCCTTTAGCAAAATCTCGGACACAAACACATTTGTTGTATGTCCTGATTGCGAAACCAAACAATGTATTAACTGTCAAGTCGATTATGCAGTTCACGCTGGATTAAACTGTGCAGAATACAAACATCAAACAGAAATGACCAAATTAAAAGACCCGATGATTCTAAAGGAGTTGTTTACAGGTCACATGCAGGCATGCCCTAAGTGTTTGGAGTTTTCTGTAAAAATAGAAGGATGCAACCGAATGCAATGCAACAAGTGTGGAGAGTATTGGTGTTGGGCATGTGGTATGGATGGTCTAAACACCAAATGGCACGGACTATACGACCATTACAAAGCAGATCCAAACTATCACAAGGGCAAAGACGGAAATCAAAAACGTTGTATAGCAGGCGGTGAATTCACCGAAAATGTAAAAGATTACATTATTGCTAAAAACGCAGAACGATATCCAGACCAATGGGACGCGTACAACAGACAAGCAGACAGCAAACTACCATCTGCTAGACAAATTGTATTCAATAAACAAATTACACTTCCAGAATTTAGACGACAAGTGGTCAAATTGCCAGAAGTCAAACTAGCACAAACCGAACACCTGGATTTTAAACAACCAGAAGCTAAAATACCAGAAGCCAAACTAGACTTTAGATACCCAAACGAAATTCTAAAGTTTCCGATAGATAAATACGATAGAAAACGTTATGCTAGGGAATGGCTTTTTAAGTTCTATGGCGAAATTGGAAATATCGATAACGATACTAATTATAACGCTAATGATAACACTGATGACAACACTGATGAGTTACCAGACTTAGATTTAATAGATTAACTTTTTTATTTATTAAACATAAGAACATGTTTACAATATATAACAGTCAATAGCTGTTGACAAAAATCCAGTATACAATATATAACAGTCAATAGCTGTTGACAAAAATCCAGTATACAATATACAACAGTAGTTAGCTTTGCTAACGCGTGAGACTCGATAAGTCTATACAACAGTCAACAGCTATTGACAAAAATCCAGTTTACAATATACAACAATTAGCAAAAAAGACTTATATCCTATACTGAAAATGCCTAAACTAACATGTTCTGTATGTAGATGTTGTAAAAAAGAAAAGTTCTTTCCTAACGAGCAACCGTATTCTGATAAATATGTTTGTGATAAATGTATTAATAAAAACACTAGATCAAATAATACCATGGCTAGCATGCTATCTAAAAGAAGTGGTGAGACAATGAGCGACGAAGAAAAAAAAGCTATTTCGCTTTCATTTAATACGGTTAGTGAGATAAAACAGCTGGCTAAAGACAATCCGTCTTTTTCCAATACAATGCGTGATCTAGCCGAATGCACGAATAGAGAAGTGATATATGAATATTTGAATCCGTATAATCTATCACAAGAAACCAAAGACGAATTAGCTAGTCATTTCCATACAGTTGCTTTGGTTAACGACCGAGCTAGGGAAAAAAATAACAATGCTAATCTATAATTATGCCAAATTATCAGGTCTGTCTAACTCTTTGTCTAACCCGTTGTCTGGTTTACCATTTAGCGTTTTATCCAGTTTACTATCTAACCCTTTGTCTGGTTTATCATTTAGCGTTTTATCCAGTTCATCAAACATTTTATTGCACTCGTCATCACTTTCTAAATATTCGTATGTAGTAATCGTGTCGTTATCAATTTCATCAACTGGAATACTATTTAACATAAACGCGGGTGTTTCGTATTCTGGTTCAATAGCATTATATAATTCCTTTGTTTCATTATATTTTTTTCTACGTTGCGCTTTTTCTCTCAGATTCTTTATTTTTTCTTTATTTTCTTTTTGTTCTAGTTGTCTTAATAATTTAGGTAGTTTATTTTCGTATCTTGCAACAGCAGCAGAATGTATTCGTATTTTTTGTTGATTGTGTTTAATTCTACTTTGTACTCTTTTAATTTTACTTTTACAATCGTATCTACCATTATGACGAAAACCAGTACGAGATCTTCTCGATCTGTTATCATGGTCTTCATCATTGTTATCAGCTCGAAATGTTTTGTCTACATCATCTGGTATTGTTTCATCTTTAGGTTTGCCAATTAAATTTAGAAATGCATTAGAATCATTTACGTTTTGTTGTAATAATTTAATTATATATGACGGAGTTAATTTAGGATATAGTTTCCATTTTGACCAATCAATAGAAGAGTTTGTGGATCCATAAAATAAATCATAAAATTTCTTAAGTTGATAATCATCACAGTAACTTAATTCTATTTCGTGATCTATTCTTCCAGGTCTTATTAAAGCGTTATGTCTAGTTATAGGATCTCGATCATTACAAGACATAATTAATAATCTTCCCCATGGTTCAACAATACCGTCTATACAGTTTAATAAACAATCCATAGACAATTTATGTTTTTTATTACCATTATATCTATTGTTTTTGAAAAATGCGCTTCTCTCCACATCTTCCATTAATAGTATATATTTCTGAAAATTTGTATAATAATTGATTTCAGTCATTAATTTTACTAGAGTTGCATTGTTATCAATAGTTGATAAATCCAAACAAAATACAGGAATATTATATTTACTTGCTATAATTTTCGCCACACTGGTTTTTCCAGTGCCTGGGCATCCATATAGTAGATATCCCTTCTTATAAGGAATACCTCTATCAACATACCATTGTTCATCAATCATAAAAGATTCAATTGAGTTAAATAATTCGTCTTGCACTTTTTCAGAATAAATAGTATTATTCAGCGACTTATTAGTTTTTACTACTACAGATTCCCATCTTATTACTTGCTCATCTTTCTTTTTTCCAGAAATCAGAGGTCTAAAGATTTTAATAGTGCCAGATAATTCGGTCTTAGTAGTTGTTACTTTAGATACGTATTTTTTTATATCACTCGTCGATGCTGTTTTAGATTTAATAATAATATATTTATCTGCTTTTCCATTTATTTGTTTTTCACTAACACTTAAGTCTATAATATTTCCATTATATATGTCTTCAAATTTTTGACCAATCATATCTTGCAAGCTAAAATCAACTTCTCCATTTTTAGGAACAAGTTCATACGAAGTTAATTTTTGAGGAAATTTATATATAAGATAATCCTGAAACTTTTCATATAGCGGATTCGGCTCTCCATCATTTATATATTTAGCAATTGTTATTTCCTGTTTTTTACATATTTGTAATCTAGTCATTAGCCATATCAACACGACACCGCTAAATAACTCAGAAAGCAGCAATCCGACATGAACCTTAAGATCAGAGCTAATAGGTAGTATAGCAAGCAACAGTGAAATAGCGGCTGACTTAAACATAGCGCTATAAGCAATTATAAGTTGTATTATTTTAACTAAATTCAAATTTCATATATAAAATATACAACAGTTAACAAAGTTAACGTAAAACTTAATAAGTCGCTACAACAGTTAACAAAGTTAACGTAAAACTTATCTACTATACAACAGTTAACAAAGTTAACGTAAAACTTATCTACTATACAACAGTTAACAAAGTTAACGTAAAACTTAATAAGTCGCTACAACAGTTAACAAAGTTAACGTAAAACTTATCTACTATACAACAG
>Ga0210019_1003066_pt1 | contig 15622 bp, 13 predicted proteins | sample CryGeyCG2114_020_2_FD_183969 | JGI IMG/M metagenome (GOLD analysis project Ga0210019, IMG submission 183969) | Groundwater microbial communities from aquifer - Crystal Geyser CG11_big_fil_rev_8/21/14_0.20 (SPAdes) (version 2) | ecosystem: Environmental > Aquatic > Deep subsurface > Groundwater ...
GCCTAAAATATGAAAAAATTTATACTAACCTTAATAATTTTCATCACTCCCTTACTAGCTTTGGCTAAAATTGAGTATAAGCTTACTATGCCTATCCCCGGCGTCAGTCAGTCATCTAACGGCGATATCGGTTCGTATGTAGCTACTCTATTTCAATTTGGCCTAGCCATTGTCGGCTTGGTCGCTTTTGCGATGATTGTTTTTAACGGCGTTAAATATATTATGGGTGCCGGTAATGAATCTTTAGTAGGCGACGCTAAAGTCGGTATTTGGCAGGCTATTGTTGGTGTTCTTTTGCTTCTAGCCTCAGTTGTTCTTCTAAACACCATCAATCCCTGTATACTAAGCTCTGTCAAGATATGGGGTGATGGAGCGCAAAGAGATGTAAAGTGCGCCACCAACAATTTTGGTCTTGAGGGAAGAAGTGATGAAGAAATAAGAGAAGCTATTACTGATAATTTATCCAGTGGTCAAATAGAAGGCATTAGAAGAATAGACCGTGGTGGAACTCTTGAAATAGCCGGAACTGACAGCGATAATGGTCATCCTATTAAAATATTAGTTTCTAAAGATGGTAGTTATACAATCCACGAGCTTCAAGGCGCATCTTATATACAAATAAATCAAGGGACAGATATTAATACTCTTGATAAAAGCTTTATAAATATTAAAGAGGGATATAATATTAACGAAGAAGTTAGGGCTTATTTATTAGAAAAAACAAAAGAAATTTATGCCAATGACGGCATTCCTTTATCAGATGATCAATTAGACAGAGAGGCTGAAACTTTAAATATTGAAATAAAAAATGATTTCAAACACAGAGGGTACCTAATAAATGGACGCATTACCTGCGAAAAAATATCAAACTCCATTACGCCATATTATAAATGTCTTCCGGTTTTTATCACTATGACTAACACCTCTATTTCAACTCCTATACTAGAAAGAATTACGATTCCTCAAAATCCAGTTTATATAGAATTTCCGGCCAATAATAGCCGTGACAAAACTATAATAGAAAATTATATTTTAAAATTAGTTAACTCTAACATTCAATACTAACTTAATAATATTTTTAGCTGTATAATAAATATATAATGCTAAAAAATGAGATTCCTCAAAATCCTTGGAGTATTAATTATAAAGATGTTTTAAATATCCTAGAATCAAGCCCTCAAGGTTTGTCTTTCGCCTCAGCCAAAAAACGTTTAGATGATTTTGGTTTAAATATAATACCTGAAAAAAAACCTTTAACTAAATTAAGTATTTTTTTAAATCAACTAAAAAGTCCCTTAATTTTTATTCTTATTATAGCCGTTTTAATCACTCTTGCTTTGCAGGAGATAAGAGACGCTCTTATTATCGGCGCCGCCGTTTTGGTTAACAGCTTTCTAGGATTTTACCAAGAAAATAAAGCTGAAAATTCTCTTCAAGGATTAAAAAAATATATTAAAAATAAAACTATAGTTATTAGAGACAATAAAGAACAAATTATTGATAGCAGCGAGGTAGTGCCAGGCGATATAATTTCTCTTTTTCCGGGCGAAAGAGTCTCGGCCGATGCTCGCCTTATATCCGCCAAAGATTTTTTAGTAGACGAGGCTATTTTAACCGGTGAATCATTGCCTGTAAAAAAAAATATAAACGTTACAAAAATAGAAGCTCCTTTAGCCGATAGATTATCTATGGTTTTTGGTGGAACCTTGGTAGTTGAGGGTATAGCTCGCGCTGTTGTCGTTAATACCGGAGTCAATACTAATTTAGGGCAAATAGCTTTAATGGTAGAAAGTTCAACCGATGATATTACTCCTCTGCAAATAGCTATCAAAGAATTTACTATCAAGCTCTCGGTTGTTTTACTAGCCTTAATAGCTATTCTTTTTGGTATTGGCATTTATTTCGGGCAGGATCTAGTAGATATGTTTATAACCTCGGTGGCTATTGCAGTCTCCGCTATTCCTGAAGGCCTTCCTATCGCTTTAACGGTTATACTTTCTATCGGAGTTGAGCGTATGGCTAAAAGAAAAGGGGTAGTTAGAAGATTATTAGCCGCCGAAACACTTGGCAGCACAACTGTTGTTATGACCGACAAAACTGGCACTCTTACAGAATCCAACACTTCTTTAAGCAAGGTGATTCCATTTAAATCAAATAATTCAGAGTCTATCAATAATCTTCTCATTATGTCCTCCGCTACTATTAATGTAATATCGGAAAACAATAATATAGTCGGTCAATCAATAGAAGTTTCTTTAGCTAAAGGTTTAAAAAAATATAATCTTTCTCTATCTAAAATACAAAAAGATTTAACCATATTAGATAAAAAATATTTTAATTCTAAAGACAAATTTTCCACCTCTCTTTTTATATATAACCATAAAAAGTATATAGCAGTCTTAGGCGCTCCCGACATACTTTTAAAAATGTCTAATATTAAGAACGAAGCCAGTCAAAAAATATTATCATTAATAGATGAGCTCGCCTACTCCGGAGAAAAATTAATAGGCCTTGCCCTAAAAACAACCACTCATGACTCTATTAAAAAAGAAAAATTAAATAAATTTGAATTTCAAGGATTAATTTCTTTTAGAGATCCAATTCGTAAAAATGTCGCCGAAGCTATAAAAAAAGTTCAAAATCTTGGCGTTAAAACTATTATTGTAACTGGCGATCATCAGGGCACAGCCGAATCTGTTGGTACGAGTATTAATTTATTTAAAACAGGCGATAAGTTGATAACTGGATTAGAACTAGACTCATTAAGTGATGACGCTCTTAAAAAAGATTTAGATAATATTAAAATATTTGCTCGCGTCTCTCCAGAGCAAAAATTGAGAATTGCTCGTATATATAAAGAGGTTGGCGAAATAGTCGCTATGACAGGCGATGGCCTAAACGACGCCCCCGCCCTTAAAGAGGCTAATATAGGCATAGCTGTTGGCTCCGGTACCGAGGTGGCTAAAAGTGCCTCCGATTTAATTATTTTAGATGATAACTTTGAAACTATTGTATCTGCTATTGAAGAAGGGCGTAAGACTGTTGGTAAAATTAAAAAAGTTATAATTTATCTACTATCAAGTATAATTGATGAATTGATTCTTATTGGTGGAGCTCTTTTAACCGGCCTAGCTATTCCTCTTAATGCCCTTCAAATCCTTTGGGTTAATTTCTTCTCCGATAGTTTTCCAGCTCTCGGGCTTGCTTTTGAGGACAAACTTTCTGATGTTTCTAAAAAGCCAAGCAATATTAAAAATAATATTTTAGATGAGCAGGCTAAATTTATTATTATGGTTATAGGCGTTTTAACCAGTCTTCTACTGTTTGTCATTTATTATATTCTTATTAAACTTAATTTTGATCAGCCACTAGTTAAAACATTTATATTCGCTACCTTCGGTATCTACTCCCTGTTTCTAGTCTTTTCTATTAGAAGTCTTAAAAAAAATATATTAAAATATAATATATTTGATAACGAATTTTTATCGGCGGGCGTAGGTTTTGGAGTTTTTTTAATGGCTCTGGCTATTTACTTTCCGCCTCTTCAATCAGTTTTAGATACCGTCCCACTTCCACCACTATGGGTCGCCAGCGTATTTCTTACAGGCTTAATAAATATAGCTTTAGTCGAATTTGCTAAATGGCTTTATAGAAATAAAAATTAATATGCTAACTTGGAACATAATTTTATTCTTAATAAGTTTATATATTCTTGTTAAAGCCAGTCAATCGGTTGTTAAATATATTTTAGCCATCGCTGATTTTTTAAATATATCAGACTATGTGGCTGCTCTTTTAATAATGTCTTTGGCCACTACTCTTCCCGAATTTGTGGTCGGTATAAACTCCGCTATCGGCGGATTTTCAAACTTATCTCTTGGTAATTTATTTGGGGCTAATATAGCAAACATAAGTCTTGTTTTGGGTCTCTCCGCCTTTTTAAGTGGTAATATAAAAACAGTTGGGCGGGCGCCTAAATATCATATATGGCCAGCTTTATTAACCTCTATTTCTCCTATTATATTACTCTTAGATGGTAGTCTAACCAGAAATGACGGACTAATTTTGATAAGCATATTTTTTATCTACTGCTTTTTTCTTATTTTTGGTAGGAGTTTTATTAAAAAAGAACATGATATTCTCTCTAAAATTAGATCATCTAAAGAAAAAACTACTCATCATTATCTATTTTTAAATAAAAATATTGGCGGATTTATTATTTCAGTTTTTTTACTACTGCTAAGCGCCTATGTCTTAACCTTAAATGCCTCTAGTATTGCCTTAAGTCTTAATATCTCAGAAATTTTAATTGGTATTTTTGTTATAGCCATCGGCACAACCCTACCTGAATTATCAATCTCATTACGTTCGGCCTTTTCCAAGCACCCGGGGCTTTCTATTGGCAATCTTGTCGGCGCCTCGGTTTTTAATAGTACCCTTATTTTAGGAGTTGTCGCTTTAATAAATCCTATAGCTATTATCGGTAACGATTTTAAATCTTTTATAATAGCCTCTATTTTTATGGTATTATGTATTATAGTAGCCAATATATTCTTAACTACCGGAAGAAAAATAGGGCGCTTTGAAGGACTAATGCTAATGTTTATTTATGTTTTATTTATTTTTTCCAATATTATTTTATAAAGATGTATAAAAAATTTAAAAAGAAAACCGAATCAATAGAGTTTATGTCACCCGAATTTGAATTTTTTGAAAAAGATATTATTTGGTACGCAGTTTCTATATTTGTATCAACTATTATAGTTCTTTTTGCTATTTGGCAAAAAAACGTTCTTTTCGCTGTTTTTATTGTCATCGCCGAATCAATTCTTTTATTTTTTGGCAATGATCAGCCAAGATCTTTTAAAATTACTGCCGACAAAACCGGCCTAGAGATAGGGCCAAAGTTTTATTCCTGGAACCAACTTGAAAGTTTTTCTATCGGGCATGAAAAAAATGAGACCCACTCCGACTTGCATTTCTATAAAGTAAATCAACTTGGATTAAAGCTTCATTTAGACATAGAAAACAAAGATGTTGCCAGAATCAAATCTTTCTTGCATAATTATCTCACCGAAGTAGAACACTATGAGTCTCTTTCCGAGACTATTATGCGCACTCTTCGTATTTAATCTCTTGTCCCTGTCGTTCAATGGATAGGACGCGGGTTTGCGGAACCCGTAATGAGGGTTCGATTCCTTCCAGGGGCACACTTTAGAAAATGGCAAGCCAGAGGAAGCCGCCTCGCTTCGCTCGGCGGTCATTTCGTATTGAATTTTGGGGGCAAAAACGAATTGGCGGTTTCGCAAAATATGGTTCGAGCCGATGTTTTTCAGAAATGTTGTCATTTCGGAAAGATTATTCTCCTCAATCAATTTTGTGGCTTGATTCAAAGACAAAATGAACTCACGAGCCTGTTCGAGCCAAGACAAACCTTTCTGCTCAAAGTCAGTGATTTTTTCGTTTAGCGCGACCTTTTGGGAGACGAACATATTCTTTTTGGCGGCGTATTCCTTTTGCGTGAGCGCATCTTCCAAATACACATCAAGCAATTTTTGAAGTTTCGCCTCAATTTGAGATAACTGTTCTTTGAGATTTATTACTTCGCTTTTCGCTTGTTCTTTCGCTTGATTTTCTTTCGTGTCCAACGCCGCCAAAACTTTCTCGGTGTCTTGGCTCGAACCGGCTCGTGAGTTCCCTCAAAAATTTCCCCTTTGTATCTCATAAGGCCGACATAGAAAGGATTTTGAAGAATATGCTGAACATTGCTTAAAGAAATTTCCTTACCGAGGTTTCCTCGTAGATTTTTCTCTTTGCACCAATTTGCGAGAGAGTTAAATGAGTATGCTCCGGTGGCGTACATTTCAAACATCTTACGAACTTTCGGTGCTTTCTCACTATCAACGTCAATTCCTCGCGTTTTAGCATTGTTTAGATAGCCAACCGGAGCCCAGCCGGGCCATACGCCATTTCGGATTTTCTGCCGCAGTCCTCGCTTAACATTCTCTCGCAAATTATCTACAAAATATTTTGATTGACCAAAGGCGATGTTAAGCATGAAAAGTCTTTGTGGTGTTGCTTCAAACCAAAAGGTGGGAAATTTGAGGGATTTAATCAAGCCGCGATCAACGAAGTGGATTATTTTTCCGCCATCAACGCTGTTCCTTGCTAATCTGTCCGGGTGCCACGAAACAATCCCGTCTGCTTTTCCTCTCTCAATCAATGACAACATTTCTGCGAATTTCATTCGCCCGGGTTCTTTTGCGGTTTTGGCCTCTTGGAAAGAGGCGACAATTTCAAGTTTTTCTTTGGCGGCATACTCTTGCAACTCTACGAGTTGCGCTTCAATACTTAAAACCTGCCTGTCATCTTCCTCTGGCTTGCCATTTTCTAAAGTGTGCAGTATTCTTGAATTAGTCCGAACCGCTTTCGCCGCCTGCGGCGGCGAGGAAATCCCCCCGCGAAAAAATTCTGAAAATGCGGCGGAGCCGCACCGATAAAAACCGCAAAAGAACCCGGAGAAAAACATCGGCTCGAACCATATTTTGATTTTGGGGGAAAGAAAAATTTTTAATCCAAATCAAATAATGCAGAAATCCAAAAACTTGACTGATTATCTGTTTAATGCTATCATAGTGACAGAATGAAAGGTGGTAAGTAGCCATCTTTTTCCTTGAAATCAGACCAAGAAATGGAGGTGTCAAATGTTCGGACAGCTGACAGAGTTCATTCTGCCGCGTATAATTGGAGTTATGGTACACAAACGCGAAACACTCACCAAGAAAGAACGCGCCGCGCAAGATGCGTTCATGGCGAAGCTCGACATCAGGAAGCGCAAGACCGATAAGCCGGTCATAGTTGCCGTCATCGGCCTCGTTGGTTCCGGCAAGAGTTCGGTGGCGCATGAGCTTGCCAAACACATCGGTGCGACGGTCATCGAGGGCGATGACATTCGTATTGAGCTTCGCAAACAGAGCGAACGCTACGAGAAATCGCGCGCAATCGCCGAGAACGCGGCCATCGAAGTCGTGAAGCAGGGCGGCAACGTCATTCTTGATTCCGACTTCGTGGACGAGAAGAAACGCGCGAGCGTTCGAGAAAAGACACGCAAAGCAGGCGTGCGCCTCGTCTTCGTTCGCACTTACTGCGACCTTGATGTCATGGTGGGCCGCGTCCTCACCGCAACTTACCACAATCGCGTTGGCGATTTCTTCGGCGGCGCGAAGTCCAAATGGCAAGGAAGCGAGCAATCGAAGGGCGCGGCGGTGAAAGTTCGCGAGATGTGGCGGCGCACGCCTCACCACTATCGCTGGGTCAATCAAGGCGGTGGCAAATGGGTTCTCAAAAAGTTCCCGTTCGCTATCTTTGCCGAGATTGACACCACGGATTCCGATTCGTGGAAGCGCGAGGTGGAGAAGTGTGCGAAACAACTCCTCACGTGGTAAACCGCAATCAAGGGCGACCAAAGCGAAAGCCGAGGCCGCCCTTTCTTTTTGTTTGATTTTTTGATGAATTAAATTCATAATTGAATTGCCGCCAAAGAAAAACTTGAAATTGTTATCGGTGCGGCTCCGCCGCATTTTCAGAATTTTTTCGCGGGGGGATTTCCTCGCCGCCGCAGGCGGCGAAAGCGGTTCGGACTAATTCAAGAATACTGCACAAATCAGTATCAATTTTGACTACCTTAAAATAATAAGCTAATCTATTTTTAGGCGGTAGTAGTTCAGTTGGTAGAACGCAACCTTGCCAAGGTTGAGGTCGCCAGTTCAAGTCTGGTCTACCGCTCCATGAATAAAATAGAAAAAATAAAACCCGAAAAAGAAAACTTCTCTGAAGATGAGTTTATGTCTCGCGTTTGGGAGTTATATAATAGCTTAAAACACTCCATAGAAACCAGAGAAATGGGCTTAACAGAAATAGCTAAAATAACAGAGGATTTTCCTGAATTAAGTCGCTTCATTGAAGATAAAGATGAAGATAAAGACGAAAATTTACATGAAAAAATTCTTAATTTTTTAACACACAAACTTAATAATGAAAAACAAAAAAAAGAATTAGACCAGGCTATAAGACTTTGGTATCGTCAAAATAAAGATAATTTAAAAGCCGCCGCTTAAATAAAAAACATCCGCCAAACAGGCGGATGTTTTTTATTTAATCTTCACAAATATTTTTTTTCCTATCTTTACTATCTCGCCACCTGCTAACTGTTTATTTATATCCGCTTTTTCATTATTTATCTTAACTCCTCCCTGTTCTATTAATCTTCGAGCCTCACTTTTAGAAGTATTATTTATTTTAACTATTAACCACACTAAATCTCTTGTTTTTTTATCTAGTTTTATTTCCTTAATTTCATTCGGATTTTCTTTTTTAGAAAACACATTTTCCCATTCTTTTTGAGCCTCGCTAGCTTCTTTTTTGTCGTAATATATAGATACAATTTTTTCTGCCAATTGTTTCTTAAATTTCATTGGATTCTCTTTTTCTATTTGAATTGATTTTTTAATTTTATCAATATCTTTATCGGATAAATCAGTCAATACTCTAAAATATTTAACGATCAAGCTATCTGGTGTAGACATTATTTTGCCAAACATATCATTTGGTTTATCAGTTACCCCTATATAGTTATTAAGAGATTTACTCATCTTATTAACCCCATCCAAACCTTCAATTAACCAAGTTGTTAAAATATTTTGTTCACTCATATTGTATCTCTTTTGTATTTTTCTTCCCATTAAAAGATTAAATTTCTGATCAGTTCCACCAATCTCTACGTCAGATTTTAAGGCTACAGAGTCATAACCTTGTAAGAGGGGATATATAATCTCAAGTAAAGAAACATCCTGATCACTGCTTAATCTTTTTTTAAAATCATCTCTCTCTAGAGCTCTCTGAACTGTTATTTTTGACGTTAATTCATGAAAATCTAAAATGGACCATTTATTAAACCACTCACTATTATATCGTATCTCTGCTTTTTTTAAATCAATAACTTTTGAAGCCTGCGTTAAGTAGTTTTCCATATTTTTCTGAACCTCTTTAAAGCTCAATTTTTTTCGCATCTCATTTTTACCCGAAGGATCCCCTATAGTAGCTGTAAAATCTCCAATTAAAAGAATAGTCTTGTGTCCTAAATTTTGAAATTCTCTAAGTTTTTTTAAAGCTACTGTATGTCCAAGGTGAATATCAGGCGAAGTTGGGTCTATGCCAAATTTAACTCTAAGTCGCTTACCGCTTTTTAAAGCCTTTATTAAATCTTTTTCTATGATTACCTCCTCTACTCCTCGCGTTAGTAATTCTTTAATTTTTTTTGCATCTGTAGAAACTTTATTCATCTACTTAAATGTAAATCACTTTTACCAAAAGCGCAAAAAATAAAAAAGGGAGACATCCTGTCTCCCCCAACCCTAACCTCATTTAGCGCACTCCGTCGCCAACAATATTGTCATCTATTTACGAACGGCTCACCGTGCCGTCGCTGTAGACGACGTAATTTTTTGTTGAAAAAACTACATATGTATCTTTCATCGGCTTTCTCCCTTCTAAAATATTTGACTCCAATTCTGCTATAATTATAACATACATAAATACAAATGTCAATACCACCTAATATTGCTTATTTAAAGCCTTTTTGATACTATAAACACATAAATAAACAGATAGTACCCCCTATATATCCTAAACTTGGGGGCATTTTTCTATTTTAAAACATGCAATTCAAAATAGACTCTAAATTTAAACCCGCCGGTGATCAGCCCCAAGCTATTAAAAGCCTTGTTAACGGCCTAAACAAAAAAGCCAAGTTTCAAACTCTTTTAGGTGTTACCGGCTCCGGTAAAACCTTTACTATGGCTAAGGTTATAGAAGAAACTCAAAGACCGACTTTAGTAATCGCTCACAATAAAACTCTAGCCGCCCAGTTGGTTAATGAGTTTAGAGAATTTTTTCCTAGTAACGCTGTTGAATATTTTGTTTCATACTACGACTACTACCAACCGGAAGCCTATCTTCCGGGCTCCGATACCTATATAGAAAAAGAGGCTCAAATAAATAATGAGATAGATAGATTGCGTCACTCCGCCACTCAATCTCTTTTAACTAGAGGCGACGTTATTATCGTCGCCTCTGTTTCCTGTATCTACGGACTAGGTACTCCGGATTTATATAAAAAACATTCTGTCATAGTAAATAAAGGCGATAAATTAAGTCGCCCTGATTTTTTAAGAGTTTTAATAGATCTTAAGTTTAATCGAACGAGTAGTGAATTGGTTCGCGGTTCTTTTAGAAGTCGCGCTGATTTAGTTGAAATCTATCCCGCCAATCAGGAAATAATTTATCGTCTTCATGGTCTAGGTAGAGCTATAAACAAAATAGAGGCCATTAATCCAACTACCAGAAATATAATAGAGGAGTTAAAATATATAATTATATTTCCCACCTCTCATTTTGTCACCGACGAAGTTTCAAGAGATAAGGCTTTAAAAACTATTCAAAAAGAACTGGATGAACAATTAAAATATTTTGAAAAAAATAATCTTCTTTTAGAGCACGAAAGATTATCTCGTCGCACTAGATATGATCTAGAACTTATCAGGGAAGTTGGTTATTGTAATGGTATTGAAAACTACTCCAGGCATTTTGACGGTCGCCGTGTTGGCGAGCCGGCCGCTACTTTGTTTTCGTATTTTCCTAAAAACTTTATAACCATGATCGATGAATCCCATGTTACCGTTCCTCAAGTCGGGGCTATGTATAATGGCGATAGAGCCCGAAAAAAATCTCTTATTGATAATGGTTTTCGCCTGCCGAGTGCCTATGATAATAGACCCTTAAAATTTGCCGAATTTGAAAAATCTATCGGTCAAACTATATTTGTTTCCGCCACCCCAAGCACCTACGAAAAAGAACACTCCACCAATATTGCCGAGCAAATCATTAGACCGACTGGCCTGATTGATCCAGCAGTCTCTATCCGTCCAATTGTGGAAAATAAGACTAAGCAAACTAAAAGTCAGGTGGATGATCTTATAGTCGAAACCAAAAAAAGAGCTCTAAAAAATGAACGCGTTTTGGTAACTACCTTAACTAAAAAAATGGCCGAGGATTTAACCGAATATTTAACCGAGCAAAACGTTAAGACTAAATATCTCCATAGCGATATTCAAACCATAGATAGAATTCGTATTCTGACTGAATTTAGACAAGGTAAATTTGATTGTCTGGTTGGGGTTAATCTTTTAAGAGAAGGCTTAGACCTTCCCGAGGTAACTCTGGTTGCTATTTTAGATGCCGATAAAGAAGGTTTTTTAAGAAGCGAGACCTCTCTTATTCAAACTATCGGTCGCGCCGCCCGTAATGTTTTGGGCGAGGTTATTTTATACGCCGATCGTTTAACGGGATCTATGGCAAGAGCTATAGGCGAAACTAACAGAAGAAGAATTAAACAAATTGCCTATAATAAAAAACACAACATTACGCCTCAAACTATTAAAAAAGAAATTAAAGATATAACTAAGATTTGGGGTATAGGTTCGGGAGATGCTAAATCAATACTGGAAATAGAACTCAAAGCCATTCCAAAAGAGAAAATAAATATTTTAATAAAACAAAAAGAAATTGAAATGAGATCAGCCTCAAAAAATCTAGAATTTGAATTAGCCGCCATTTTAAGAGATGAGATAAATTTATTAAAAAAAGAAGATAAAAATAAAAAATAAATATGCAAGACAAAATAATTATTAAAGGCGCCCGTGAGCACAATTTAAAAAATATAAATCTAGAAATCCCTAGAAACAAAATGACGGTCTTTACCGGTGTTTCCGGTTCGGGCAAATCTTCCTTGGCCTTTGATACTATCTTTGCCGAAGGCCAAAGACGTTATGTTGAATCTCTCTCCGCCTACGCTAGGCAATTTTTAGGGCAAATGCAAAAGCCGGATGTCGACGAAATAGAGGGTCTCTCTCCGGCTATCTCAATCGATCAAAAAGCCCATAGTAGTAACCCTAGATCAACCGTCGCCACTATCACCGAAATATACGATTATTTAAGAGTTTTATTTGCCAGAATCGGTGAGCCTCACTGCCCTAATGGTCACGGTAAAATAGAAAGATTAACTATTGACGAAATGGTAGATATTATTATCAAAGAAGTGACTGACGCCTATAAAGCGCCAAAAAATAAAACCAATGAGACTAAGTTTTTATCTCCAGTAGTTAGAGGTAGAAAAGGGGAATATTATCAAATGTTATACGATATGTATAACACCGGCTTTATGAACGCTCGCATAGATGGCGTAGAACTTCCTCTTTCCGAAAGAATAGAGCTAGATAAAAACAAAACTCACACTATAGAAATAATTACCGATATTTTAACTAAAGATGACTTCACTAAAATAGATAAAGATAAAAGACAAAGATTGTCCGAGTCTATTGAAACCACCGTTGACTATAGTAATGGTCTTTTAACCATTCTTCTTCCAAACGGTCAGGAATTTACCCTCTCCTCCGAGCATTCCTGTCCGGTTTGTAATTTTAGTTTTCCAGAAATAGAGCCAAGGCTTTTTTCGTTTAACTCTCCCTACGGTGCTTGCGAAACCTGTCACGGAATTGGCACAGAAAATATTTTTTCAAGTAAAATCTGTCCTGTCTGTCTTGGTAAAAGATTAAGAAATGAGTCTTTATATGTTTGGATAGGCGATAGAAGTATTTCCGATGTTGTCGGTATGGATATTGAACAGGCTATTAATTTTTTTATATCTTTAAAATTATCAAGCAGACAAAAAGAAATTTCCGAATCTATTATGAAAGAGGTTCTAAATCGTTTAGAGTTTATGCAAAACGTCGGCTTGGAATATCTAACTTTAAATCGTAAAGCCGGCACTCTCTCGGGTGGTGAGGCTCAACGTATCAGGCTTGCCTCTCAAGTTGGCTCTCAACTGGTTGGAGCTCTCTATGTTTTAGACGAGCCAACTATTGGCCTTCATCAAGAGGATAACAACAGACTTATTAAAACCTTAATTAATTTAAGAGACATTGGTAATACCATTATCGTTGTTGAGCACGACACGGATACTATTAAAGCCGCCGACTATATGGTTGATTTTGGTCCCGAGGCCGGCAAGCATGGTGGTGAGATTATCGCCCACGGCACCATACCAAAAATATTTGCAGATAAAAAATCTCTTACCGCCGCTTATTTAAGAGGTGATAAAAAAATAGATATTCCCGGTAGAAGGCCGATTAAAAGAATCCACAACTCCCTAAAAATCAGAGGCGCCAACATTCATAATTTAAAAAATGTAGATATTGATATTCCCCTTAGAAGATTTACCTGTGTTACCGGTGTATCCGGTTCCGGTAAAAGCTCTTTAATGTACGACTCTGTTTATAAAATACTTTCTAACAGACTTAACGGTACCGGTTATAAAGCCGGTCAGGTCAATGATATTAAAGGGATAGAATATTTAGATAAAACTATTTTAATAGATCAATCTCCTATCGGTCGTACCCCCAGAAGTAATCCAGCTACCTATACCGGACTTTGGGGGCCTATTAGAGAATTATTTTCCGCCACTCCGGAAGCTAAATTTAGAAACTACAAACCGGGCCGATTTAGCTTTAATGTTAAAGGCGGTCGTTGTGCCAATTGTCAGGGTCATGGCTTGATCGCCATTGAAATGCATTTTCTTCCAACTGTCTACGTTGAATGTGAAGTCTGTAAAGGTAAACGCTTTAACAGAGAAACTTTAGAGGTGCACTATAAAAAGAAAAATATCGCCGAAGTCTTAAAAATGACTATTGACGAAGCCGAAATTTTTTTTGCCGATGTCTATATGATTCACGATAAATTAAAAGTCCTTAAAGAGGTTGGTCTAGGTTATATTGAGCTGGGGCAACCCGCCACCACTCTTTCCGGGGGCGAGGCTCAAAGAGTTAAGCTAGCCAACGAATTATCAAAAAGATCAACCGGCAAAACTTTTTATCTATTAGACGAACCAACCACCGGACTTCATTTTGAGGACATAAATAAATTATTAAAAATTCTTCAAAAGCTAACTGATAAAGGCAATACCGTTGTCGTTATTGAGCATAATTTAGATGTTATAAAAACCGCCGACTATGTTATTGATCTAGGACCAACTGGCGGAGTCAATGGGGGAGAAATAGTAGCTATTGGTACCCCCGAGGAAATAGCTAGTAATAAAAATTCCCTAACCGGCAAACACCTTAAAAAATATTTATAAAGTGGCCATTCCAAAAACCATCAAAATAAAAAACAACAAACTCCCAGACTCGCCCGGTGTATACCTTATGAAAAATAAAGCAGGCGAGGTTATTTACGTTGGCAAAGCCACCTCACTTAAAAATAGAGTCTCCTCATATTTTAACAAAGCTCACGACAACCGTATCGCTAAATTGGTCTCCGAAATATTTCAAATAGATTATAAGCCAACCGACTCTGTTTTAGAGGCTTTGATACTAGAAGCCGAGTATATAAAAACCATTCAACCTAAATATAACATCAAAGCCAAAGATGACCGCAGTTGGATATATTTAACGATTAATAAAGATGAATACCCTAAAATAGAACTCATCAGAGGCTTAGAGCTAAAAACCATAAACTCCAAACAATTCAAATACATATTTGGACCCTATCAAAGCAAAAAAATCCTTGAATCTATTCTAGACATTATCAGAAGGGTTATTCCCTTTAGTACTTGCAGACCAAATCAAGGCAAGCCCTGCTTCTATAGACATCTTAAAAGGTGTCCCGGAGTCTGTACAGGAGAAATAACTTCAAGCGAATATAAAAAAATTATTAAACACATTAGCCTATTATTTCAAGGTAAAAAAAATGAGCTTCTAAAATCCATTAAAAAATCTATGGTTGAATCCGCCAAAAATTTAGACTACGAAAAGGCCACTATTTTTAGAAATCAAATTAAAAATCTTTTAAGAATTAAAGACGTCTCGCTTCTTCAAAAAGAAAATTATTTTTCTCAAAAAAATAAAGAAGAATTTTTTAGAATAGAGGGTTATGATATATCAAATATAAGTGGTACTAGCGCCGTCGGTAGCCTGGTGGTCGCCGAAAACGGGGAGCTTAATAAAAGCCAATATAGAAAATTTAGAATCAAAAGCATCCATCAAATAAGCGATACCGGTATGCTTCAAGAAGTTTTAGAAAGAAGGTTTAAAAACTCCTGGCCTTATCCGGATTTAATAATGATTGACGGGGGATTAGGTCAAGTAAATATAGCGACCAGAGTTTTACAAAAATTTAACTTAGAAATACCCATTATCGGTATAGCCAAAGGCGCCGACAGAAAAAACAATAGATTCGTCTTTAACAAAGACTCCTTTAAAATTAAAGACAAAATAGCTAAAAGTAAAATATTACTTATTAAGTTAAGAGACGAGGCTCATAGGTTTGCTATAGAGTTTCATAGAAATATAAGATCTCGCCAATTTAAAAAATAATTTTTTACAATACTCTTCTTGGTAAAAAGTAAAAATTTAGCCAGCGCTTCACCGCCACCTAAAATTCCTAAACCAACTAATAAAACTTTTTTATTTTTCAAATCCATTTATTTAAGATTTCCGAATTTTGGCGGTGT
>Ga0210019_1003075_pt1 | contig 15611 bp, 18 predicted proteins | sample CryGeyCG2114_020_2_FD_183969 | JGI IMG/M metagenome (GOLD analysis project Ga0210019, IMG submission 183969) | Groundwater microbial communities from aquifer - Crystal Geyser CG11_big_fil_rev_8/21/14_0.20 (SPAdes) (version 2) | ecosystem: Environmental > Aquatic > Deep subsurface > Groundwater ...
GGCGGGCGTAGGGGATGTTGCGCATGTAGCGCAACTCGGGGCAGGTGATGGCGTCCGTCTGGAGCGGTTCGATCACCTTCCCCTGCCAGAGGGGCGCGATGATCTCTTCCCAGGCATCCTCGCAGGAACACGCCTGCGCCTGCCGAGGGACGAAGAGGGAGAACATGGCGACGAGCGCCAGGAAGAAGAGACGGGGCATGCGGAGAACCTCCTGCTCGGGTTTGAGCGCCAAAAGAATCTCAGAAAACAACGGTTTTGTCAAGGCATGTGCATAGAAGCCATTGACAAAACCGTTGTTTTTTGACCACGATAGAGTATCTGGATATGCGCTATGCGACAGCTTATTCCTCATCCACTCTCAAACACCCCAGAAGCCCTTATGAACAAAGCGGGCTATGTTCGCCATTGTGTTGAAACTGGTCGCGCATGCTATCATCGACGTCTAAACGATCCTCCTTTTCCAAGATTCCACGCCTACGTTTCAACGAACGAAAAAGGGATGGAGATCGACCTTCATTTTGATGCGCTCGACAGTATCACACACAAAGGGAACCATGATCAGACCTGGGCGTATGAAGGAGGTCGCGTAAACGAAGAAGCAAACCGAATCCTTACCGCGATATGCGGGCAACTCCCGCATAAAGAGATCTATCATGCCCCTGGGCATCCCCTCTCTTCCTCACACCTCCCAACAAAAAAGAAAAAAAGCCTCTTTGAAATCCTCTTCAAAACCATGTAATTATGAAAACGTTCTTTCCTGGACCCCTCTTGGACAATGCACGAAACATCATGCGTCGACTCGGCTATGGGGAACAAACAACGCGTGCCGGACAAATTAGTTATACAAAGCGGATTACGGGAGAACGTTTCCCTCGCTATCATGGATATGTGGAGGATACGAACGGAGGTCTCCAAGTCAATCTCCATGTCGATCAAAAAGGAGCGAGCTACGAAGGAACAAGTGCACACGGAGGAGAATACGAAGGACCACTCGTCGAGCGCGAAATGTCGCGGATCAAAGAATTCATCCATCACTTGAATTCAACCCCTCCAACTCCCCCACCCTCAACAACCGTTTCAAAAAAAGGATTCTGGGGAACCCTCTGGAGCTAGAAATAAATAAGCGCCTGGCAGTGATGCTAGGCGCTTTTGCGTTTCCCCCAGAGGAGGAGGTTGGTTCAGGGAGCGTGTCGAAGCGGGTCGACGACCGTGTGCTGGCCGTAGGTCCCGCTGAGATAGTGCCAGGCACCTCGAAGCTCATTCCAGAGCGTGCGCAGACATGGCAACGGCCCCTTGAAGACGGGAGCAGGAACGATGAGGACGGGAGTGCGAACTTCCCCTCGCATCATGACCCAGGAGCGAGTCATGTGCCACCAGTCGGTGACGAGGTGGACGCGATCAAGATCGTGCCCCAGCTCGCGGAGCCGGGTCGCCGTTGCCTGCGCATCCGAGAGCGTACAACGACGCGCATCGAACGCGGTCAGCACCACCCGAACTCCCGCCTCTTGGGCACGAACCTGGAACAGACGAACCTCTTCGCCGTTGAAAGCGTCTCCCGCAACGATAAGCGGAAGGTTGCGAGTGAGCGCGAGTCGGATCGCGTGATCGATCCGACGAGTAGGAGCCCTGTCGCCCTCGTCATGAGGGCCACAGAACATCACAACAGCTGAACGAACTTCCACTTCTCCTCCAGATGAGATCAGGTACCCTAAAAAAATTTGCTTGACCCGGCTTTGCCAGCAAGAAATTTTTTAGGGGCACCTGATCTCAGCGGTTCACATCATCTTCCAAAGCGCATCGAAAATCATCTCCTGTGTTGCTGATATCGCTTCGTCATCGATCATGACTCCGAAAAGTTGTCGACGTTCATCAAGCGATACGAAGGACGTTTTTCCTGGGTAGATAAAAATGTACGAGGGGGCCTTGTTGGTTTGAGTGAGCCATTTGCGCTCGTCGAGCCCATGCGTCGCTCCTCCTGCTCCAATCGAAATGGTTTTTACGCGCACGCGTTTGCGCACACGGAGTTTGATGAACCCAGGCCAGGCATGAGCAATGAGATCTCGAATCCCTTCAGATGAATAAATACGAAACATCTTGTCAGGGGACTTCTCGGACGTCTTGAGAACATCCTCAAGAATCTCACGCACTCCAGCTTCTCCTTCGTAGTATCGAACACTCGGACGATGGGCGCTTGACCCAAGAAGCTCCTGAAACTGTGGCACGACATCTTTCAATTTGAGTTGAGCTTCTTGAATCGCGACTTCTCGTCTTACTGCAAGTCCCGTCAGTTTCTGTGGGTCTTCGGCGGTAAAATAGCGATGTGTTTTTGCGTCCATGTGAGACACAAGTCCGAGATCGATTAGACGTTTGAGTGCGTCATACGCGGTTCCACGGTTGAGACCTGACTCTTGCGCCACTCGACGCAAGGGAGCGGTTCCAAGCTTTAAAAGAACGGTGTACACACGCATATCCTTGGGTTTGAGCCCAATGAGCTCGAGTGTCTCATCAGAGAGTGTAGGTGTCTTTAGCATAGATGGCGATAAAAATAACCGTCTTATGTGGATAAATCAAAATAGCCCTTATTTATAGGCTATTTTTTATCATCACTTTTGTCAATGTTTGCTCGACAATTTTCTCTTCCAAATACACACTCCCCCAACGACCATCGCTATCGCCAGATATTGCGCAGGGGTGAGAGAGGCGTAACGGGTATCGACAATCGCTCCATCTGTTGCTCGCAAAAAGTCCAAGAAGAAGCGAACAGTTCCGTACCAAATCAGAAATACCACGATGTATGTTCCCGTCTTCACCTTCCGCTTCATCAACCAAAGAAACACGAGAAATAGAATCAGTCCATTTAAAGATAGATATAATCCATGATCATGACGCACCCCGTCTGGATAATTCACCCCAAGCGCGAAATCTGTCAGAGTTCCAGGATGATCGTGAATGAGAAAGCATCCAATCCGTCCAATGAAGAGTCCAAGCGGAAGTCCAAATATCACCGTGTCTGCGTACGCATAAACGTCTACATGCTTCTTACGCAAAAACCACACTCCCACAATTAGCGCTCCAAGGAAGCCACCCATGACTGAGAATCCTCCATGCCAAATACGAAAAAACTCAAGGGGGTCCGCAAGATAATATCCAGGCTCATAGATCGCATGGAACACACGCGCCATCAAGAACGCTCCCGCAATCACCCAGACACTCAGATCCCAAATGATCTTTTCATTCTGCCCTCGTGAGCGCGCCATACGTACGGCGACCCACGTGGCGCACAGAATCCCCAACGCAACCATAAGACCCCACACCTGAATTGTGATGGGGCCTAAGGAGAGTGTGGTGAATTTAAAATACGGGATCATGTAGGTGTTTGTGTATGCCAGCTTGTTCGATCCTGATACGTCGCCCCCACTTTGAAGAGCGTGTACTCATCAAATGGTTTTGCAAGAATCTGCAAACCCACAGGGAGACCATCAACAAATCCACAAGGGACAGACATGCCCGGAATGGTCGCGAGGTTGGCTGTCACAGTATAAATATCCGCCAAGTACATCGCCAATGGATCATTAAACTTCTCCCCAATGTTCCAGGCCACGGTTGGACTGGTTGGCGACAAAATCGCATCAACATCCTTAAACGCTTCGTCAAAATCCTGCTTGATAAGCGTCCGTACTTTCAGTGCCTTTCGATAGTACGCATCATAATATCCCGCTGAGAGCGTGTAAGACCCTAACATAATGCGTCGCTTCACTTCCGTCCCGAACCCTTCCCCGCGAGTACGCTCGTACGTCTCCTGCAGATTTTCCCCGCCTGAATGGTACCCATAACGGAGTCCATCAAATCGCCCAAGGTTCGAACTCGCCTCCGCAGGTTGGATAATGTAATACGCAGCAAGCGCATATTCAGCATGCGGAAGAGAAATTTCTTTGATCACGGCTCCGGCCCGCTCGAGCTCCTGAACGGCCTCCATCACAACCTCTCGAACCTTTGGATCCATCCCAGATCCAAAATATTCTTTTGGAATACCCAACGTCATTCCCTCAACGCTTTTTTCAATCAGAGACGGGATCGTCGTGTTTGAAAGTTGTGCGGAGGTAGAATCCTTTGGATCATACCCCTCGATCGCCTGCAACATGATCGCTGCATCCTCAACCGTACGAGTAAACGGACCAATTTGATCGAGACTCGACGCAAGCGCCATGAGCCCATAACGAGACACGCGTCCATACGTTGGCTTCAATCCCACAACTCCAGACAAACTCGCTGGCTGACGAATAGATCCGCCCGTGTCTGATCCAAGTGCTACTGGCACAAACCCAGCGGACACGGCTACCGCTGATCCACCACTTGATCCACCTGGAACTTTTGTGATGTCCCATGGATTCATCGTTGGGCCATAATGAGAGTTTTCTGTCGAAGAACCCATCGCAAACTCATCCATGTTTGTTCGTCCAATCAAGATAGCTCCAGCTTTTTTTAATCGCTGTGCAATGGCACCGTCATAAATTCCTTTATGTCCCTCAAGAATCTGCGAACCACTTGTGGATCCCCAACCTTGAACTAACATATTATCTTTTAATCCAACCGGAATTCCTGCCAAAGGCCCAACATCTTCTCCTTTCGCACGACGAACATCAATCTCGCGCGCCTCATCAAGAGCCGTCTGAGAAACTTCAAGAAACGCATTCAAACGCTCATTTCCAGATTCAATCGCCTCAAGACAGCTTTGTGTAAGCGCCTCAGCTGTCAACTCTCCAGATGCAAGTTTTTCGCTTGCTTCCTTCATTGTCAGTATTAATACGTCCATACCTATTCTGTTCGATTGGTGAATACCGCCTGCACCTTTAATAAATCGCCTTCTTTTTCCGAGAAGTTTTCAATGGCCCGACGACGAGTATCCTCATCGCAGACATCAATCACATCCTCACGGAACACATTCGCACCCCCAGCGGCGTGCTGGAATTCTAGAACATCGTCTGTATTGAGCTCTTGAAGCTTCTCAACATAGCCTAAAATAGAACCAAGATCTTCTTGATACTGCTCAAGCTCATCCTCTTCAATGTGAAGCCTGGACAGCTTTGCGATTTGTAAGACATCTTCTTTTGAAAATTTCATATGTTTACGAAAGCATAGCGATAAACTCCTTCTCCGACAAGGTTGGAACTCCAAGTTCCTTTGCTCTATCGAATTTAGACCCCGGATTCTCCCCCACAACCACGAAATCGGTCTTTTTACTCACGGACCCTGCAATGGTTCCTCCTGCCAAGCGGATTGACTCTTTCGCCTCATCACGACTCATTGTTTCAAGCGTACCTGTGACCACAAAGGTTTTTCCTGTGATACGCGTATGCGCACGAGCCTGTGTTTGCTTCTCAATCTGTATGCCGTGCTCGATATAACTCGCAACCAGCTTCTGATGATGTTCCTGATCGAAATACGCACGAACACTCTTCGCAACAACCTCTCCAATTCCCTCCACAGCCATCAGTTCTTCGAGCGAGGCGTCCATGACGTTTGAAAGCGTACGGAAATGGTTTGCGATATCGATCGCTGTCTGCTCACCGACATTGCGCATACCAAGCGACAAGAGGAACTTTGATAAACTGATCGCCTTTCGGGATTGAATCTGTTCAACAAGTTTCTGTGCGGAAACTTCTGCAAACCCTTCTAATCCAATCAGGTCTCCGGGTTGCAAAACAAACAGATCCGCTGGTGTGCTAATGATGCCATTCTCCAGAAGTGACGCAATCGTCTGCGGACCAATCCCATCGATCTCAAAGGCTCGCGTGGCGTGCAACACGGCTTCCCGATCCTGCACAAAGCATTTTGGATTCGTACAGTAGATTGCCACTTCCCCTTCTCGACGCTCAACCGAAGCTCCACACACGGGACAGCTTGTCGGCGCTTGCACCTTCCCTGCATCTGAAGGACGAAGCTTCAACAGAACCTCCTTAATTTTTGGAATGATGTCTCCCGCCTTATACAATATAACCGTGTCCCCCACACGCACATCAAGGCGCTCAATCTCATCAATATTGTGAAGGGATGCGTGTTGAACCGTTGTTCCTCCAATCCAGGTCGGATCCACTACCGCCACAGGTGTAAGCGCTCCTGTGCGCCCAACCGTCCACTGAATCTCACGAATCTTTGTTGTCGCCTCTTCCGCAGGAAACTTCCATGCCACCAGTCCCCGAGGAGTCTTGCCGACGACTCCAAGATTCTCATACAGAGCATTGTCGTTTACCCGCACAACCATTCCGTCCACCCAGTACCCAAGACCCTTTCGCTTTGTCTGAAGACCCTTCCAATGTGTCTCAACCGCTGAAACTGAATCAAACGCCTCAGACTCAGGAGCCGGCTTGAATCCAAGCTCCTCGAGAATCCGCCATTCTTCTGTCATCGTATGCTGACCAAAATCTGCATCGATATTCCAGGCGACAAAAGCGAGCCCACGTGTAGCTGTCACAGCAGGATCTAGTTGGCGAATCGAACCCGCAGCCGTGTTTCGAGGATTCGCAAATACAGGCTTGCCTTCTTTTTCAAGCTGTCGATTTAATTCCTCAAAAGCCTTAACAGGGAAATAGATCTCCCCCCTCACTTCTACTCGATCAGGGATCTCCATCCCCGTAGGCTTGCGCAACGCTAACGGAATCGACTGAATCGTCTTAATATTCTGTGTCACATTCTCTCCGATCTTCCCATTCCCACGCGTCGAGGCCGTATTCAGAAGTCCACCAACATACACAAGCGATACCGCAAGCCCGTCTAGTTTTGGCATGCAAAATAATGGCCAGGCAGATTTCCCTCCCACTTTTTCCAAGCGCATTACCCATGCTTCGAATTCTTCTTGCGAGAACACATCCTCCATCGACAGCATAGGACGCGCATGTACCACCTTCTCAAACTTCTCAAGCGGTTCCCCTCCCACGCGCTGTGTTGGAGAATCAGAGGTGATCAAATCAGGATACGCTTGTTCAAGCGTATAAAGTTCATGCTTTAAGGAATCAAGTGCAGAATCTGACATCGTTGTCTTATCCAAGACATGATAGTTGTGTCGATGCTCTGCAATCACCTCTTTCAATTGGACAATACGCTTGTGCGCTTGTGCTTTATTCATAGAAATAATCCCAAGTACCAATCAATCATCGGTTGACCGAGGAAAAGCGTGATAACGGTTCCCATCGCCAAAAATGTTCCAAATGGAATAGGTGTTTTTCGCGTCGCTTTTTTCGATACGATCATCCCCACTCCAACAAACGCTCCAAGAATATACGCAAGAAACAATGCAACGAACCCTTGTTCGAGTCCAAGCATAAAGCCCATAAGCGCGCCCATGCGAATATCTCCTCCTCCAACCCACGCCCCTCTTGAAATCAGAAGTTGCAACCAAAAGAATCCTCCAATCACAAGACCTCCAACCAACACAGACCAAGCGGGAATGAATCCCAGCCAGAGATTCACCATGAGCGCAAAGATCATCGCGGGGATCGTAAATCGGTCGAGAATGTACATGTGTCGGAGATCGTACACAAAGATAATGACGAGATAACTGACGAATACCCAATTTCGCAGTAACAAAACCATCATCCCTTGGAGACCAAGGTTGTACGGAACGTTCCAATCTATTGTGAGATACATCAGGAGAAACAACACGCCTGTTGCCACTTCTACCACAGGATATTGCCACGAGATCACGGACTGGCACTTCCGACAACGTCCCCGCAGTCGCACATAGCTCAAAATAGGAACAAGGTCCTGAACCCCTAGTGGGACGTCACAAGTCTGGCATTTTGACCGTCCACGCACGATCGAAGTTTCCTCATGCGTCCGAAAAATGACCACATTCAAAAAACTCCCAATACACACACCGATGCCAAAAATAAAGAAAGGGGTCCAAAACATATAAGCAGATTATACCATCTTTCTCCCCTGTCTTTCGGAAAAGAAAAACCGTATCTCATGGAAGAGGATACGGGAAGCGTGAGGGCGTTTACGCCCGAGAAATCTGATCGAGTCTGGTTCGTTGATGCATGACCGCTGCGGAAACCGTCGTAGAAACCGCACGTGACACAGCTTCGCCGAGCTTCGTACTCAGTCCGCCGAAACGCAGAACCTGCTGTGCATGGGCCAACCCTGCAAGCGCAATGCAGTCCGTCCCCGTTCCTAGGGCGATTCGGTCACTCAACCGACTTTCCTGACCCAGAACGTAAAGAGCCTGGCACTTAGCCATGGTCGCGACCTGAACGAGCTCCAGCATGGCCATGTCTGTGAGGGCACGATTGACCACCACGATGATGTTAATGGTCCCTGGTGCCTGATTGATGGATTCGAGATCTTCGTCGTAGAGCGCCTGATCGCCGGGAGCGACGGCGTTACCCATCCCCGCCGTGCAAAAGACCTCGACCCTGAGACCGGTGGTCTCAAACTCTACAATCTCGTGCTGGAGGTACGTCTGCGGGACCGCAGTCATTAGTACCACGGACTGGTCTGGTTCAAGACCAAACTCAGCGAGACGATCATGACAGTAGTCCACCGCAAAATCAGCTTCGACGTACTCACCCGGTCCCTGAGTTGCGTTCACGATCGCGTGAACCGATTGGGAAAACGGTCCCTCCGGTGTGAAAGGAGCCCATGAAAGAACTCGCAACACTTTGTCTGATCGAACGACGGTGGTACGATCATCTCCCATAACCGTAAGTTGCACAGAGTCTCCTCATTCCTTTGTGTGAGTTCGGATTCTATTGTCTATGATGACGTTTGTCAATTTCTTCATCCTGCCTGCGTGGGGCATCATTGCTTTCGCTGTTTGTCTTGATCTTTTGATTGGTGATCCACCCTGGCTATACCATCCTGTGAGAGCCATTGGGTCGCTTAGTACAACGCTTGAACGTCTATTTCGCGCACTGATGGCGTCTACACGTCTTACAGGAACACTCTTTGCTCTCTTCGTGATCAGTCTTGTCACAGGCGTAGCCCTCGCCCTTACCTGGGTCAGCTTCCTCATCCACCCAATCCTTGGAACCCTTGTCCAAATCATCGGAATCGCCATGGCCCTTGCGATTCACTCACTAGCAAACGAAGGTTGGGTCATCAAAAACCTCCTCGTGAATAATCAAATAGAAGAAGCACGAGAACGCATCTCACTGATCGTAAGTCGCGACATGTCAGAAGCGACACCGCATGACATCATTCGAGCCCTTCTCGAAACGATGACTGAGAATTTATCTGACGGCATCATCGCCCCGCTATGCTTTGCCATGATCGGTGGGCTTCCTGGAGTCTGGTTCTACAAAACAATCAACACACTCGACTCAATGGTCGGATATAAAAACGAACAGTATTTGGAATTCGGGTGGTTCTCAGCAAAACTTGATGATGTGGTGAACCTCATTCCCGCAAGAATAACCGGAGTCCTTATGCTTCTCACCAGTCTTCTCTTACACAAAAACACAAAACAAGCCCTAAAAGGTTGGAAAAATGATGCGCAGAAAGGACCCTCTCCAAATGGGGGAATCCCCATCGTCACGTTTGCAGGCGCACAAGACATTATGCTTGGAGGGGATTGTAAAGACCGAAAAGGAACGGTTATTTCTATTCCGTATGTCGGAGGTTCAAGACGTTCCCTCACGATCTCGGATATCTCATCGGTTCTTTTGTTTCACTACCTCTCGAGCTTTCTCTTTGTCGGAATTTTTCTTGGTTTGAAACTTCTATAAACAAAAACGAGGTCTAAGACCTCGTTTTTACTTTGCCGCAAGAGATGTTCCATCTTCCTGTCCCAAATCCTCGTCCCACGCTCCTTCCGCTTTTAATCGATCCATAGCGTCTACGATAAGACGTAAGTTCGGTGTCTTCGGACCTTCAACGATTGGAGGGAGTTTCCCAATAGCACTCATCAGAATTGCCCACTCTGGAGAGACGGGGACGTTATCCTTATCACGTTCCATTCGAAGATCATTCAATTGCCCCCAAACCAACTCATAGGTTTCCATCAACTCCTGTGAGCTGTCACCAGATTCCATGCGCTGTTCAAGTTCTTTCACTTGCTCCTCAAGAGGTCTCATCCGTCTCTGCTGATCTAGCTTTTGTTGTTCCATTTTATCTTTTCGAAAAAACGGTTCCGCACGTCCCAAAATTTCCCGCAACATATTATTCGCTACAAATCCCTGCTTCCATTCCATCAGGAGTCGCACAGTTGACTCCTGCCTGAAGTCCAACAGGGGGAAGTGCATTTTCAAGTTCAAAATGAATGACATACGATTCCCCCTCTTTAAGAAGCGTGTAGCAAAAAGCTCTTCGAGATGGTTCTCCACAGGTCACAACTCCTTCCAACCCATCTTCATAGGTTTCAGGAACCACTCGAAGAAAGACGGATTCAGAGGTTGAACAATCAGAAGCAAATCCTTCAGACCCAAGACAGATACTTTGTGAAACGTCTCCAAGTGGAAGAAGCTCCCCCTGTGGATACGCATTTGTTTCGTTAAAATAATCTTCGAGCGCAGATTGAAGCAAACGCACATTTGAAAGACGTGTCGCATCACGTTGTTTTGAGCGGGCAGAGTTTACTGCGACAACAGCCATCACTCCGATAAGAGCCACGATCGCAATCACGACCAGGAGCTCAACAAGCGTAAAACCTTTTTGTGTTTTCATACAGATGTTTTTTCCTCTAATAGACGTTTAACTTTTTTGACCGCCTCACCAGGAACGAAATGCCCTTTTAATAGGTAACTATCCACCCCGGCCTCAAGAGCTCGGAGCATCGTCTCACGATCCCCAAGAGCCGTCAGAGCTATTTGCAAAACCAATGCCGTTTTTGGGGACGTTCTCACCTTTGAAAGAAATGCGAGCGCTTCATCTAATGGATGAAGATCCATAATGATCACGTCCGGAATTTCTCGTTCAAGACGTTTTTCTGCATCACTCACACTATTCTCGACAGAAACATGCCATCCTGCAGATTCAAAGCGATTCGCATAGATTCCTGCATAAAATGCATCTTGGTCAACCATCAGAAGTGTTTTCTTTGCCATATTATTCCATTTCTCTCATCGCCAAACCAATCGCCACACTCATGCGAGGCCCAATTTCTTCCAGAACACTCGTCAGGTCCTTTGGAAATACCACACGTGCCCAAGGATCTCCTCGATACACATTCATATTTAACACTTCTGCCAAATATTCAGGAACACGAGGGAGATGAGAAGATCCACCTGTGAGGATGATTTTCTCCACCTTCTTGATCTGTGCAAGCTCCATGCCAGCGTAGAGCTGAAATGCAAAACGGATCTCATTTACCAACGGGAGCATCAGTGTTTCTAAAACTTTTGGAAGATCTCCCGCAAGTCCTGACCCACCAACAGAAGCGGTTCCGAGATCTCGTTTAATCCGTTCCGCGTCTTCTTCAGAAAGAGTCATTTGTTGCATGATCGCTCGAGTCACCGTATCTCCCCCAAGATTGATCGAGCGAGAGACGAATGGAATTCCGGCTTCAACAACCATGAGTGTTGTTCGCTTAGAACCAATATCCACAATCATGATCGCCCCTTTATCTTTCCCAACCAAAGACCGAATCAACGCGAGTGATTCCGTATCAATCGCCTGAAGGTTTAGTTTCGCTGTTTTGAAAATTTCGATGTACTTCTGAATAAACGTTTTCGCAGATCCTGTGACAAGGACACGAAACTGTTTGTGTTTGGTTTTCGATTCTGTTGATTTTTCCCCTTCAGGCTTCTCATCTTCCTTTTTCTCCTTTTTCTTTCCTTTCTCGGCTTTCTCCTCTTTTTCCTCATCTAAAAATGTTGTCTGCAAAATCATTTCTGTCAGTGGGAGTGGTGCGAGTTTCGTCACCTCAGCATCCACAGCAGATTGCCGTTGACGTTTATCCTTTCCGTTCGTCAGGGAAAGAATTGAGGTAAACACATGAGACGTTGGCAAGGCCGTCATCGTGGCCGTGGATGTTGTTCCCGCTTCCTTGCAGACACGCGCAATAAGCTCTCCTGTTTCCTTTGCTTGATCAAAAAGAGACTCCCCTGCTTCTGCATTAGGAAGTTCTGCGTAGCCATAGGTCAGGAGGACCGGTCGTCCTTTCTTTGCTTCAAACTCGACAACTTTAATACTACTCGCTCCAATGTCGACCCCCAAAAAACTGTTTGGCTTTTTCTTCCCAAATAAGCCCATAGATAATCTTATTATAACACAGTTAGCACGCTTGATTATCCAGACATTTATTTACGAGAGCATCAGCCTCTTTATTGTACTCTCGACGCACATGCGTAAACGTCACCCGATCAAATTGCTGAACTAAATTTTTGACTTCAAGAAATCTTTTTGCGATCTCGGGATTCTTTACCTTGTATTCCCCCTTCAACTGCTTTGTGGCGAGCTCCGAATCCAAAAACAACGAAACCGTCTTTGCTCCAAGTTCCATCGCCCGCTCAAGACCGATCACAATAGCCGTATACTCTGCTTGATTATTTGTCGTCTTTCCAAGATATTTCATCACCTCAGCCACGAGCTTCCCGTCAGCAGTTTTAATCACCGCTCCGGAAGCTGCTGGCCCAGGATTTCCTCTAGATCCTCCATCTGTATAAATATGAACATCCATAAAATTATGCGTGTTGTGACCTCTGCAAAAGCGCATCTTTTCGTCTCACGGGCGCCCGCTGACATCGTTCTCCCTACGTTTTAGTAGGGTTCACGAGTTCAGCAGCCCGTTCAACGAAAATCCATCACTTTTTCAGAGGTCACTGTTGTAAATCGACAATACGAATTTGCAATGAACGGTTTCCATTCCATTCATTTACCTGAATCTCAAAAGCCACATCTAGTTCACATCCAAGAGTCAGTTTCTCGACCCAGTCTCCCAAGCGAAACCCAATGGCTTCTACTAGTTTACCAGTTTGTGACTGAAGACGTAGTTTAAGATGTCCACCTTCTTTTCCCACAGACGAAAAGGCAGAAACCTGGACCTTTCGAGCGACAAAAAGCGGGGTTGGATTTGCTTGTCCAAATGGGCGGAATAACTGAATCGCTTCAAAGAGCTCCCACGAGATAGCCTCTAACGAAATTTCTGCGTCTACGTCAAGAGTCGGCTCAAGAGACCCTTCCTGAATCTGTTCCATCGCAAATGCTTTCATCATCTTCACCGCTTGTTCAAATCGTTCCTGACTTGTTGTGGAAAACCCACACGCTTGCGGATGTCCACCGAATTTATCTAGGAAGTCTTTTGCGTGATGAAGCGCCTGTGTAATATCAAATCCCTCGACACTTCTTCCTGAACCGACATAGGTATCCCCCTCCTTTCCAACCACGAATACGGGGATTCCATAATCCCCAAGAAGTTTCCCTGCCACTAGCCCAACAAGACCTGCCCCCCATCCTTCCTGCACAGCCACAAGAAGAGATTGCCCGGTCACATCACCGAGTTGTCGTTTTGCTTCAAGATACATCTCCTGAGACGCTTTTTGACGCTCGATATTAATTTCCTGCAGACGCATCGCGAGTTTTGTCGCCTCCAATTCATCTTCCTCAATCAACAAGGCCAGTGCCTCATTGGCGTGCGTCATGCGCCCAGCCGCATTCAATCGTGGACCAATCTGAAAGCCAATGGAAACAGTATCAAGTTCGCCTAAGGAAGATCCAGCCACATCCAGTAACTTTTGAATCCCTTTCCGTCGTGTTTTGTTTAATACAAGAAGTCCATACCGTTCCAAGACGCGATTTTCTCCCGTTAACGGCATGACATCCGTAACGGTCGCAATTGCCACAAGATCCAACAACCATTTTTCAGAGCCATCAGGAAATTCCGCTCCCCGTGCTCTGGCTTGCGCGATCAATCCACTCGCCAACTTAAACGCCACACCTGTTCCACATAAGTGTTTGTTCGGAAATGTCTCACCAGGGACCTGCGGATGGATCAGGATCGCATGGGGAAGTTCGGGTGGCATCGTGTGATGATCACACACAATCGTATCGACTCCGAGTTCCCTTCCACGATCAATGGCGTCTTTATTTGAAATTCCGCAATCAACGGTTATGACAACCTTTGTCTTATCATGCTCGACAAGATGCTCAACCGTGGAAATAGATAACCCATATCCCTCCTTTTCTCGATGAGGAATATAGGTCGTGATGTTCGATTCATCAAACCCCATCTTCCGACAAATATCTCGTAGAGTGGTGAACAACACAGCCGTTCCACACGTTCCATCTGCATCGTAATCTCCATGAATGGTAATCACCTCTCCCTTGGTCAACGCAGAAAAGATCCGTTCTGTGGCTTGGACCATGTTTGAAAATAAGGCAGGGTCGAATGTGTCTCGGCTCCAATCAGGTCGAAGAAAAACATCCATGTCTTCTTGCGTGCGCTTCCCCCGATTCCAGAGTAACTGCAAAACAACCGGATCAAGTTCCGGGAACTGATGCTTAATATCAGGAGTAATGGGTTCGGCAATGTGCCAACGTTTCGCCACGAGTGTTGAATGCGCTTGTTAAAAACTGAAGCCGACCGCAAAACTCAGCATGACCATACTCAAGATAACCATGATTCCGACGACTGCCCAAAATGCACGAAGAGCTTTTTTTCGTTTCATACTTACGAATCTCTTTTAAGAACTTTCAAATAAACATCTGTTGGAATGCTCACCTTTCCTTTTCCCATCGCAGCCATTCTGGCTTTCCCTTTTTTCTGTTTCTCAAGAAGTTTCCGCTTTCGTGTGACGTCTCCCCCATACAGCCCAGCCGTGACATCTTTTCGCATCGCAGAAATCCTCTCAGAGGCAACAACCTTCCCTCCAATGGATGCTTGAAGCTTGATGACAAAGTTTTGTCGAGGGATTGAATCTCTCAACACCTTCGCCATACGACGACCTGAACGCTCCGCTTCATCACGATACACAAGGGTAGAAAACGCATCGACTGGTTCTTCTGCCACCATCATATCAAGCCTCACAACATCGGCTTCACGATAATCAATCAGCTCATAGTTGAGAGAAGCGTACCCGGCGGTAATACTCTTTAGTTTATCGTAAAAATCAACAATAATCATTGCGAGCGGAATTTCATAATGAAGAATCGCTCGAGCTCCCGTCAAATACTCTGTGGTCTCATAAATCCCTCGACGTTCCTGCAACAATTGCATAATCGCTCCAACATATTCCGTTGGAGAAACGATATCAATTTTCACCCATGGTTCCTTAATGTATTCCACGAAGGACGGATCTGGAAGTTCGAGTGGACTCTTGATCCGCAACTGTTCACCATTGCGCAAAAATACCTCGTACGCCACGGACGGAACCGTCACGACAAGATCGATATTGAACTCCCGTTCGAGTCGCTCTTTCAAAATTTCCAAATGCAACATCCCCAAGAGCCCGCAACGAAACCCAAACCCAAGCGCCGGTGAATGTTCTGATTCGTAAATGAGGGAAGCATCATTAAGCTTCAACCGCTCAATCGCATCACGCAGACGATTGAAGTCATTCCCTTCTTCTGGAAAAACCCCCGCAAACACCATCGGCTTTACCTCCTTATACCCTGGCAATCCTTGAGGAAGATGTTCTGCTGGTGTCGTAATTGTATCTCCAACGCGACATCCATTGATA
>Ga0210019_1003084_pt1 | contig 15592 bp, 14 predicted proteins | sample CryGeyCG2114_020_2_FD_183969 | JGI IMG/M metagenome (GOLD analysis project Ga0210019, IMG submission 183969) | Groundwater microbial communities from aquifer - Crystal Geyser CG11_big_fil_rev_8/21/14_0.20 (SPAdes) (version 2) | ecosystem: Environmental > Aquatic > Deep subsurface > Groundwater ...
CATCCCTGTCATTAGTGAGGAAAACATCCATATTTTCCCTGGTGTTAACGGCCAAGGTACTGTCTGGACTGGCCATGAAATAGGCATCCTTTCCATGGAGATGACATATTTTCCACTCCGAGGCTCGTTGTCATTAACCAGGATCACAGCGGGCGGTGAAGTCATTGGTCAAGAAGCATTATCAGATCACAGCGGCGATGTCTTTGCAATCAGTTGGAACAATGACCGTGGCGTTTATGGAGTAACTTGGGCAGATTACAGGGAAGGATTATCCGAACCCGCAGTCTACTTCCAACAGCTGTGTTACCCAGAATAACCCACATTTACACAATCAAGCGATAAAGAAACTCAACCACCTCAATTAAGATCGGCGAGCCAAGGTAAACAATCGCGATCAGAATAAAGAAGCCATACTGCTGCAGCCGATAAAAACCTTCCAGCTGATGGGGCGGCAAAAAATATTCCAAAATATGCGAGCCGTCCAGCGGCGGGATCGGGATCAGGTTAAAAACTCCAAGCGCCAGGTTGATCCAAATAGTGTAAAAAAAGATCGTCCCAACCAGCGGCGGATAACCTGGCAAGCTTTTAAAAACAATCCCCAGCACCCAGGCCAGGAAAAAGTTTGAAAAAGGTCCGGCTAAACTAACATAGAGAGACCCCTTACGCGGGTCACGAAAATTATACGGGTTGATCGGCACAGGCTTGGCCCAGCCGAAACGGACCAAAATTAACATAATAAAACCAATGGGATCAATATGCGCAATCGGGTTAAGTGTTAGACGGCCAGCCATTCTGGGAGTTGGGTCCCCCAAAACATCGGCGACCTTGGCATGGGCAAACTCATGCACAGTAATGGCAATTAAGATAGCTGGTAAAGTTATAATTAATGATGCAATCATACTCTTGGATGCGCCTTTTTATAAATCCTTTTTAGTCGTTCTCTCGAAACCGACGTATAAATCTGCGTGGTCGCTATATCCGCGTGCCCCAACATCTCCTGAACCGAGCGCAAATCAGCCCCTTTTTCGAGTAGATGCGTGGCAAAACTGTGCCGCAAAGTGTGAGGAGAGGTTTTCCCCTTCACCCCAGTCAGTTTAACATATTTCTTAATCACCAGCCAGAGCCCTTGGCGGGTCAGGCGCTCACCATTTTTATCAAGAAACAGAGCCTGTTTATCGTGCTGAGGAAAATCCCCCCTCGCCTTTTCCAAATAAACCTTGAGGGCAGCCAGCGTAATCTTGTTGATCGGTACAATCCGCTCTTTGGAACCTTTGCCAAGACATTTCACAAAAGAGACTGAAAAATTTATATCGGATATATTGAGGCTGGTTATTTCACTCGCCCGCATCCCACTGGCATAGAGGAGCTCGAGCATAGCCAAATCCCGCACCGCCATAAAGTTTTTCTCCCTGGGGGAAGAGACCAATTTAATAGTCTCACTAATACTCAAAGACTTTGGCAAACGCTTGGCTTTTTTAGGGAGTTTAATATCAACAGTTGGATCCGCGTCAATAATCTCTTCCCGCATTTGGTAGTGGAAAAATGATTTTAAACAAGCCAGCTTTCTCTCCGTAGTAGTCACAGCATAACCTTTATTATAAAGGTGTTCCAAATATTCTTTAACCAGGTCGCGGTCAATAAACCTACTTTTGACAAATTTAGCAAATTGTTTAAGGTCGCGCTGGTAAGAAATTGTCGTGTTAGCGGAATAACCGCGTTCAATTTTGATAAAATCTAGGAAATCTTGGATTTGTTTTTCCATTGGGCTATCATTATACCGATCATAGTTTTGTTATCCTTGATTTTGCCGGCATGGAGCATATCAACACACGCCTCAAGGTCGAGCAGCTCTACTTCCACAAACTCATCCTCGTCAGTATTCTGCTTGGTCATTTGCAAATCAGTTGCCCAATAAAACTGCAAAACCTCATTAGAATAACCAGGGCTCGTAAATCCTTCAAAAACCTTCTCAGCTTTGGCTGCCCGATAGCCGGTCTCTTCTTCAAGTTCGCGTTTAGCAGTTTCTCCCCCATCCTCACCTGGCAGGGGCACACCGGCAGGAATCTCTAAAGTGACAGTATTTACTGGTTTGCGAAATTGGTGGACCAGGATAAGCTCATCGTCATCAGTCACGGCCACTACTGCCACTGCTCCAGGGTGCTTCACAACATCACGCCCAGAGGTTTTACCATTCGGCAGCTCCACAGTATCGCGAGTAACTTCGATCAAGGTCCCTTTATATTTCTGCTCGCTTTTGAGTTCTTTTTCAATTAAATGTTTCATTGGTTACCATATTCAGAAGAACTTCTGCTCCTTTAATAATCTCATTAATATTAGCATACTCTTTAGTCGTGTGGACCTGGTGCATGCCGGAACCTAAAATAACAGTTGGAACCCCGGCTGCATTAAAAATATTAGCGTCAGATCCGCCCCCTGTCTGCTTATAAACAGGTTTTAACCCGGCTTTTATAATCGCGTCACTCGCCAGCCTAACAACTTTAGCCGATTTTTTAATTTCAAAAGAGTGGTAAACTTTTTCGACTTTAATTTTGACCCTTGCCCCATGCTTAGTACAAGTTTCTGTTAAAACTCTTTTCATCTGCTCAATTTCTCGCTCAAGTTTTTTAGGGTTATGGCTGCGTGCTTCCCCCTTAATCACTACCCGATCTGGAATAATGTTAGTTGCTTTTCCACCTTCAATAATCCCGATATTGGAAGTCGTCTCTTTATCGATCCGGCCAAATCTCATTTTAGCAATCGCCACCGCGGCAACTTTGATCGCGTTGAGCCCCAGCTCCGGATGGATACCGGCGTGGGCAGACTTGCCATAAATTTTGGCAGTGATGTTTTGCTGGGCAGGCGCTTTGTAAACAATTTCATTGGGCCGGTCGTGATCTAAGGTAATGCAAAACTCGCCCTTAAAAGCCCTTTTCGGCAAGCATCTGGCGCCAACCAGTCCAGTTTCTTCAGCTACGGTAAAAATAACTTTAAGCGGCAGGTGTTTTAGCTTTTTCTCTTTTAAAACCCGCAAAACCTCTAAGATAACCGCGACCCCGGTCTTATCATCCGCCCCGAGCACAGTTTTTCCATCAGAAAAAATATATTTGCCTTCTTGAATAGGTTTAATTTTTTTCCCTGGAGTAACAGTATCAACATGGGCGTTAAGCAAAATCCGTTTCCCCTGGCCAGGGACAGTTGCAATAAGATTGCCAATTTCCCCTTCTTTTGGCTTGCCTTGAAAAGAACTCTTCAGCCCAAGCTTTTTAAGTTCTTTTTCCAGATAAGCCATAACCTTGGCTTCTTTATAAGCCAGGCTGTCTATCCTGACCAAAGTTTTAAAAGTGTTGATTAAGCGTTTTTTGTTTATCATAATCTTCTTTTTCCCTCACCCCAGTTCTACTTTAATTATAATTATTTCTTAACGCCCCTCTCCCTCTGGGAGAGGGGTTGGGGGTGAGGGCCTAGACAAAATGTTGAAAGCCCTCTCCCACTTGGTTGTCCTGACTATCCAAGAATATCCCTTTTTTCTTAGCCACAATCTCACCAATTACAGTGGCCCGGGCTTTTTTGGCTAATTTTGGTGAACCGGTAAAAACTAATTCATATTCTTCCCCGCCATAAAGCGCTTGTTTGAGGCTTGCTCCCTTGACCCTTGGCACTTGTCCCTGATTGATTCTAGCACCAACCTTACTTGCCTTACAAATCTCCTGGAGCGAACGTACCAGCCCATCGCTGGAATCAATCATGGCTGTAGCCAGGCCAGATTTGGCAATAATTCTTGACTGTTTAAGTCGTAGGTCCGATGTCCGATGTCCGATGTCATAGTTGCAAACTGCCGGACCGCCAAACTTACCCGTCACCATAATTGAATCTCCAACTTTCGCCCCTGATCTCGTCAGCATATACTTTTCTTCTACTTCGCCCAGCATCGTTATAGTAATCATCAACTCTTTTGGTGAACGGACAGTGTCTCCGCCCACAATAGATATCTTGTGTTTTTTTGCCAGCCGCCCAATCCCCCTAGCCAGCTTGACCAAATTATCCGCATTGAACTTTATCGGCGCAGCCACAGAAATCACTGCCGCAGTTGAAATGCCCCCCATCGCCGCAATATCAGAAATATTAACAGCTAAGGCCTTGCAGCCTAATTTTTCAAAAGGGAATCGGCTTTTAATCTTAAAATGAACGTTTTCAACTAGAGTATCGGTTGTTATTAATAATACCCCCTCTGCCTCTCCGCCAGAGGCGGATCGGCATCTCCCCCTTGGTAAGGGGGAGAACAAGGGGAGATGTTTCAAAACAGCACAATCATCACCAATTCCTAATATAACATTCTCATTTTTATAGGGGAATTCTTTTTTGAGCAGGTCAATCAGTCCAAATTCACCAAGTTGGGAGAGGTTCATTTTAACGCAGCCGAAGAGACCTTCATAGCGCAAAACTCGCCGCACATAGAGCAGACGTCATCACTCTTTGACTTGCGGCGCTGGTGGATAGCGCGGGCCTTAACCGGATCAATGGCTAAATCAATCTGCTTACCCCAGTTAAGTTCTTTACGCGCCTTGGACATAGCAATGTCCCAGTCCCTAGCACCTGGCACCCCTTTCGCTATATCAGCACAGTGGGCCGCTATTCTGGAGGCAATAATCCCCTCTTTAACATCAGCAGCGTCTGGCAAGCCAAGATGTTCTGTGGGGGTAACGTAACATAAGAAATCTGCACCAGAGACAGCAGCCAGTGTTCCACCAATAGCGCAGGTAATATGGTCATAACCAGGAGCAACATCAGTAGGGAGCGGTCCTAAAACATAAAAAGGGGCATTGTGGCAATATTTCTTTTGCATCTGCATCTGCTCAACGATTTCGTTATATGGGACATGGCCTGGACCTTCAATAATAACTTGCACCCCATCCTGCCACGCTCGCTTCGTCAACTCACCCAAAAGCTTAAGCTCCCCTATCTGGGCCGCGTCCCCGGCATCAACAATTGAGCCTGGCCGCATCCCATCACCCAAGGACATCGTGACATCATATTTTCGGGCTATTTCAAGGAGTCGATCGTAGTGTTCAAAAAAAGGGTTTTCCTGATCATTATCAAGGATCCACTTCATCATTAAAGCCCCACCGCGCGAAACAACCTGCATTAAACGGGGTTGATCTTTTAAAGCTTGGATTGTTTTGCGCGTTACTCCACAGTGGATGGTCATAAAATCAACGCCCTCTTGGGCTTGTTGTTCAACCACAGAAAACATTCCATCAACCGTCATCTTCTTTTCTGCCACTGCCTGGTAAATTGGGACAGTGCCAAGAGGAATCGGGCATTTTGCAATAATCGAACGGCGAATAGCAGTAATATCACCGCCGGTAGAAAGGTCCATTACAGTATCTGCTTTGGCCTCAAGGCAGACGGAAAGTTTGGCCAGCTCATCGGCCATATTGGGATAATCAGCAGAGTTGCCGATATTGGCATTAACTTTAATTTTTAAACCCTTACCAACCCCAATCGGCCGGCAGTTTTTGTGGTTAGGATTAATGGGAATAGCAATTGTCCCAGCCACCAAGCCACCCAGTATTTCCCCTACATCCCGCTGTTCTTGCTTGGCCACGATCTGCATTGCCTCGGTCACATTGCCTTTTAGAGCTTCTTGTCGCTGTGTCATGTAAGTATTATAGCAGAGAGAGTTCAATAATGAACCTTGAGCACAATATAAAAACCGCTAAAAACTGAAATTTTTCCTATAAAGCGTCGAAAAAAAGATATAGTTATGATACGTTTATCTTATATAACCATGGAAGGTAAAACACTTTGTTTTCCGCAAAATGTTCTGCCTCAAACACGCTATATACAGCCTGCTGGTTTGCTCCGGTTTTCTTCCGGTACTATTTGTGGCCTGCTGACCGAAGGTAGATACCAGGTTACCCAACAAACAAGACCTTATTATGAAGGGATATATAAATACCCTGAACTTTTGGCCTGCATGGTTGTTTTGTCCCCTGGCGCTTTGGCACTATTAAACAAAGCAATTGAAAATAATCATTTCTTTTGCCAAAGCCTAAGGCGCGACTTAGCTAAAGAACAGCCGCCAAGCGCCCAAAGTATTCTTAGCCAGTCAGGCAATGGCAAAGTAATTATTAAAGTATTTCAAGATTCAAAATTTTTGGCAATTTATACCCCTGAAGAAAAATACATGTATGAACAAGCAAAAGAAGAACTAAAAGGAACAGGCTTGGCTGCGGCTATTCGTTTTAAACTTTGCGGGATTATTACGGAAAACATCGAAGACCTTACTAAAGCAGAACTTGCCCAGGTAACATCTTATATCCAAGAAAACCCTCAAGCCGTAAAAGTTACAACTCAAAGGGATAAAATTATTATTAAGGATCGCTACGACCAAACATTATCAACAATATCACGCGAGGACAAGGAATTAACAGTTAAACGTTTCCTATGTTTGTTTGGCGGCAAAAATTAAGCAAGCTTTGATTGTGGATCAACAGCTAAATTCACCCTATCGCTATTAAACACCGCTATTTTCTCACCTTCGACAATACCATCTGCCAGGTCGGCATGGACAGTTGAAATCGGTGGCTCTCCCTGCTCCCTGCTTTGCGGTCTTATAGCTTCTGCTTTTGCCTCAAGCCAAATTTGTCGTAGGCGAGAAACCAAACGTGAATCAGGCAAAGCCTGCTCTAATGCATCAACATGAAAAAACATAAATTCTTCGATAGGCTCGTTTCTATCAGATATCCTATTTCTTAAACGATGAATAATCTCCACAGACGAGGCTGATAAAGTGTTGTAAAGGGCAACAACCTTTGCTAAAGCTGTATATTGAATGCTCGGAGCAAAACTATTCCAGAGCCCTTCACTTTCTAGCTTCTCAAGGAGCATCCCTCGCTCCCGCCTGATTTGTTCTGCAATTTTTGAAGCAGCTACCCTGACTTCTCCCATATTTCTTGGCCGCTGATTCACGTCATAGTGGGTCATGTCCTCCATAAAACCGGCAATTTCAGCTCGTAAGGCAGGGGAAAATGCAGGAAATAGCCGGTTGGCATCAAGATCCCATTCAAAGGCAATTCCTTCCCGTGCCCGTCTTATTATGGTTTGAATTGGCTGACCAGAAATAGGAGGCCTTGTTAACCCTTCAAACATCTGGCGCACAACTATTCCTAAACCATAAATATCGGCAGCTGGCCCTAGATCCCTTCCCATTATTTGCTCAGGAGCCATATAAGAAGGGGTGCCAAACACAACATTGTCGCCTTGAGCCTGTCTTGCCATGCCATATAATACTATTCCCCAGTCAAGAAGAGTTGCTTCTCTGGAGTTCCGGTTTAAAATCATATTTTCCGGTTTTAAGTCAGTATGTAGTTGGCCTCTTTGGTGGGCATAAGCCAAAGCAAAGGCAATATCAGTTATTGCTTCAACGGATAATAGTGAATAATCAAAATACCCAAGCGCGCCGCGATTGCCTGAATAAGCAATTTCATTTTCATGAATAAACGCTCTTAGATTATCGCCTTCGACAAATTCCGCAACAATTACCTCCTGGCCATCACTAGTAACAAACTTTCCCAAATAACCAGGGATTTGCGGGGCACCGTTTATGGCTGACATTGCCTGGTGCTCACACTCCATGGCCCCATCATCATCAATAAAAAGTTTTTGTTTAATCACTACCTTGTCACCGGTCTCTCTGTCCAGAGCCAAAAAGACCTGACCAAAACCACCAGAAGACAAATGACTTTGTACTTCAAACCTGTCAGCAATAATTTCTCCAGTTGCCAATGATCTTGACGGAGTTTCTGAAAGCTTAAGGCCGGCAGTTTTTTGCGGAGTAATTGCAAAGGCCTGAGTTGACGACAGATTGGGGTCTCGCGGAAGAGTTGCTAAAGCAGGTTGAACTAACGTTGGTTCTGCAAAAATTATACCCTTAAGCAAAATTAAATAATTTAATATTTTATTAGCCAAGCCAGCAACTGCCCCTTTGGTTCGCGCTGGTGAAGCTTGAAGTTTCCTATAAGAGGAGATTGTCTCTCCGGCTCTTTGGCCATGCATTAATATATCAACTCCTACAATATATATATCGGTCTTGATGAACTAATTCTTGCATAATTCCATGCTAAAATGGTTAAATGCAAGACTTAAGATCGTTCTCCCAAGAAGAGCTTCAAACAAAAATCGAGCTAAAACCCTTTAAAATCAAAGAAATCTTCAAGTTTATCCACCAAAAACTAGGAACAAACCTGGATGATTTGACCACGATCAAACTAGCTGAACGGGAAATGCTTCAAGAAAAGTTCTTTATCTCAACCCTTACCCCAGCCAAAAGCCAAAAAGATGACAAAACCGAAAAAGTCACTTTTAAGCTGGAAGATGGCAGTATTATTGAAGCTGTCTTTATGGACAATGACCATGACCGAAAAACTGTCTGTATCTCCTCCCAAGTCGGCTGCCCGATTGGTTGTGAATTCTGCGCTACTGGTAAACTTGGCTTTACCAGAAATTTGACGGTTGCCGAAATACTTTCTCAAGTTTATTACTTTGCCAAAGAACATAAAATATCCAATATCGTTTTTATGGGGATGGGCGAACCATTTTTAAATTACGAAAACGTCCTCAAAGCTGGCAAGATCCTAAATAATGCCTTGGGCTTGAATATTGCGGCGAGAAAACTGGTCTATTCAACAGTTGGAATTACGGCCGGGATAAAAAAGTTCGCCCTAGAAAAAGAGCAGTTCCGCTTCTCCTGGTCGCTCGCTGCCCCTTTTGATGAAGCAAGAACAAACCTAATCCCCTTCCCTGGCCTTAAACCAATTAAAGAGACAATTAACGTAATCAAAGATTACCAAAATAAGACCAAAAGGCGGGTGACGATTGAATATGTCCTGCTCCAAGGGATAAATGACAGCCAACAAGATTTGGAAGAGCTGGCAAAAATCGCGAGGTCCATTGACTCCCACATCAATCTGATCGCCTATAACCAATCACCAGGGTCAAAGTTAACATCAGGCGATGTTGAAAAGGCCTTCCAGACCCTTAAGAAGTTTAAATTAGTGGTCACTGTCCGGCGCAGCTACGGCCAAAAAATCAGTGCGGCCTGCGGGCAGTTGGCTGGTTAATCTATCTTATTAAAAAAACAGCTCCGATTACCTGTATGACAAGCAATATCCCCGATTTGTTCGATCTTGGCTAAAATAGCGTCAGCGTCACAATCATAATAAAGTTCTTTAACTTTCTGAACGTGACCAGAGGTATCACCCTTGTGCCAGAGTTCTTGACGTGAGCGGCTCCAATAAGTCATCTCTTTGGTTTCAATTGTTTTTTTCAAAGCATCTTCATTCATATACGCCAGCATTAAAACTGCCCCGTCTTTATAATCCTGCGCAATAACAGGAATCAAACCATCCTTATTAAACTTAAAATTTGTCATTTTGTAACTCCCTTTAAGGAACCGCGAATTCATTCGCAGGTTCCTTGGTTTTCTTCTCTTCCTTAACAACAGCCCGATACTCAACATTGACCGAGCCTGTCCCTAATAGTTTTTCCAGCTGCATCACCAAATCCGGGTTAATATCAACCTGGAGGCTGCCGTTCAAATCAATACTTTGGCCATCCATCTTAAGATAAACCGGATCAGGCCCATTATACATCATAAATATCTCGCGCATCTTCCCCAAAACACCAGGATCACTCACCCCTACCAGCTCAACATGGAGCGAACGTTTTTTCTCAATATTAGCCATGGGCAAAACATCTTCAGCCGCAACATTAAACTCTTCGCTCCTCATGTCCCGGTTAACCTTCCCCTTGACCACAATAATCTGGTCATTGCTGAGCATCGCCTCGGCCTTTTTAAAAGTTTTGGGAAAGATCACAAGTCCAATACTGCCAGAGAGGTCCTCAATCCTTGCCACCATCATCATATCCCCTTTTTTAGTTGTCAGCCGCCGGCATTCAGAGAGGAGCCCACCAATCCTGACAATCTCCCCTTCGCTCATCTCCGCAATATCAACAATCTTGGTAGTAACCTGGGCTTCAAGCGATTCGCTGACATGATGCAAAGGGTGGGACGAGATATAAAGGCCAATCATCTCTTTTTCCATCTTAAGAAGCTGCTCCGGTGGGAACTCCGCGATTTCAACCGCGATATCTTCTGTCCTAACTATAGGCTGGCCACCAAAAAGCGCGGCCTGGCCATTAGACTGCTCCTTTTGGACCGCAGCTACTCGGCTCATGATTTTCCCTAAAACCGCCAGCTGATATGCCCTCCCCTGACCAAAAGAATCAAAAGCACCGGCTTTGATCAAACTTTCAATGACTTTTTTATTAACGGTGCGGCTGTCAACCCGCTCACAAAAATCAGTCAGCGACTGAAACGGCTCACTGTTTTTTTGGCACTCAATAATCGAATCAATCGCCGCCTCCCCGACATTCCTGATCCCGGAAAAGCCAAAACGGATCCCTTCGTCAGTCACGGTAAAATTACGCTCGCTCTCATTAACATCAGGGGGCAAAATTTTAATCCCCATATGCCGGCATTCGCTGACATACCCTGTCACCTTATCCGCATTACTGGAGATAGAAGTTAAGAGGGCCGCCATAAATTCTTTGGGATAGTTGGCCTTAAGATAAGCTGTTTGGTATGAGATGATCCCATAAGCTGCAGAATGGGACTTATTAAAACCGTAACCGGCAAATTTAGCACACAAGTCAAAAAGCTCGGTCGCCTTGTGCTGCGAAATCCCTTTTTTAACCGCGCCGTCAACAAAGAATTTTTTCTGCTGCTGCATCTCCTTGGCTTTTTTCTTCCCCATCGCCCGGCGCAAAAGGTCAGCCTGGCCCAGGGTAAAGCCCCCCACCTCACTGGCAATCTTCATAACCTGTTCCTGGTAAAGGATAACCCCATAGGTCTCCCGCAGAATAGGCTCAAGCTGCGGCAAAGTATATTTAACCGGCACTCGCTTGTGCTTGCGGTTAACATAATCTACCACCATCCCGGATTCCAACGGGCCCGGGCGGTAAAGAGCTAATAAGGCAATAATTTCTTCAAAATGGGTCGGCTGCAAATCTTTTATCAAGGTCTTCATCCCTCGGCTCTCCAGCTGGAAGATCCCCATGGTCTCACCACCGCAGAGGATAGCATAAGTCTTGTGGTCATCCAGCGGGATATTATCCAGGTCCAGCTCTACCCCCTGTTTTCGCTTAATTATCTCAAGTGCGTGGGCAATCATCGTCAAATTGCGCAGACCTAAAAAATCCATCTTGAGCAGGCCGATTTTTTCCAGGTCCCCCATAGGAAATTGGGTAACAATAACGCTCTTATCTAATTTTTGCAAAGGGGCATAATTAGTCAAAGGATTCTCCGAGATAACCACCCCGGCCGCATGGACCGAAGCATGGCGAGAAAGCCCTTCTAAGCTTTTGGCAGTATCAATCAAATGCTTGATCCGCTCATCCTGGTCATAAAGGGCTTTAAATTCTTTAACATTCTGCAAGGCAAACTCAAGTGTCACCCCGGGACCAAAAGGGACCAGCTTGGCAATCTTATCAACCTCTGGCAAAGGGATCTGCAGAACCCGGCCAACATCACGCAAGGCGCCGCGAGCAGCCATAGTACCAAAGGTAACAATCTGGGCCACATGATCCTGGCCATACTTGGCAGCCACATATTCAATAACCTCACCCCGGCGTTCAATACAAAAATCAACGTCAATATCAGGCATAGAGACCCGCTCATCGTTCAAAAATCGTTCAAAAATTAGACCATATTTTAACGGGTCGATATTGGTAATACCTAAGGCATAGGAGACAATACTGCCGGCTGCCGAGCCCCGACCAGGACCAACCGGAATCCCCTTGGACTTGGCATGATTAATAAAGTCTTGGACAATTAAGAAATAAGCGGCATATCCCATCTTTTCAATGACGTAAAGCTCATATTTAACCCGGTCAATAATTTCCGGAGGGAGCAGACTACCATATTTTTTCTTAACCCCGTCCCAAGCAAGTCTTTCTAAAAAAGTATCCGGCGTATCGCCGGCCGGCACCAGATAGTGCGGCAAATGGAGTTTCCCCATCTCCAGCTCAAAATTACACTTGTCAGCTATTTCCAAAGAGTTGCCAATAGCCGTGGGGGCAGAAGTAAACAAGGCTGACATTTCAGCACAAGACTTAAGATAAAACTCAGAGCTCTGCAGCTTCATCCGTTTTTTATCGTCAAGAAAGGCACCGGTCTGGATACTCAAGAGGACATCCTGGGCATAAGCATCAATTTTTTTCACATAGTGGGTATCATTGGTCGCCACAACTTTGAGGCCAAATTCCTTGGCAATTTTCAGCATGTTTGGGACATGGTTTTCAAGACCAGGCAAAGAGAGATCCTGCAGCTCAACATAAAAATCATCACCTAACAGCTCTTTGAACCAGCCGGCAACCTGCTTAGCTTTTTCTTCTTCTCCATGGCTAAAGAGAAACGGGATTTCTCCTTTTGGACAGCCGGAGAGAAAAACTATCCCCTCGTGGTATTTTTCAATCAACTCATGATCAACCCTGGGGCGCGAGTAAAACCCTTCAATCGAGGCCAAGGAGACCAAATTCATCAAGTTGGTATAACCCTTGGCATTCTTGACCAGGGCAGTCAGGTGGTATGGGGAGCGGTCCTCCTTTGTCTCTTTATCAAACCTGGTGCGGGGGGCAACATACAGTTCACAACCAATAATCGGTTTTATCCCAGCCTCTTTAGCCGCATTAACAAATTGGACAGTCCCATACATGTTCCCATGGTCAGTTAAAGCTATGGCCGGCATCCCCAGCTCCTTAGCCACGGCAACCATCTCTTTTATGCGGGCAGCGCCGTCTAAAAGGCTGTATTCAGAGTGGCAATGAAGGTGTACAAATTTGTCAGCAGGCATAGGAAGGCCATCATAACAAAAAAGGCTGCAGGCCGCAACAAGTCACGACCTCCAGCCTTCAAGCTATCTAGGAAGCTAGCTAGCCACCTATTTTAAACATTTTGGTCCCGCAAGCTGGGCATTCACCCTTCTTTGCCTTGCGGCCATTCTTCATGGTAACATCCTTGGCATCCTTCATCTCTTGTTTCTTCTTGCATTTTACGCAATAACCTTCAGTCATTAACTATCACCCCTTTTCAAGTTGATAAGCGATTTTAGCTTTGCGACAATGGGTTGTCAAGTATCTTTCTCTTATTGCGCAAGTTTTCGCCTTAATAACACGATAAATACAGTATAAGACCATGAGCATAAACCAAATTAATAACAATGCCGGGATGAACGAGCAAGCCCTTGCCGGCAATGCGTCAATGATCATCAATGGCTTGGAGAAAGAGCTGAACAAAAGTGCTTTTAGCCATACCAAAGAGGCTCATAAGGCAGAATTTAATGAGTTAGCCCGTTCAGTCAAAATGGTCTCCAATGCCTGCGCTATCAAGCCAGTTAAAAAATACGAAGGTGACCAAGAGCGCGAAAACAACAACCAACAAGAAAAAAAACAAAGAGATTTTGGCCAAGCCCAAAGGGGAAAAGCCCCAATGGGGAAAGCTTTTTCCTGGCATAACAGTGGGGACTATCAGAGCCAGGACCTGTTGCTCCACCAAACAGAAATCAGAGGGGTTCTTAATCTAGAATTACTCAAGGAATACTTCCATATCCTAGCCGAGATACTAATTTACAATCCTTCAACCCGGGAAATTTTCCTAAAAATGGAAGAACTGGACCGCAGGATTGGGCTATCGGCTGACGCCTTAAACAGGCTAAAAGCCAGGGTTAGCAACTTAATCTTTGAGGAATTGGCTTATCATTTAAAACGGGAACTATCAAAACAATTATCCTCAACCGAAAAGATAGTTAATTTTATCATCAAAACCAGGGAGGTCGCTGCCCTACTTAATTTCTCATTTTTTAACAAGATTTTGAGCAGACCAACTATCAAAGCCAATAATTATCTCCACAACCAGCTCCAGTCTATCTTAGCTGACAACATCAAATTTGCGACTTCAGATATCAAAGGGGTTGTTAAAATTGCTAAGGAACTTGGCCTGGAGATTGACCCGTCAACTTTTGCCTCATTAGCGGAAAAGATCAAACGGGAGCCATCCGGCACAATTGTGGTTGATAATTCTGACCTGGCAGAAGAACGGGTAAAACAGCTTTTACTTGATGAATATAAATTAGTTGAAGTTGCGGAAATTCTTGAACCAAACCTTATGAGAAAATCATTATTACTTTTCCAAAAATGGCAGGTTATCAAAGTCCTGCAAGCCGCCAATATCAGCATGCTAGATATTGAGTCAGCCAGGCTTGAAGCCCGCAAGATTGCCTGGGCTAAATGTGTAGCTGTCTTAAAAGAGCTCCATTTAAAGAGGGTTTTTAGCTCTTCTATGAAAGAATTTAGCCAACACAGCATCACAATTAAACAGTACACTGCTAAAGCCAAGCAACTGGGGCCAGAGTGGATCAAAGAACGCCTGGAGCGTCTGGCCCTTGATTCTGCCTCTTATAAACTCGAACTGCTTCATTCTATGCAAGCACTGGAGTATAATAAGGAACGGGAAAAAGACATTAAGGCTCTGACCATAACGATCCAACACTACAAAAAGGAATGCAATGGCTGACCAAGTCCCAGGTATCCCAGGGGTCCCTAATATGGCGAGCCAGGAAGCTGCCATCGCCGGGGCTGCGGCAGCCAATTTCACTGCCCAAGAAAAAAAGGTTATCCAGGAACGCGGCGGCGAAGCAGACGAGGTTCGCGCTTTTACCCAGGTATTAAAAGACGGACCCTTAACCGCTGATGTTGCAAACATTGAGAACGAAGAGAGTAACGCTACCCCACAGCACACCACCGCCGAGCTGAAAGGCCGACGCCGCGACCACAAAAAAATGTTAAGAAACTCCCCTATCACCGCACCACGAGACAAACTGGAGATTACAAATGTCCTGCCTGATACTTTTGAAGAAAGGAAAGAGGAAGAGGAAAGAGGAAGAGGACAAGAAAAACCAGAAAATCCGGAAATGGTCTTAAAAGAAGAGACTGCGGCCATGGCCAAAGAGTTAAAACTTAATCCAACTGAACTTTTTAAACGATTGGAGATGGAACAAAAGCAACTCCATTATTTGATCTCCAGAATTAAAGAGCTTCATCTCCAGCGACTGGTTGCGGAAAAGAGAGAGGCTTTTACCAAAATCACAGAGCAGATTCGCCAAGAATCCTTGGCCAGTGTAAGCCGCGAGGCCTTCCCCTGGCTGGAAGAGCAATTAAACCGCTTAACCCTGGGGGCAGCTGAATATAAACTCAAACTCCTGCAATCTTTGGAAAAACTTGAATTTGACCAGGAGCGGCACAATGATATGTTTTGGCTGGTTAAAGTGATTGAATACTACGCGTCTAAGTAAGGCTCTCACCAATCTCAAAATCTACTGAAATTTATGCCCAAAAGTGACGATATATCGACCCAAGGAAATTCAATAGGGGTTTTCGAGCCAAATGTCGAGAGGATCAGCCTGGCCATCTGGGATTTCCAGCACTTCTTGAGCCACAGCTTGAGAACGATGGCAAATGTGACAGTCAATTTGAG
>Ga0210019_1003088_pt1 | contig 15572 bp, 15 predicted proteins | sample CryGeyCG2114_020_2_FD_183969 | JGI IMG/M metagenome (GOLD analysis project Ga0210019, IMG submission 183969) | Groundwater microbial communities from aquifer - Crystal Geyser CG11_big_fil_rev_8/21/14_0.20 (SPAdes) (version 2) | ecosystem: Environmental > Aquatic > Deep subsurface > Groundwater ...
CCTACTTCTGCCTGGAGCAGGGAGTTTACGTCAATTGCGGGACGCTGGGCATGGTGGAGGAGTATGGCCAGGCCTTTACGGGGTTCAAGAAAGGTTCGAACCGGATATCCATACGCATCAATCCCGGCGAAGGGGCGGGCCATTCGAAGAAGACGAATACCGGCGGGCCCTACAGCAAGCATGGGATCTGGTATCAGAACCTCGACGAGGTGAAACGGCTCGCGAAACAGTACGGCCTGGTGGTGAACGGGGTGCACATGCACATCGGGTCGGGGGGGGACATGGAACACCTCAAGCGCATCACGGGGAAACTGGTGGAATTCGCCAAGCAGTTCGATGATCTGGACGTGATCAATTTCGGCGGCGGTCTTCCCTATCAGTACGACCCGTCCCTTCCCCAGCAGGATATATCCGCGTACCGGGACATCCTGGCGGAGCGGCAGAAAATCCTTGAGGACCATTTCGGCAGAAAGATCGACTGCGAGATCGAGCCAGGCAGAAGGTTCGTCGCCGGTTGCGGATACCTGATCGGCGAAGTGAGGTCCCTCAACCACACCTTCGACGAGGATGGAAAGCGGCTCGACTACGTCCTCGTCAATATCGGGTTCTGCCACCTGATTCGCCCCATGGCCTATGGTTCCTTCCATCCCATCTGGTTTGTCGGGGACGGACTGGGACCGGAGACCGACCTGATCGTGGCGGGGCCGGTTTGCGAATCGGGCGACGTTCTCACCCAGAAGAATGACGAACCGGTTCCGCGCCGTCTTCCCATGCCGAGCGCGGGAGACCTCGTGGTGGTGGGGGGTGCAGGTGCCTACGGGTTTGCCATGTCTTCCAATTACAATTCGCAACCGCTCATTCCCGAGGTGGTCGTGGAGGGAAAACAATGGTCCCTGTCGCGAAGAAGGCAGACTCTGGAAGACGTGATCCGCGAAGAGATCGAGAGTTAGATGCGGGGCGGAAGGCCGATTGAAATCCATCGCCCTTAGGCGGGTCTTCCCGGCTCGGGAAGGGATCAGGATTTCGCGAACAGGGGATCGATGGTTTTCGCCATCTGCACGTCGGCCAAAGTCACGCCGCTGGCCGAGTGGGTCCAGTAACGGACGGTGATTCGTTTGTAATTGATGAAGATATCGGGATGGTGGTTATGTTCTTCGGCGCATTCCGCCACCTTGCGGACGAATTCGATCCCCTCCATGAACCGGGACGCGTGATGCACTCGTTCGATGAAAGGCAGTCCTTTTTCATTTTTTCCTGTTTTCCATAAAGGGGCCATTTCCCTCAGATTTTTCGCAAGTTCTTCTTCGGTGAGCGGTTTTTTCTCGACCACGGTGTCAATCTCCTGGATAAAGTTTTTGGGCCGTCTGGCCGATTTTGTTTATGCTGGGAAAAAGAAATTCTTGCCTTATACTAGTGGAATCGAATTGAGTTGTCCAATGCCGGTCCCTTATGCATTGGGGCATCGGTGGGTTCACCGTTTAACATGGGAATATCGTTTATGACACCCGATGAAGTGCTTTGGCTGAAACCGCTCTTGAAACAAACGCGGGTTTTTTCGGTGCTCACCGACAGCGAACTGGAAGACTTCCTTAACGAGATGGGAATCTACGATTTCAAGGCGGGAGAGGTGATCATCAAGCAGGGCGAAGAAGCCGACCTGTTCTTCGTGGTTTACAAGGGGGAGGTGAAGGTCACGGTAAAACGGATGTTTTTCAAAACCGTCGAGATGAGCCACTTGAAACCGGGCGAAATCTTTGGAGAAATGGCGCTACTGACCTACCATAACCGAACCGCTACGCTGTGTGCGGTAAAAGATACCACCTGTTTCGTTCTCTTTAAATCCAGCTTTCAGTACCTGGTGGAGAAGAACCCCCTGTTCAAGAACCATGTCAAGGCCGTGGTCCGCGAAAGGGAAGAGGAATTGAAAAAGATCTGATTTCCCCCGTCACATCCCCGATTTCACAATACGGTCCAGTTTGTTTCTCAGGGTCGTGGGGTGAACTTTGTAGACGAAACTCGTCTCACCCTCGATCCGCACGACCGGAATTTTCTCTCCAAATTCTTTCAACAGTTCGGGACTCGATTCGATATCCGTCATTTTCAGCGTGACGAAATAATCCCGGATCACCTTATCGATGACTTCCTTGGCGGTTTCGCAGAGAGAGCAATCCTTTCGCGTCAGAATTTCGATGGATATGGGGAGGGGCATGGACCTCAATTACATGGAATGGGTCATCGTGGTCACCTCGCCCCACAGGATGAGTCCGGCGAAAATCAGGATCGTCCCGAGAAGCACGAGCATGGCCAGGGGGCGGCGTTTCCAGTACGTTTCGGGTCCCCGGTCCACGAAGGGTACCGAGACCAGACCCATGAGGATGACCAGCGGGGCGGCAATAAGCGAAGGAACCCAGAGATTTTCCAGAGCGTAGATCCACACAAATTGCCACGGGGGTTTGGTGATCTCCATTCCCAGGACCGGTTTGTCCCCCAGCGGGGGGGAGATCAGAAGGGCCAGCAGGCAGATCAGGAAAAAGATTCCCGCGCCCGCCCGTTGCAGGTAGGCCATATGTTGCGTGAACTTGATTCTTTTTCCCGTTCCCCCGGAGGGTCCCGGTTGTGGGGACAACTGGTGGTACTTCACATAGAACAGGTGAAGTCCCAATAGCAGGAGGGTGACGATGGGGAGTAGGGAAATATGGGCCATGTAGATTCGGCTGAGCAGGGGAACGCCCTGCGCGAATTTCTCGGTGAGGGGGAGGCCCACGAATCCCAATTGGCCGGCCACCCAGAGGAAATGCGCAAGGGCTTCGTAGGCTTCCTGATCCCATTTGATCACCGTACCGGTGAACAGCAGGTTCACCATCATCAGTAGAAGAGCGACGCCCAACAACCAATTGACTTCGCGCGGATTTTTATAGGAGGCGGTGCAAAACACGCGGATGAGGTGAAGCACCATGGTGACCGTGAGCACTTCCCCCGCCCAAAAATGAACCCCGCGCAGAAACCAGCCCAGGTAAACCTGATCCATGAGGTAGTGCACGCTGGTGTTGGCGCGTTCGGGATCGGGAACATAAAACTGGGCGAGAAGGATGCCGCTGAGTAACAGAATGCCAAAAGAGGAAGCGGTCATTCCCCCCAGCGAATACTTGATGGAATTGGCGTGCCCGGGAATTTCGTACTCCAGGAGTTGAAGTCCGAGCCGCCGTTTCAGGGTTTCAATCATTCCGTTGGCCATGACTGGGCAGGTTAGAGTGGGTCATTCCCCCGGCCTCATAAAACTCAGCGCCCCGAACACCAGGGCCGAAAGAAGCGTGATTCCCACCGCCACTCCGTAACCGGGGGCCGAGGTCGGGACGGGCTTGTGTTTGGCCAATTCGATCGTTCGGGAATGCGAATCGTGTCCGCCCATTTTTTCGTGCGAGCCATGATCCATCGCGGCAGGGTTCATCCCCGGATCCATCAGGGGGGCGGGGGTGGGGAACATTTCGTTTTTCCTTCCCGCCAGATCGGTTCGGGACAACGGCGATGCCGGGGAGGTCCCCAGTCCGGGGAGTGTGCTCTTCTCCGGCGATTCGACGGAATACAGGTTTTCTCCCGCTTCAGAGGCGGGCTCCTCCTGTTCCAGGCGAAATTCAGACCCGGAGGCGGGTGCGCCGGAGGTGGATGGCTCCGTCTCCTGAGTTGGGCGGTCGTGACCGGTGTGAGCGACGGCAGGGAGGGGCACCAGCAACATCAGCAGAACCATTAAGGCGACTGAATTTTTGCGGGTAAGGATCATGTCAGGTATCCTGAATCAATTGCGCAAAGGCTTCCATGAATTTATCGGTGGCCCAGTTATCGGGACCGATGGCCTTGTAGCGGATGATACCGTTTCTGTCGACGATGAAGGTTTCGGGCACCCCGGTGGTTTTATAGATTTTTTTCGCGACCACGCTTTCGGGATCCAACAGGACCGGGAAGGTCAGGTTGTGCTTGGCCAGGTAGGGCTCGATGAGGGAGGACTCCTTATCCACGCTGATGGCCAGCATTTCAAAATCGAAATCCTTGAACCGCTGGTACAATTTTTCCATGGACGGCATCTCCACCTCGCAGGTGGTGCACCAGGTGGCCCAGAAATTGATGAAAAGAATTTTTCCCCGGTAGTCGGACAGCCGAATGGTCCCCCCTTTCAACGAGGGGAGCTCGAATTGGGGAGCGAGAAACGCTTCGGCGGGATATTCCACCTTGAAGGGTTCCAGCTCGACCTTGTTGATGGCCGATATATAAATGGAAACCAACGCTATGGCCAGAAGGCCGTAAGGGATATAAATGGCGAAGGGTTTCCTGTTTTGAATGGCGGCTTCCATGAATGTTCTTCAGATTTTATGGGGTTGATAGGGGCGATAGAATTTTTTGTCCATCGCGATCACAATTTCGTCCAGGGTTTTTCCCTGGTTATATAAATCGTAAGCGTAGAACACCTGGGCAAGGCAGGTTTCGCACTTGGACCCGTGCCGGTTGGTAAAACAGGTGAGGAGTGTTTTGTGCCCCTTTTCTTTTTTGCAATAGCAGTAACAGAATTGGCTGTCGATGACTTTGGGAATTTCCGCCGCGATCCGGTACGCCTGGGCGATGTTTCCGGTGAACAGTGCGGTGGATAATACGGGATTCGTTTCGACCAGGTCGCCCGTCGCAGGAGCCACGGGAACGGAGGGCGCCGAGGGGACCGCAAGATAGATCCCTCCCCCGATCAGCACGAGGCTCAGCAGGATGGCCGCGAACAGTTTGTTCCGTTGATTATTTTTGGAGGAATTGCCGGATCGGGATTTACGTTTGCCCATGATGTACCGCGAAGTGGAAAGGTTGCAGGATGTCCCGTTTCCCTAATTATATGAGATTGAAAACGGTGGATTCAAGGGTTAAAGGCGAAGCCGGGAAATATGCTTCCGCGTCAGCGGACGGCCAGGTACCAGCGGCTCAGGATGTGGGGGGAAAACCCCAGCAGGAATAATCCTGCGATGAGGGTGTTTCTCAGGGTGGTGAGCGTCACTCCATCGGTTATCCATCGGCGCGCCGAGGTGAAGGCGCAGTCGTCCAGGAGCATCACCGGCCCCTGCTTCCTGAGCCGGCGGAAAAAATCCAAATCCTCGCAAATGGGGAGAGGGGCGAATCCACCCAGGTCCCGGAACACCTGTCTCCGCACAAATATGGCCTGATCGCCGTAAACCAGGTGGAGATGCCGGGCTCTGAGGGTGGCGATGTGGGAAATCAGTTTAAGGGACCACCGGTCGGAATCGATCGCCAGGCTGAATGCCCCTCCCACGGCGAGCGGTTTACTTGCAAGAAACTGGACCATTTTAAGGAAGCTTTCCGGACGGATCCAGCTATCCGCATGGAGAAAAAGGAGAAGGTCACCGGAGGCTTGGTCGGCTCCCCGGTTCATTTGCTCCGCCCGGCCGGGAGGGGACTGAATGACATGCGGAGTGAACTTACGGGCAATGTCCACGGTGTGGTCGCCGCTCCCACCGTCCACCACGATCAGTTCGTGGCAGGGAAGACGCATGACGTTTGCCAGCGTTTGCTCGAAAACCCGCGTCTCGTTTAAAGTGGGTATGACGATCGATACATTCAAATTTCGGAATTTCCTGAAAAAAATATTCTTCCGGGGTGATGCGAAAACGGCAGTTTTTGTTTTAAACCTCATGGTTCGGGTCCGTCAATGGCAAATTTCGGCAAGGTCCTTAATGGATACTCCGGGAGCATACGATCTGCCTGCGATACGTTCGTTCCCGGTCGCAGGCTTCATGGAAGGCGGGGATGGGCTGTGAAAATCCTGGTTGGGCCGAAGGGAGGGCGAAATTTTCTCCTCCCTTGCTTCGGGATTGTTTAAAATGAAATCTTAACCCGAAACCCATGGGTTCGGTTAACGATCACTGTTAAGAGAAAGCGATGCTGGCGCATTTTATCGATTCAAAGGCGTTTCAATGCGGGTATTTCAGGGACCGGGAGTCCTTGTTTGAGGAATACCTGTTGGAGGATATCTCGGAGATCGAATTCGAGTACCTTCTCGCCCACGGCATGCGGCATTTTGGAGACTATTTTTTTCGTCCGCGTTGCCGGAATTGCGCGCTCTGCATCCCCATCCGGTTACGTGTGGAACGGTTCCAGACGAACCGAAGTCAGCGCCGGGCCTTGAAAGCGGGGAAGGCGTTAACGGTTCGTGTGGGCGAACCGCGTTATTCCGCGGAAAAGTTTCATATTTATCTGGAACACAAAAATCGTTTCCAGCCGCTCAAGGATGACGTGGAGGATGAGCAAAATTTCCGGCTCTCCTTTTATGTCAACATGCCCTTCGGGCTGGAATTCGAGTATTACCTGGACGGGAAACTGGTGGGGGCGGCCCTGGCCGATCGCACGAAGAATACGTTTTCGGCGATCTACACGTTTTATCGGCTGACCGACCCGCAGATCAGCCTGGGAACATTCAGCATTCTCCAGCAAATCGAGTTCTGCCGCCGCAAAGACGTAAAGTATTTTTACCTGGGGTATTATATTCCCGGCAACCCTTCCCTCATGTACAAGGCCAATTTCAGGCCCAACGAGGTTTATTTCGATAACCAATGGCGTCCGTTCCACAACGCCCGGGGAGATCGCCTGATCCCCGACGAACACCTGGCCTGGAAAAACACCGAATTTCTCGTCAAGGCCCTGCCGCGTTCGAGTTAAGCGTTTCCTCAAATCACATCGAAAAATACCAGGTAAAGCCAGATTACCAGCAGGACATTAAAGATCACTCCCACGTGGAACACTACGTTGAAGAACCGGTGGTAAGTGTACTTGTAGGTTTCCTCGTTCTCGTTGGAATCGTCCTGGGGGGCTTGGGGTGGGGTTGTCATGATCGTTTCCCGGGAGTCAATCCATGACCAGGGTTTTCAAGCGGGCGCTCAGCTCCGAATTCCGGAATTCCTTTCTCACCGGCCGCTCGATCAGGTTCAGGCTCATGTAGAGCCGCTCCAGATTCCCAAAGTTTTCAGATTTCATAAGGGCCTGCCCGCCATCGTCCCGGATCTCGTTGCGCCAGATGCTGAGGACCTTGATCGATTTGCTGTGCGGGGATTTGGCGATGGCGGCGATACCCGCGTTGCCGATCTTGTTGGAGCAGAGGTACAGCTTTTCCAGACCGGCCAGATTTTGGCTTTCCGCAATCGCTCGGGCTCCCCGGTCTCCCAACCCGGTACTGTCGAGATGCAGGTTTTTGAGCGAGGCCAGGCGGGAATGCCGGGCCAGCGCTTCGGCGCCTTCGGGGCCGAGAGGGTTGCTGTCCAGAAACAGGGTTTCGAGTTTTTGAAGATGGGAGGATTCCGCCAGCGCCCGGGCTCCTTCCGGGCCGATGTGGTTGGCTTCCAGCATCAGGCAGATCACGTTCCGGAAGGCCTCCGATTGCGCCAGAGCCCGCGCGCCCAAATCCCCGATTCGATTATGGTTCAGGTAAACCTGCTGAAGGTTGCTGAAAACCTTCGCCTCGCCCAGGGCCTGCATCGCGTCGTCTCCAAGACGGTTGTTGCTCAGAAACAGATTTTCCACCCCGCGAAGCTCTTCACATTCGCCCAGCGCCTTCAGACTTTCCACCGGCAGGTTCTGATTTTCCAGATCGAGGGTTTTCCCTTTATCCACGAGTTGCCGGGAAACCAGGGATTCAATCATCGATTTGTTAACGGTTTCTTCCAAAAAGGGCCTCCAGATCCAAACGATTTGCTCCAGATCGATGTTAACAATGTATAGGATTTCGGGACAAAGATCAATTTCCCCTCGATCCGGGCGGCATTGGTTTAAAATAGATGTCATGAGTGCCCGTCCGTTCCCGTTGGCCGGATTCGGGTGGTGGCCGGGCTCTAAATCGGGTATAAAAGTTCAACTGTTTGAGGTAAGGGTTTAGCCGCTTCCTTATCCATGAAAGGTTTGTGTATGATCATTGGGGTACCCAGGGAAATCAAGGAAGATGAATACCGGGTGGCCATGACCCCCGCGGGGGTTCATGAGCTGAAGAATCATGCTCACTCCGTCTTGATTGAAGAAGGGGCGGGTGTGGGAAGCGGTCTGGATGACGAGCAATACCGCAAACACGGGGCGGAGATTGTGGACCGCGAGCGGTTGTTCCGCGAAGCCGAGATGATCGTCAAGGTGAAGGAACCTCTTCCTTCGGAGTACGATCTCTTGAAAGAGGGGCAGATTCTTTACACCTATCTCCACCTCGCTCCCGCTCCCGAATTGACCCAGGCTCTCCTGAAACGGAAGATTATCGGAATCGCTTATGAAACGGTGCAATTAAAGGATGGATCCCTTCCTCTCCTGATCCCGATGAGCGAAGTGGCGGGGAGGATGTCCATCCACGAGGGGGCCAAATACCTGGAGCGGGAAAATGGGGGGCGGGGAATTCTCCTCGGTGGGGTTCCCGGGGTCGATCCCGGGCACATTGTGATTCTCGGCGGGGGAATTGTTGGGTCCAATGCCGCCAAGATGGCCATCGGGACGGGGGCTTCGGTGACGCTCCTGGACGTGAACCTGGAACGGCTCCGCTACCTGGACGATCTCTACCGCGGCCGATTGAGGACCATCATGTCGAACCGGGTGAATATTATCGATTCGCTGGAATGGGCCGACCTGGTCGTCGGCGCGGTTCTCATCCCCGGCGCCCGTTCCCCCAAGTTGATTACCCGCGACATGCTTTCTTATATGCGGCCCGGTTCGGTAATCGTCGATGTGGGAATCGACCAGGGCGGGGTCCTGGAGACGTCCCGTCCTACCACCCATAGCGATCCCATTTTCGAAGTGGATGGAGTCGTTCATTATTGTGTGGCCAACATGCCGGGAGCCGTGGCCCGCACGTCCACGTTTGCCCTGACCAACGCCACGCTTCCCTACGCCCTGGCCCTGGCGGATAAAGGTTACAAGAGAGCATTTCGAGAGGACGCGGCGTTATTGAAAGGTCTCAATCTTTACAAAGATCTGGTAACCCATCCCGCCGTTGCGGAAGCCCTGAATATGGAATATTCTCCCCCGGAAAAAATTTTATTATGAGGAAGGGGGCTCCTCCGGGGCGTCTTTCGGATCGATTTTCAAGAGGTTCACCATCACCCGGAGATGTCAATTCCCCGGGGAAATAGAAAAAATTAACGATCCTTATGTCTTCGTCCAGCTTCGTTCATCTTCATCTTCATACGTTTTACAGCCTGCTGGATTCTTCGCTCCGGCATGACGCGCTCTTCAAGCGAGCGGTGGAGTACAAGATGCCCGCCATCGCCATGACGGACCACGGCAACCTGTTCGGTGCGGTCGAATTTTACAACGGAGCCCGAAGCCACGGGCTGAAACCCATCATCGGGTGCGAGGTGTATGTGGCTCCCGAGAGCCGCCATGATAAAACCTCCAAGCACGACCTGCGGGATGCCTCCTACCATCTTATCCTGCTCGCGGAGAACGAGAAGGGATACAAAAACCTTCTTCAACTGGTGACCCGGGGATACCTGGAAGGCTTTTATTACAAGCCGCGCATAGACAAGGACCTGCTGGCCAACCATGCGGAAGGATTGATTGCCCTGAGTTCCTGCGGACGGGGAGAGATTGCCTCCAACCTGTATCGGGAAAACATCCCCCGCGCGATGAAAATCGCCGATCAATACAAAGAGATCATGGGGGCCGGCAATTTCTTTCTGGAGCTTCAATATCACCAATTGGAACACCAGGAAAAAATCAACGCCGAGTTGATCCAGATCGGCGAAAAACTGGATATCCCCGTCGTCGCAACCAACAACTGCCATTACCTGGACCGGAAGGATTACCGCGCCCACCAGATCCTGTTGTGCCTTCAAACCGGGAAAACCATCAGCGATCCGTATCGCATGCGGTATGACACGGATGAATACTACTTCAAGTCTCCCGAAGAGATGATGGCCATTTTCCGCCACGTTCCCGAAGCGATCGAGAATACCCTCAAAATCGCGGAACGGTGTGACCTGCGCCTCGATTTCGACAAGATCAACCTGCCCGAGTACCCGGTGCCGGAAAGTTACACGCTATCGACCTACCTGGAGGAACGCGCGCGGGAAGGGTTGAAAGAACGCCTTGAAGCGCTGGAATGTTACGGCCGGAAGCTGAATCCCGAGGTCTATTGGGCTCGTTTGGAAGAGGAATTGAAAATCATCGAGCGGATGGGATACCCCGGCTATTTTCTGATCGTGTGGGATTTCATCCACCATGCGCGCGAGCAGAAAATACCCGTCGGACCGGGCCGCGGTTCCGCCGCGGGAAGCCTCGTGGCCTATTCATTGAAGATTACGGATATCGATCCCCTCCAGTACGGTCTGATGTTTGAGCGGTTTTTGAATCCGGAGCGGGTGAGCATGCCGGATATCGATATCGACTTCTGCATGGAAGGCCGGAACGAGATCATCAAGTACGTGACCCAAAGGTATGGGGGCAACGAGAACGTGACCCAGATCATCACCTTTGGAAGTATGAACGCGAAAGGGGTGCTTCGCGATGTCGGCCGGGTCCTCGACATGTCCTACGGTGATGTGGACAAGATCGCCAAGTTGGTTCCCAACCGGTTAAACGTGACGTTGAGCGATGCCTTCAAAGAAGAATCCCGGTTCAAGGAAATGCGGAAGGATAATGAAAAGGTGGCGGAACTGCTCGACATCGCGACCAATCTCGAAGGGCTTCCCCGGCATTGTTCGACCCATGCGGCGGGGGTCGTCATTTCCTCTCGCCCCTTGACGAATTTTCTTCCCCTCTACAAGGGGAGCAATGATGAAGTGGTCACCCAGTTTTCCATGGGTAGCGTGGAAAAACTGGGTCTTTTGAAGATGGACTTCCTGGGCCTTCGCACACTCACGGTCATCGACAATGCCCTGAAGCTCATCGAGGAATCGGAAGGGAACCAACTGAATATCAATGCGATTCCACTTAATGATCCGAAAACCTACGAATTGTTAAGCCAGGGAAAAACGCTGGGGGTGTTCCAGCTTGAAAGTGGCGGCATGCGGGATCTTTTAAAGAAAATGAAGCCCGACTGTTTTGAGGACATCATCGCTCTATTGGCCCTGTATCGGCCGGGACCTCTGGAAAGTGGCATGGTCGACGATTATGTGCGGCGCAAACACGGCAAACAGGAAGAAAAATATGAATTGCCCCAGCTCCGCGACGTCCTCAAGGAAACCCACGGGGTCATTCTCTATCAGGAACAGGTGATGAAAATCGCCAGCGTTCTGGCCGGTTACAGTCTGGGTGAGGCCGACCTGCTCCGGCGGGCCATGGGAAAGAAAAAGCCGGAGGAAATGGCCGCGCAAAGGAAACGCTTCCTCGATGGAACCGAGGAAAAGAAGATTCCCAAAAACAAGGCGGAAAAGATTTTCGATTTGATGGAAAAATTTGCGGGATACGGATTCAATAAATCCCACAGCGCGGCCTACGCGATGGTTTCGTACCAGACCGCCTACCTCAAGGCGTATTATCCACTCCAGTTTTTCGGCGCGCTGATCACCAGCGATATGGATAACACCGACAAGGTGATCCGGTATATCAACGATTGCCGGGAAATGGATATCCCGGTCCGCCCGCCGGACGTGAACGAGAGCACCCGGAGTTTTTCGATCAGCAAAGGGCAATTGCTGTTCGGCTTGGGCGCCATTAAAAATGTCGGGTCCGCCGCGATCGAATCCATCATCGAGATCCGTAACCGGTTGGGTAAATTTTCCTCCCTGGATGAGTTCTGCGAAAACGTGGATTTACGTCAGGTGAACAAGAGGGTCCTTGAAAGCCTGATCAAAAGCGGGGCATGCGATTCCCTGGGGCAAAGCCGGGCGGGGATGATGAACGATCTCCCTCGGGCGACGGAGCAGGGGCAGGCCCGGCAACGGGATCGCCTGTTGGGTCAGGGGAGCTTGTTCGACCTGATGGCGGAAGGGGAGGCGGGAAATCGCGAACCGGCTCGGGAAATGCAGGAGTGGGATTACCAGATCCGGTTGAAATATGAAAAGGAAGCCATCGGTTTTTATATCACCGGTCACCCGTTGAAGGAGTTTGCAAGGGATATTTCGTGGTTTACCGATGCCAATTCGGCGACGCTGGGAGACCATGCGAATCAGGAAGTGTGCCTGGTCGGGGTGCCCGTCAAGGTGATCTCCAAGTCCACGCGGCAGGGAAACAAGATGGGAATCGTTACCCTGGAGGACCTGCAGGGGACCGTGGAGGTGATTCTTTGGCCGGAAATTTATGCGCAGGCCGAAACGGTTCTGCTCGAAGAGGGGCCCCTGCTTATCAAAGGCAAGGTGGATGCCGATGGCAACAATCCCAAGATCATTGTCAATGAGATATATCCTCTATCCGAGGCGAAGAAAAACTGGAAGGGCAAACTGCATATCCATTTTCGTACCGTGGGGTTGGAGAAGGAAACCCTGATGGCAGTTCGGGATATTCTGGAAAAACATCGCGGCAATAATGAGACCTACCTCCATTTTATTTTTCCGAACAACCATACCAAGGTCATGACCGTGGAACGGGATCTCCGGATTCAGCCTTCCGACGAGGTCATCCACAAGGTCGAGGCCCTGCTGGGGGAGGACTCCATTCACTTCGAATGAGGAGCGGCGGGGAGGAGACGGATTTGCCCGATGCGCGCCTTTAGGATTTCCATCACGCGTTCCGGTTCTCCGGGAATGGGGCCGCAAGGGATCAGCACGGATTGGGACTTGGCCCCGCTGACGAGAACGGCGCCGACCCGCGGTCGTCCCATGATCGCGGCAGGCCAAAATATAATCCGGCCGATTTGCGGATCCTTCATTTCTTCATACGGGATTGAGGTTCGGGGGTTTCTCCAGGGAAATTGGATGCGGCTGAAATGCATGGCGATTCCCGACCGGCTCAGCGTTACGAAATATTTCCGGGGGAACAGGTCGCGGTTTTTAAACATCAGTTTCGAGACCCAGATGAATCCACCGAAAAGCAGAATACAGCCCAGGGTGATGAGAACGGCGCGAAGACCCAGGGGCCACTCTCCCATGAATCCGAATACCGGAAGAAGGATGAGGATAGCCATGAATAAAAACACGGGAGCGAGCATAAACGCGCCGACAAAGTGAATCCCTGTCGCGGGAAGACCGCGCGGGAACACGATCGTCAACCCCTCGGCCATTTCGAGAACGGAGGACTGTTGGGCTTCGTCCTCGTGCCCGGCAAGGTATTTCAATCCGGCTTCGTAATCCCGCGCGACCCAGGTCGAAGGTTTCATGCAGGGATTTTTATCAGATAATGGAGCGTGCCCCAACTAAATAATGATTACGAGATGGATCGCTTGGATCGAAAAATGGGGTTGCGCGAAAAGGGTTTCAATTTACAATGGACCTTCATCTTCTGCGGGCCGGGGTCGGTCTGTTCTTCGGGAATCGATTCGTGAGGTGCCCCATCGGAGTTTCAACGGATCCCTTCGCATGCCGCGAGGGCTTTAGAGGTGATAAATGGCCGGTTACACGGTTGAAAATATCGACATTCGATATGATAAGGAAGTTCTGGAAAATGGGTTGACGGTGGTGACGGTTCAAATGCCGCATATCCACACGGTGGAATTGGCGATGTTTGTCCGGGCCGGACTTCGTTTTGAAAATGAGGCGAATAACGGGATTTCGCATTTTCTCGAACACATGTTATTCCGGGGGAATCGGAAGTATCCCAACTCCCTGGCTCTCAACCGGGAGTTCGAGAATATCGGTCGCGATCTCCGCGCCACCACTCTGACGGAATACACCTACTTCGGGTTCAATCCGCATATTTCCAACTTTCGGCGGGGGGTGGAACTGTTTGCGGAGTTTTTTCTGGAACCGACGTTTCCGGAGATCGAGCTTGAGCGGCAGATCATCATCGAGGAATATCTGGAGGATCTCAATGCGGAGGGAATTAATATTGATATCGACAACATGGCATGCTCCATTTTGTACAAAGGAACTCCCCTGGCGATGACCACGGTGGGATCCAGGAAATCCATCGAATCCATCTCCCCGGGAATGCTCCGGGAGTATTTTTATAAGAATTACGTTCCGGGGAACATGGTTCTAACAGCCGCAGGGCCGGTCCAGCACGAAGAGTTTGTTGAGCTGGCACGCAAGTATTTCATGGGATTTCCCGAGGGCGGTCAACCGGTCGGGAAGGATTATTTTGTGGGAACCATCGTGGAGGACCAGACCGAACCGGTTTGCAAATTCCAGTTTGATGCCAACAGCCAGATTCAGCTTCAGGTCTGCTTTCGTGGCGTATCCTACAATCACCCCGACTATTGCGCCATGTGCCTGATCAACCGGATGTTTGACGATGGGGTGACGTCGCGCCTGCAACGGGCGCTTCGGGAAGCGCGGGGGTTGGTTTATTCGGTGGAGTGCAGGGTCACCAGCGCTTCCGATCTGGGCACTCTGGATTTCGATGTGGCGGTCAGTTCCGAAAAAGTCGGGGAAGTGGCGCGGGTTCTGTTCCAGGAAATCCGCAGTTTTGTCGAATCGGGCCCCCTGCCGGAGGAATTGGAGCACGTGAAGAAGCGCTATATTTATGATCTGGATTTCGATCTGGACGATCCCTACAAACAAATCGTCCGGTGTGGATTTACGCAGTTATATTCCCAGGAGATGTCGATCGAGGAAGAAAAAGGGATCGTAAACACGTTGACGGTCGATGATATCGCTCGGGTGGCTTGCGGTATTTTAAAACGGGAACGGCTGAATGTCATTATGGTGGGCCCGGTTACAAATGAGATTGAGAAAGAAATTGAGGGAATCGTTGCGAGTTTCTAATCCAGTTGTGGCGTGGGGGCTCCCGTTCCTGGTTCTGATGGTGCTTCTGTCGGGATGCGGGGATAGGGGAGGCGATGGGGAGGCTTGTCTGGCAGAAGGAACCTGCGGTCCCGTGGTCGAGTCGATTCGAGTATCCGGAGACATCCCGATGAATCCCGATGCGGATTTTTGGAAAGGACACCAGGGGCCGAAAAAAATCATCGTGGAATTGGGGCCGCAAATGATCACCACTCCCAGTTGGCCCAATCCTTCGATCAAGTCCGTCACTCTCCAGGCGGCCCGCAATGACCGGGACCTCGCCTTACGGTTGGAATGGAAAGACGATTCGAAAGATGACAACGCCGGGATCTCCAGTCTGTATATCGACATGGCGGCGGTCATGTTTCCCTTGTTTCCCGGGAAGCCGCTTCCTCCGATCACCATGGGAGGGGAAGGGGAACCCGTCAATATCTGGCAATGGAAAGATCCCCAGGAACCCCCGGGAAGCCGTGAAGGCATCCGTGAAACGTCTTCCGCCGAAGTCATGGATGCGACGGTGGAAGATCTGGACGCCGAAGGATTCAGCACGCTAACCCGGCAGAGCCATCAGGACGTCAAGGCCAAAAGTCTGTGGAAAGACAATTCCTGGATGTTGGTTTTCAAACGGGCTTTGGAAACCGGGGATGACAACGATGTCCGGATCGGAAAAGCGCTTCCCATCGCTATTGCGGCCTGGAATGGATCGAACAAGGAGAGAAACGGGCAAAAGGGGCTGGCGGG
>Ga0210019_1003089_pt1 | contig 15571 bp, 15 predicted proteins | sample CryGeyCG2114_020_2_FD_183969 | JGI IMG/M metagenome (GOLD analysis project Ga0210019, IMG submission 183969) | Groundwater microbial communities from aquifer - Crystal Geyser CG11_big_fil_rev_8/21/14_0.20 (SPAdes) (version 2) | ecosystem: Environmental > Aquatic > Deep subsurface > Groundwater ...
CATGACTAACAATAGACAAGCTTTGAGTGCCCAACGGCGGTTAAGGAAAAAAAGTAAAGGATAAAAAAAATAGCCGGCCCAGCCGGACAAGCCGTTTAAGATAACGCTAAGATAAAAACCGACCCGGTTTTTTTTCCGGAAGAAATAGAATGAAAGTAAGGTTAAAAAGATAATCAGCGGTTCCTGGGAAGGCATTTGACCAAAATATCTGAGCATCGGCGTTAAAGCCACAGCTATTACTACCCAGGAAGAGCTGATCCGATAAAGGACCAGCAAACCGGCGATGGTTAATCCCACCGGCACTAAGCGGCTAACAAGATCACTGATGCCAAAAACTTTAAAAGCCGCGGCTAAGGTCAGAGGAAATAAGGGCGGGTAATGGGTATAAAAAGAGTTAGGGCCGGTCAGCTGTCCCAACTTCGTTTCCAACAAACCAAAACGCAAGTAGTTTCTGGCAATTTGACTGTAAAAAACGCCGTTCCAGTCGTGGTGGCCAATAAACGGCTTGGCCAAATGGTCAGTCAGAATTAAGGCTAATAAAATTAAAATGATTAACCAACTAAACTTGGCGATCATACTTTAGCGCTGAAGGCGATACCGGCCAATAAGCCATTAATTATAATTAGGGTTGAGGCAAGAGCCAGAGCGGCCCCAACTGCGCCCGCTATAGGAATAAAGATTAAATCTAAACTCACCAATAAACCTAACTGAAACAGATTAATAATAAAAAAAACCTTGGTTTTATTACGGGCATAGATTAAATGGGAGGCATAAGGCGAACCGGCAATAAAAGCGGCAAAGCCTAAAGACAGAATTTGCAAAGGAAAAATCGAGGATAAGTATTTTGTCCCAAAAATAAATTTAACCAAGAAAGGAGCTAAGGGAATTAATAATAAAACCAAGCCACCTAAACCTAAGGCCAACTTAGCCGTCTTATGCAAGTAAGTTTTTTTCTGGGAGAAAACAGGAAAAGAAGCAAACCGGGGAGCAAAAACTAAAGATAGGGCCCCGGCTAATTGCAGAAACGGCATAAAAAAACGAAAAGCGGCCTGATAAATCCCGGTCGCTTCCGGCCCGGAAAATTTTAACAGAATAACTGAATCAATCCGGCCATGAATGGCGGCAATGATAAAACCAAAAGTCAGCCATTTTTGAAAAGAAAAAAAATGAGATTTAATCTCCGAGGTGATCGGAGCAGACAAAAACTTCCAGGAAACCATTAAAGCCCCGATTAAAAAAGCGGTCAGGGCGCCAAAAAGATAAGCCAACAAAGCGGTAATTACTGTTAATTGCACTAACCAATAGAAACCTAAAATAGAAAGTAAGCGGACCAAATTGACAGTCACTTCTAAAGCGGAATCCAATAAAAACTTCTTCTGCGCCTGCAACAGGGACTTGGGAAACCTCAGCAAAAAAACAGCCGGAATAAAAAGAGAAACAACTAATAAAGGCCGGGTTAATTGCGGATGCAAAAAAAGCGATAATCCCTGAGAAATTAAAACAAACAGTGCGGTAATCACTAAGCCTAAGATTATTTTGAGATAAAAACCGAATTTGACAAAACCCTGGCTTAAAGCAGTTGACTGCGAGGCAAATTTAACTATTGAACCGCTAATGGCTAACTCAACCGCATCGATCACAATAATCACTAAAGCAAAGGCGGTAGTATAAAGACCGAAACCGGCCGGGCCTAAAATCCGGGCGATTAAAAAAATGCAAACCGTGGCTAAGATAGCGCTAAAACCAGATCCAACAGTGACAATGCCGGTATCTTTAATTGTTTGCGGAATTTTCTTCATGAATGTCAGGCAGTTTTGGCAATGATTAAAATGCCGACAATAATCACGAATAACCCCACCCATCTTAAAGTCGGAACCGGTTCTTTTAAAATAACCTTAGATAAAATAACCGTAACCACATAAGAGAAAGCCACCAAAGGATAAACAAAACTTAATTTTTCCTTAGATAAAACCGTTAACCAGAGAATTAAGCTGGCGCCATAAAAAAATAACCCCAGCAAGACCGTCGGATGAGTAAAAGTTTTGATTAAGTTAAACTGCCCCAGTTTATTCATGCCGATCTTTAAGATTAACTGACCGATCGCGGCTAAAATAATAGGCAGAAAAATTAACAGAAAACGCATAGTATGATAGTATCATGTTAATGTCTACTTGTCTTGTTTCCGGCGGAGCCGGATTTATCGGTTCGCATTTGTGTAAAAGTCTGATAAAAGACGGTTACAAGGTAATCTGTTTAGATAATTTCTTAACCGGCTCAAAAAATAATGTGGAAGAATTGATTGAAGACAGTAATTTCTTGCTGGTGAACACTGATGTGACCAAAAAACTGCCGGAGTTAATTACCGACAGTAAAATCGAGTATATTTTCCATCTGGCCAGTCCGGCCAGCCCCAATGAAACCAGTGCGATTTCCTACCTGAATTTTCCCTTAGAGACGATGGATGCCAATTCTATCGGCACCAGACGGTTGCTCCGCTTAACAAAAAGCAAAGGGGCTAAGTTTTTGTTTGCTTCGACTTCCGAAGTCTACGGCAATCCGAAACAACATCCGCAAACAGAAGAGTATTGGGGCTATGTTAACCCTAACGGCATCCGCTCCTGCTATGACGAAAGCAAAAGGTTCGGAGAGGCGTTGACCTTTGTCTACTTAAGAAAGTTTAACGTTGATGCCAGAATTGTGAGGATTTTTAATACTTACGGCCCGAAGATGGCGAAAGGCGACGGCCGGGCAATAGTAAACTTTATTATTCAGGCTTTAAAAAATGAGCCAATGACAATTTATGGCAGAGGCAAGCAAACCAGAAGCCTGTGTTATGTGGCTGACTTAGTCAAGGGATTAAAGGCAGCCATGTTCACTGACCAGACTAAGGGCCAAGTGTTTAATCTAGGCAATCCGGAGGAATATACGATATTGCAGCTGGCGGAAAAGGTGAAAAAAGCCATTGGCTCTAAGTCAAAACTGGTTTATGAAGATTTACCTGAGGATGACCCGGCCAGAAGAAAACCGGACATCAGCAAAGCGAAAAAGATTTTAAGCTGGAAACCGGAAGTCAGTTTTACCAGGGGCTTGAAGAAAACCATCAAGTATTTTCAGGAAACGCTTAAAGAATGAGCAGGAAAATTTTAGTGACCGGCAATGCCGGCTTTATTGGTTCAAATTTAACTGAAAGATTACTCAAACTTGGCGACGAGGTGGTAGGAATAGATAATTTTAATGATTACTATAGCCCGAAAAGAAAAGAAAAGAATATTGAGGAGTTTAAAAACAACTCAAATTTTACCCAGGAGCGCGCAGATATATTGGATAAAGAAAAACTAAAATTAATTTTTCCCCAAACCAAGCCGGAAATAATCATCCACCTGGCCGCCAGGGCCGGGGTCAGACCGTCCTTACTTAACCCTGAGCTTTATTGGCAGGTTAATGTTCAGGGCACAAAAAATCTCTTAGATCTGGCCAAAAAACATAAAGTCAAGCAGTTTATTATGGCCTCTTCCAGCAGTGTTTACGGCAATCAGGAAAAAGTACCATTTTCAGAAGCAGATAAATTAGCCAAACCGATCAGCCCGTATGCCGAAACTAAGCTGGAAGCTGAAGCCCTCTGCCGGCAAGATAATTTCCCGGTGACAGTGTTAAGATTTTTTACGGTTTACGGGCCCAAAGGCCGGCCAGACATGGCGCCATATTTATTCACTAAAAATATCTTAAAAAACCAGCCGATTATTCGTTATGGCGATGGCTCAACTAGTCGCGACTATACTTATATTGATGATGTTGTTGAGGGCATAATCGCGGCAGTTCACAGACCATTGGCCTACGAAATTATTAATTTAGGCAACAACCAGCCAATCAAACTCAATGATTTTATTAAAATTGTGGAGAAAATAACCCAGAAAAAAGCCAAAATCATTGAAAAGCCCAGACATCCGGCAGACGTTCCCAGAACTTATGCGGATATTGCTAAAGCGAAAAGACTGCTTAATTGGCAGCCAAAAACAGACTTGGAAACAGGCATGAGACGGTTTATTGAGTGGTATTTAAAGCGTGTTAAATAAATTCTTGTTAGTTTGATAAAGTTCTGAAAAAGAATTACAAAAGCTGTTAACAAAATCACGTTTTCTAAAAAGAGGCAATAAATCTTCTTTAAGGTAATCTAAATTTATCTGATTAACCTTGTTATCAATTTTTTTTATCAGCTGATTTTTTTTAACTCCGGTAATATTTTCTAATCTTAAAAAGTTAGGCTTAATATTTTTTTGTAAAAACCAAATTAAATCGAAATAATCTCTTCCTTTAAAAGTAATTATATCGCCTTTACCTTTTTTAAAAGTTCTCTCTAATATGGCGGCAAGCTTCGAGGCAAATAGATCTGTTAAAGCGTATCTTTTAATAATAAAATTAAAATCATCATCACTGATCAAAGAAATCTCTTCTTGGTAAATATTTGAATCTACGGGATTTAAATCAAGCCTTAAAAATAAAATCGGGCTTTCGCTATTATTTTCTTTCAAACCTAATTGATCCATTAAAGGAAATTTTAAATAAACTTGTTGGTTGTTCTTAGCTACTTTTAGCCCAAATTCTTTAAATTGGAGTTTTTTAATAAAATAGTCGCTGAGTGATTGACAAAACTTCTTCAAATTAAACTCTTTATAATTTTTTATATCAAAATCTAAATCTTCTGATAATCTTGGCAAACCGAAACAAAATCTCAAACAAGTGCCGCCTTTAAATAAAAAACTGCTGCCCCAAGCTGAAGAGTAGACATAATCAAGCACGTAATACTGCAAAGATTCTTTTAGTAAATTTCGTAAGAATAACTTACCGACTGAGTCAGCAATTATTTCTTTCTTGGTAATTTTCTTTAATCTATCAAGAAGCATTTTTAATTTTAGTAATTTCTTTTAAAATGAGTTTCATTTTATTCAAATTAGAAATTTGAACATATTTTGAAAATTCCTGCAAATCTTTTTTAGAAAACACGCTCCAATTAAACCGTAAGCCTGTATTTAACTCATAATTTAGATTTAGGCTAAGATTTCTTTTTAAATATAAAAAGTCGAAAACGGCCTTGGCTTTATTAGCAATATAAACACTATTTCCCCGAGATTCGATTTCTCTGTATCCGGTAAATAGATTATTTTTGATAGATTTATAATTAAAAACTCCAAGATCGTTTTCGTAAGAGCGAGTGGATTTTGTGGTAATACTGGTCCAAATATTAATTTCCTCCGGAATTAGATTATATTTTGATAAAACATATTCCAGGGATAAATATGATGGTGCGCGCAATTTATTGGCTAAGTATTCTGTATAGTTTTTTAAACTTACTTGTTTGTCTAAAAATGGTTTGGAAACATACCAACTTTTTTTTAAACTGACCAAGTAATTTTTTTTCAGGAGCCGCTCTATTTTTTTATCTAAATTATTGCCTGTTTTACCAATTAAAATTGAGGCAGTATCTTTATTAAACAATGGCAATTGTTCAAGTTTTGTTTGTTCCTTTATTCCAGATATCCCATACATAATATGGTAATTGTGAAATAGAACTAATGCTTTGTCAAGCAGTAAAAAGTTTAAATTTTTTCAGGCGGTCAATTACTTTGAAACTATGCCGCCAAGCAGTTCTTTTTAAATGAGTCGTGTGTAAATACCAGGTGTCAATAAATTCCATGTTTTCCGGCTGATCCTGTAATTTTTTATCCTGATAAATATAGGCTTCATCAGGATACTCGCCGACTACCTTTAAACCAGGCAAGTTTCTAATAGCCCGGATGTTTAAGTGGCCCTGCCAAGGCCCGATCTGATATTTGCCTTTGGCTTCCGGCACAAAATGATGCAAGTCACCGATGCAGTTTTTCGTTCGATTGACTAAGGCGATGGTGTTGGGCTGAGCTTTATCTATTGCTTTAATTAATTGAATTAGATTGGTTTTAGGCCAGATTTCATCACCATCGAGGATCATTAACCAATTAGTTTTCGTGATTTGAATTTGTTCGTTTCTTAATTTAACTAAACCTTGACGATTAACCGAACCACACTCTTTAAGCTCAATTTTAGGAGAATGAATCGACCGGATGATTTTGACGGTAGAATCGGTAGAGCCGGTGTCCCAAACCAGCATTTGATCAACTTGACCAATGACAGACAGTAAGGCCGGCTTAATCCAGTTTTGTTCGTTTTTAACAATGGTATGAGTGGTTATTCCAGTTGCCATAATCTAATAGCTGATTTATTTTCCGGCCGGGGAAATTCTTTGATTAAGCGGCCGGTTAAATTGTCAGGCAGCTGATTATTAATATTGGAAACAAAATATGCGGAAGCAGTGGCTGTCTGAGTAATTATAAATGGGTGTTCCGGCCAAAGATAAAGCAAACCGCTTTTAATTAAATCATTATCTTCTGTCACTAAAATTTGAGGGGCGTCTGTTTTTAAATAAGCGACTAAATCATTCAAGGCATAACCGGCCTGCCAACCGGTGACATACTGCCAGCGTTCAATTTCCGGCAGTTGAGCAGATTTTAAATCACGAATAAGACTAAAAGATAAAATTAGAGCAGGAATTAAAAAAACCACAGTTAAAGGTTTTAATATCCGGGGCAATTGAGTAAAAATTTGCGACAAACCATAGCCGGCAATAATTAAAGCAGACATAAAACTTAAGAGAATATAGCGGGGAAAAAGAATTTTAGCGGTTAAAGCCATAAAAATAAAGGTAGTCAGCAAACTAATTAACAGCAGTTTAAATAATTTTTTTTGCTGTTTAAAAAGTAAAAATAGTCCCACGAAAAACAAGACAACTACCGGCCAAGTTAAGTATTGATAAAGCCAAAGCAACTGCTGATAAAGATTGTTTTTAATCATGGTTACCCCGGTGTTTAAGAAAACGCTGCTTTTATTTAAAACCAAACTAAGAGTGTGAGTAAAATAATAAAAAATTAAAGGCAAAGTCGTTAACCCTAAAGCCTTTGCGTCAGTTTTAGTTGGTTTCTGTTTAAAAACAATGAAACTAATCAAAACAATCAGCGGAATCATGATGGCAGTCGTTTTAATCAGTAGGCCGAGAATAATCGCTAAAGAAATTAAGTAGCCGGCGAAAGGTTTTTTTTGAATTAATCTTTGCACTAAACCTAATAAAGCTAAACTAAAGCAAAAGGAAACGGCGGAATCCCCCCTTAAACCCAAGCGGTCATACAGTAGAATAACGGGGGAGATTAAATATGTAAACAGAATTAAATAAACGATTTTTGGTTTAAGAATTTGTTTTAAGGCCAAAAAGAGGCAAATCAGAGTCAGTAAGCCAAAAAGAATGGCAGTTAACCTTAAGCTTAACAAACTATCTTTCGCTAATAGATTAATAACGGCGGCAATCCAGATATTGAGCGGTTCCCAGCCAAACTCTTTTAAAGGCAGCAGCCAATCGCCTGATTGATGGATGGTATTCAGCCAACGGATATACAAAGTCTCATCTAAAAATAACGGCATGGCCATTAATTTATAAAATCGGGAAGCAAAAAAAATAATTATCAAAATAACAATTGCCATAAGATAATAGTATTATATAATTAGACAAAAGATTATGCAGTTTCCTGAAAATTTATCGATTGTCATTCCGGTTTATAACGAAGAGAAGCGGTTAAAAAAAGCTTTTAAAATAATTGAGAAGTGGCATCGTCAACAACTAAACTGGGAGTTTATTTTGGTTAACGACGGCTCCAGCGATGGCACGGAAAAAATAATCAAAAAGTTTTCATTTGTTAAATTAATTTCTTATTCTAAAAATCAGGGCAAAGGTTATGCTTTAAAACAAGGGGTTTTAAAAGCCACCCAATCATTAACTTTATTGTGTGATGTGGATTTTTCAACCCCGTTAACCGAGTTAAGCCTGTTTTATCCTTTTATTGCCAAAGGGGCGGATTTAGTCATTGGTTCCAGAAAGGCTTCAGGCGCCAAAATTATCAAACACCAACCTTGGTGGCGGGAATATTTAGGCAGACAATTTACCAACTTAAGTAAATTATGGCTGGGTTTAAAAGTCAGTGATGTGACCTGCGGTTTTAAATTATTTAAAACTCCGGTAGCGAAAAAATTATTTAAACAGCAAAAAATCAAGCGCTGGAGTTATGATGCAGAAATTTTATTTTTGGCAAAAAAACTGGGCTATCAAATTATCGAAGTTCCGGTTGTTTGGCAAAACGACGAACAAACGAAAGTTTCAGTTTTAAAAGATATTTGGCAGTCAATAATTGATTTAATCCGAATCAGAATGTTTCAATAGATAAGCTTTCATGGCACCAAAAGAGTTAACAGTAATTATTGGTAAAGAAGGTTGATCATTTTTGTCAGTCACCAATAAGGTAATGGCGGCGGGAGAAGCGACCGGAGCTTGTGGATAAAGCCAAGCAAAACTAGCGTCCATAAAACTTTGTTGGGGTGGATTGCCGGACAACTCAAACAAATACCGCAATCCATTTTCGCGGTGACATTTACTGACAGATTCTAAATTATAACTTTCCCCTTTTAAATTTTGATTGGCCCAAACAATTAATTCCTGTTTGAATTTTAAGCCGTAAGGATTATTCACCCGGCTGAATTGATAAAGATTAAGGCTGACAAAAACCACTAGTACCAAAAGCGCGGATAATTTGGGTAAGCGGCGAATAATCATTGCGGTCAACATTGCCCAAATCGGCATTAATCCAGTCAAATAGTGATCAAATAAAGAAAATCCTAAAAGCCCGAAAACACCTAAACTAACAAAATATGATAAAAGTAGTAATCTTATTTCCCGATGGCGCCGGACAGCCAGGATAATTATGATTGCCGCCGCTAATAACAACCAAATACTGATCCCGGATAAACGAGCTTGGGCATAAGGAATACAGTAACTGTAAACTTCGATTAAATTAGTTTGGGCGGTATACCAAAAGCGCACCAAACTCTGCGGTAACAATAGAAAGCCGTTAAAATTAGGTTCTCTTGTCCCCAATTGACCAAATAAGCGGCTGACGCCCGATAAATTTTGCCACTGGTGGCGCAAATCAAAAAGTAGCAATGGCGCTATAAATATGCCTGCCCCGAGCCATAGATATTTCCCAAGCGCGCGCGCATTATAAATTAAGACAAATAAAACCAAGGTTAGGTTCGACGGATCGGCGGTGACAGCCAAAACTAAAGTCAACATTAAAACCAAGTAGCGCTTTTGCTTTAATGCCCATAAAACCAGGAGGATAAATAAAGGATTAAAAAATAACGGCCAGTAATGCCGGTCAAACAATACCGCTGTTAAAGAAACACTGTATAACAGAGGGGCAATTAAATTCCGGCTAAGCTTGTATAAAATAAAAACTGTAATTAAAGAAAATAATCCTGCCCACCAGCCCCAACCGACCGGATCAAAACGAAAAGGCCATAAAAGCAAGCTGGAAAAATAATAAAAATAGGGTGGCAAATGAATTTGTAAGGGGCTGATCCCTCCGATTAGAAACGGCCGGTGCAAGTGAAAAAGCCCCCAGGCACGCCAAGCGATTAACTCTTCATCCATGGTGAAATGAAACAGTTCCGTCAAACGAAAAAGGCGGAGAAACAAAGCAGCTAGTAAAATAACACCTAAAATCCAGGCTGATTTTTTCATGCCAGTTTTTTCTTGAACAAGGCCGGGATGCCGGCAACCATGACTTGATCGGGCACATCTTTATTCACCATGCTGGCAGCGGCAACTAAGGAATTCTTGCCGATGGTGATTCCGGGTAAAATAATGCTGGCTACACCGAGAACACAACCTGACTTTAAGGTTGTCTGGAAAGTTTTCTTGGGATAGAACTTAATTAACGGATGGTCAGAAAAACCAACTGAGTGATGAGAAAGAATTGTACTTTTGGCAGCAATAGTGACTTGATTTTCCAGAGTAATTTTTCCGGCTAAGTCTAATAAAACCAGTGGTCCTAAATAACAATCTTTTCCTAAAATTAAGCCCGATAAACCAGTGCGATCTAAATTCATAAAATAAATTTTATCAATCACGCAGTTTTCCCCGATCCTGGCGTCGCCGAACCTAAGCCACCAAACCCGAAGCGGCGAATAGGGTAATAAATCAAAAACCCATTGCCATAGCCCAAAAATAAAATATTTTAATATCCGGGACAAACCAACTTCTTTAATGGCTTTGTTCATAAGCAAATTTAAATAAATTTATTAAATACTTAAAACTGTCTGGGATTAATCTAACGGTAGAAGTTTTGTCAAAACGCCTCACAAAAGCTACCGGAATTTCTTGAATCTTTAATTTTGCCTCAAAGGCTCTAGCTAAAACTTCTGTATCAAAAAACCAATCTTGATGTTGGCATTTTTTTAATATGGGCATGATTTTTGTTTTGTTAAAAAATTTATACCCGGCTTCAGTGTCATGAAGTGGCAATCGAAGCAATTTTTCCTGCAGCCAAAAATAACCCTTGCTGCCGAACCAGCGAATAGGGGAACGCAGATTAAAGTCATAAATTCTCCAGGCGGTGACGACGTCGCTGCCGGCTTCAATTGCGGAAATAAATTTTGGCAAGTACCACTCGCCCACCTCTAAATCAATATCGATAAACCCGACTATTCTCCCCTGGCTTTGTTTAAAACCATCAATAACGGTTTGGCCCCGGCCCTGATTAATGGTGTGAAAATAGGCCGATAAATTATGGCGTGGATATTTTTTCAGTGTTTTTTTAATTAATTCTTTGGTATTGTCTTGGGACTTATCATCGACAAAGATAATTTCCCAAGTATAGTCGGTTTGATTTAAAGCGTGAATGATCCTATCAACTGAATCTTTAAAGATCTCGGCTTCGTTATAGCAAGCTAAAATTAAAGAAACATCATATTTCATGATTGCTATTATATAATAAAGCCAATGAAAAGAACTAAATTCTTAATTTTCGGTGCCCCGCGATTTTTTAAAGAAGAGTTAAAAGAAATGCTGGATACTCTCCGTTCCGGCTGGTGGGGAACAGGACCTAAATGCTTGAGGTTTGAAGAAGATTTTAAAAAATACTCCCACGTTAAAGAAGCGGTAGCAGTTAACTCGGCCACAGCGGCCATGCACCTGGGACTAAATACTTTGGGAATTGGGCCAGGTGACGAAGTAATTACCTCGCCGATGACTTTTGTATCCACGGCCAATGTAATTATTCATGTGGGAGCGAAACCGGTCTTTGCCGATGTGGATAAAATTACCGGCAACATTGATCCGAACGAAATTGCCAAAAAGATTACTAAAAAAACTAAAGCGATTATTCCGGTTCATTTATATGGCCGGCCATGCCGGATGGATGAAATTACTCAGCTGGCTAAAAAATACCATTTGTATGTACTGGAAGATGCGGCCCACGCCACCGAAGCTTGGTTTAAAGGCAAAAAAATCGGTTCAATTTCTGATATGACGGCCTTTTCATTTTATGTGACAAAAAATGTCGCCACCGGTGAAGGCGGCATGCTCACCACCAATAATAAAAAATGGGCCGATGAAGCCAGGATCAGAAGACTGCACGGAATCTCTAAAGATGCCTGGAAAAGGTATTCCGCTTCCGGCTTTGAACCTTATGAAGCGGTTTACCCGGGCTATAAATATAATATGATGGATATTCAAGCCTCTTTAGGCATTCACCAGTTAAGGCGGGCGCCAGCTAACTTAAAAATCAGAAACAAATACTGGCAGATTTATACCAAGGCTTTTTCTAAAATTGACGGAGTAATTCCGCCGGCTCCGGATGAACCGGATATTGTTCACGCCCGGCATTTATACACTATTTGTTTGGAGATAGAAAAATTAAAGATTAATAGAAATCAGTTTATTGATGCTTTGAAAGCAGAAAATATCGGTGCCGGAATTCATTTCACTGCTTTACATCTTCATAAATATTACCGGGAAACTTTTGGCTACAAAAAAGGTGATTTCCCTAATGCCGAATGGATCGGCGACCGGACGATTTCCTTACCGTTTTACCCGCATATGAGCGAAAAAGACCTTTTTGATGTGATTGAGGCGGTAACGAGAATAGTAAACTATTACCGAAAATAAACTCAGTAAAGAAATTATTTTGGAAAAGCGACGGAGAGGAGTATCGGAAAATTTAGCGGTTAGTTGATGATCGCCTGCAGGAACAGAAAAAGTAATCATGCCGTTTTCACCAGGATTAATCTGGGTAATTTTATTATCGACCTTAACCTGCCAGCCGGGAAAATAAGCGGTATTTAATTGCAGCGTGGATGGTATTAAACATTTAACTGAAAGAAAATTAATTTGACAATCACCATTAATAACCTCCAATTTACTTAATGGAAATTTATCCGGAACATCTTTAACCCAAATCGGCAAGTATTCATTCCAACCGGTAGCAACGCCGAGATAATTTTGTAAAAATTTTTGATCGTAGTTGCGAACATCATTAATCCGCAGGTGATTACGATTACCATACAAAGCTAATACAATTAATAAACCAGTCACAAAATAACGCCACTTTTTTACCTTAATCAATTTAACTAGCCAGCCGCCTGCCAGAGCCGCGGAAAATACCGCCAAAGATAAAAACCGCCAGGGGGTAGAAACGCTTTGCAAGGGTGTCGGCAAATCCCAGATAAATTTTGACGGCGCTAACATTAAAAAAATACTTAAACTAAAAACTAATAAGTAAGGCCAAAGTTTACGCCAATAAATAACGCCTAAACCGATTGCCAGCCATTGGGCAATCCCCACTTGTTGGGATAAGGGATTATCGCCCCAACCCGGGGCATTAGTGCCCCATTTGGAATATAGTAACCGAGAAAATGACACAAAGTCATTAACATAATTATGGCTGACGAATTCTTTAAAATGAGTAAAAGATAACTCTAAGTTCGCCGGTAAAAAATACCAGGCAGATAAACCAAAGGCCAGTAAAAAACTTAATAACAGCTGGCGGTAATTTTTCAAATGAGTCAGAAAAAACAATAAAATTAACGGCCCGAAAATTACCAGCTTACCGGGATGAGACATAATCCATAAAGCTAAAGATATTGTCACGCCCAGATAATTTTTTTTGACAACAGACAAGAAGAACCAGGGAATTATCGCAAAAGATACCACTACCCCCAGAGACCCGGTAATAAAAATCTTGACAAACATGTAGGGAGCAAACCCCCACAAAATTGCACCCGTAAAGCCGGATAAAAAGTACATACCGACTAAACTAATCAGGTAGGAAAGGACAAAAGTTAACTTGATGGCGACGGCTAAATTCAAACCAAACAGATGAAAAACTTCGGCAATAAAATATGGCAAAGGATAAGTAAAAATAAACACCGGATAGCCCCGACCGGCCAAGAGCCCGTTGGCCCATTGGGGTAAAATCTGGCCGTCTTTTAAAGCCAGGTCATATTGATAGAGCCTGACTAAATGGGCTTGGGCGTCATGGCCGTCAAAATAATGCGGGCCGTAAAAAGTTTTCATGGCAAATAAACCCAATCCCAGCAAGATGACCAAAGCCAATAAATGTTTTTTTAAAACCATACATTGCCAAAATATTGGAACAAAGTAAACAAGCCGATCAGATTAAGCAAAACCGCTCCCGTGATTAGTAATTTTGGAGATATAAACCGACTTAAACCATAAGTGAATAAAATCATCTGCGGAGCAATCGCCGGATAAAAATAACGGCCCTGAATGCCGTAAATTTGACCGCTGTTGATAAAAACCAACCAGTCATTGGCAATGATAATTAAAGCTTGCAGGATAACTGTCAGAATTAAAAATTTAATCTTTTTGGCTTTAACTAATCCAATTAGGCTTAATAAGCAAAGCAATTTTAAGACTGAATAAACCAGAGGGGGAAGAGTTTTTTCCAGCCAACCAAACACCCCCCAATACCAGGCAAAAATCTGATGGTAATGAACTTGAATAAAAATCTGAAAATATTCAAGAGTTTTGTATAATATTTGTTTATTCGACAGTAATTGAATTAATTGATTGGCATAATCAGCATAATCTTTTAAAGGTAAGACATATAAAAACCGGTCCAGCCATGAATATTGACCGCGGATCACTTGATTAATAATCGGATTTAATAAAAATAAGCCGATAAAGCTTAAAATTAACGAGCCAAAAACTATAATCCGTGGCTTTTTAGGTAAACAAAAAGGCAGCAGTAACCACAAAAAAATTAAATCCGGTTTAATCCAAATCCCAACTGCGGCGGTTAAAAACAACCAAATAAGCTTGGTTTTACTAACTGCTAAATAAATAAACAACGTTGCCACTAGTACCCCAAGGGCTTCATAGGAAACACCGCTTAAAATAAAACTAAGGCCAGGATGAAAACCAACCAGAGCGGCAGCAGCTAGGCTTAAATTTTCTTTTTTAAATAATTTTTGGCAAATTCTATAAGTTAACCAAATAATAATTAATTGGCATAAAAGCGAAAAAAACCTGACAGTAAAAAATCGCCATAAAAAAGACTGATTGGCAAATAATTGATAAATTAAACTGGCAAGAAAATAATACAAGCCCGGACGCTTCAAGGAAGTTAAATAATAACTGGGGACAAATTCTGCCTTGGCTTGCGGGCTAAGGTGATTAATTTGATCCAGCCAACTTGACTGGTATTTTTGCCAAACAGGATGCTTAATCTGCCAATTAAAATTAACGATTTTGGCCATAGAAAGTAGTTCCTGCGAGGAAACAAAATCCCGACGAGGATGAGGAACACGATTTTTCTCAGCTAAAAATTGAACATAAGAAAAATGACTGGGCTCGTCAGGAATCTGAAAAATCGGGGTAAAAAATAGCCAGACTAATCCTTTTATAAAAGAGGCTATCAATAAAATTATTAACCACTTATTTTTCATGGCGGAATAGTTTAAATAATTGAATTGAGAAAATTACAGAAAAAATAAAGTATAAACCCAAGGCAATTATCAGCCACCAACCTTTGCCAAAAAAGGGTTTATATTGGCTGGCCTGAATAATGAAAGTTTTAAAACCGGAAGCGTCATAATAACTGGCAGTCACGGCGTAAAAAGCCAGCCAATTTAAAATAACGAACCAATAATCAAGAACAATTAATAGTTTCGACCAGATTTGTTTAATCCCCATAACCAGTAAAACCATATGCGGTACGATTACCGGAAAGTAATACCGGCCCTGAATCCCGAAAGGAAATCCGGCATTTCTAATGTGCTGGAAGTCCCAGAAAAATAGAGCCAGAAAATAGATTACGGCTGACCAGACAATAAGCCAAAATCCAGACTCAAATTTTCGGCGCCAAAATTTTATTACCAAACCAATACCGACCACCAATAATATTCTCATCATTACCTGATTGACCCAACGCGGCAGAGTCAGGCTCAACCAGCGGAATACTCCCCAATACCAAGGCAGCACCTCGCGAAAAGTATGCTGAGCAGTATATATTAAGTGCTGCCATAAACTGTACTCCGGCCGGACCAACTTATCCGCAATTTCAAAATAAGGCAGTTTTCCCTGAAAATATAACCATGCCGTTACTAAACCGGTCAGTCCCAAAATTTTCCACCGGCG
>Ga0210019_1003090_pt1 | contig 15568 bp, 15 predicted proteins | sample CryGeyCG2114_020_2_FD_183969 | JGI IMG/M metagenome (GOLD analysis project Ga0210019, IMG submission 183969) | Groundwater microbial communities from aquifer - Crystal Geyser CG11_big_fil_rev_8/21/14_0.20 (SPAdes) (version 2) | ecosystem: Environmental > Aquatic > Deep subsurface > Groundwater ...
CCCCGCCAGCGCGATGGCGCCGATTGCCGCGGCGGCGATGCGCCACCGGTCCAAGCGCCTACAGCTCCCGCTCAAACCCGAAAAGGATTCTGTTCTCTTCATAGTCGGTTCCCGCCGTATTCCCGAACGACCGCAGGAAATCGTATCCCGCCGTCATCTTTGTCCCATCCGCCAGTTTCCATTCGAACTCCACCTTGGCCCGGTAGAACTCCCGCTCCACATCGGCCGCGCTCGCTCCGGTCGTGCTGCCTTCGGTGAGATGTCGCCGCCAGCTCAACTTTGGATTCACGCTGATCAGAGGCGTCAGCTGGTGTTTCATCTCGATCCCCGGGCCGTAGGAGCGGAAGGTCTCCCGGCCGGCCAGGAAGGAGGCAGTCTTGTTATCCTGGTAGCTGACCGTCATCTTCGTTCGCTCGCTGAGCTGACGATCCCAGTTGAAGGCGAATTCCAGCTCGTCGGTGCTCTGTCCGCTTCCGAAGGAGCCCTGGCCGATTTTCATCAGGAAATCCGCCTTGGACAGTTCGCTGGCCTTGTACTTGAAGCCGACCCGGCCGCTGTGGGTTTGCGTATCCTTGGTTTTATCGTGCAGGATATTGAGGTCTTCGTATTCGTATCCGCCGAAGATCGTCCAGAGCGGCGTCAGGTCGTGGTCCCAGTCCACTCGGGCGGCGAAGGTCCGCCGGTCCTGACCGGCGTCGACATTGGTCTGGTCGTCCCGATTGACGTAGCTCAGTTCCGGCCGGAGCGAGTTGGTTGGATTTAGGTCGTACTTGAACTTGACCACGCCTGCATGCTGGACGACCCGGAACAGTTCGTTGGCATTGCGGCGGACATCATCAAAGTCCTCTCCGGCGATCGTCGGGGACTCGGTGATGTCGATCCGGTAGGTGGCGCCGTACTGGTAGCGGGCCTTGGGCGTCACATCGAAGAACAGCTTGGCGTCGTGGCTGAACCCCCAGGTGGCCAGCCGGTGGTAATAGGTGGAGTTGTTCTCGTATTGAGCGCCGTACAGGAGGTCCCCCCGGGGGTCGGCGAACAGGATCTCCGCTTCCGGTGTGCTGATCAGTTCGTGGAAGGGATCCTCCTCCTCAAGCAGCAGGTTGTCGGTGACCTGCAGGTCGTAGCCAAAGGCGACATGGAGGCGCTCCCGGATATAATCCACCCAGGAAATCCCTTCGGAGACCGATTCCTCGGAAGAAAAAAGGCCGCTGGGAACCTGGATCAGCCGTTCGGGCGTCTCCAGCGTTCCCCCTCGGGCGTTCTCCAGCAGCGTCTGCGCCTCGGCGTAGGAGAGGGTTTGTCCCTCAGCCCGCGCCGGATGAAGCGCGAACAGGCAGGCCGCGATCCACAGCAGGCCCGCGCCTCGATGGGTCATGCGATCTTCCGCCGCCACCGCGGCTGGAGCTGCCGCGCCCTCTCTTTTTCGGGGAGTTTGCTTTCGATCAGTTCCCGGAGCGCCCTTTGGTCGCCCGGGTCAATCCGGATGAATCGGATCCCCAGCTCAGAGCCGTTTCGGCCCCCGGGGAGGGAGCGGACGACCTGGGCTTCGGCTTCGATGGTTCGGTTAAGTTCCTGAACGACGATTGAGATCCGGACGGTGGTCCCGACGGGGATCGGCTGCCGCACCCGGACCCGGACGCCGCCGGCGCTGACATCCCGTGTCTTCGACAGCTCCCGGCCGTTGGTTTGGGAGAGCACCTCGCATTTGATCGGCCAAGCCGCCGGCAGCCGCAGGTACTGCCGGGTGTTTTGGTACTCATATTTTTTGGATCCGCCGAAGAGTCCGAACATCACCAGAGCCCCCCTTTAGCCAGCTGCTTGAGTTCCGGAAGGCGCAGGGAGGTCTGGATCAGTTCCCGGTGCCAATCGAACTGCGCCAGCCGACGCACCAGGCTCAGGATATCGTCCCGGCTCCCCAATTCCACCAGGGCGTCGATCTGCTGGTCCGAGAGGCCGGAGAAGAGGTCCCGCAGCGATAAGCCGGCCTTGAGCTCCGGTTCGATCGCCCGTCGCCAGCTCTTCTCGTATCGCTGAAGCGTCCGGGCGCGGAAATCCCCCTGTCGAGCCCCCTCCACCAGCGCTTCGGCGGCCAGTCCGGCGCAGAGCATGCCGTAGTAAATGCCTCCCTGCGTCGTGGTCTTGACCTGTCCGGCCGCTTCGCCGACGACGACCACCCGGTCGGTCACACTCTCCCGGATCGGCTGCATCGGGATGGGGCTTAAGAGCATCTTCGGTTCCCGAGTCCGGATTCGGGGCAGGATGTTGGGATTGGAAAGCAGTTTCCAGAAGTGGTGGGCCGGATTCTTGTGGGCCATCAGCCCAACCCGAGCCCGCTGGCCGTCGAGCGGAACGACCCAGGCGAAGGCGTCGGGAGCGACCTCCCGTCCCAGATGGATCTCCACATCGTCCAGGCCGTCCATCTCGACGACGGCTTGGGCCCCGTAGGTGATCTGCCGGGGGCCCTCCAGGCCCGCCTGCGCCGGCAGGTTGGTGCCGAAGCCGGTCGCAATGACCACCGCCCGGGCCCGGATCGGCTCCGGGTCTTCCTCCTGGCGCCGGATCTCCACCGCGTCGGCGTCTACCTGGATCAGGCGAGCATGGTAGCCGAAACGGAACTCAGCCCCCCGCGCCTCGGCCCATTCCCGGAGGGTCCGGTCGAAATGGCGGCGGCTGACGATGTGGGCGAGCGGTTCTCCGGGGTGATATCGGAAGGTCTTGCCGGCGGGGGAGAGGAAACGGATCCCCTGCAGGGAACTGAGGATCGGTTCGGTCGGGAGGTTGAGCCGCTTGAAGGCCTCCACCCCGATGATGCCGGTGCAGTTGACATGAAGACCGGCGTCGTCATGCTCCTCCAACACGAGCGTGGAAAGCCCCGCTTGCGCCGTCAGGGCGGCGCAGGTATTGCCGGATGGACCGGCGCCGATCACTACCACATCGATCAAGGCAAACCCCTCCCTGGGTACGGTCTTTTTTCGGGGGCCGTCGGGGAGAGCGGCGCCGTTAAACCCGAATCCTAACTTCCCCTATTGTCTTCAAAATTCCTTGCAAATGCAATCCTTTTGGAAATGGGCGGGTGGCTGTGGAAAATCCACTCAACCCAAGGAGGGGGATTGACTTGGGAGAGATTTTTTTCGGCCAGCCGCTCCATCGCCCGGATGAAGGCGGCGGGATTCCGGGTGATCTCAAGCGCGTAGCGGTCGGCCGCTTTTTCATTTCGGCGGGAAAAACCGTTCGTGAGGGGGAGGACGAGAAGTTCAAAAGTCATAACTAGAAGTGCTAAAAAGGTTAACGCCGATAAATCAGATCCCATTGAGCCGCCCGGTTGCCGGTGAAGCTGCAGGAGGATCCATTGAATCAACCCCAGGCTTCCCCAAGCCCCCAGGGTGGATAGAACGATCATCCGGGGGATGTGCCCCAGCCGGTGATGCCCGATTTCATGCGCCAGGACAACCTCCACCTCATCGGTCGGGTGGGCGGCGATCAGGGTGTCGCTTAAAAGAATTCTTCGGGAGCTTCCCATGCCGCAGAGGCAGGCGTTGGCTTTCCGGCTGTTCTTGCTGAGGTTGATCTCGAAGATTCCCCGGATTGGCGTTCCGCACCGGCGGACCAGCCCTTCCAGGCGGTTTTGCAGCGCGGCATCCGCGAGCGGCCGCTGCCGGTAGAAAAGGGGGATCAACCAGATCGGGGCGATCCAGGAGAGAAAGGCGGACCAGCCGAACCAGAAGCCGCCGGCCCAGAGCCACCAATGGGCCGGGGTTGTCCGGAACAGGAAGAATAGTCCCCCGACGATGATTCCCCCGAAACCGATCGAGAGGACCGTCTGTTTGGCCTGGTCGCCGAGCCACCGGCTCAACGGCTGGTCCGACAATCCGAATCGCCGCTCCAGCCAATGGCCGCCGAGCCAGTCCAGCGGCAGCCGCAGCAGGAAGAGGATGGCCGCCGGCGGCAGAAGATAACCGGCCAGCTGGACCGGCCAGGGGCCGGGGCCCGCGGCGGCCCGCGCGGCCCAGCGCAGGCCGGCGGGAGAACAGGCCAACAGCCACAGTCCCGTCAGGGTGAGGAGCAGTTGTCCGGACCAAACCGACCGCTTGCAGGCGGCGTATCGGGCCGCTTTTCGTTCGGGAGTTGGATCGGTCACCGTCGGTGCTGGCGGGCTTCCAGGTCTTTCCGGAGCGTTTCGGGGGTCGTCAGGAATTCGACGCCGATCATGAAGTTCCGCGGCGCGGCCGGGTCGTTGGGAGCGGGCAGCTCCCGGCTCCAGACGATCCGTCCCTCCGCTTCGAACGAGGTCTGACTTTCCGGCAAGGTTCCCTCGACCCGGATCAATGCGCCCCGCTCCAGGATCTCCTGGATCACCAGCCGGGCGCCGCCGAGACTGACATCTTTCGGCGCGGCCGGCCGGCGGCCGGCGCCGTCGGGGAGCCGTTGGTAGCGAATCGGATAATCCACCCGCCAGCGGGGGAATTTCCGACGATCGGGGCCCGGCAGTAAGCGGCGCAGCCGTCCCATCGGGACCCGGCCTCGGGCGGCCAGCCGCTCCTCCCGGACCACGATCCCCAGAATCATCATCGCGATGCCCGCTGCGGTCAGGGCGATCAGCCGGATCACCCCGCCTCCTTTCCGGTTGCGTCGGTCGCCTCCAGGCGCCCGATCTCCGTCTTCGCCTTTTCGATCCGTTCGCTCGTCAAGGGATGGCTCGATCGCCAGGACGCTGCCTGAGCGAGCGGCCCTTCCGGATGTTCCTCCAGCATCTTCTCAAAGAAGCTGAGGAGTCCCTCCGGCGGGGAACCGGCCCGGCGGGTGTAGCGGATCGCGAGACGGTCCGCCTCCAGCTCATCCTCCCGGCTGTAGCCGTTCCGGATCAGACCGTAGACGGAATTGGCCACCCGGATCGAGTCGGGGCCGGCGTCGGCCGCGGCCGAGGCGACATGAAGCAGCAGCGCGAATCCCAGGTCCGCCTGCAGATGCTTGGCGGCGTGCCGGGCCGCGACATGGCCCACCTCATGGGCCAGCACCGCGGTCAGTTCCTCGTCGGTGGCTTTCTCCAGCAGGCCGCTGTGAACATAGATCGTCCCGCCCGGAAGGGCGAAGGCGTTGAGGGTTTTTTCCTGCACGACCCCGAACTGGTAGTCAAGATCCTTCCGGTCGCTGACCGCCGCCAACCGCGCCCCGATCCGCTGGACCCGTCCCAACTGCTCATTGGAAACCTGGCCGACCGTCAGCGCCGTCAGCCCCATCTGGGCCCGGGCGATCGCTCCGATCGATTGTTCAAAGCCGGTGTCCAGCACCGTCTCCCGCCGTCCGGTCGCCGGGTTGTCGATCGTCGCGCAGCCGGTCAGCAGGAGGGCGCCGATCGCCAGCGCCGCGGCCCGACGGCGGCGTTCAATCATCCCGGTTGATATCCATCTGGGGCAGGGGGTTGACCGCCAGGCCCCGTTTCGTCAGCACCTCGAAGTGCAGGTGGGCCCGGATCGCTTTCGCCTTGGCGTTGCCCGATTTTCCGACGGTGCCGACCGGGGTCCCCTGCCAAATCCATTGTCCGTCGGCGATCTCGGTCGTGTCCAGATGGCCGTAGCGGGTCGTCGTTCCGTCGGGGTGTTTGATCAGGACATGGTTGCCCATGCCGTCGTTCCGCTGGCCGATCCAGGCCCAGCCCGACTTGGCGGCCAGCACCGGCGTTCCGACGGGGGCGGCGAAGTCCACCCCCTTGTGTTTCCGGCCGCCGCTGCGGCGGGCGCCGAACCGTCCGGAGCCGTACCGGTCCGCCCGGATTTGGAGCCGCACATCCCGCAGCGGGAAAGTGTAGGCGGGCTCCTTCCAGGCGAAGTAATGGGTGATCGCCGGCTGCGCGACCGCCGCCGTCAGGAGCCCGACGGCGGCGACGCCGGCCAGGGGCCAGAGGTTTACGCCGCCGTTCCGGTTCGACCGGCCGTCGTTTCGATCCATTCGATCAGTGTCCGAAGCACCCGTTCCTTTTCCGGTTCATTGAAGATCTCATGATACAACCCTTTGAACACAATCAGGCGGACAAGGTGCGGGCCGGCGGTTTCGGCGAATTCCCGGACCGCGGTTCCATCGCATAACCGGTCCTCGCCGGCCTGCAGGATCAGGCAGGGGACTTTCAACCCGCGGGCCAGAGGGGGAGCCGCCGCCATCCCTCGGAGCAGCGCCAACCCCCAGCGGGCCGGGACCAGGGAATGGACCAGCGGGTCGGTCCGATAAGCCCGGACCACTTCCGGGTCCCGACTGAGGACCTTGGGATCGATGCCGCTGGGGATCGGGGCGCTGGGCCAAAATCGGTTGAGCAGCCGGGCGATCCCGACCTTGAGCATTGAAGGGGGCCGCTTCAGCCGCAAGGCCGGCGAGGAAAGGATCAGACCGGCCAACCCGGCCGGCTCAGCGCAGGCCCGGTACAATGCCAAGAGCCCCCCGACGCTGTGGCCCATCAGGAAAAGGGGCAACCCGGGCGCGGTCTGTCGGGCCATTTCGATCAGGCGGCCGACATCCCGTACATGGCTGCCGAGTCCCCGGTCCCGTCCCGGATGCCCGCCGGATCGGCCATGTCCCCGCAGGTCCATTCCCCAGACGGAGATGCCGTTTTCCGCCAGCCGTGTTCCGACCCATTCGTACCGGCCGCTGTGTTCCCCCCCGCCGTGCAGCAGGACCGCCAGCCGCCTCGGCGGGCGGGCCTCCCAGGCCCGGTAGAAGATTCGGCTGCCGTCAACGGGAGAGAGGAAGAAACCGTGTTCACTCATTCCGGAGGGGCGGGGTCACTCGGCGTAGAGGGTTTCGATCCGGTCGGCGTACGCTTCCGCCACCGCCCGGCGCTTGATTTTGAGGGTCGGGGTGAGGATGCCCTCTTGCGACGAGAACGGCTCTTCGAGCAGGAGGAACCGCTTGAGCTGTTCGAAGGAAGCCAACTCCCGGTTGAAGCGCTCAAGCCGCTCCTCATAGAGCGTCCGGATCTCGGGCAACCGCAGCAGCGTTTCCCGGTTCGCGTAGGCCAGCCGCTTGAGCCGGGCGAAACGTTCCACCCGATCGAATTCCGGAACGATCAGGACCGACAGAAACTTGCGGCGGTCCCCGATCACGACGCAGTCGGCGACCCAGGGGTCCTGCTTGAGCCCGTTCTCCAGGTTTTGGGGAGCCGCCATCTTCCCCCCGGAGGTCTTGATCAGGTCCTTTTTCCGGTCGGTGATGAAGAGGAACCCGTCGGAATCGATCCGGCCGATGTCGCCGGTGTGGAACCAGCCGTCCCGGTCAATCACCTCGGCGGTCGCCTCCGGGTTGTGGAAATAGCCGGACATCACATGGGGCCCCCGGGTCAGGATCTCCCCGTCCTCGGCGATCCGCACCTCCACCCCGCTCAGCGGCAGGCCGACCGATCCGAAGCGGAAGCGCTGCGGCCGGTTCGCGGTGATCACCGGGGAGGTCTCGGTCAGGCCGTATCCTTCGAGCAGGAGGATGCCGGCGGCATGGAAGAACTCGGCCAGCGGTTTTGCCAGCGGGGCGCCGCCGGAGATGCAGAACCGGAGCCGTCCGCCCATGCGGGCCCGCAGTTTTCCGAGGACCAGCCGGTCGGCGACCCGGTGAACCAGCATCAGTCCCGTCGGGACCGGCTGCCCCTTCTGCAGGCGGCGGCTGCGCCGTTCCCCGACGCCGAGGGCCCAGCGGAACAACCGCTGTTTGAGCGGGGAGGCTTCCGCCACCGTCTGCTCGATCCGTTCATGGATTTTCTCGAAGAAGCGGGGGACGCCGGTCAGCAGGGTCGGCCGGGTCTCCAGCAGGTTCTCGGCCACCTTCTCCATGCTCTCGGCGTAGGCGATCTGCGCTCCCTGGCGGAGGGCGTAGTAGTAGCCGGCCATCCGTTCGAACACATGGGAGAGGGGCAGGAAGGAGAGGAGCAGGTCGTCGGGGCCCACCGGCACCGCTGAGACGGTGGCTTCGCAGTTGCTGAGGAAGTTGTCGTGGGTCAGCATCACCCCCTTGGGGTTGCCGGTGGTGCCGCTGGTGTAGATCAGGGAGCAGAGGGATTCCCCCCGGCCCGCTTGGATCCGTCCGACCAGCTGGGACTTCAGTTCCGGCCCGCCGGTGCGGCCCAATCCGCCGAGCTCTCCGATCCACCAGATCCGGGGGCCGGCGACCCGGACCGGCGCGTCCATCAGGATGATCTTCAGGTCCAGCTTCTCCTGCAGCGGGAAGAGCCGGGCCAGCTTCTCGGTGTCGGAGACGAACAGGATCCGGGCGCCGGAGTCGGTCAGGAGGTGCTCGATCTCCGGCGTCGTCAGGGAGGTGTAGATCGGGACGGTGACCCCGCCGGCCGAGAGGATTGCCAGATCGGCGACCGCCCATTCCGGCCGGTTTTCCGAGAAGATCGCCGCCCGGTCTCCGAGTTTGATCCCCAGGTCCAGCAGCCCGAGGGCGGTCTCCTCCACCTGCCCGGCGAGCGCCCCCCAGGAGATCGGCCGGTAACGGCCCCCCCGCTTGGCCCAGAGGAACGGCCGATCGCCGAACCGCCGGGCCTGATCAAGGAACAACTGGGGGATCGTTTGCATCGGGACGCTACCGGTCCTGGAATTTCGGCCGCCGCTTCTCGAGGAAGGCGCTTAAGCCCTCCTTCATGTCGGCGCCGCCGCACAACTCCCCAAATGATTTGGCCTCCATCTCGAGCCCTTCCTCTTGGGAAGCCGCCAGTCCTTCCCGGGTCACCCGCAGAATCCGCTCAATCGCCGGGCGGCTCTTGGACGCCATCTTCTTGGCCAGTCCCTGCGCCTTCTTGAGCACCTCCTCCTCCGGCGCCACCTGGCTGACGAGCCCGATCTGCAGGGCGGTCTGCGCGTTGATCATCTCGCCGGTGAGGCACAGCTCCAGCGCCCGGGATTTGCCGACCAGGCGGGCCAGCCGCTGGGTTCCCCCGAAACCGGGGATGATCCCGAGGTTGATCTCCGGCTGGCCGAAGCGGGCCCGGTCGGAGGCGATCCGGACCGTGCAGGCCATCGCCATCTCGTTGCCGCCGCCGAGACAGTGGCCGTTGACCGCGACGATCGTCGGGACCGGCAGCCGTTCCAGCTTGTCGAAAACCCGCTGTCCGAGCCGGGCCGCCTCCTCCCCCTCGGCCCCATTCTTGATCTCCGAGATTTCCTTGATGTCGGCCCCGACGACGAAGAAGGAACCGGCCCCGGTGATCACGAGCGCCTTCGGGACCGGGTTCTTGACCAGCGTCTCGAGGAAGATGTCCAGCTCCGTCAGCACCGCCCGGGACAGCATGTTGGCCGGCGGATTGCTGATCGTCAGGGTCCACACCGCGTCCGCCTGTTCAATCCCCAGATATTGATAGTCCGCCATCATTCCCCCCTTTGATCAATGACTGAAGAATCCCCGCTTCGTTTTCTCTCCCAGCTGGCCGGCCTTCTGCATGGTCCGCAGCCGGTAGGCCGGATGGAACCGGAACCCGAGCTCCTTCGTGAACCGGTCCAGCCCCTCCACCACCGCGTCGATCCCGATCCGGTCGGCCGCGTGCAGCAGTCCCCCCTTCGAGGCGGGGTAGCCCAGGCCGGCCAGCACCCCGATCTCGATCTCGCTCGGAGAGGAGATCTTCTCCTGCAGGGCCAGGACCGCTTCGTTGATGACCAGCAGCATCAGCCGCTGGGGGTCGAATTTCCGGCCGCTTGGGGTGACACCGGCGGCTTGCACCGCCTCGGCAACTCCCGGGTCTGGTTTGCCGGGCGTCTTCGGGTCCGAGCCTGTGTAGTCGTAGAAGCCCTTGCCGTTCTTGCGGCCCAGCCGTTTCTGCTTCAGCAGTTGTTCCCACAGCTTGGCCGGCCGCATCCGGTCGCCGTATCCCTCCCACAGCACCTTGCCGGCCTCGGCGCAGATGTCCAGCCCCAGCGCGTCGATCAGGGTGAAGGGGCCCATCGGCCACCCCTCAGACCGCATCGCCGCGTCGATTTCCTCGATCGTTCCGGCCCCCTCCTCCAGGCAGAGGACCGCCTCGTTGAGGTAGGGCATCAGCAGCCGGTTGACGAGGAAGCCGGGGCATTCCTGAACCCGGATCGGCATCTTCCGCAGCCCCTCGGCCAGACCGGTGACCGCCTCGACCGTCTCGTCGCTGGTCTGAAGCCCCGGGATCACCTCGACGAGCTTCATGATGTGGGCCGGATAGAAGAAGTGCATGCCGATCACCCGGTCGGGTCGGCCGGTTTGCGCCGCCAGCCCCGAGATTGAAAGGGCGGAGGTGTTGGTGGCCAGGATCGTCTGCTCTGTGCAGGTCTTGTCGAGCGCTTCGAAGATTTCCTGCTTGATTTTCAGGATCTCCGGGACCGCCTCAATCACGAGGTCCGCCTCCGCGAGCGGCCCGTATTCGGTCGTCGGGGTGATCAGCTTCATTCGTTCCTCAAGCTCCTGCTCGGTCATCCGTTTCTTGGCGACCCGCCCTTCGTACACCTTGCGGATTGTCGCCAGTCCCCGGTCCAGGAACTTCTGCTCGACCTCCTTGAGGACCACCGGGATGCCGTTGTGCGAGATCAGTTGGGCGATGCCGGCCCCCATGGTGCCGCCGCCGATGACGCCGACTTTTTCGATGCTCATGCTGGATTCCTCATTTTTAATTTTGAGCGGTCACTCCGCGATCAATCGCTTGATCGCCGGCAGCTGTCGTTCCGCCTCTTCGATTCCCTGCTGAACCAGGATGTCCACATTGTGGAATTCCCACCAGTTCACCTTGCCCATCGTCGGCCGCAGCGCCACATCCGCTTGGGCGCAGCCGACCTCAGCCAGTTCATACTCCATCGCCTGCATCGTGTGGACGAGCACATCCAGGATGTTCGGGTCCCGCCAGGCCCACCAGAGCCGGCGCAGGTTGAACCACCAGGCGGGGAAGCCGCCGGCCGCTTTGGCCGCCTTGTGGACCTGAGCGGTCTCCCGGGCCAGTTCCGACTGCCGCCGCTGCATCTTCTCGGGACTGGGCAGGGTGTTGACCGCGATGATCTTGTGGACGCCGGCCCGGATCAGCAGGTCGGTCGGCACCGGGTCCAAGATCCCCCCGTCAATCAGCCAGCGGTGCCCCATCTTGATCGGCTCAAAGACCCCGGGGATGGAGACCGATGCCCGGACCGCCGGGACGACCGGCCCCTCCTCGAGACAGAGAACCTCCCGGCGCCGGTAATCCACCGCGGTGACCTTGAGGGGAATCTTCAGGTCCTGGAAGGTGACGTCTCCCAGGTGCCGGTGCAGGTACTTCGCGACCCGCCGGCCGGTGAAGATGCCGAATTTCGGGATCGTCAGGTCCACCAACTTGAGCAAAGACCGTTTGGTTCGGAACTCGGCGGCCACCCGCTTCAGTCCCGCGGTGTCCCGGCCCGAGGCCCAGAGGGCGCCGATCAGCGCCCCCATCGAGGAGCCGGCGATGATGTCGATGGGGATTTTCTCCCGCTCCAACACCTGCAGCACCCCGATGTGGGCCAGCCCCATAGCCGCTCCCGATCCCAGAACCAGCCCGACGAGGACCCGGCCCACCTGCCGGGCGGTCCGCCGCACCGCCTGGGCGTAGGCCCAGTCGGGGTGGGCCAGCACGATCGGGTGTCCCGGGGCCGGCGCCTCCGTGATCGGCGGCAGCAGCAGGTCCACCTGTCGGCCGACCGCCCGGGAGAAGGAATCGATGTGTTCATTCTCCGGCACCCGGTTGACGACGACCCGGAGCCGCTCCTCCGCCTGTTGAACGCTCCCCCGCAGCTCCGTGACCAATCCCGCGACCGCCTGCAGGGAAGCCGGCTCCTGGTCGCAGACCAGATGGATCTGGTCGGCCTGCACCATCGCCCGGAAGACGGTCCGGTTCATCCCATGGGGCAGGTCGGTGATGACGAAATGGTACAGGTTGGCCAGATAGGACAGGAGCTGTGTGACGTGGGAGACATTCTCCTCCCCGCGCGGATCGTGGGCGACGCTCAGAGTGTCCATCGCGACTCCCGGGTGGTCGGCGATCGCCGAACTGACATGGGCCGGGCTGAAGGTTCCTTCGGTCAACCGGATTGGGATCGGGCAGCGGTTCATGCCGAGCGCCTTGCAGACGACATCGCCGCTGGGGCTCATGTCGACGAGGATCACCCGTTTGCCGGTTTCCTTCGCGAGGGAGGCGGCCAGGTTGACCGCGTAGGTGGTCTGGCCGGTCCCAGGCACCGGTCCGTAGATCGAGATCAGGGTGGACTCGAAGACCTCCTTTTTGCTTCCCTCGCTGCGGCGCTGCAGCCGCCGGGAGAGGGTGGTTGACAGGTGCACCGCGATCCGGGGGATCTCCTTGAGGATCGCTTCAAAGTCTTCCCGGGAGACCTTGAGCAGAATCGAGTCGTTGAGGGTGACCGCGGTCAGGGAATGGGAGTCGCCGGTCAACAGCGAGATCATCCCAAAGTATTCCCCCCGGTGCAGCACCTCGGCGGTCTCGGCGCGGGGGCCGCCCGGGACGCCGGTCAGCACCTTGACCCGGCCGCTCAGGAGGCAATAGAGGGCGTCGGGGGGGTCTCCCTGACGGTAGAGGATCGAGTCCCGATCCAGTTCCACAAGGCGGGCTCGCTCGGCGATGAAGTCCAGCTCGGTGTCCATCAGGTCGGCGAACAGGGAAATCTGACGCAGCATCCACCGTTTACTGGCGGTGCCGCCCCGTTCACCGCCTCGGCTGAAGAATTTCACCGGGCGGTTTCCCGACGAGAAAAGGCGCAATCGGACATGGAAACCTCATGATAGCAGTTGCACGAATGAAAAGAAAGAAGGAGGGGCCTCCGCCCAAGCGGGCGGATCCGCCGATGCGCCAGCGGAGACAAAGGCGCGGCAACCGTCTGATCGGTCCCCTCCCGATTCCGGCGCGGCGGATCCCCGCTGGGGGTCGCGTCGGTTTGGGAACATGTGTTGTTCGTGGACCCGACGGCCGGCAGCCCAGCCACCCTGCGCTCCCGGTCCGGGCCGGCTTCACGCGGCCGGGGCGGCCTCCCACCCGCCTCCGGGCCGGTCCGTCGGGGAGTCGTTTAGGTCTTCGGCTTTGCGTCCCCGGGTTTCCCCGGGTTTGCCCTTATCGGCTCCTCAGCCCAACCATGCCACATCGGGCGGGGGAGCGTCAACCGCTGTAGCCCAGATTCCTAAGGATCTTGGGGTCTTTGCGCCAATTTTGGGAAACCTTGACCCAGAGATCCAAATAGATGGGGGATCCGGCCAGATGCTCGATCTCCTTGCGGGCCGCCTGGCCGATCCGTTTGAGGGCCTGGCCCCCTTTGCCGATCAGGATCCCCTTTTGGGAGTCTCGCTCCACATGCAGGGTGGCCCGGACATACAGGTGTTTTTTTCCCGCCGGCTCCGGGGTCCCCTCCCGCTGAGAGGGGGCGCCGGTCCGCCACTCCTCGATCTGCACCGCGATCGCATGGGGGACCTCTTCATGGGTGAAGAGGAGAACCTTCTCCCGAATGACCTCGGCGGCCAGCTCCCGGACCGGCTGGTCGGTCAACTGGTTGGCGGGGTAGAGGGGGGGGCCTTCCGGCAGCATCCGGAGGAGGGCCTCCTTCAGCGGTTTCAGGTTCTCCCCCCGGGTGGCCGAGATCGGGACGATCTCCCGGAAGGGGTACAGTTTTCCAGCCTCTTCGATCTGCGGCAGGATCAGCCGCTTGTTGACCCGGTCCGCCTTGTTGATCGCCAGGATCACCGGCACCGTCGGGGCTTTTTCCGACGGGGCGGCCCCCCGGTCAACCCGGGGCAGCAGCTTGACGATCTGCCGGTCCTCATCTCCCCAGCCGTCGGAGGACTGGATCACCATCAGGATTCCGTCCGCCTCAGACAGGGCGGATCGGGCCGACTGGATCTGATGCTTGGCCAGCAGGGTCTTGGGTCCCCGGTGGACCCCCGGGGTGTCCAGAAAAAGGATCTGCCCCTCCGGCAGGGTCAGGATTCCGAGCATCCGCTTGCGGGTGGTCTCCGGCTTAGGGCTGACGATCGCGATCTTCTGCTCCAGCAGGGCGTTGAGCAGGGTGGATTTGCCGACATTCGGCTTGCCCAGGATCACGACCGTCCCGCAACGATGCGCCATGGGCGTCAAAGACCGCTATTTCTTCTCGGTGCGCCGGGACAATTTTCGGAATAAATCCGCGAGCGCTTGTTTGGTCATTTTCCCGGAGGCGGTTTGGAGCATGGATTTTTCAAGCATTCCTTTGGGGTCGGACAGGGAAATGCCGTTGATTTTCAGGAAGATCAGTCCACAGGCCAGCGCCGTTCGTTTGTTGCCGTCCAGGAACGGATGGTTTTGGCAGATGTGGTAGACATAGGCGGCGGCCATCTCGAACAGGTCTTGGTGAAGCCATGCCCCGCCGAAAGAGGCCTCCGGCTGCGCCAGGGCGGACTCCAACAGCCCCTGATCCCTCAATCCGTCTTCCCCGCCGTATCGCTGGATCTGATCCTTGTGGGTTTCAAACAGTTCGGCCAGCGTCAGGAATATCGGCTCCCGCATGGGGCTACTTCGCGAGCGCCTTCAGTGTTTTTCCGTGTTCCCGATTGACCGCCGCAAGAGCGGATCGGAACAGTTTCTCCCGCTTGCCGCTCTGGACAGGGGAGAGGATCAGATTGCGGCCGTCGGTTGTCACCTCCAGCGGCGTTTTAATCGTGATCTTCAACAGTTCCAAGATCGGCTTGTCGATGATCAAAGCCGCGCTGTTTCCATGCTGCGTCAGATGTTTGACCATGGGGCGTCCTCCTCAGCGGCAATTGTACCATGTAATGACATTGTGTTACCTGATTTTTGATGAAGAGGCGCGTTGGATCTTCTTCGATCAGGCGGCGGAGGCGGTTTCGAGGGCCTGCTCGATTGCCTCGACGCCCGCTTGAGCGGCCGGCGTCGGCACCCCGAGCCCCTCCAGGATCTGCAGCAGCAGCCGGGGGCCCGGCCGTTCGCCGGTCAGTGAGATTGCCATCCGTTTGAGCCACCCGGTCAGGGTCTGTTCCGTCTCGGCTGAGCCGATGAACCGGACTGAACCGACATCCATTCCGGCCAGGGCGGCGGCGGTCTCCAACCCGGCATAGATCATCAGGTTGGGTTCCACTCCGGCCAGTTCGGTCACCGGCTCCCGCAATTCTTGCGGGATGGTTCCCATCTCCACCACCACAACCTGCGGCTGGGTGATCGCCGACCGCAGCCCGGCCCACGCCTGTTCCAGCCCCGCAGCGACCTGTTCTGACTGGGAGTTGGCTGCCGCGCCGGCCGCTGGAAGATCGGGGAGTGTTTCCCGGCTGAACTGCTCCAGGAAGCCCTCGAAACTCTCCCGGGCCGCCGCCGCGTTCCCGTCGGCCGACCAGGCGGTCGTCAGATTCCCATGTCGGAACCAGTCTTGGGAGCTTCCGGGGCCTGCGATATCCAGGTGAGGGAAGTCATGGTCCGGGTCGTATCCGATCCGGAATCGGATGGTCCGCCGGGATGCTCCTTCCTGGAGTCGCTCGAGCGTCACATCCAACCGATGGCTTTTCGGCGCGTTTCTCAGCCGCAGGCGGGCCCGGAGCAGCCCCCGGCTGTCCGGGATCAGCATGTCGGGGGCGTAGATCCGGC
>Ga0210019_1003091_pt1 | contig 15568 bp, 18 predicted proteins | sample CryGeyCG2114_020_2_FD_183969 | JGI IMG/M metagenome (GOLD analysis project Ga0210019, IMG submission 183969) | Groundwater microbial communities from aquifer - Crystal Geyser CG11_big_fil_rev_8/21/14_0.20 (SPAdes) (version 2) | ecosystem: Environmental > Aquatic > Deep subsurface > Groundwater ...
AAGCACGTGGTACAAGCCATCATAGATGTCACCGGTTTCAAGAGAGAGCAGATCAAGAACATCTTCAACTACCGTGATACGGGTGCCATCGCGTGCCAGGTCCTCACAGACACCACAAATCTCCTCCTCAGTCAGGTTCATGCAGATCTTGCACCGCTTCGTACGTGCCTTAAGTTGTGCGATCTGTACGGCAAAATCCTTGAGATCCTCATCTGGCATGCGAAGCAAGTAAAACGCAAGTCTGTTTGCAGATTTTTCACCCACTCCGGGAAGGCGTTCGAGAAATAAAGATACCTGCTTCAGTGATTTTGGTAATGATGACATAAGTCAAATATGAAATTCAAATTGTGTTCATCAAACCTGAAGAACATCAACAAGTACGAGTGGGCGCCGTCCACGCTTTTCAAAGAAAAACTTTTCAAGAAGGTTTCCCGCTTCTCGTTTGTAATTTGATGGGTCCATGACCACCCCTTGGGACTTATTCAATGATTTTTCAATCATTTGTCCCGCTTGTTCAAATAAGTTGTCTTCTTTCTGTTCAAATACAAATCCTCGGGAGAAGAACTTCGGACTCGATGATATTTTTGAGTTTGAGTTAATCAAAATGACTGCAACAACGATTCCATCAGAAGACAATGTCTGTCGATCACGAATAACCGCATTTCCAATATCTCCGACACCATAAGCATCTACATACACATTCTTCGTTTCAACAGGGTTTCCTTTTTTCATAGTGGTCTTGGTAAACCACATGGTGTCTCCCTCACTAATCAGCGCAATATTTTCACTCTTGTATCCCATGCTATTTACCAAATTTTCATACTGCCTTTGATGCCGCAACGTGCCACCAATCGGAAGTAAAAATTTTGGCTTCGTAAATCGCACAAGCATTTTCAGATCTTCCTGACTGCCATGGCCTGATGCGTGAAGCTGATCTTGAATATCAGGGTATACAACGTCAGCCCCTTGGAGAGAAAGCTCTTCTATCACCGAGTACACCTCATGTTCATTTCCCGGAATGGGATCTGAAGAAAAGACAATCTTGTCATCTTTCCCGATACGGATAAATTTATTTTGCTGTCGCGCCATTTTGGAAAGTGCTGAGCTGTACTGTCCTTGAGATCCTGCAGCAATGACGCACACTTTATTTGGTGGTAATTTTCCGATATCATGTTCTTTTCCTTGGAGAATTTTGGGGATTGGCAAATAGCCAAGCTCTGCTGCAGCTTCGGTATTTTGTTTCATCGAACGACCCAAAAATACGATCTGTCGATTGAATTTGATCGCTGCATCAACACATTGTCTGATACGTGAAATATTTGAGGAAAAGGTCGTCATGATAAATTTTCCTTTCGTGCTTCGCATCTCATCTTCAAAGGTCTGCCCGACGGTGGATTCAGATGCGGTCATGCCAGGGCGTTCAGCACCCAATGCATCGGATAGGAGACAAACAATGCCGTCTTCACCCGCCTGCGTAATCTCATGGAAATCAGGAGGATTATTGTAGGGAGGAGTAAGGTCAAATTTAAAGTCAGGTCCATGATACATGGTGCCAACTGCAGACTTTATGAGAATATGAGTTGCATCAGGAATCGAATGAGTGACATGGACAAACCGTGCCTGAAAATTTCCTAAATCATACCATTTTCGATACTCAATTTCTTGAATGTGAATCGGTGAACCAAGTTCCTTAAATTTATTCTGTAAAAACATTTTGGTCAATCGGCTTGAATAAATGGGAGGACGCCCAAGCTTTTCATAATGAAAGGGAAGTGCACCAATATGATCTTCGTGTCCATGGGTGAATAATATTGCGCGAATCTTATCAACTTTGTCCTCAAGATAGGAGATATCGGGGATGATGAGATCGATTCCAAATTCTTTGGCATCAGGAAATCCCATGCCACAATCGACGATGAGAATGTCAGTAAGTTCTTCGCCATTGTATAGTTCATACAAATACATATTTTTCGTCACGCCAACCACGCCACCAAGGGGAACAAATCGAAGTCGTATATTATCCATAAAATTTTATAAGTAGTAATGTATTATTTAGACATCATTATCCCATGTTATACTGAAAGAATCAATTGTGAGTAGAAAAAGAGCTACTATGCCAACCAAAAAACAAGTCGAAAATAAACTGTATGATGTCATGGATCCGGAACTTGACATGTCGATTATGGATCTTGGACTCGTCTACAACGTCTCCATCAAGAAAGATACAGTCATCATTCAGATGACATTGACGAGTCTCGGATGTCCGCTATTTGAAACAATTGAATCAGATATTCAGCGCGCCATGGCATCTCTCAAAGTGAATGAAAAAAACGTTAAGATAGATCTGACATTTGATCCACCGTGGTCCATGGATCTCATGTCTGAGAAAGCCAAGGCAACCCTTGGAATATAGTTTTTATTTCACACATGAGTACCAATCAATACAAGCACAAAACGATCATTCACGAATCGTTTGAACAACTTTCGGAGCTTGGTCATGATACGGCTCGAAAGGCAGTAAAAGAGATCACAAGCGCTTTCAATCCACTTGCCGCAAACTTTGAAAATCCGACGAAAAGAGAACGTGAAAACGGAAATAACAATTTTTCAGATCTTGATTTTGACAAACTGCAAAAACAGTACGATGGCCAGGACGCATCGCAACTTGATGCAGCGCGCGCACAACTTGCTGGATCCGACGCCCCCAACCCAAAGCAACAAGAATATGACTATCACCGTCGGGTAAAACGTGAGGAAGAGGAGTATCAACTAAAAAAAGAGCAGGAAGAAGAGGAGGAAGAACGTCAGGAAGCATATGAAGAACAACAAAAGAAACAACTTGAGGAAGAACGGAGACAAGCGCAATCTCAAGGATCACCAAAAGGAAAGATCCGCAAATCAATTCTCGGTGGAAAAGGAAGCCAGAAATCTTCATCCGAATTACCTCCGGAGCTGAAGTCTGACGCAGGAAGAGGGTGATATAATAAGTACTCCATACGGGATGTAGTTCAGATGGCTAGAACACACGGTTCGGAACCGTGAGGTCGTGGGTTCGAGTCCCGCCATCCCGACAAAGATAATTTCGATTTAGTAGTTATTCTCTGATCAACATGAGGAAACAGTATCACTTTAAACCTTCAATAAACGGTTTTTATGCGTGGGATGTAGATAAACTTGCAACGAAATCAAAAAATCTTCCACATATCGTTGTACCTCTCGATGTAATAAAAGAACTAGATGAGAACTACTGGTTTCAAGGTCCAAAACCTACATGCCGCGCAATCGTTGATCATATGCATTTGATAGAAGAAACTGATCTCAAGTATCCAATCATCTTATCTGCAAATGGTCGTGTCATGGACGGCATGCACCGCGTAGCAAAGGCACTCCTCCAAGGGCATACAGAGATTAAAGTTGTACAGTTTGTAATAGATCCTGAACCAGATTATGTAGACGTGAAAGAAGAAGATTTGCCATACTAATTCAAAATTATGAAAGAAAATAACAAAAAGATTGCTCTATATCAGACGCAAAACGGTGCGGTCGTAGTGCGACTTGATGTAAATAATGAAACGATTCTCCTTACTCAACAACAAGTTGGCGAACTATTTAATGTACAAAAGGGTGCCATATCTAAACATGTAAAAAATATTTTTAAGACCAATGAGTTGGAGAAAAAATCAACTGTTTCCACTTTGGAAACGGTTCGACTAGAAGGGAAAAGAAAAATCACAAGAAAAATCGAATACTATAATCTTGATCTTATTCTCTCAATCGGCTATAAGGTTAATTCGATAAATGCTACAAAGTTTCGCCAATGGGCGACAAGAACCTTGCGGCGACATATTGTTGAGGGCTATACTCTAAATAATAAAAGATTATTGGAGGCTAAAAGTAAATTTCAAGATGCTGTCATATTTTTGCAAAAACAATCAAGAAAATCTCTTCTGAAAGGTCAAGAGTCAGAAATATTAAATCTTCTTGCAGATTATTCAAAAACACTTTCCATACTTGCACAATATGATAAAGGGGGAATTATTGATTCAAAAGAAAAAAACACTCAATTTGTGTTGAAATATGAAGATTGCATAACAATTATTGCTCAACTTAAGAAAGAATTAATACGCAAAAAGGAAGCCAGCACGTTATTTGGGCAAGAAACGAGAGAAAGCTTTAAAGGAATTATTCTCGGCTTATATCAAACCTTTGGCAAAAAGGAATTATATCCGTCGATAGAAGGCAAAGCCTCGAATCTTCTATACCTCATCATTAAAGATCATCCATTTTCTGATGGAAACAAACGATCAGCCGCATTCCTATTTGTGTTTTTTCTTGATAGTACAAACTATCTGTTCAAAGATTCCGGTGAACGAAAAATCAATGACAACGCACTGACGGCACTTGCACTGCTTGTTGCCGAAAGTGATCCAAAAGATAAAGAGATAATGATAAAAATCATTAAGAATTTACTTACAAATTAGCATGAGCAACGAGTGACAATGCACTCGCCATCCCGACAAACTCTAAATCATGAACATCCCCGATCATACACAAAATATTCTTGACAAGATTAATCACTCTTTTTCAGATTTTTTTGGCAAAGATCTGGTCGGCATATATGTACATGGATCGCTTGCAATGGGATGTTATAATCCCGAGTCGAGTGATATAGATTTTTTAATTGTCATCAATAAGTCTTTGACTCTTTCTGAAAAAAATCATTTGATAGAATCTACTCTCCGTTTAGTTGCGGATACTTCTGAAAAATTGGAATTCAGTGTCGTCACTGCAGATCAACTTGAGAACTTCACCTACCCAACGCCATTTGAGTTTCACTATTCAGATAGTTGGAAGCAAAAAAATATCGACCGGACAATTGATCTCGAAGAAACAAATACCGATCCAGATCTTGCCGCACATTTTGTCATCACAAAGAAACATGGATTTATGCTTACCGGAAAACCAATACGTGAACTATTTCCTGAAATACCCCTTAATTACTATCTTGATTCTATACAGAAAGATGCTGATTGGAGTTATAAAAATGTACTGAACGGTCCTGATGACGGGACGTGCAAAGTCCCTCATTATGCGGTGTTGAATTTCTGCCGAATACTCGCTTTCATGCAAGATAAACTCGTCACGTCAAAGCGCGAAGGGGGAGAGTGGGGAGTGAAAAACCTTCCTTCAATTTATAACCCAATAATTCAAGAAGCACTCAAAGAATATGCGAAGGCTGGCTCATCGGAAAATATTGATTGCAAACTTCTCAAGGAATATGCGGATTATTGTATGAAAAGAATTTCAAAAGATATATGAAAAAACAAAAATCAACTCTTCACCTTATCTGCGGACTACCGGGAACGGGAAAGACAACCCTTTCCAAGAAAATTGAGAAAGAAACTGGCGCAGTACGAATGTGTCCTGACGAGTGGATAAAGGAAATTTGGGCCAATGATGCAGAAACGACGGGGAATACCTATCGTGACAAGATCGAGCAGCTTCAATGGAAGCTCGGAAAAGAAATATTGAAAAGTGGAACAGACATAATTATTGAATGGGGAACGTGGGGAAAGGATGAACGAGACCGATTGAGAAATGAGGCAAAGACACTCGGATCTCACGTAAAGCCCTACTATTTGCATGCAGAAAAGGAAGTATTGAAAGCTCACATACTAGAGCGAAATAAAAACTTGGGAAAATATGAATTTCTGATGCCGGAAAATACACTTGATGAAGAGCTAGATAAAGCTATTGCGACGTTTGAAGTACCGACTGAGGAGGAGTTGGAGGAGTATGATAAATAAAAAAATTATTAAAATAATCTTACTTTGGTTTTTGGCAGATGCCGCCATTTGGCTCATATTTTTCAACTTCGTCACGCACACTTCATTTGTGTTAGCACTTCTTTACTTCTCAAGCTTAAGTATTGTTTTTCTTCTTTTATTTAAGGATATTTTTGTAAAAATAAGTGCACATACGATGAAGCGTGATCTACTACTCATTATTGGTGCATTTTTCCTTCACGTCGCAACGTACTGGATTTGCCATCGGTTTCTCACTGCACCGCTTGAGCTGATGAAACACAACACCGCATCTTTTATGCAAGTTGATCGCTACTTTATATGGGTCAAGCCTATTGATTCCCTCCTTCAACAGCTTATGATCATTGTGCTCGTAACCAAACTTTACGAGCAGAAAGTGAGCATTCGTACCCTCGCGATACTTCTTGGAGTTTTGTTTGGCGTGGCACACTTTTATTCGATGCAGCATATGGAGCTTGGACCAACTGCTTTGATGGTATTTTTCACGACCCTCTTTGCTCTGGTCATGCCATATCTCCTTCTCAAAGTGAAAAATGGCTACCTCTACAATTTCATGATTCACATTGCGCTCGTCGATCTTGCCGCACTCACATTTTGGGGATTATTTGGGTAATGGAGTATAATAGAGCTATGGAAAACAAAACAGAAAATAAAAAACGAAAAAAACTCGATATCTCGATCACCCCACTGAGACTCGCAGTCACGATCGGCGGACTCGCACTCATTGCACTCAATGAATTTTATATGTGGAATATCCCGGGACTGGGTTTCCTCGTGCCACTTGCGATTATGGGGAGTGTATTTTTGACACAGGGGCAGGGAGAATAAAGAGATAAGAGTCGGACCTTTTCAGGTTGACGAACTTCTTAAGAGTAAAAGATGACAACGTAAAATCCTGAAATAAATTCAGGATGACAGCAAGACTTCTCCGTCAGATTGAAGTAAAAGCGCTTTTCTGGTTTAATGAGAGTATGGACACAAGTTCTATAGGGTTCAGAATACCCTCAATTGTTGATATTCTCTCCTTTCTTATTTTTCAACTGTGGCCGATTGCAATAATTGTATACATCGTGCTCTTCGGACTCCTCAAAAGATTCGTGCCGCGTATAAAACATACGCTTATATTCATTTTTTCACTTCCACTAATTATCTTCTTTTTCATTTCACTATACGAATTGTTTGTTCGTAACAGTGATCCGGAATATTTCATTGAGGCTGCTTCTGGCTTATTACTCTATTTTGGTGTTATTGGTATTATTTCACTTTGTAGCATTCTGCCTGTTTCATTTCTTCAATTTCTTTTAAAAAAAAGGCGCTCCTATGCCATTTACTATATTATTTTGCTTGCGACTCTCTTTCTATTTTTTTATCCAAAATCTCAGCTCACTTTTTATGAGAGTGAAGATCGTATGGTTCCAGCTTACGAATGTACATGCCTCGGTGTTTCTGAAAACAATATAACCAACTACTACGACAGAGAGGATCACCGATGTTTTGGGATTCCCGTGTCCTGCAAAGAAACTACCAAAGATCTCTGTCCATTTGTTCGTGAAGGAGAGGAATGTAGTTATTATGAATTGGATTAACGGTAGACTGCATACATTCACCCCTTCCTCCATATGAGATGATAAACTAATGCTTAAAACAAACCGCACATCAACTCACCCCATCAATATAATGTCCTAGCGACACTCTTGATTTGAAGAGTGTTCGGATAGGGGAGTATACTAAAAATATGAAAAATAAAAACTTAGATATTATCAAAAAGCGTTATCTAATATTGTTTTGCAGCGAAACAGTACCCGTAATTGTATTTTTATATGCCTCATCGACGTGGACATTTCAGGGAGCATCATTGGCTTCTCTTATTGTTTTTCAGGCAATTCAGATCTTAGCGACAATGTTCGTCACAAACATCCTCCTTTTTGTCATAGATAGTCGAAGGAAAAAGCCTATGCCGCTTTTGCTCACTCTTGGCTTGTCGTTTCTCCTGATACCAACACTCTGGTTTGCTCTGAGCGTGTTATTCGGTGTATTTCTTGCATTCTGGCTCAATTTTACCGGAGAATCATTCGTTTCCTAGTATAAATTGACACCTACCCGATACTCTTCCCTCTCTCCATCTGAGATAATAATTCCATGCTCAAAACAAACCGCACATCGACTTACACAATTAACGAAATAATATTGAATCGTTGGTCACCGCGTGCTATGACTGGAGAAGCAATTGATGATGCCACGCTCATGAGTTTTTTTGAAGCCGCACGATGGGCACCGACTGCAATGAACAACCAACTTACCCGCTTTACGTATGCAAAAAGAGATACCAAACATTGGAATACATATTTTGATCTTCTTGCCGAAGGGAATCAAAAATGGTGTGGAGATGCAGCTGCATTGGTGATCATATTTTCACGAAAAATTTCATACCACAAAGACCGACCACAACCATCTCATTCATTTGAAGCGGGAGCTGCATTTGAAAACTTTGCCCTTGAAGCAACTAGTCAAGGATATGTCGCGCACCCCATGGGTGGCTTTGACAAAGAAAAAGCTCGCAATCTTCTTGGTCTTGATGAGAGCTGGGAAATAGATGCCATGTTCGCGGTAGGGGAGTATGCTGCTGAAAAATCGAAAGAATCAGAAGAAATACCATCAGATCGCAAATCGCTTTCAGAGATTGTCTTTGAAGGGGAGCTTCCTGATGCTTTTGAGTAATTTCTGATATAGTATTTATATGCTCTATCTCTCGATTCTCGGCATCATCGCATTCTCACTGATTCTGATTAAAGCAGCAGATACATTATCTGTTCATCTCAAATCAATCGCCACAAAGACGAAGATCGGTGGATTCTTTCTTACTTCCTTTATTGTTGGGCTTGCGACCAGTTTGCCGGAGCTTTTTGTCGGTATTACATCGGCGCTGAATGGAGTACCAAATATTTCGTTGGGGAATGCGATCGGCTCAAACATTGCCAACATGACGATCGTTGCCGGAGGCGCCGCTCTTCTTGCGGGGAAACTCCGGATACACAATCATTCATATGCGACAGATCTACTCCATGCATTTATCGCTGGCATGGCTCCATTGTATTTACTCATGGACAACTCTCTTTCTCGTGTTGATGCGCTTATCCTTATTGCATTGTACTTCTTTTACAACTATGCGATTCTCAAACGGAGAAACAAGGAAATGCATCAGGACAAGACAAGTATGGTCTTGACTCTATTCCGAAAGATCACGCATCCAAATACACGAAAGAATTTTATGTATATTTTCCTCTCAATTGCCGCAATACTGTTTTCGGCTGATATGATCGTCCGTATTGGTATGAGTGTGGCAGAGGGACTCAACATCTCGGTACTTTTGGTAGGACTCTTTTTTGTGGCAATCGGGACAAGTCTTCCCGAGTTTGTGGTTGAACTTCAGGCGATCCGGAAGCGAGATGCGCCACTCTATATGGGAAATCTGCTGGGATCGATTGTAGCAAATGGAACACTCGTTGTGGGAATTACCGCACTCATTCACCCCATAGAGATTCAGGCATTCGGTGATTATCTGGTGGCAACGCTCGCATTTTTACTCATATTCTTTGTTTTCTACTTCTTTATCCGCACCAAAGAAATGATCAATCGCTTCGAAGGATTTGTTCTCATTTGTATATACTCTGTATTTGTACTGATAGAATTTTTGAGGTGATATGACTGAATTAAAACTGACCAAACTACAGGTTCTTGATTTTCTAAAAAAACACAAACTTATGTCGATTGCGACATACGGCGACCATCCATGGATAGCAACGGTTTATTACTCATATGATGACGTCATGAATATTTATTTCTTGAGTAGTCCTGAGACTCTTCATGCAATGCATATTAAAAAAAATGAGCTTGTCGCAATCTCAATTGCTGATTCAGATCAAAAACCAGCAGATATCAAACGTGGTCTGCAACTGTATGGACACGCACAACAAATCTCAGACAGTGCAAAGATTCAACACGCGTTGAGACTCTGGAAAGAGACCTTAAATATCTCTGATCCACTTCTTTCCTACCAAAATATGATGAAAAAAGTGGTGAAGGGAAGAATGTATCGCATTACTCCAAAAAAAATCAAGCTGTTTGATCAGGAACTCTTCGATGTGGAAGATGGACAGGAACCAGTGTTATTGGTATAAATAAGTATGAACAATCGCTCAGGCTTTACTCTCGTTGAAATAATAGTAGTCATTGTAATAATCGCCTTATTGAGTACCATTGGTTTTACTTCATATACCAATATTCAAAAAGACAGTCGTGCTGCTCGAATCGCTGCTGACTTTCAACAAATGAAGCTCGCGATGAAAGTGTGGCGAACAAGTGGAAGCATAACACAATACCCGAGGGAGACGTTTTTCTTTCCTGCAGTAAATTTTTGCTCTTATAATTTCTATCCTATTAGTTTAACAGGGGCACAAATATATCTCGAAAACACTATGAAAGATCCATGGGATCAGGAATATTTTTATGACAACGATAGTGACACGTATATCAGTGGTGACCCAGCCAGAACAAATGCTGGAGTAAATATTCTCATTTGGGGATGCAATGACGACTCTCAAAGATATAGAGAATTAGCGCCTCTAATCGATAAAACAATTGATGGATCTGACGGAGCAGGTCGTGGACAGGTACGATGGGCAGATTCAGGATCCAGTGTGTATATTTTGTTTCTCGTTGCAGATAATGAACAACAGTAATTAATTGTAATCCTTTCACAAAACAGAGAACTCTTTGATCTCCATAGATGTTAATTAATAGCGAGGGTACTTTTCTCCGCTCGCCACATCTTTCATATACTTTTCTGGGTCAAAATCTATCGTAAATAGTTCTTTCAAAAACACTTGTGCGATATAGGCATTCCCTAAAGAATTTGGGTGGACAAAATCTATCCCCCCCGGATTGATCCCGCACTCCTCATTGCCTTCTTCTTCATGGAATGTATATATTCTGTCCAAAGGAATATCTTTGGTTTTTTCATACATATCAACAAAATAATCTGCTTCTTGGGCAAGTATCCGAATATCTTTTTGCATACCTTCTTTGTCATGATCATATGCCTCACTTGCCGTTACGGGTTCGGTAGACAAAATCACTGTAGATCCCGAATATTGAACTGCACGAATTATTTTCAATAAATTACCTTTCGTGTCACTTGGATCAATAAAAAATCGGTCATTTCCTCCTAACATGATAAACGTGAGCTGAGGATCAAATTGCAACACATATTCATCAAGACGAGTAAGAAAATCCGATGTGGTTGACCCATCAAGCCCTGAATTTATACAACGAATATTCCATGATGGCAGTTTCCAATCTTCCATACTCTTCCCAAGTTCTTGCTTTAATACATATTCAATAATTTCTCGCCAGTTTGGATGTACCCATTCACAAGAGGTGAGTGAGTCGCCGACAAAGACAATGCGAAATAGTTTACCCGTTTGAATATGAGCTTGGATTTGTTTGAGCATGATTTATTATATCAACTCTGTTCCGTTCTGGACTGAATCTGTATAATAGAAGCATGAAACTCTACAACACGCTCACTCGTGAGAAAGACGAACTTCCCGCACCAATTCTTCAAAAATCAATAACGATGTATTCATGCGGACCGACGGTGTACGATGAAACACATATCGGTCACATGAGAAAGTTTACGATGGACGATGTTTTGAAGAGATCGTTGCGGTTTCTTGGATATGAAGTCAAACACGTCATGAACATCACCGATGTCGGCCATCTCACGGGAGATGATGATAGTGGGGAAGATAAGCTTGAGAAGGGTGCAAAGAAACAAGGAAAGACGGTTTGGGATGTCGCAAAAGAATACGAGGAAAAGTTTTGGGATACCATGAAGGCTTTGAAAATAGATCAAGACGACATTATTGTCATGCATGCCACTCAGTGTATTGATGATATGATCGCGCTCAACAAGAAGCTTGAAGAAAAAGGTTTCACCTATCAAACGGACGAAGCTCTATATTTTGATGTCACTATGTTTGATGGATATGGAAAACTTTCGGGACAAAAAATGGAAGATAAGAAACAAGCAGTTCGGTCTGAAGTAAATATCGATCCCGGAAAAAAGCATCCGGCAGATTTTGCATTGTGGTTTAAAAAAGTTGGGCGGTTTGCAGACCATACCATGCACTGGGAAAGCCCATGGGGAGATGGATTTCCCGGTTGGCATATCGAATGTTCGGCGATGGCAATGAAAGGATTACAATCAGAAACGATTGATATTCATACCGGTGGAATTGACCATATCCCGGTCCATCACGAAAATGAGATTGCTCAATCAGAAGCAGCGACCGGAAAACCATTTGTTCGCTGGTGGGTGCATCATGCATTTTTGCAGGTTGATGGAGAAAAAATGAGCAAATCAAAAGGAAATTTTTATACTCTTAAAGATCTTTACGATCGGAAGGTCGATCCACTCACGTTGAAATATTTATTTCTCCAAACCCATTACCGAAAACCTATGAACTTTACCTGGGAAGCAGCACAAGCTGCAGCCAAGGCATACGAGCAACTACAATCGATATATTACGATCTGAAACAGCAAGCAAACGGGACAAAAATAACTCATGCACAGGATCTTTCAGGAACTGCACAGTTCATGCTCAATACATTTAAAAAGGATATTTCTGACGATCTTAACACGGCACGACTTCTTGGGAATGTTTGGTATATGCTCAAAGAAGAGAAATTGAAACCAGAAGATCAGCTCTTTTTACTCGATCACGTGAACACCATTTTTGGATTTAATCTGAGTGGTAAAGAACATAATGAATCAATACCTGATGAAATTCAATCACTTGCTGATCAAAGACTCCAAGCACGAACTGAAAAGGATTTTCAAAAATCAGATGATCTTCGAAAACAGATTGAAAATAATGGATACACTATTGAAGATACGAATGATGGATATGTGATTAAGAAGAAATAAGAACTTTATGACAAGCTATACTCCAAAGGGTACGAAAAAATACTTTCATCTCGTCAAACGTTTTCTTGCCACAAACTGGCTTTCGCTCTTGAAACCTACTCAAATAGCAATAACCGGAAGCCAAGGAAAGACCAATGTGACAAACATGCTTGCGACAATTCTTGCTCAATATGGCTCAACGATCCGAACCGACCTCACGCTCGATACAACATTCAATGTTCCGATAACTGCTCTGAAAGTGATGCCTTGGACAACGTTCTTGTTATGGGAGCTTGGAATCGATCACCCGGGAGAAATGGCATATCACCTTGAGATTGCACACCCTGACGTTGCCTGCATCACCGGAATCTCTCCGGTCCATACCGACCGCGATCACATGGGTTCACTTACCGTCTTGATTCAAGAAAAAAGAAAACTTATTGAGGCACTTCCCGAAAATGGTACGGCTGTGCTCAATCATGACGATGAAATGGTCAAACAGATGGCGAGTCACACAAAAGCAAGTATTAAATGGTATGGATCGACAAAGGAGTGCGATATCTTTGTGTACCCAAATACCATCAATGTGTCTCTCGAAGGAACTTCTGCAGATTTTTCAATACGGGGAAAAAGAGTCGTGATTAAAACTGGACTGATCGGTGTGCATCACGCTGAGACTATTATGGCCTCATATCTTCTGGCTCAATCAGTAATTACTTCAGATATTCTTGATTCTTTTTGTACAATCGTTGCAAAAATATCACCACTTCGCGGACGAATGAGCGTTGAGAAGGGACCAATGGATACGACATTGCTCAATGATTCTCTTCGCGCAAATCCCCAAAGTACCGATTCTGGTTTACAAACTCTTGAAATGATCAAATTCGCGGAGGGAAAGAAAATTGCCGTAATCGGCGAAATGGGAGAGCTTGAACATCCTGAAGATGAGCATAGAAAGACCGGAGAACTTCTTTCAAAGCTCAATATTGATTTTGTGATTGGGATTGGTCACTTACGCAAATACACGATTGATACGGCGATTCAACACGGATTTCCCCGAGAAAAAATTGTCTATACTGAAGACGTATTTCAAGCGGCAGAACTTCTCAAATCAGTTCTCAAACCGGGTGATCTATGGTACTTGAAAGGATCACTTCTGAGAAACTATAAACGAATCGTGCAACTCCTGAATAATGAAGAAGTCTGCTGCAAGCGCGTCATGTGTCCGTATGAGCACTGTGGGTATAATTAATGTGTAATTACATACATATATACTTGACAAAATCATGCTAATCTCATATTATAATAAATACCAATGCTTTCAAAAAATGATCTCAATCAAATTCGGATCCTTCTTGATGAACGACTTGAGGTGAAACTTGAAGAGAAATTTAAAGAAAAACTAGTTCCACTAGAAGAAAGGCTTTCAAACCAAATTCAAGCTCTGTCTGATCAGGTTATTGAGTATGTTGATATTCTTCATACTGATCATGAGAAGCGAATTACCGATCTTGAAGAAAAACCAATTCACTTCACTTCTGGAGAATAACCCTTCCATCAACCGCAGTTAATACATCTCCGGACACAATGAGCGGATTAATATCAATCTCAGCTATCTGTTTATGACGATCAAAAAGTGAACCAACGCTGAGCGCAACTTCATACAGCTTGCAAACATTCAATGGTGGAGATCCTCTGAATTCTTTGGTGAGCGCATTCAGTTTACTGTTTTTGACCTCATGGATAAACTGCAGATACGTGAATGGGTACACAAACTGCATTGTCTCGTGTAAAAGCTCTGCGTACACTCCACCAATTCCGACAAGCACAACGGTTCCAAATGTGGTATCTTTTTTTGCTCCCACAATCAATTCATGCCCAGCATATTCTTTTTGAATATAGCACCCTGAACCTTTTTCACTCACTGATTCTAGGGAATGAAATGCATTTTCAAGCTCTTCCATGACTGTTATACCAGTAATCACTCCTTTTATTTCTGTCTTATGCGTAATTTTGTCTGAGGCTATCTTTGCAACAAGCGGAAACCCTTCTTGTTCGACAATTGTTTGAAGATCTGAGGTTGAGGTTGCATGAAAAATTTTTCCTGTTGGAATACCTGCCCATTCAAGGAGTTTCAATGAATCATATTGATTTAAGAATGGGCTCATCTCATGTTCAGAAAGAACTGCCTCAATATCATACTTATGAGTAGAAAGAGCGATCGAGAAGTCAGATATGCTCTTTTCAGAAATCCTTTGATCTTTCATTTCTTGAGCATCTATCATTTTAGAAAGCGCTTGGGGAAGGGCTGCAAAATATCGAAAACTTGCAATACCTTCCTTTTCAAAAAACTGATGAGCCTCTGAAACTGATTTTTTTCCCATGAATATCGGATAGAGTGGCTTGAATTTCAAGGAATGATAAATCTTTTGTAAGACATGTGCTGTTTCAATTATCTCGGTATTTGCTTGCGGCGTCAGAAGGACAATGACGCCGCCAATATCTTTTTCTTTCATGGTCAGATCAATCGCTTTCTTGTAGTCAAAAGCGCTCGCATCACCCAATAGATCGATTGGATTGTGAATGGTTATTTTTTTCGTATCTTCAAATGCGTGTTTTAACTTCTCTGATGTTGATTCTGAAACGGTAACCAGCTGAAGTTTTTGCTTCACAATCTCATCAGCAAGTAGCACTCCCATGCCACCTGCATTGGAAAGGACAAGCATGCGGCGATTACTGGGCACCGCATCCAAACTATAGAGCGATAGGAGCATTT
>Ga0210019_1003093_pt1 | contig 15564 bp, 16 predicted proteins | sample CryGeyCG2114_020_2_FD_183969 | JGI IMG/M metagenome (GOLD analysis project Ga0210019, IMG submission 183969) | Groundwater microbial communities from aquifer - Crystal Geyser CG11_big_fil_rev_8/21/14_0.20 (SPAdes) (version 2) | ecosystem: Environmental > Aquatic > Deep subsurface > Groundwater ...
GTTTCTGAAGGAATGAGGAGACTTCTGAAGAATAGAAAAACAAAATAATTCGTTTCTACTCATCTGCAACACTCGTAAATGGATCGTTTTTTATCGCATAATCAGTCGTGACAGATTGATAGTCAGAGGAGCTGAATTGAAACTTAATCTTTTGTTTTATTGCCAGTAACTTTTGAATTTCCTCTTTGGAAAGTTGTGGTACTTGAACGGTTTCATTGAAGGCGAATCTCTTACTATAGAAGTTTAGAGTTATTCTCGTGCTCCCTGAGTTCATGCCTCCATACTGAATCTGATCACTCGTAACAAGCCTTCCGCCTGCAAATTGGTACTGCTGCAAGAAATTCAGAAATTCATCTGAATTTCCTCTTCCTTCCGCGGTCAATGTCAGTTTTTCTCTGCTTGTTTTTCCTATATTAATCTCATAATTAGTTATTTCAAAATGAGATACAGTACTTATCTCCTCAAGTGCGTAGATTATCGAAAAAAAATCCTCAGTTTCAGGAATGAGACTCGCCAACAGTTTATTGTATTCCTTTATCTGATCCTCCGTAAGAGATTTGTTATATTTCAACGTGTTAAATCTATTTTTGAGCATTACCACTTCCTCGCTCATTAAATCTACCTCTTTTTTTTGGGCATTAAAACGGGCATAGAAAATAAATACCACCAACAATAATAAAAGAAAAACAGCAAAAGAAACAATCAATTGCCATTGATTTATAATTATCCTTCGTAGCTTATAAAAACGGAATGGTAAAATCATTTTTTGGTAAGTTCTTTAAATATTCCCTGCAACTCAAGTTCATATCTTGAGCTTTTCGATGCTTGCTTATTGAGATTGAAATTCTGCAAGGAAAGGGAAACGAAATTTTTAAGAAAATCCTCCGACTCAATATTCTTAAGAAACCTCATCATCTCTTCATCATTGGTGAATTTAACAACGAATCGAGTCTTGCGTTTTTTATCAATTTCTATTGTGTCCAACACAGCGTTTGCGCTCGTCGCTCCGATTGAGTTCACCAATACTTCATAATAGGGGTGAAAATTAGCATCATCTTTCAGGAAATTATTCAGTTGTGTTTGTTTGCTTTTAAAGTACCTCATATTCGCCTCTATCTCCTTTTCGTCAAGGAGATATTTCAGGTATATTTCTTTCTTCTTTATCAGATCTTGTTGTTGGGCATTAAGGACAAAAACGTTATTCATGAGAAACAAAAAAAGGATAAAGACCAATACGCCAGCCCCATTTAAATACAGTTTAAGTAGGGGGGCATTGACACTGATAAAATCAAGTTGCGGCTTTTTCTTAAATAGATTGATTCTCTTTTTCATAGTTATCGAATGTTAGCGCTTATTGACCCGATAAATGATGACATTTTTGTTGAAAATGATTGAGAGATGGGGTTGTTGACCAGTGTATCTCTCATAAGAAGAGACTCAACCGGAAGTTGTAATAATTCGCTTAACTTCTTGTCAAATGAATGAAGTCTGTTATCGAAATTGCAGAGAATAATTTTCTTCACCGGTAATTCGTATTTGTCTTTCGCCACATACACAAATTTATTTATTTCTCCTACAAGGTCACGAAGGAGGGGGCCTGCAAACGTTGCCAAATCATACGTGCCATTTTTTTCGAAACCGATTGATTCCAAGACCTCCATTGCTTTATTGTCTTGCAGTTCCAAATTAAATTTGAGTTCCTTTATAAAAAGGTCATATCCCGTTCTGACTATTCTCAACTCAGATAAAATTCCTCCCGGCATGGAAATAAGATAAATACTTGTCGTTGAAAACCCAAAGTTAAGAACAAGATATGTTGAGGGTTGGGCTTCATTATAAGGACTCACTTCCGAAAAATAGCGGGTTACGGCGCTCAATTCGCTTTCAAGCGACTCAGGGGAATAGCCAGCTAATTCAAGAGTTTTTTCAAGTTTGTTTACTAATAGTTTTGGGGTCGCAACGACTAAAATGGTATTTTTCTTTGTTATGTTATTTTCTTTTACGATTTCCAAGTCTAATACCACTTCATCTATGGGAAGTGGAATAAACTGATCTGCCTGATAGCGAACTGCGGAAAGAAGTTCCTTTTGGTTGAGCTTAGCAAATTCCATTACCTGAGCGAAACAGTACGAATCAGGTATTATTACGTGAACGCTCTTCTTGATGATTTTCAAGTCTTTTGCCATTTTACTGATTATTTCGGCCTCCAGTTCCATAGTCTTATCCGTTTCATCACTGAAGTAGTTTGCTACCGTTAACTCCTCTGCAAGCGCCGTCAATTCAATTTTATTGGATTTTGCAGTCGCATCGGCAAGTCGCGTGAATTTCTCTCCAATATCGATGCCAAATGCTGTGTCTGTCATATATAGTACAGTATTCGCTAAAAACAGGTAAAAGTCAAGACTGTGTCATTCTGGTAAGCGAAAACTGTGAGCGCATCCAGAATCAATGAATAATCATAAATAATTAGATTCTGGAGTCACTTCGTTCCCCAGAATGACGGGTGGGTCTATCTAATAATTTCTTAATCTTACACTAAAACTGTAAGGGAGTGAAACGTTTTTAAACAAGGCCGATTTTCCAACAGTATAACGCACCGAAACAGAGGCCGGAGTAAAATCGTTTACTCTATAGCAAGAAAATGCGAGCGGTGACGTCTGCGAAATTTGCACAGATGTGGTATTAAGAAAGTATTTTTTATTTGGTAGTGCTGCTAATGATGCGATTTTATCAGAATTCAGGCTATCTTGATAAATCGATAGAGAATTATCGTCTCTATCTTTTATATATATACGCGGAAAATAAGTTGGGGTTGGAGTAGTTATCAAAGGACAAACTTCTAGTAAATAGGTGGCATCAGTAATTTGGGATGCCCGATTTTGCAAGATATATTTTATATTTTTCGCAATTGAGTCTCCCTGTCTTTTCATGTCCTGATATGCGGTAAGTACTATTTGTTGACGAATAATCACAAAAAAAATGTTAAAAATGGCGGGGAGGACGAGTGCCACAACGCCGACAGCAACGATAAGCTCCACAAGCGTAAATGATTTATTTCTTATTCTTCCCATGGAGTGAATATGGTATGTAATTTTGTCGAATAGGAGTTTCCGGCTTCTTGCCAGTCAGTATCAATAGTCACTTCAATTTGGGATGAGGGAGAAAACCCTGAAGGAGCGAAAACTGAGGATGAAAGTGCAACATATCGTTTGAATAGGAGGGAAAGAGGTGTTGGACAACAGTCGGACTTATCAGCCTTTATTGATGCCGTGGCCCAGGATACATCCTCAGTGCAAAAACAATAGACCGAACCGCCAGGTAAACTCGTTGCTTTCTCCGTTACGGTATTCCAATCCCTATCTTTTTCGCTTCTTAACCATTCAAGTAATTGGTCATTATAATGAACAGCCCTTACCTTGTTTATTTGGAGGGAGTTTTGGTGCATGGAAACAGTGATAATTGCCGCAGCAGTTACCAGAAACATAGATAAAATCGCAATAAAGATGATGACTTCAATTAAGGAAAACCCTTCGACGTTGTTTACAGTGAGCGAAGTCGAACTGCTCAGGGTAAATGTTTTTTTCATGGAGCGGGACAAATCGAATCGGCATTTGTAACGAGGCCTGTTTCATCTATGGTGACAGACTTACACCTATTTGTTGTAGTATTCTTTATGGGAATAATGATTGTATTTCCTTGATATCTTTGTGAATCAAACTGGATTGCAAGTGAAGGAGTTACAAATATGATGCCCCGCTCTAATGGATACACCACGGGGGAAGGGGAAGTATTGCAACCAGGAATAAGCTGTATTTCTGTGGGGTTAACAACAACTGAGTAGCCATTTACATATGGAGTGGGGTTTGCGCTGCATAATCCCGTATCACCCGCCATGGCTTTATCACGCGCGAATTCCAGTGCCTTGCTGAATTTGTTCACTTGGGAATTGAGTAATCTGTCGTCTTTATATGAGCCCATCATAACAAGCGACATTCCAGAAAGCAACAATGTGATAGCGGTGACGATAAGAATTTCAATAAGCGTATAGCTTTTATTATTTTTGTCCATAAGGTCCCATGCAATAATTACACAGAAGTGAAGACGGGCCACAAAGAGTCCCACCAACAGCGGTAGTACTCCCATTTTCTAGATAAGCGCATAAACTATAATCCGTAAAAGGAGACACACTTGTATAATAAAAAGTGTATCCCTGTGATGATTTGGGATCATTAGGTACTTTGCTTAGATAGGTGGCGTTTGCATCCTCAACAGTACCTACCCCGGAAAAGTCGAGACTTGCTGGATAGGCTCCCACACTATCAAAATTGCGATATAACTCTATGGCGGCTCTAATCTGCTCAATATCCGTTTTTCGTTTTGCATCCCTCGCTTGTTTAACGAATTGTGAGTACGAAACAGCCGCTATCGAAGCCAAAAGAGCTATTATGGTTACGACCACAAGTATTTCAACGAGACTAAACCCTTCGGTTACTCTCAGGGCAGGTGTTTTTTTCATTGCTGATTATTAAGACAAAAACCCGTAATGCTTTCTGACTCTATTGAATTAGTGCACAGGCTAAAGCCCGTTGTTCCTGTTGGGGTGTAAGTATATCCAACACCAGTTTTTGGATCTACGGGGATTATGGAAATGATTGCGGGTGAGCCTCCGCATACGAGAGGAGTACCTGTTGGTAATGTTCCTGAAGGATAAACATATGAACACGCCGAATAATATTGCTCCAATCCACTTTGCAACGCTTTTATATCTCCCTTCCGTTTGGCATCTCGTGATTTTTTTTGAGTAATGGAAAAAGACACCGTTAACACTGACAAAATGATAGCGATTATTCCGAGAACGACAAGCATCTCAAGTAATGTGAACCCTTCGGTTACACTCAGGGCAAGCGATTTTTTCATTATGGTTCAGTCAATTTATAATAAGTACCGCTACAGGCGGGGGCTCCAGCGCACGATATCCCCTCTGGATCATTAATATTTTCAAGGCACGCACAGAGTGTATATTTTCCGGAATCACTAACGTCTCTTAGATAATAGTAACTCACTGGACTTGCATTACATTGGGATGAGGGATCTTGCGGTATTTTTTGCATGTAAACAACGCTGTTTCCATCCACTAACGGTGTACAAACGGTAAATGACACGGGGTAGATGGGTATTGACTGGCCTAGCTTATACAGTTCTAATGCTTTTTGAATCCCCTTTAAATCATTTTTTCTGCGCATATCGCGCGATTTGATACGGACCTGCATGAAGTTGGGAACCAAAAGAGCCATCAGTCCTGCAAGCACCGCTATAACAACCAATAACTCTATCAGTGTAAAACTATTTCTCTTTTTCATGTAATGCTTTCATATTACTTGCTTTTGATAGGAAAAGCAATATACTGTCAAGGGCTAAAATGGGATTCATATTATTGTCCATAATGAGTTTCCTTGTCCGTAACAGGTAGTGAAGAAGTTTCAACGCTTTCAGTGACAGTGTTGTGTGGAGAAATTGATCTATCCTTTCGATAGCTGTTTCCTTTGAAACCTCAGAATTTTTTGCAAAAGAAAATACCTTTGTATAATCTTCCGTATAGTCTTTCGCCAGCTTAAGTTTGCCTGCAGCAGGTTTATAGTCTATCACCATGCACCTTGAACGTATTGTTGACAATAAACGTGCAGGATTTTTTACCAGCAATAAAAACACTATGCGATTGGCATCCTCCTCTAGGCATTTTAATAAGGAATTTTGTACTTCATTGCTAGAATTGTCCACTTCTCGTAAAACAACTAAGACAAGTTGGGAAAATGCGACCTGTATATCTTTTTGCATGAGGTGGATTTGGTCTACCGTGAGCTCATCTTTCTTTGGTTGTACCACAATTATATGTGAGGGCACAATGGCATACTTCATTGCATAGTGATGAATGATTTTATCAATGTCATCTCCCTTATTGACAGTTGTTATTATTGGTATCACGATATTGCATTCTATCAAATTTATCACTATAGTTAATAAAGGTATGTATGTAACACCGAAATCATTTCTATTAAAGTTGGTTGAGAATAAAGTGCTCACACAGACAGAGGCCGAACAGCTGGAAGTTGACTCACTTCACCAAAGTAAACCCATATATGAGTACTTGTTAAATCAAGGGAGCGTTAAAAAAGGTGATATTCTCAAAATTCAGGCAGAGTTTTTGCGCGTTCCCTCCGTTGATATCTCAACAACATCGGCCAATCCACAAGCTCTCAGCTTTGTTTCTGAATCAATCGCAAGAAGATACACAATTATTCCCTATTCATATGACACAAAAACGGAGACAGTTACTATAGCAAGCTCCGATCCTCTCAATATTAGTTTGCTTGATTTTCTTGAAAGGAAGACAGGGAAGAGGGTGGTTTTCGCTCTCGCATACTCTGAAGACATAGAAAAAACCATTAACGCAGTCTACTCGAAAGGCTTAAGTCCGGAGGTAAAGGAAGCGCTAGATGAAGTGGGACAGAATAAGTCCAGCCAGGCAGAAAAAATACTTGAAACTACGGTGGTCAAAGAAGCACCAATTGCTAAAATTGTCGATACAATGTTGGAATTTGCAGTTAAGGGGAGAGCGTCGGATATTCATATTGAACCAGAAGAGGATAAAACAAGAATTCGGTATCGGATAGACGGAATACTTCAAGAAAAATTGACTTTGCCTCGAACCATTCATGACTCATTAGTCTCTCGTATCAAAATTCTCGCGCAGATGAAGATAGATGAAAGAAGGATTCCGCAGGATGGCCGTTTTAGTTTCAAAGTAGGAGAGCAGGAGGTTGATCTACGCGTATCAACACTCCCAACCGTTCATGGAGAAAAGATAGTCATGCGACTTCTCAAAAAAACAGGCGGGTTACCCGCATTGGCTGAACTTGGCCTGCGAGGTGTCCAGTTTAAGGATTTAGAGGAAGCGATAGTTAAACCATACGGTATTATTCTTGTCACTGGACCTACAGGCTCAGGTAAAACGACTACTTTGTATTCTATTCTGACAAAATTGAATAAACCGACAGTCAATATCGTGACACTTGAGGACCCGGTAGAATACCAAATACCCGGTATCAACCAAGTACAAGTAAACCCGCAAGCGGGACTCACGTTTGCAACTGGTCTGAGATCGTTCCTCCGCCAAGATCCCAACATTATCCTTGTGGGAGAAATCCGCGACACTGAAACTACTCAACTCGCAATCCAAGCAGCTCTTACTGGACACTTGGTGTTTGCGACATTGCATACAAATGATGCTGCTACCGCCATACCACGATTGATCGATTTAGGGGCCGAACCGTTCCTTATTTCATCGGTACTCAATGTTTCTCTGGCTCAGCGTATAACACGTCGTATTTGTGATAATTGCAAAGAATGGTATACGCCGCCCCAGGAAATTCAAGACAATATTAAAACCGTATTAAGTAACGTGCTCCCAAGCAAGTATAGTAAGGGTGAACCAATCCAGGTGGCTCGCGGTAAGGGGTGTCAGGAATGCAATTTCACTGGTTATTTAGGAAGAATAGCGATATTTGAAGTCCTGAAAATAACTCCCTCCATTAACCGCATGATACTCAATGAATCCTCAGCGAAAGAAATAGAGGAGCAAGCAAAAAAAGAAAGTTTGATCATTATGAAGCAGGATGGCTATTTAAAAGTGTTAGAGGGTATCACTACCATTGAGGAAATATTACGAGTTGCAGAAGTTTAGATATGTTTACCATTCAATCATTACTGAAGGAAACGATAAATAGAAATGCGTCTGATTTGCATGTTATTGCGGGATATTATCCATCCGTTCGCATCAACAATAGGCTTCTCTATTTGCGTGAATTCGGCATAACGACCGCTCAAGAAACGAGTGAACTGCCAAAACTATTATTAGATGAGAATCAGAATCAATTATTCAATGAAAATAAAGAGATGGATTTCAGCTACCCGTTTGAACAAGTTCGATTTAGAGTAAATCTCTATAATTCAAATAACACGTGTGCGGCTTCCTTTAGACTGATTCCGTCCCTCATACGTACCATTCAGGAATTGAAGTTGCCAGATATCTTCAACACCTTTACGACCTATAAGCAAGGTCTCATCTTATTTACCGGTCCAACAGGGGAGGGAAAGTCCACTTCGCTTGCAGCAATTATCAATGAATTGAATATGCGAGATGCACAACATATTGTAACGATTGAGGATCCTATTGAGTTTGTCTATCCGAAATCGAGATCAATCATATCTCAAAGAGAGATTGGACGAGATAGCCTTTCATGGGCAAAAGCCCTTAAGTCCTGCTTGAGAGAGGATCCCGACATAGTCCTCGTAGGAGAGATGCGTGACTACGAAACGATCCAGTCAGTCTTAACGGTTGCTGAAACGGGTCATCTTGTATTTTCTACGCTCCACACAGGATCAACAACTGAGGCGTTGAATCGCATTATTGACGTCTTCCCAGCTCATCAGCAGAATCAAATTAAAAGTTCGCTCGCAAACTCATTAGTGGCTGTGGTAGCGCAACGATTACTTCCAACTACCGATGGAAATTCTCGGGTTCCTTCCATAGAAATTCTTCTTAATCATTCGTCGGTCTCTCCCCTTATTAGAGAGGGGAAAATATTCCAGTTGGACAATGTTATTGAAACAAGCGAACAGAGTGGTATGATTCTTTTTGAAAAATATTTGGGTAAATTATACGATTCAGGTCAGATAACGAAGCAAACCGCACACTCGTATGCCATTCGTAAAAATGTAATTACCCACCTTATTCCTTAGTTATGAGATTCTCTTATAAAGCAATAAAGAACGATAAGATAGTTACATCTGGCATAGAGGCTTCTACTGAGATTGAAGTACTAAACTATTTACGAAAGAATGCGTATACGCCTATATCTATTAGACAGAATCAACCTCTTTTTCCGCAGTTTAATTCCATCTTTAATAAGGTTGCTTTCGTTGACATCGTGGATTTTACGCGCCAATTGGCCATCATGTTGAATGCGGGATTAACGTTAGTGGACTGTTTGGCAATTCTGGAAAAGCAAATAGCCAAAGAGGGGATGGTTGCCGTAATACGTTCTATTCAAAAGGAGATATTATCGGGAAATACTCTCTCTCGGGCATTGCAAAAATACCCTGAGCATTTTTCTAACTTGTACATTGCTCTTGTCAAATCGGGGGAAGCTTCCGGTAAAATGAGTGATATCCTCCTTAAACTTGCCGATAATCTCGAAAAGCAGCGGGAGTTCCAGTCAAAGATTAAGGGCGCCCTTACCTATCCCATCGTTGTATTTGTGGGAATGATCGTTATCATGTTCATCATGATTACATTCGTAATGCCAAAGCTCCTCAACCTGTATAAGGATTTCAACATTGATCTTCCTCTTTCAACCAAGATATTGATGGCTGTTTCATCCTTTTTGGTTCAATTCTGGCCATTCATGATAGCGGGTGGATTTATAGCATCAAGATTTATACGGAACTATCTAAAAACTGTTCGTGGGAAATTATTACTCGATACCATTATGCTTCGATTGCCCATCTTTGGAAAAGTCGTGAGTATCTCTTCGCTTGTAGACTCGACACGAACATTATCCATACTTATTGGGTCGGGTGTTTCTATTCTAGACACGTTATCCATCATCATAGAAACAACGGAGAATTCTCTCTACCGTAATTCTTTCAAGAACATTCTGAAGCAAGTCGAAAAAGGCGTTTCACTCGGAGATTCATTTAATAATGAGAACTTGTTTCCTCCTATACTCGTACAGATGGTAACGGTCGGTGAGCAAACGGGCCACCTTGATGACACCATGATGCGTATTTCCCACTATTTTGATCTTGAAGCAGAGAACTCAATAAAAACGATTACTACGCTCATTGAACCACTTATTTTAGTGGTCTTGGGTGTTGGTGTAGGCTTTTTGGTGATCTCAGTCATAACGCCGATATATAATTTGACGACATCCTTTAAGTAGAGACGCATTGCAATGCGTCTCTACAACAATTAACATTTTTTTAAATACCTCTGTTAAATACCTCTTGACAACGAGTACGAGTTAGACGTATATTGAACATATATGAAAAAATTCACCAAAGGTTTTACCCTTATCGAGCTTTTAATCGTTATTGCTTTGCTTGGAGCTCTTGCAGTTGCGCTTCTTGCAGCTCTTGACCCTCTTGAGCAAATTAAGAAGGGAAATGATACGGGAGTACGAAACACCGTAGCTGAAATTCATGGAGCGATGGTGAGATATTCTTCTCTCCAAGGAGGAGCGATGCCATTTGATACGGACTCCACACAACCATTCACAAGCATAGGGACCGCTGTAGATACATCAGCCTTTTCTGCTTTGCAAAGAGTTATTGACCAGGGAGAGTTGAAATCGGATTTTGCTGCTCTTGCAGGAAAGCAATTAAATAGCATTTTTATCACTGGAATTAACGCAACAGGTAACCAAGTTGTGAATGTGTGTTATGCTCCTACTGCTAAGTCATTTAGACAAGATTTAAACACAAAGTTTATCAAAGGAGACGGATCGGTCACCGAAGATGTGACAGGGAGTAATACATGTCCGCAAGTAACTGGCTCCAATGGCGCCGGAGATGTGTGCTACTGGTGCGTAAGATAAAGGGTTTTTTTTGATATAATCACCAGATATGCTTGCCGCTGTCTTTGTTATAATCAATTCCTTTTTTATCTTTCTTCAGTCCAATTTCATCTTTGGAGGCGACAGTGCTGAATATTCAACCGTAGCCCAAACGTGGGGTATTGCACACCCGCCTGGCTATCCTCTCTATTCATTTCTCATAAACGTTCTCAATAGGGTGATTCCGCTTGGAACAACTCCCTGGAAAGTGGCTCTCCTGTCATCGATACCCACAGTCATTACTGCGTATGTTATCTATAGAATCCTCTGCCTCATAAAACTACACAAATATATTGCTTTTGCTGCCTCAATTCTGTATCTATTTCTGTTTCCTATTTGGCAGTACGCCTTGATTCCTGAAGTGTTTGCGCTTCATACCATGCTTATATCGCTCATTACGTACCTACTTCTTATGTTTATAAAGAAAAATGATAAGAGACTCCTGATAGTAGCGTCATTATTATGTGGTTTGAGTATAAGTCACCACCATATTTTTATTCTGTTCCTACCCGGCTGGATCGCTCTTCTCTGGGGAAAGGTAAGAAAAATATATGCTGATAAACAACTGCTTATGCGCATGGGAGTATTTTTATGTTTAGGCGCAAGCGTCTATTTTTACACTATAATTGTCAGTCTCAATAACACTATTATCGATTGGGAGAATGCAAAAACGTTGGAGGGTTTTTTTCGGCTCATCACCCGTTCAGCTTATGGGCCTTTTAAGGCGTATTCTACTTCTGGAGCAAATATAGTAAATCAGTTATCCGACATGGTTTCAGGGATAACATTTATACTTCTGGACTTTAAACCCCTTGGAATTATTTTTATTGGTTTAGGAATGTATGCGAGTCGGAAATTTACTAAACAATTTTCTAATTTTCTTTTTATTTCTCTTTCATTCCACTTTATTTTTTTATTTTATACTAATTTCGCACTTACCAATTCAATTTCAGAAGGGATGTTCGAGCGATTCCTTATCCCTCTCTATGTTATTTTGATTATATTTCTGGGAATGGGAATGGACTACTTCTATAAGAAGTACTACTTATCAATAGTTGCTACTATTAGGAATGCCAATTTAAAGAATATTGCGAAAGTGGGTTATTTTTTGTTTCTGGGTATTTTTATCTTCTCTGTTGCACAGCAGAATTATAAAACTATCTCACTTATCGCCCAAGAGACCACATTTGACCAATTTGGGAAAGATATAGTGAATACGGTTCCACAGGGAGGAATACTTTCTACTCAGGGCGACACGACCACCTTTACCACTTCTTACCGACTCTATGGCTTGAAGGAGAGGAAAGACCTTCTTTTATTCCAACTGGGACTTATGGGCAAGGCAAACTATGTTGCACTGATACAGAAAAGATTTCCAACCCTTATCCTCCCAGTACCAGTCAAAAGTAGTGAGCAATATAAACAGTTTATAGATCACAATTGGAAAAGGGGGTACTATTCGGACGGTGAGATGAGTATTGGCACCTGGCGGCCATATGGGCTGTTATGGAAATATTACCCCGACAACGCAGCCGCATCATCTGATAGTGCGGTATTGTTGGCCGATAATAAACGATTTTGGGAACAGACATATACAATACCGCTATTATCACCGTATGAGAAGAATATTTTTCATCTTAATTCCGTAGGCGAATATTATCTCCACGCATATCAAAACTATGCGAAATTACTCGTGTTTATGAACGAATATTCGGAAGCTGAAATCGTATTAAAAAATATCGTGGACCGGTATAAGAGAAACGACCCTCAAAGTACGGCCACCTATATGAACATTCTTGTACATGAGAAAAAATGTTTGCAGGCTACGCAGGTTGCAAAACAGATAGGATTGGATGATACGATTAAAAAATACCCGGGATTTGTTAAGTCTGCACTTGCTTACCTGCAAGCATGCGATCCTCAAAACAGAGCGGTACCAAAATATATAAAACAACTCCTTGAATATGAAAAAGGTGCTAAGATGGATTTGAATTCTTTCTGAATGTGTCATTCCCGCCCTCCGATTTGGAGGGGGATCCCAGCCTCCGCTGGGATGACACTCAGACGCCAACTTCCTTGGACAGTTTGGACATACCCTAAATACGGGTATACGCCCTGGTTTTTGCATCAAATGAACGAATCTAATTTCTTTATCAAAACTCTTACCTGCTTTTTAATTTCCGAAGCGAATTTATAGAACTCATTTCAAAATTAGGAAGGGCGCATTAGGACAATGATTAAGTTTGATAACATCGTACATAGGTAGTTATCACTGCAATTGGTAACTACCTTTATTTTGATTGATTTATAGCTCTGTTGTCAATTTTGAAATGGATTCATAATTCATAAAGGTTCATTATACAGGGTCAGTCCTGTTAAGGACTGTCCTAAATAAGAGCGGACACGTAGTTTAGCTTGATATTTAGAGATGTTTTGGTATAATATTATAGGATAATAAATATGGCAGACATGCAACAGCCACTATACCGTGGTTCTGGTGAAAAAGTTCGTTTAGTTAAAATGACAGCTCTTGAAGCGGGGGTGGATTCTGGTGAAAATCTATTGGAAACAGATTCAAAGTTTGTTATTGTCAATGGCAATCATTTAATAGTAGACAAATCTTCACCATATGCTGATCCTTTATATCGTTTCCGGATTAGCCCAGATGGAGGATTGCATGAATATGCAGTCGATAGTTATATTTCTAGTATTGCAGATGGATCATGCAAAATTCTAGATGCAAAGGGAATTTTTTTAGTCGATTACCCTCTTCCGAACATTGTTGTAACAGAAACAACAGAAGAATTTAATTCTCATAGATTGTCTCACGCACCAGGGTGGGTGCGCTCATATGAAAATGACGCAGGCGCTGTCATCCTTAGAGATGATTTTTTTGATCCAGATTGGTTAGAACCAGTAGATAAGTCTAAAAACCTAGCTCATGAGATACTCCATGGCATGCACGATCTTGCGGTGATGCGAAGTTTTATTAATGTTACTGATAAAGAAATGCAAAGATTTAAACGGGAGTTTATCAAAGGTAAACGTCACATTGGTTTAGTGGAAGGTTTGATGGAGCAATTATCAAGAGGTGAGCCAAATTGGGAATTAGTTTTTTACATGATGAATTACGCTGGCATTTATGATTTACCATCTTTAAAAAAACAGATGTATTTAGAAGAAGGTGATACACCTTATAATAAGTCATATGTTTCCTCCCATGCTTTGGTCAACGGAATTACTAATTTTATATCAGACAATAAACGTAATTTTATTGAGGCATTAAAAGAAAAAGGGATAGAATTACATAAGCAATCTTCAGATTATGGAAAGGTTTCCAGTGAAGCAATTCTATTCAGAATTGTAGTTGAATATATGATTCAGATGTTTGATTTGTTTAGAAATGGAGGGAGCGCTGTTGATTTTGAAGATTTTTTTACAGAAATTACAGGAATAGAATTCTCTAATGTAGAGAAATTTGCATGGGACAAACTTATTGAGAACGGTAAAAGAAGGGGCTTTGAAAGGATAAATAAAGTCAACAGTTAACGACTAACCCAACAGCAAGCTGTGAGGTATCTAGATGTGTCATTTCCTCCTTCGAGGGGATGACAAAATTAACAAAACAACCGCACAAACAACTCCCGATAAAGCAATGATGATGCCGATATAAAAACTTGTCGGTACATACCTGACTTCAATAGTGTGACGTCCCTTGGGAACAAAAAATCCCATATGGATTAAGTTTGTTTTATAGATTATGGATTCTTTCCCATCAATATAAAGGTGCCACTCGGGATACCAACCCTTTTTTACAGCAATATATTTTTTTTCTGGTGTGCTCACGATACTTTTTAGATAATGGTTGTCTCGTTTGACTATCTGTATAGTTACATCGATTGCATTCTGCTTTACTGTTGCGGGAAGGGACTCCGCAAACGAATTATCCTCGGACACTGTTTCCTGTGTTATTTCTCTTTCTACGTCCTCCAGATAAAAGAATGATCGTACATTTTTTGGGATGTAGAACAAATTATTTTTCGAATGCGGATTTTGCAGAACCGTAATCATTATGTCGCCTTCTTTTTCACTCTGCACTGGCTTAAAATGAGGTAAATATAGCGGACTTAAGGAGATAATACTGCCAATATTGTAGAGCTGTAACACATTTTCACATTTCGTTCCTTTTTGATTATCAACGAGAGAACTATCGATAACGGACTTGAGATATTCATTCCTTCTCATCTTGAGACCTCCCGTGTACACATCAAACGTTGAAAGCCCCGCGATCAAATTTGAATTTGGTAATAATGCAGAGTTGAGAAATAAATAGGTATCGATATCTTGAGCTGTTTTCCACCCGTTCAATTTAAATTCTGTATACCATGCCTCATTCCCCTCAAACGTGATATAACTTGACTGAGAATTGATGTTTGAAAGTGTGTGAAGGGAATTAAACAATTTTTGAGAATCAACAAAGAGGTGATAATCAAAGGCGGCCCGAACAAGAATAAAGCAGTTTACCATGAGCGAAACATAGACAAATATAAGTACTATTCTGTGTTTTTTTACTATTTCCCCCAATATTATTCCTGCATATAACATCAAAAAAAACACTGCGGGAACGAGATATCGTGCAGGAGTTCTAAACATAGTGAAGGGAAACATTCCAAAAAGGAAATAAAACGGGGAATCTCCTCCAAAGGAAAGAAGCAAGAAGAATGAAGTAAGAAGGAAGAATGTACGGAGAAATGCTTGCTTTCTGTAGGTGACGAAGTAATAAATGCTCGCAACAAGCAAAGTAATAATGAATAATTCCCCAAGGTAGGGCGTATTCTCCCAGTAGATTCTGTTTCCCGTTGCTCCCACTCCATAGGTGGCATATTGGGGG